>Ga0315274_10012663_pt1 | contig 12027 bp, 9 predicted proteins | sample YL17G02_20_MG_FD_203700 | JGI IMG/M metagenome (GOLD analysis project Ga0315274, IMG submission 203700) | Sediment microbial communities from Yellowstone Lake, YNP, Wyoming, USA - YL17G02_20 | ecosystem: Environmental > Aquatic > Freshwater > Lake > Sediment | place: USA: Wyoming | collected... | reverse complement strand
TTCTTTTTGTTTTCCCGGAAATTGAATAGAATTCACCATTAAGCGTGTGAATTTCTGGCGGTGTCCGGTTTTCACCCGATATCGTTCTTTAGGACGGTATTTGAAAATAATTACCTTTGAACCTTTAAAATGTTCGGTTACCGTTGCGTCAATGTTGACATCTGATAAATAAGGGGAACCGATAAATGTTTCTGAGCCGTTGACGAGTAAGAGTACCTTATCGATGATTTTCTTCTTGCCTAAATCTTCGGGCAGCAAATCAACTTCGATATATTCGCCTTCAACTGCTTTATATTGTTTGCCACCACTTTCAACGATCGCATATACCATTTATTCTCCAATCTTCACTTCACCGCTTCTCGCGCGATCCATTCGCCCGTCAGCGGGGAAGTTGGAATACATAATTTTACCCCAGCAACCTACCGCCGGGGCAAGCGGGCAATATTATACAGGGTCATCTAACCCTTGTCAATAGTACGCAGAACCCGCCTGTCGCCATCTCTTACCGTTATGCCTTTTTTATCCAGGTATTCCAAAAACGACAAGGTATATTTTCGGCTAGTCTGAAATAAATCTCTGAACTGGTTTAGAGCAATACTCCCTTCCCGCATAATAAATTCTTTTAAACCGGAGAGCATTTTTTCAAATTCCTGTTTTCTGAAGGCAATATCATCAGAGGTCTGCACTAAAAGTTCTTTATTAATCAATGCCTGAATAATATCGGAACCAAATTCATTTTTTAGATCAACAAGCGATGGGGGAGAATATGGCGATAAATCCAGCTTCGCTAATAATTCATTTACTTTTTCTATATTTTCATCATCAAATTCGGGTGAATGTCCAGGCAGAAAAATTATTTCTCCCCGTTCTGAAAGTTGATTTTTGTTGATTAATAATTCAATACATACCCCAAATAAACGAGGTGTTAAATAAACCGCGCGACGTAATTCATCCTTGGAAATGCCTTGCCTGAGAGGAAATTTATGATGGTACTCCCGAATATTACCCAACAGAGTGTCAGTTAACTTTTTCCAATGAACTTTTGTTATTATTAATGAATTTAAAGAAACCATATTGGTTTGGATATCAAGTATTTCCAAATCAATTTTCAACATCTTTGTTACTTCATCCTCAACAGTTTCTGATGAAAAACCGGTTTTTTCGCTAAGTGTCTGGATTGTTACAGGGTCTCCTGTTTGAAGATGAGAATAAATGATATCCCGGATCGTACCGCTCTCCAACAGGTTGAAATGCTCCAAGGAGTTTTTGGGAAACCGTCTTATCCTTTTTCCAGGGGATGCATCAAGAATAACTCCCCCGCCTAAGGTTTCCCCAGGAGAAGGTTTTCTCAGGATGAAATGGTCACCTTTGGCTACCGTTATCGTATCCACGAGTTCCAGCTGTAACCAACCTTTTTCACCTGGCAATACAGCTTCTTGACCAATAACCCGGACCCTTGCTAAAGTTTGGCTTGTTCCAACATACACCTTTACCAAATCATCATGTGCCAGATTGCTCTGGGTATCCTTCAACATTGTAAATCGCACATCAACCCTTCGAGTTGGCGAATAAATTCCAATTTGTGTTACAACATTTCCCCGCTCGATCTCGGAAACATCTACGCCGATGAGATTAAGTGCAGTCCGGCTTCCAGGTAGTGATACATCAATTTTCTTTTTATGCGATTGGATTCCCCGAATCCGCGTTTGCAGCTTCTTTGGAAGAATTTCCACTTGTTGTCCAACAGAAAATTGGCCATCCAACATCGTGCCAGTGACAACTGTGCCAAAACCTTTTAGTGTAAAAACACGGTCAACCGGTAACCTGGGACGATGTATATCCTGTTTAGGTTCGCAGTTATTGAGCATTGTGTCAATTGAATCCAGGAGTTGTTTTAAACCTATACCATTAGTAGAGGATACTTCAATAATTGGAGATTTCGCGAGAAACGTCCCTGCCACAAATTGTCTGATATCTGCCTTAATCAGATCAAGCCATTCCTGGTCGGTAACCAGATCGATCTTGGTTAAGACGATTAACCCATGCTTAATTTCGAGTAACTCAAGTATTGAAAGATGCTCTCTGGATTGAGGCATGATCCCTTCATCAGCTGCAATAATGAAAAGAACCGCATCAATCCCTCCCGCACCAGCAAGCATATTATCAATAAAATCTCTATGACCGGGAACATCTACAATTCCGACCTCTTCTCCCGATAGGAGTTTTAGCCAGGCAAATCCCAAATCAATCGTCATCTGGCGTTCTTTTTCTTCCCTGAGGCGGTCTGGATCGATCCCGGTTAATGCTTTGATTAATGTAGATTTGCCATGGTCCACATGACCGGCTGTGCCTAAAACAAACATTTTATAATAAGGTCTATCTTTGCGACTTTATTTCACCAAATGCATCCATCCAGCCATTGACCATGTTCATCAAACTTTGCATCCCCTTTTGAATTTCTCTACTCATGAGCAGTAATGCCTCCTGCATTTCCTGTGTATCATCCTCAACCTCAACAATACGTTCGTTGATCTTTTGGAATTTATCGTCTGATCCCCCTTGTTTGTCTTCCATGATCAAAGATACATTTGACCACCGTTTCTCCATATCGGTTTTAAAAGTTGCCCATTCTTTTCTAAATTTATCATCCATCAACCGATACATTTCGGTAATTTCATTTGCCCGCCGGTCAAATTTTTGTGTAATTTCATCGAATAAAGCTTTGGATTTTTTCATCTCGGTTTGCTGGCTCTGCAATTCCGGCAATACTTTATATATCTGGCTTATGGTTTCCTCAAATTGAGTTGTCCATTCTTCCCAGATGCGTTCGCGCTCATTCTTTGAGAGAGATTGCTGCTCCATAAAGGAAATATAAGATTGTTTTCGCTCAGTCTCAGTGGCTATAATCTCATTCAATCGGTTATCATAATTTTTCATATCTCGATTAATAATATCTAACCGTGTTCTCGATTCGTCATTTCTTTTCATAAAAACTTCAACTTCTGAAGTCAAACCATCCAGAATTTTTTTGTTTTGACGAACCTCCTGTTGGAGTATATTTATGTTGACCTTGAATTCCTCTTCGTTGTTAATTTTTGAATCAATTTTGTTTTCAACCTCTTTAATTCTTAAGGTTTGCTTTGCATCCTCTCTATTCAGAAGGTCCAATTTTTGGTTATAACTTTGATTAAGGTCTTTTTTAACCTGTTCGATTGTGGCATTAATGGATTTGATCTCCTCTATTCTAATCTTGTCCAACATTTTTTGATTCAGTTGAATTCGTTTTTCGGCTTCTTCAATTTGACGATTCAGGTCGATTCGCGTTTTGGTGATTGCGGAATCGAATTGCCCTAAACCAGTTAGGATAGAATTTATTCGAGAAATTTCGTTATTCTGTTCTTTGACCTTGTCCAAGAATCCCATCGTTTTATCTTCAACCTGGTTGCTCCTGGTAATTTGGCCAGTAACTGCTTTCTTGATTGATGCAAGCTGGTTTTCCAAATCGTCAATTCTTTTCACAATCGTTTCAAGATCCATTTCATTCCTTTTATTAAGTATTTCCGAAGAGATTTTATCAAACCAAATTGTATTTATTTAACCAGGTACTGGAGGTCATTAACAATTTTGCTTATGTGAGGATAAATCAAATTTGGAAAAAAACCAATAATTATTAAACCAATTATGCATGAGATTAAAAAAGTATTCAAAGGGAGATCAAGTTTAATGGGTTTAGTGTCATCGCCATGTGGTAGTGAAATAAACATCCATCTGATTATTGTGAAGGAAAGTAATGAAAGACTAATAATGATGGAAATATTAATGCGAGGTTCGTAAACTGAAAATTCGGATAAAAGGCTTTGCATAACGGGAAATCCTGCTGTCAAGGGCATTCCGATTAAAGAAAAGAGTGAAATAAAAAATACCATTGCCACCAAGGGGGCTTTTAAAAAAAAACCATTTAATGATTCCACTTTCAGAACGCCTAACTGTTTTTCCATCGTGTCTAAAATCCAGGAGACTATAAAGAAACAGATGATCCTAAGAAGGATAAAATATGTTGAAATAATATAGCCTGCTGATGAATTTATGCTTACAGATAAAATCATTATGCCGGAAGATACCAAAATCAGGTAACCAATCGCTTTTCTCAATTTATTCTGTAAGGAAAACCAGATTGATCCCATAATAACCATTATCAATCCGAATAACCGTAACGCCTGAAAGACTGTATCATATCCGCGCAGCCAGGCGAAACCATTAAGGTATTTCAATAATAGGACAATTACAGCGGTGGGTAAAATGGTAAGGACAAATATCCCTTCAATAGGCTCAGATTCGTCCATTAACAAAGGCACCCATGATTGGAAAGGAAATACTGCCAACCAGAAAACAAAACCTAACCCAAGTAACAAAGCGGCCTGAACTAATTGTTCATCATTTACTGGCGTAATCTCACCACCAGCCAGATACCAGCCTGCCAGTAAAACAAACGGCATTCCAATGGTGAAATAGATCAGGTACCGTGAAACACCCTTGATACTGGACGCAGTAGCCTTGGTTATCATTGGAACACTGATGATGACCGCTATTTCAAGAATCAACGCTGAATATAAGAAAGGCTCAACTGCTAACGCTGCGACCAACAATCCAATAAAAGCCAGTCCAAGAGGAACGATATTGGATTTTTTCTTGAATAAAAATAAACCGGCCGACCAAAATCCCAAAGCACCATAAAAAAGCCCCAGGGATGTTTTCAGACCTGTTGTAATTATCAGGCTGCGGCCGAGAATATTCATTTCCGGTGAAATCTTATAAACAAAAAAGGAAGAGGTTTCGAGAGGTTTGAAGCGCGCAGCTGCCGCTGATAACAAAATCAGAAAACAAAACGCTGTCTGTAATAGACATACCAAATAAAAAGATTTTCTAAAAAAGAGGAGGAGCAGGGATATGATAATTGGCAGAATGATCCAAATTAACGGCGCATTCAATCTGAACCTCCGAATGAAAATCCACCTTGGAGGATACTGCTGACAAAACTGATTAGTATGACGATTAATCCATAAATTCCGGTGACCAGCGCTGAACCTTCCAGGGAAGAATAAATGATATCGAAGCCAGCAAGAAATATTAATAACCCAACCACGATCCCGTTAATTTCAGAAATTAAGCTTAAATAAAATATTCCACAAAAGAAGAAGATCAACCCAACAAATAAGTTCGTATAAGAAATCGGAAGCCAGGCATTTAATCGGTCTATCGATGCTGCAATCACAACCCAACTGAAAGCAGCAATCATCAGTTTAAATACCTTGGCAGCCGGCTGTGATTCACCCTGGATTATATTGTCTGATGATGCCATCGTTGCACTCATTAGTGCTACACCCATCCAGCCAGAGATCAGCTTTACGGATGCCAATGCGACCGGCCAGATTTGCACAATGAGAATAAACCCAATTAATTGGACAACCGCAAGTAATGCCATTCGCCAGCGCCATTCTGCCAGAAGCAAAATAATCCCGGAAATAACAATTGAAATGATGATGATGATTGTATTAAGAATCATATAATGACTTTCGCATTTACCTTAGGATCGAAAGCATCAGTAATAAGAGAACCAATGCCCACAAAATTCCGCCCTCCCCTTCCAATAATCCTGAAAAGCCATTAATGAAATTTTTGACCATGTCTTCCAAAAAAGATATTGATTTAAAAAACCACTCAAAGGTCTGAAATTCCCAAAACCAGGCTAATTTTTTTTTCAGGATGAGTGGTGATGATTCATAAAACCTGTAAACCCGTCTTGCATATACATATCCAATTAATGCAAATGTTACAACGATCAATCCAACCCACCAAAATTGGATTTCAGATGCAATTTGAAAAAAAGAATAAAAAATAATTGCAGCTATTGAAAGCAGAGGTAAAAATAAGCCAGCTAAATACGAAGCTTGATACCATACCTCTAAATTATTAAATTTATCATTTTTTTCAAATACATATTTAAGATAACCAACTAAAAATAAAACTTGCATCACGATTAGAACGATTAGGCCAAATGAAAATTCTTCTCCGATGAATCCTCGAGACCCATAAGTAATTAATGATATTGGCAGCCCTGATATAAAAAAAGTATTGATTATCGGAAAAATCACTAGATTCTTTCCATGATGTGAATATAAAACTAGCCATAGAACCGACAGAATAATAAGTGCGAGACTGTAGGGTATATATTGCGTTGCGCCTGAAAAATAAAGAAATACAAATCCTCCGGCTTCACCAACCAGAAGGAGTTTTATAGCTTCTCTCAAATTTTTTTCAAAAACCCATCTAACTAAAGAGGTAATAATAAAGAAATAGGAAATTAAATTGATCAACAAAGAAAATATAAATGGCATTTCAGGAGCGGATAAACTAAAAACGAGGGAGAAGCTCACCACAAAGCTGGTTACACTAATAGCCGTATTTAGTAAATTACCCGATTCATCTGAAAAAAGATTTTCAGATTCAGTGTTTAACGGAAATATACCTGAATGAAGCAAAGCAGCCAAGAATAGGGATGAATTGGGTGCAGCCACAAGTCCATTCAGTAATGGATTAAAACCTGATTTAATTAAAGCTGCAATATTCCAGATCAAGACCATACTTCCCAGGAATTTAAAGATTAATTTTCTAAAATAGGTTTTTCCTACTCTTCTATTAGTAAGGTGGAATGTAAGTTCTATCAAATCCAATGCAGTCCAAAGCAAGACTACCGACCAAAGGTCCGCGGATAATATTGCTAAAAATGAAAACGCTGCAAATACGAGCTGGAATATCCAGTATTGCAAGTCAGTTCTGACATTTAATCGGGCTATGCCAGTCAGGAAGAAAGCCAAATTAAAAGCTAAAAAGGCAATAGCGAGAATCCAGTTTTGGGAGGTCAATCCAAATCGTAAACTGATGCTGGTATCACCAAACCTGAACCAGTCATTGAGGATTAAGGGGGTAAAACTGTCCTTTGGAATAACTAATATCAGCAACCAAAGAATCAGACTGACAAAAACGAGCAGCATCCAAATATATGCAGTTCTAACCTCCTGCTTTTTAAGCACAAAACTAGCCAAAGCAGATAATATCAATAAGGAGAAAATTACGGCAATTAACATTGGAATTAAAGAACTGTGATTTCTCCTCGCCGAATGTAACGCCCACCCCCTCGTTTTCCACCCCAGACTTGCTCATTAACTATCAGGTCACCACGCAGGAATACTTTTTCGATGGCTCCTTTCAGTTTCCAACCTTCATATAGGTTGTAATCGGTCCTTTGTTGTGAATACTTAACCCCATAGGTGAATTTCCTTTCAGGATCCCAAATGGTGATATCTGCATCAGAACCAGGCAGGATTGTCCCTTTTTGGGGATACAATCCGAAAATCTTGGCAGGATTGGTACACATCATTTGTACATATTGATTCGCTGATATGTACCCATCGCCAACTCCTTTAGACCACATCACCAGCATACGGTCCCCTACTCCCGGAAGTCCATTTGGGATTTTGGTAAAATCAACTTTACCCAATTCCTTGCCTGGAATGGCAATTTTTTCGCCTTCGTATTCAATTGGGGTTGTGCCTTCAAAAAAGAATGGGCAATGGTCGGTTGCTATTACTTGCATTGTACCGTCCTTCACGGCGCGCCAAACACCCTTATTGTCTTCTTTCGAGCGAACAGGTGGCGAACATATCCACTTGGCACCATCCGGGCGGAGTAGATCGTCAGCCGTGAAGAATAAGTATTGCGGGCAGGTCTCACCCATTACCGGAAGACCCATTTGGCGGGCGTCACGAATATTGTCCACCCCGCCCTTCGTGTTCATATGGACAATGTATACTGGCGATTCAGCTAACTCAGATAACTTAATCGCACGGTAAACCGATTCTACTTCTCCCAAAGTTGGCCGGGTCCGCGCATGCCAAATCGGTTCGGTATATCCAGCTCTTAATGCTTCATCTACCAGGACTTCAATGACATCCCCGTTCTCCGCGTGAAGCAGAACCAAAATTCCGCAGTCTTTCGCTATACGCATTACTTTAAATATATATCCATCATCCAACCTGAGCCGGTTGTTGTAAGCCGTAAAAACCTTTACACTATTAATACCCAATTCTCTAAGCCGAGGGATTTCTTTCGCAATTTTTTCATCAAAATGGGTAATATTCATATGAAAACTAAAATCAATTGCTGCTTTTTGATCGGCTTTTTGGTGCCAAGCATCCACAGAATCTCTCAATGAATCTTTATCCTGAGAAACAAAGTCAATAACAGTGGTTGTTCCGCCAAAGGCAGCCGCCTTATGCCCACTGTAATGGTCATCCGATGAGACAGTTTCAAACATTGGCAAATCAAAATGGGTATGTACATCAACCCCTCCCGGCATTACTAATTTTCCGGTAGCGTTAATAACCGATGTAATCTCATCTTCGGGAAAGCCTAGGCCTATTGCCTTGATTTTTTCATCCTCGATCAGAATATCAGCTGGGATCGTTTCAGCAGCAGTAATTACCGTGCCGCCTTTGATGAGGGTTTTCATAAAACCTCCCGAGTTGTACGTTTAACAAGTAATACTTATCTTATATCACTAAATGGACTGATACCAGTCCTGCTGGTCGCCAAGTAAACGGAGGTCACCGAGCATCATCAGAATTTCCGGCTCGATTGCCAACTCAGGCAATTCTGCCTGTCTGTATTCCTGGAATTGAGATGCTTTTTCTCGAAGAGAATGCCAGAGAATTTTTCTTTCTTCAGTCCGAACCACCAAGTCCTGAATTGATTCTGCAGCAGAGAACAACTCACCAGTAGTGTACAGAAAAGTGATACGTTTCCATGCTCCGGTCATGATTGGTTTAGCCAAATTCCGAATCGGACCGATTTGAATTTTGTAATATTCCTCACTCGCTCGTGGATGATCCTGTTCATCCTTCATCAATTCAGCACGGGTTGTCAGTTCAACCCCTTTAACCTCTGCGAAAGTTTCAATCCTTCCTGAATGTCCTTCACCAAAAGTGGAAGGTTGATAGAAAGCGATATAGTCAACCTGTACTACCTTGGGTGCGAACCGAATTGGAATTCGGTACCAACCCAAGAGCCGCGCAATTTCAAGGTCTCGCGGCTCCGGGATTACCCCTACCAATATCAGCGCAAATGATGGTGGGAGAGATTGATTACTATCTTCCTTATCCAAGCTATTTATCCTTAATTAGATCAAACCAACCTTATTGTTGAATTCCACAATTAAATTGTCAATATCTTCAACCTGGGATTGAAAGCCTGTCCAATATTCCCGGTCACTCCACTGGTCAACAATCTCCGAATAAGTTCTCCCTTGTTGTTCGACCCAGGTAAAATATTTCAAATTATGCACCCGGCGCTGGTCCTGATAGGTGAGATCCAACAAGTTATCAGTACTCTGACCATGCAGGTAATGGGCAAAGTGTGCAGCCGCATCAACTTCACTGTACTGACCAAATTCCTCATGCATTTCTTTCAGACGGCTCTGGTAGAGTTGCATGGAATCTGTCAGTACGGTGAGTACCACATCATGCTCATCCATTTCGTAGTATTTTGCCATTTTTATGGCTGACAGCAAATTGGCAATACCTGAGAAGCCCAAAAGGTCCAGACTGGAAACAACGTCCTGTGGTATTCCCCGCTCAATCAGATATTTTTGACCTGCTTTTTCATTAAAAAGACGGGATATGTTGACCACCGCGTTATCGTCAATAGCCGTGATCACATCGGTATTTTTAACATTATGAATCCAGGGGACGTGCTTGTCACCAATTCCCTCAATTCGATGCGCGCCAAAACCATTTTCCAGAAGAGTTGGGCATTGCAGCGCTTCACTGGCGCCGACCAAACTGCCCGGGAAAGCCTGCTTCAGATAATCCCCGCATGCAATAGTACCGGCTGACCCGGTGGTTAAAATCACGCCGCGGTAATTATCTTTTGGTCCTAATTCCATCTTTAAGACTTCTTCCATCGCATGACCAGTAACCTCGTAATGCCAGAGGTAGTTGCCAAATTCTTCAAACTGGTTGAAGATCATCAAATCTTCGCCACTTTCACGTAATTCCCAACATTTGTCGAAGATTTCCTTAACATTCGATTCGCTGCCAGGAGTAGCAATGATCTCACCTGCGACAGTTTTAAGCCAGTCAAACCGTTCCTTGCTCATCCCTTCAGGTAAAATGGCAATAGATTGACATGCCAGAAGATTTGAATCATAAGCGCCGCCACGGCAGAAGTTGCCTGTTGACGGCCAAACTGCTTTTTGAGTAACAGGATCAAACTGACCTGTAACCAGCCGCGGAACCAGGCAGCCAAATGAGGCGCCGACTTTATGAGCGCCAGTCGGAAACCATTTACCGATGAGAACAATAATGCGGGCACCCACACCGGTCAGGCTTTTTGGCAGTTCAAGGTAATTGACATTACCAAATCCTCCACCCTTTTCCTTTGGTTCATTTTTCCAGGTGATTCGGAACAGGTTGCGAGGATTTAGTTCCCACAATCCGATGGACTTTAAATCCTGTTTTACTTTTTCCGGGATCAAAGATGGATTTTTCATCTGCGCGAAAGTTGGTATGATAATTTTGCGTTCCCGGGCGCGTTTTATGGTATTTTTCAATCGGTCTGGATATATGGTCAGGTCAATTTTTCCCATTTCATGCTCCTGTTATTTTTTATAATCCGGAGGATCGCTTACGATATATAAAGGGCGCCCCTTGGCTTCATCATAAATTCTGCCAACGTACTCACCCAAAATTCCGAGTGTAATAAGCTGCACACCGCCTAAAAATAAAACTGCGATCAACGTAGTCGCTTGCCCAAGTAAAGCTACCTGGTTGGATAAACGCAGATAAGCAACCACCGGTATTGCCAGAATACTAATTCCTGCGGAAATAAATCCGATATAAGTTGCAACCTGTAATGGAAAGTAGGAAAAACTGGTAATTGCGTTTAAAGCCAGTTTGAGCATTTTACTAAATGGATACTTGGTCTTCCCGGCGAACCTCTCCTTGCGGTCGTATTCCACGCCCACTTGCCTGAATCCCACCCAGGCCGCCATTCCTCTCAGAAACCGGTGGCGTTCCCGCATCTGGCCCATTATATCTACTACCTTGCGGTCAATTAAGCGAAAATCGCCGGTATCCAGTGGAATTTTGACATCTGTGATTCGAAATATGATACGGTAGAAGAGCGACGCGGTGACCAGTTTGAACCAGGATTCCCCTTCCCTTTTTCTGCGCACCGCGTAAACAACCTTATAGCCTTCCTTCCATTTCGCGATCAGGTCCAGCATCACGGCTGGGGGATCTTGCAGATCAGCGTCAATGATTATTACCGCATCTCCACGCGCGTAATCCAGACCAGCAGTTACTGCAATTTGATGACCAAAATTACGCGCAAATATGATAGGTTTTACAAGAGGATCTCCGAAAGACAATTCCTGAATTTTGTCAGTTGAACCATCGGTTGATCCATCATCCACAAGAACCAATTCCCAAGGTTGTTTAAGTAGCTGCATTACCGAAGATACTGTTTTATAAAATTCTTCAACACAGCCAATTTCATTAAACACCGGAGCCACGACACTGAAAACCGGCTTAAGGTCAGTTTTTTTGGCAGGCATATTATTATTTTATCTGATTACATTAATTAATACTCGAGTGCCTTCTTTAAAGCATTAAGCGTAGGCTCAATAATAGGAGCAGATTGAACTGCATTGGTCGCGGCTTTGACATCCTTTAACCCACTGCCTGTTATCATCACTATAACTGGATCATCCGGTAAGATGATTCCTTGCTCGACTGCCTTAGCGAGTCCCGCATAAGCTGTGGAAGCAGCTGGTTCTGCAAATATCCCTGTCTTACCCAATCGTGCGATCGCAGCCAGGATTTCTTCATCGCTGACCGTGATATATCTTCCCCCAGTCTGTGTCACAGCGCGCAGCGCACGCAAACCGTCGCGTGGTAAATCCACCGAAAT
>Ga0315274_10012662_pt1 | contig 12028 bp, 11 predicted proteins | sample YL17G02_20_MG_FD_203700 | JGI IMG/M metagenome (GOLD analysis project Ga0315274, IMG submission 203700) | Sediment microbial communities from Yellowstone Lake, YNP, Wyoming, USA - YL17G02_20 | ecosystem: Environmental > Aquatic > Freshwater > Lake > Sediment | place: USA: Wyoming | collected... | reverse complement strand
GGCAACGCTTGCTCAGGCGCCCGTCCCGCAGGCGGAGGTCTCTCCTACTCCACGCTCCCAGGTTCTAACTCGGATTTCTTCTGGAGATTGGATGCTGACGAATTCGACGTTTGTGCCTTCAGGGAAATATGCGTGTCTTTCCAGCCGAGGCCCAAATTCGTGGACTGGATATGATTCGACATCTTCGACGAACGTAACACAATGGGGATTCCCCATCGATAGGCACGTGATTCTGAGCTCTCTTTCACCCGCACTTACCGGTTCATCCACACATTCCCCTTGACCAACCATGGGCACGGCCTCACGGCGAAATGATGGTTTTCCCATATTCACTCGCACATACGTCATGTTCTTCCTATCCGTCTCCAGTTCCACTTCGCGATTCCCAGCTTGCGTTTCTATGCTCATGGCCCTTCTTCGAACGATCCTCTTGTCATAGCAATACTTTGCCAGGCATCGTATTCCGTTGCCGCACATCTCTGCCTCTGAACCGTCTGAGTTGAAGATCCTCATGCGCACATCAGCGGTCTTTGAATTCCGCACAATGAGAAGCCCATCGGCTCCAACAGAGAACCTTCTCCTGCAGAGGCTTCTTGCGAGTGTGCCAAGATCCTCGTCGTCAATACGCTCTCGTCTGTCGTCGATGACCACGTAGTCGTTGCCAAGACCGTGCATCTTCCAGAATCTCATTGAAACCGACCAACACATGCAGATCAGTCTAAGGGACGATCTGAAAGGATCGCCATTGTTTCCAATCCTTTGTTATTCCGCTTCCCTTGAAGTCGCTCAGGAATTCTCTGCCCCATCGTCAGAATCTCGAAGTTCTCCCGTTCTCTCACAACAGAGTATGCGGCGTCTTTTACGAGAACTTCGGCGGGTCTGGGCCTGGAGTTGTAGTGCGAACTCATAGAGAAGCCATAAGCGCCCGCGTTTAGGATCACAAGCAAATCGCCGACCTTAGTCTCTTGGAGTTTCCTGTCTCTGGCAAGGAAGTCGCCGGATTCGCATAGGGGGCCCACGACATCGTAGACTCTTTCGCTTTTGGCTCTTAGGGTATCTGCTAAGACTATCTGGTGATATGCGTCGTACATGGCTGGTCTGATCAGCGTGTTGAAGCCCGCATCTACACCAATGAACTCTTTATGACCTGTCGATTTCACTGTATTGACTCTCGTCAGGAGCACGGCGGCGTCACACACGATATACCGACCTGGCTCGACACAGAGGAAAGGTTCTCCGAGGCCATACTCTGAGATGCGTCTCTTGAAGAGGGTAACGATGGAGTCAGCCATCTCTTCTATTTTGAGTTCTTCCTCGTCGGGTCGATAGGGAACCCCAAAACCGCCTCCCAAATCTATGAATTCGAAGTTGATTCCGAGACCTCTATGAATGTCTGCCGCCGCTTTGAGAAGGTTCTCCATCGCGTGTTTGTATGGTTCGGGGTTCAGTATGCCTGATCCTATATGCATTTGAATCCCAAATCTCTTCACTCCTGCGTCTCTAGCCATTCTATATGCCGTGTGTGCGTCTGTTTGCGGTAGACCGAACTTCGAATCTCTGGAGCCCGTGACAACGTGTGAGTGATGTCCCGCTCCAACTTCTGGATTCAATCTGACTGAAACTGCGGACGGGCGGCTTTTTCTGAGCAGAGAATCCATCTGGGAGATTGAGTCCACGTTTATCGTGACATTTGATTTGATTGCGTAGTCAAGCTCTTCTTCGCCAACGCTTGTCCCAGTGTACAGGATGCGTTCTGGCTCGAATCCTGACTTCAGTGCAAGGTATATTTCGCCAGCTGAAACGGCATCTAGGAACGCTCCCATTTCCCGCATGATTGCGAGCACTGACATATTGGAGTTCGCTTTAGCGGCGTAGTAGATCCTGATCCTATCATAGCATTTCTCGAAAGCCTTCTGCAATCTACTGTAGTTGTCTCTGATTCTGCTTTCGCTCAGCACGTAGACCGGTGTTCCAAATTCGGAAGCTAGGCCAACAAGTGAGACTCTTTCAAGATACAGCGCCCCTTCGCTTCTTCCTAGGACGTTACTTCTGAGGAGTCTAGTACCGGACGTGTGAGGTCACCATGCATTTAGTTGTATTGTCGTTCTTCTAGAACGTCTTCCATGGTGAAGATCATGGGTCTTGATTCTCTCTTCAACCACTCTGCAGCGTGGAGGGCTCCTTGTGCGAACACGTTTCTGGAGAATGCCACGTGTTCTAGTCTTATCATTTCATGCTGACCGGCCATTATCAGATCATGTATGCCTGGAATCCCACCGGCTCTGATAGAGAGCAGCTCCATCTGTCTCTCGGTTCTCTTGGACAACCCTTCCCTTCCGTGGATTCTCTCTGAGTATCCTCTCATTGCTGAAATCGTGTCAGCCATCTTCTTTGCGGTTCCGCTCGGAGCATCTGCTTTTCCAGAATGATGTGCTTCCACGATGCTGAAATCATAGTTCTTGGGGAACAGCCTGCACGTCTCTATCATCTTGAACAGCACGTTCACGCCGATCGAGAAATTCGGCGATATGACGGCAGGCACTCTTCCCTCCAAAGTCTCACGCACGGTTCTCATCTCATCTTCGGTGAATCCTGTCGTTCCCATAACCACCTTCTTGCCCATCTGGACGCTTTTCGGAAGGTTCGCCAACTCGGCGGATGGGGTTGTGAAAGACATGTAGATGTCGGCGTCCTTAAGGGCTTCTTCAAGATTCTGTTGAGGAAGGATTTTCAGGTTGGATGGCAATAGACCGATCTGGCCTAGACTTCGTCCTGCATTCTCACTGTCAGGTGCGGTAACCGCGCCCACCACTTCGAAGCCTGCGGACTTGGCCTGCTGGATGATGATGCCTCCCATCCTTCCATCAGCGCCGACGACGCACAATCTAGTAGCCGTCGTAGCAGAGATGCCTCCAAACTCCATCGTCGTGGAGTCTCTTCTCGAGATCGATGTCAAAGAACTCCTGAACTGGATTGAGAATCTCGGGGGTGCGCTCATGGACCAAGCGGATGTTCTCTAACAAGATGTTGAGCGCTCTTCTAGTCATCCTTCCGAGCGGAGATCGACAAGGTCCTGATGGCATTCCGATAATGTTCATTAGTGTCTTGTAGGGCAGCGGGTTTCTTGCTTTGCAGGGGACAGTACCGTATTGGGTTGTCTCCTCGGTCTTGACGGTCACCATCTGAAACAGGGGTTTGAGTGCACTGGCTACTCTGCCGGCCTTTTCTAGTTCTCCAGCATTGATGGCCTTGCACATTTCTTGCACAGCTGCTGGTGCTATGTTGGACGTGACAGAGACGACTCCACTTGCCTTGATGTCGGTTGTCATCATCTCGTAGGTTCTATCATCGTCTCCTGAGAGTATGTCAAATCGATCCCCACAGTATCTTCGTGTCAGTCTGGCATTCTCGTAGTCTCCAGTGGCTTCTTTGACTGCGTTCAAGTTTGGACACGTATTGTGTAGAATCGCCAGATCCTGAGGCATGAGCTGTGTGCCAGTCCGTCCGGGAATCACGTACGGAATCATCTGCATATCAGGAAGCTTTCTTGCGATGGGCTCCACGTACTCCCTCCTGATCTCGATTGAGCTTGGACCATTGTAGTATGGATCCACTAAGAGCGCCGCCTTGGCGCCGAGATCCCAGCTCTTCTTCGTCGCTTCGAGAGCTTCCTCTGTGTTGTTGCTGCCAGTTCCAGCCACCACCAAGAACCGGTCACTGGCATGCTCCAATGCTCGCTCGACGACCTTCATGTGCTCCGGCCAAGTCAGCGTGGGTGATTCGCCCGTCGTGCCTGCGACGACTAGCCCGCTGACCCCCGACTTCTTTTGAAACTCAATGAGTCTATCAAGGCCATCACGGTCAATCGACGAATCCCTAATCGGTGTCACAATCGCCGTGTAGCATCCACCAAACATGTGCATCCATGCTCCGAAATGACGGATCCGCCTGCCATAGGGACTACTGTTTAAAAATCTTGTGCACTATCTCACGTATTTCGGACGTAAACTACGAAAATCGTAATACCTTGCATCTCTACGATTGGTGCGTCGCTGTCTTGAGTTTTCTAACACTTCGAGCAACCAGTTCTGGGAGATCTTTGCGGTTGCTGTTTCTTGCTACAATTTCGACAAGGGCGCTTCCAACTATGGCTCCGTTGGCGCCGGCTTTCAAGACGGTGGCTACGTGGGTGGGGGTTGAGATTCCAAAACCCACGCAAACCGGTAGTTTGTCGGCGAGTCTTCGTGTTCTCCTGACCAGTCTGGGTAGATTCTTGTCAAGATGTCTTCTTGTCCCAGTCACTCCGAAAAGGGAGGCGAGGTAGAGGAATCCGGAGCTTTGGGAGGCTATTCGTTTTAGTCTCTCATCGGATGTTGAGGGCGCAGCCAAGAAGACCGTGTCCACATCGTGGGCATGAGCGACCTTCCTGTATTCCAATGATTCCTCAATCGGAAGGTCAGGGATGATCACGCCGTCCACGCCAAACCTCGCTGCCGACTCGAAGAAGTTCTCAAGACCCATTCTGTAGACGGGATTGTAGTAGGTAAGCAGAACCACAGGAACCGATCTTTTCCTCTTCACTTCGCCCACGAGACTGAGAATCGCTGCTGGGGTTGTCTTGGCCTTGAGGGCTCTGTTTGCTGCAGCTTGTATTGTAGGTCCGTCAGCGATAGGATCAGAGAACGGGATCCCTATCTCCACGATGTCGGCACCGCCGTCAGCCAAAGCCTGAACGATTCTGTCTGTCAAGTCAATGCTCGGGTCGCCACCAGTCACGTATGCAACTAGGGCCCCCTCGTTTTTGTCGGCGAGTCGCTCAAGGGTTTCCGAGATCAGGCTCATACCTCATCTCCCATCGCTTCAGCCACAACTTGCACGTCTTTGTCGCCGCGTCCGGATAGCGTCACCACGATGACGCTGTTTCTCTTCATTCTTTTCGCTAGCCCAGTTGCATAAGCCATAGCGTGGGCGCTTTCGAGGGCAGGAATAATCCCCTCACTCAGTGAAAGCTGTCTGAAAGCATTGATCGCCGCCTCATCTCTGACTGCTGCGTAGTGCACTCTCTTCGCGGCATGGAGGAAGGCGTGCTCCGGCCCGACACCCGGATAGTCCAATCCCGCAGAAATGCTGTGAGTTGCCTGTATCTGACCATTCATGTCCTGAAGCAGATATGTCAGCATCCCGTGAAAGACTCCTTCATGACCAGCGCAGATGGAGGCTGCGTGCATCCCACTTCTCAAGCCTCTTCCAGCTGCCTCCACGCCATAGAGGGCCACATTCTCATCTTCGAGGAATGGGTAGAAAGTTCCTATCGCGTTGCTTCCGCCACCTACGCAGGCTACAAGAGCATCGGGGAGCTTCCCCTCCTCTCTCATAATCTGTTTCCTGATCTCCTTCCCGATGACACTCTGGAAGTCTCTCACGATCATAGGGAATGGATGCGGCCCAACAGCGGAGCCTATCAGATAGTGAGTGGAGTCGGGGTTGGTTACCCAATCCCTGAAAGCCTCGTTGATAGCGTCTTTCAGGGTTCTTGATCCTGAAGAAACGGGGTTCACCTTGGCGCCGAGCATTCGCATCCTGAAAACGTTGAGCTTCTGCCTCTCCATGTCATCTGTTCCCATGTAGATTTCAGCCGTCAGTCCAAGCATGGCGCATGCCATGGCGGTGGCTACACCGTGCTGTCCTGCGCCTGTTTCGGCTATTACTCTCTTCTTGCCGAGTCTCTTCGCCAAGAGTGCCTGCCCCACTGTGTTGTTTATCTTGTGTGCGCCTCCATGCGCTAGGTCCTCTCGTTTCAGGTAGATCTTCGCTCCTCCGCTTCTCCGAGAGAGATTGGCTGCGTAGTAGAGGGGGGTCGGCCTGCCTGCATAATGTCGCAAATGATCAGCTAGCTGCCTTTGGAACGAGCCATCCTTCCTCAGCCTCAGGTATGCGGCTTCCAGCTCGTCCAGCGTCGCGATGAGAGTCTCGGGAACGTATCGGCCTCCGTATTTTCCATACTTCCCCTTGATCGGGTTGCGAGTAGAGTGCTTCATGAAAGCGAGACCTCCTTAGCTCTCTTCACGAATTCGAAGATCTTGTCACGATCCTTCACACCAAGGCTACGTTCGACACCGGTTGAGACATCGACGGCAAATGGGCGAACGATCCGAATGGCTTCGGCAACGTTATCCTGTGAGAGACCGCCAGCCAGTGTGAGAGGCGTAGGATCAATCAGGTCTCTGACTCGGGCGGATAACTTCCAGTCGTGAGTATTGCCGGTTCCTCCACCCAGGCCGTTTGCATAGGAGTCGGCATGAATTCCATCGAAGACCTTAGACAGAGCCAGTCCCTCACCAAGGCATGACTCATCTCGGACAGTAACTGCGCCGATGAACTCGACTTCCGCGAAGCTCTGACGAATCGACGCAGGAATCGATAACTCATGTCCATGAAGTTGAACTACGTCTGGAGCCAACGCGCTAAGCAGGAAGGACAACATCTCCTCAATATCAGGTCGAGCTTTCACAGTGACCGCAACCTTGCTGACGCGATCCGGAACTCCTCCCATCAGTTGGTGCGCTGTCTCCACAGAGAGATTGCGAGGGGAGGATGGCGCACCCACAACGAACCCGAGATAGTCTGCTCCGGCTTCTACGGCAGCCAGAACATCTTCTTCCTCCCGCATTCCACAGATCTTGACTCGAACTCTACTCAAAGTGAATTGACCAGCTCCTCGAGTTTTAGTCTTGGATCTCTTGCCTTCATTAGGCAGGTTCCGACAAGGAATGCTCGAGCTCCAAACTTGGAGAGGAATCGGATGTCTTCGGGGGTTTCGATCCCGCTCTCACTTAGTATGACCTTGGACTTGGCTGAGCAGCTTTCCAGCAACATGGCCGTGTTTCTCAGATCAATCTTGAGAGTTGCGAGATCACGGTTATTTATGCCAACAAGATCTGCGCTTGAGTCGAGCGCGGATGAGAATTCCTTGACTGTGTGCGTTTCTAGGAGGACTTCCAGATTCTTAGAGTGTGCTTTCTCAATCAATGTTTCAACTTCATAGGCTGAGTGCCCTCTGTCATGGAGGGCTTGGATTAGTAGGACGCAATCGGCTCCTGCCCCAGCGGCGGCCTCGATCTGAACTGGATCCAAGACAATATCTTTCATCAGGATCGGGAGGTTCACGCGCTTCCTCGCTAGAAACAGGTTCTCCAAGGAGCCTTTGAAGTGCGCCGGTTCCGTTAGGACGGATATTCCAATCGCGCCTCCTGACGCGAAGTCCTGAGCTAGCTCCCCGACATCTCGTTCTTTCAGGAGCAATCCAGAAGAGGGGGACTGAGGTTTGATCTCCGCTATTATGGCGGCCTTGGTGAATTGCAGAATGGATTGTTTGAGGCTTCTTCTCCGGCCGCTCCAAGTCTCACCTAGCCTTACGTAGTAGCCAGTGGTCAGTCTCAGTTGCGCGTCTCTCGCTAGTACGTCAAGATAGTCAGCCATACCGCTCTTCCAACGTCTCCAGTTTTTCGAGAGATCCGCCGCTCTCCTTGACCAGTGCAAGGAGTTTCTGGTAAGCCGCGCCAGACTCAACGGAACGCTTGGCCAGCTCGACACCCTCTTTCAAGTCAGCAGTCAAGCCTCCCAAGAAGATGGCTGCTGCTGCGTTTACCAAGGCCAGGTCTCGCTTGGCGTCTTGATCGAGTCTACCATCCGAGAGTATTTGATAGGTCACGGAAAGGCTTCCATCTACGTCAAGCTCCACTAGGTCTTCCATTCTTGCCTTGGGCACTCCGAAATCAGAGCACGTGAGGCATCTCGATTCAACGGCCTTACCTGAGATTTTTGCCAGAATCGTCTCTCCGACAGTTGAGATTTCATCGAGGCCTCCTCTCCCGTGAATCACCATCGCATCTTCCACCCCGAGAGCGGCAAGGGCGTGGACCAGAGGTTCAACCATGCGTTCGTCATACACGCCTAGAAGCTGCGCGTCCGCGCCTGCAGGATTCGTCAAGGGCCCCAAGATGTTGAAGACCGTTCTGATGCCGATCTCTTGTCTGGGGGCGATTGCGTTTTTCATAGCGGGATGGAAGATGGGAGCGAACATGAACCCGATTCCTATATCCTCGATAAGGCGTTCGACTTTCTGAGGCTCAAGATTCAAGTTCACACCGAAATGCTCGAGAACATCTGCGCTTCCACACTTGCTGGTTACCGACCTGTTGCCGTGCTTTGCAATAGTGACTCCTGCGCCTGCGGCTATCAAGGCCGCGGCGGTGCTTACGTTGAAGGTCTTGACTTTGTCTCCGCCCGTTCCACATGTATCGACGATCTTGCCAGGGACCTTGGGGTGGATCCTTCGACTGAATCTTTTCATTGTCTCTGCGAAAGCTACGATCTCCTCTACGGTCTCGCCTTTCATTCTCAATGCTGTTAGGAAGGACGCTACTTGCGCGTTGGTCGCCTCTCCACTCATTATCTCACTCATGATCTGGGAAGCCTCTTGGGTGGAAAGGTGCTGTAGTTCGACTATCTTTGCGATTCCTTCCTGTATCATAGTCGCGATCGACCTCGCAGGAAATTCGCTATCATCTTCTTTCCGTCCTGTGTGAGAATTGATTCCGGATGGAACTGGACGCCTTCTATCGGATGGTGGACGTGACGAACCCCCATTATTTCTCCGTCGTCTTTCGATCGGGCAGTCGTCTCAAGACAGGAGGGCAAGGAACTTTCGATGCAGGATAGGGAGTGATATCTCGTTGCTAGGAAAGGATTCGAGACTTGCTCGAAAATTCCTCGGCCGTCATGTTCGACTACGCTTGTCTTGCCATGCATCAACCTCTTAGCCGGGCCTATTGCACCTCCAAAGGCTGTGACGATCCCTTGATGTCCTAAACAAACACCGAGCAAAGGAGTCTTTGGACCCATGCGCGTGATTACTTCACTGCAAATACCGAAATACTTCTCGTCCAGCGGTGTTCCTGGTCCTGGCGATATGATAATTCTGTCAGCATTCAGATTCTCGACATCATCGATTGTCACTTTGTTATTTCTGAGCACAATCGGTTCTCCTCCTAGTTCTCCCAAGTATTGAGCGATGTTGTACACGAATGAGTCGTAGTTGTCAAGCACCAGAACTCTCAATTGCCTTCACTCTCACAGTTCTTCAGAGCCGCCAGGAGGCCTCCCGCCTTGTTTTCGGTCTCCACCCATTCACGCTTCGGAATAGAATCGGCGACTATGCCTGCTCCAACCTGGATGTTCGCTTTCTCGCCGTCAGCTACTAGTGTCCGAATCGTTATTGCGAAGTCCGCGGCTCCCGAGTAAGAGACGTATCCCACGGCTCCTGCATATGCTCCTCTTCGAGTCGGCTCCAACTCCTCTATGATCTCCATAGCTCTAACTTTCGGAGCGCCCGATACCGTCCCAGCGGGAAAGACGGCACGTAGACAATCAAAGGCGTCGTAGCCGTCCCTCAGCGTACCGGTGACTCTCGAGACGATATGCTGCACGTGACTGAATTGGTGGACCTCCATGAAGTCTGGGACCGAGACGGACCCATACTGAGAGACACGCCCCAGGTCGTTTCGAGCCAAGTCCACAAGCATAGTGTGTTCGGCGCGTTCTTTCGGATCCTCGAGCAACTCATTGGCAAGGACTCTATTCTTGGCTGGGTCAGCCACATGGGGCCTCGTGCCCGCTATCGGATAGCTCTCCACCACCTTGTCTGAGATTCTCACAAGCATCTCGGGACTTGAGCCCACAATCTGTCTCGGCCCCTGCTTCAAGTAGAACATGTAGGGTGAAGGATTGATCTTGCGGAGTGTCTCGTAGAAGGCTAGGAGACTTCCGGTGATCTTGAAATCGAGTCGCTTGGAGAGAACCACCTGGAATACGTCTCCGGCCGCTATGTAGTCTTTGGCCCTAGAAACATTCTCTTCGAACCTTTCCTCCGAGATTGCGGACCTAGGCTCCGAATAGCGAAAACGATCGCGCCCCTCACTTTGATTCACCATGTCGAGGATCTGATCTGACCGATCTTCACCGTGATGATAGTAGAACGCCTTCCAGTCGTGATGATCGAAGACCAAGCCGTCGTCGAAGATTCCAAACTCTACGTCTGGAAACCCCAAGTCGTCTTGGGCCAGTTGAGGAAGACTCTCCCACATCCTCACCGCATCATATGAGATGAAGCCTACTGCGCCGCCATGGAACGGGAACTCTGCTGAGGAGCTTGAGCGGGGGCCAACAATTCGACGAAGAAGCGCAAACGGGTCAGAATCCACAGCAACAACCTCACCTGATTCTCGATTCTCGAGCTGAACCTTTCCATCTTTAGATCTCAGGACTACGCGTGGAGCGAATCCAATGAATGAGAAGCGGGCAAGCCTCTCGGGGCCCACGAGGGACTCGAGAAAATAGACGTGATCCCTTCTTTCTAGCAGGCCAGAGAAAACTTTGATGGGCGGAGGGAGCGAGTGGAGTTCTTTGATCCTCATGTCAAGTGGTTTGGCACAGAAACCTTCCACGCCTCGACATCCAAACACTATCCCTCATTCTAATCGAAGCCCCGCGAGGGACCCGATGCCATCACTGCCATACTTAAGGCTTCATAGTACATTTACGGACATCAGAGTACTAAAAAAGACGTTGCTACAGATGGGCCACCTATCCACTCGGCAGCCAATCGGGAAACAGATGATCTCGAAACCAATTCAAGCAGCAAGAATGCTGCGGGTCCCGGCGCGAGTAGCTCACAAGGCGTGCCCAGGAAACCCACAAACCTCTCCTGTCAGGGTCGGCTTGCGCTTTCGTCGCCTTAGCGCTGATCACGCATGATTCGTTCACTGGCCCAGCGCCGTGGGCAAGTTCCAAACAGACCGCCAGTTCTTGTGAGTACACAAGCGACAGGCATTCCTCCAAAGCAATGTAAGCCAGGTCGCTGTCAGTATCTTCTACGATCTCAACGGGCGCGGCTGTTGTCAGAACTGCTGGGATCTGGCCGAGTTTCTCCCATAATCAGGTGAGCTGCGCTTGCCAAATCGTCGGCTAGTGCCTGCGTAGTGACATGTATTTCTTTTCCATAGAGATCTTTTTCAGATCTGCAGTCTCCAATCGGCATCATTCCTGCGACTAGAAATGTGTCAGGCGGTACTCGAGCGCTTCCATTTCAGTGTAGATCTCACGCGGCAGTCGGTCACCGAATTGTTTGAAGAACTTGTGTTGGTCAGCGGTGTCTTCAAGCCAGGCGGACCTGTCCACTTCAAGCAGTGCTTTCATGTCGTGGTCCGATATTTCAAGTCCCGTCAAATCGAGACTTGACTTGTGAGGTATATGGCCTATCGGCGTGGTGACCGCTTCTGCTTCCCCCCTGCTGCGCGCCAGAATCCACTCAATGATTCTTAAGTTCTCTCCGAAGCCTGGCCAGAGGTAATGGCCGTTTTGGTCTTGCCTGAACCAGTTCACGTGGAATATTTTGGGCGGTTCGAGCATGCGGGCGCCCATCTTGAGCCAGTGCGCGAAATAATCAGCCATGTTGTACCCGCAGAATGGTAGCATCGCCATGGGATCACGTCGTAGCTGTCCCTGGTTGCCGTACTGAGCAGCTGTCAGCTCAGATGCTGTGATTGCTCCGACGTAGACGCCGTGCTGCCAACTGAACGCTTGATAGACCAGCGGAGCAAGGTGAGCCCGTCGACCTCCAAAGACGATTGCTGAGATGGGCACGCCGTGGTGCTGATCAAGCCGGAACGAGGCGGAGGGCACCTGCTTGATCGGTACAGTGAAGCGGCTGTTAGGGTGGGCGCCCAGAACAGGGTTCCCGTCCTCGTCTTTCATGGTTGGGTTCCAAGGGTGACCGCGCCAATCGAGACCTTCGTCGGGAGGCGGATCGTCTCCTCCTTCCCACCAAACTGATCCGTCGGGGGTCAAGATCACGTTCGTGTAGATCGTGTTCCTACTGATCGCAGTCATGGCACTGGGATTCGTCCTGGAATTGGTTCCAGGTGCAACTCCGAACAGCCCCGTCTCAGGGTTCACTGCCCAGAGGCGC
>Ga0315274_10012661_pt1 | contig 12028 bp, 7 predicted proteins | sample YL17G02_20_MG_FD_203700 | JGI IMG/M metagenome (GOLD analysis project Ga0315274, IMG submission 203700) | Sediment microbial communities from Yellowstone Lake, YNP, Wyoming, USA - YL17G02_20 | ecosystem: Environmental > Aquatic > Freshwater > Lake > Sediment | place: USA: Wyoming | collected... | reverse complement strand
CGCACCGCGGACACGGCGAATTGACTCCAGACGGCTCCGCCATCAGAGAAGGATATCGACAACCAGAGCCTCAAGAAATTACCGGGAAAAACGGTAAACAGGTACTTTGGTCCTTGCTTGCACGATGTTCGCGGCCAACCAGAAATCGTACTGGGACCAACCTCGGATTCAAAACCCTGTTTCTCGTTCGGACTGATCGGTAAGGGTCGATTGCTGGTGGTTTTCCAATCAATGTCCGCAGTCCGGGTCGGCAGGGTTGTTCGCCCCGCTGTAACATCGCTGGAACACAGCGAAGTCGGCCATGTCCACGTCGTTGTCGCCGTCGAAGTCGCGGTTCTCGCAGCCGGCCGCAAGCGGCACACCGGGACCGGAGGCGCAGAACTCGAACAGATTGTAATCGTGGTCGTCCACGTCGCCGTCGCCGTCGATGTCAGCCGGCGCACTGGTGAAGGATTCATACGCCCCCATATCGACGATCGGGGGTGTGCCCGAGCCGGTGTCCACAACCGCGGGAATGTCCACGAAACGCAGCATCCCGGCCAAGTCAAAAGGCATTGGCTCAGTCCTGTTGCCATCGCCGTCGAGGTCCGCGGCGTCGGCGGGCACCTCCGCGTTGTTGCCGGCGTCGATGCAAGGCGAGCCGGACAGCAACTGCAGGTCGCCGAAGTCATCGTCGCCCGTGCCCCATAGTCCGTCCGGGCCGGGGCCGGGGTTCCGCACGAACAGCGGGTCGGTGGAGATGTTGCCGTCGGTCCCGGTGGGATCGCTGATGCCGGAGTAGTTGTATGCCGTGTTGCCGTAGACGCAGTTGTGCCCAAGCGTCAGCGTGCCCGATCCCGTGTTGTCGATGCCCGAGGAGTTGAACGCGATAATCGTGTTCGCCATCGTTGGGGACCCGCCATACAGGTTCAGCCCCCCGCCGTACTCAGCACTGTTGCCCGTGATCGTGTTGTTCGTAATCGTCGGCGACGAGAAGCCCAGCGACAGCCCGCCGCCGTACTCAGCACTGTTGCCCGTGATCGTGTTGTTCGCAATCGTCGGGGAGGAAGATTGCAGGTTCAGCCCGCCGCCGTCGGCGGCGCTGTTGCCCGCGATCCTGTTGCCTACGATCGTCGGGGAAGAGCTGTACAGACGCAGCCCGCCGCCGTAGTCGGAGGCACCGTTGTCCGTAATCGTGTTATTCGCAATTGTTGAGGAGGACGTCCTAACGTACAGCCCGCCGCCGTAGTTAGCGTTGTTGTCCCTGATCGTGTTATTCGCAATCGTCGGGGAAGAACCCCAAATGTACAGCCCGCCGCCCACAATAACACCCAGGTCCAACAACACCGTGCCGGATCCGTTCGTGATCGTGAAGCCCTCCAAGGCGGCCTCCGCCGGCGTCCCCTCCTCGAACTTCACCACCGATCCGGACGCGTTGCCGTCGATGACCGTCGCGGCGACGATGGCCGGGTCGCCGGGGTTGATGCTGCGTAGCGTGATAGCCCGCGCGGGGAAGATGATGTTTTCCACGTAGGCTCCGGTTGGGGAGCCGGTCGAGGGCAGCACGATGATCGTGTCCCCGTCCACGGAGGCGTTCAGGGCCTCCTGGATCGTGGCGTAATCCCACGTGTCGTGCCAATCCACGATGATCGTCCGGCCGGGAATGTCGGCCCGGACCCGTTCGACCTCGGCCCGGTCGATCTGGATCGACGCGGGGCCCGAGCCCATCACAAGCTGTGAGAGCGTGCCAAGGCTCACCACAAGCACCGAGCAGAAACAACGTTTCGACAACATGACGCTTTCCTCCTTCTTCAATCCGCCAAGGCCAAGACGGCAACCGTTTGTCTAGCGGCCGCTGAAGGCGGATTGGATGACGGCGAAGTCCCGCAGGTCGATGGTGCCATCACGTTCCGGGTCGATGTTGAAACACGCACAGCCGGGCGCGACTCCCGCACCGGGGCCGGAAAGGCAGCTCTCGAAGTCGCCGTAGTCGAACAGAGTCACCCCCCCGTCGCTGTTGCAGTCGCCGCGAGCGAGTGCAAACCAGAACCCGCCGGTCAGCTCGTAGCCGGAGCCGGGTGGACCGGAGAGCGGCCCGCCGGCATCCGGCTGCCCGATCGTGCCGGACAACTCGAAGTCCCCGCCGGTGCTGAACATCACCCCGCCGCCGTCAATCGTGAACCACGAGACCGCGTAGTCCGCACCGAGCATCGTTCTTTGTTTTAGTGCAACGCGCGTCATATGTTCACGATCCACGAGGCCGCGCGGCGTTCACGTCGGGGCACGCGCGGCGCCGGGCCATAGGTTAACAAATTTGCCAGATACAAATGCGCCGAACGGCATAGCGAATGTTGCCGCTATTATCCGTCGCCTTAAGCGTTATGCTATGCCACACACCGGGACAATTGTTCGAGTACAGCCGAACCGTGATGCTCTTCCCCGCTCCGAGCAGCGCCGTTTGAATGTCCGTGCGGTCGGTTCGCCATTCCAGTTGCCTGTCGGGCAGTTCGCCGTCGTCCACGTCCCAGGCTTTGCCCTCCAGGACGACATCGGTATACCACATGCCACGAGCGGAATCGTAACCGTCAATTTCGTACCCCGGGTCACCGCAGCCCGTGTCGGCGAGGGGTTGCGTGATCTGCACCGAGAACGTCGAGCAGGCCGGGCCAACGGTCAATCGGACCTGGTCCGTGGCCGATGCACCTTGGCTGTCCTCAACTCGGACGGTAATCGTGTGTGTGCCCTGCTTAGTAAGAAACGCGATCATTTCGGCACCGCCTCCGATCGTTCGCCCTTCCCGATCGGAGGACCACACGATCTGACTGTCAGGAACGGTGAAGATCGGGTAGTTATTGGGGTCCCAAGCAATGGCCCGGAAGTTGATCAACTCGCCGACACAGAACTCCGCATCATCCAACGGCGGCTGAAAGATAGAAATCCCGGGCGGGTCGTTCACAATATTCACCTCGACCTCGTCGAAGTCTTTCAGACCGTGGCAGTCTTCCACGGTAGCACGCAGACGGTGAGTGCCCACGATCAAAGAATGAGTCACGGTATTGACCCCTAGTACGCTAAAACCGGGCTGGATATTGCTGGTCCATCGGACCTGCGGCTCTGAGCAGCCGCTTCCGGCTTCGCGATCAGCAATCCGAGCAGAAAGGTAAACTGGATATCCAAGCGAGTACGTGGGTACGGCCGCCATGGAGTATGGATTGACCGGGCCATCGGGACAGGTGGCCGCGCCAACCTCGCACGGTGAACCGTCGCTGGGACTTGCGATACATATACTAGGCGGATCGCTGAGGAGGTGCTCCAGCACACCTACGTGCGCGTCCACATACCGCGTTACCTTGGGATCTTCCCCGCTATGAGCGGTGTCCCGCAGAGTTGCCCAGACTTGTCCTCCGGTGAGCGAGGGGTCGGCCGCCCAGATCAAGGCGGCTACGCCGGCGGCGAACGGAGAGGCCATGCTAGTGCCGGCTGCTGGGTGAACGGAAGGCTCTTCCGGATTAGGTCCCACCCAAACCCCGTAGGGAGCCCAGATGTCTACCGTATCGTCGTCTTCATCGCCGCCATAGTTTGAGCTAGGGTCGGGCCCGGCCCACGATCCTTCATGCCGAAGCCCACCCACGCAAATCACGTCGTCCATCTCACAGGGCACCCAGATCGCTCTCTCCCAGCACCAACCCTGGCCGAAGAAATCAAGACGGCAGTCGAGCGCGTTAACGTCCGTACCTTGGTTTCCCGCAGCGGCGAAAATCAGCACGTCTCGGTGGACTATGTATGCTACGAGTGCCTCGGTTGCGTCAACGAGAACAGCAGTAGCGGCCGGCAGCCGTACCTCACCGCTAATGTTGAATATCTTGGTCCTTCCCGTGTTGGACTCCTTCAAGATCCCGAATACTGTCGTGACCATGTCAAGGAAGTCTGAGTACCCGTGTCGAGGGACGAACAGAACGGGAACTCCAACCGGCCCGGCTGGTCCTGCGACGCCGCGGTTGTCGTCCGGTACGCTCATCAGTGCGCCCAGGACCTCGTTGCCGTGGTAGAGACAAGAACTGCCGTCTGAGCACCCGACTGAATTGGGCACGATGCGCGGCTCGACCGTACCATCCGGCAACACATCCGGCGTCGGAAACTCCGGGTTGGGGTTCGCCTCGGAGGTCTGAAAACCGCCGCCCTCAATAACGCCGATTCGCACGCTATTCGGAACAAGGTGACCATTCGGAGGGATACCGTTCAGCCTCAATGCTCGCCATGCCTCCGTCACTCCAATGTCGAGAGGCCCTCCACCCATCATATACCCCCAACAGAATGGGTTCGGCGTGTATTCGCCCGGTCCCGAAGGTGCCTCGTGAACGTCGCGGTTCTCAATTGTCTGCGGGATCAGGATGGGGTTTATGGCAACCTTTACACCCGCCACCCGTTCCGCAGCCGCGGCGGCGAGAAGGCGTCTGCCGGCTTCGCTGGATACGCGTAGATCTCCGCCGACGTTTGGCTGTAGTTGAGCGAGGTGCTGTTCCAATGCGCGGGGGTCCGCCAGCGTTGTATTGATCCGAACCAAGGCCGCTATTGTTTGCGGCTGCGGCGCATCGGGGATTGGTTCGCTACGAAGCACCACTCCCTGCCATCGCGCTACGAACGCGTTCAAAGCATTGACGTTATCCGCGACGACCATAAGCTCGTTCTCGACGAAGCTCGCTGGAATACCGGAACGATCGGTTAGAGCGGCAAGGGGGCGTGGAGTAGCGCCAGCCAGCGGTAACAGTTCCGGCAACACCGGCTGGATCGTTGGGTCCACCGTGACCGTCGGCTTGGGTACCTGTCCGGGCATCACACTGGCCGTGAAGGCGCGCGAGAACGCAGCCACGTCTCGAAGATCGATTCCGGCGTACCTGCCGTCGAAGCCAAACATCAGCCGGCATGCTTCACTCGGAGTGGATGTTGGCCCTCCGAAACACGGGCGCATCACCCGAAAGTCGTCAGCGTCGATGTCGCCGTCGCCATTTGCGTCGCCGAGGCGTGCAGGAAGCAGGGTCATGGACGATGACGTTACTTGCCCGCCAAGTGACGCGGAGAAAGCGACCACTTTAGTGGTCAATACCCGTGACGTGGAGACAGGGAAAGATGCCTTCATCTGCCCTGAAAGAACATTGACTGTAGCTGGGAAGGTCACTAGGGTTGGAGCACCGTTGTGAAGGAGTAGGGTTGTACCACCCGGGGGTGCGGTACCGGACAGGTAGACTGTCCCAGTTGTTTGTCCACCCCCCACGATCGGGTCTCCCGCAATCTCAACTGACAACACGACTGGCGAAAGGACCGTGACCGTATCCGATGCCAAAGGTTGACCACCCTCATGCGCGGCGATGGAAACCGACTTGTTTGAGGACACGGCGTTTGTTGTGACCATGAAAGTCGCCTTCATGGCGCCTGGGGGGACGATTACGGCCTGTGGAACGCCGGCCACTTGTGGGTCGCTCGTCATCAAAGGAACCGTCAGACCTCCCGTAGGTGCTGGCCCGTCGAGAGTCACCACGGCTTGAGCCGGGAAACCGCCAAGTTGACCGGACGGTGGTGGTGGTGAAGGCGGGTCCGTCTGTGGGCCACCCTGGAACCACGTAGGCACGTCGAGTTTCACAGGTCTGGGCGCATACAAGACCAACGCTTTTGTTAGGTAGTTCACATGCCCTGCATAGTCAACTCTAATGTTAACGGACGTGGAAGAAGCAACGGGAGTGGTGCTAACCGGAAACTCCACTAAGGTTTGACCGGGCGGGACGAGGACGGCGGAAGGGACCGAAACAATCGACGGGTTCGCGCTTACCAGGGACACCTTGACGCCACCCTGAGGGGCGGGGGAAGAAAGCGCGATTATTCCAGTGACGGCATTGCCGCCTGCAGAGACTTCAGAGAAACCCAAACCCGCGATCGGGGCGAGAACGGTAACGATCGTCTCGACCGCATATATTTCCGGAGTCTGCTCCTCGCGTATCGATACCCGGATGGCTTTGTCTTGCGCGACCGCCAGTGTTGGGAGTGCAAATGGGTATACGTTTACCCCCGGCGGTATCATAACGTGTATTCCGCCTCGCGGCAGGGGGATCGCTGCTGGATTGGTGCTATAGATTCCCACGAACAAGGGGAATAACGGGACTCCCTGTCTGCGGATTTCGATTACGGCGGGCGCTACCCCTCCGGGAACCGTTGGCGTGAGTGGAATCGCAGAGAAGTTTTCAAAGGCGAATCCCTTGCGCCCGCCGGCAAGACAAAGGAGAAACGCCACAATCAGAACCGTTCCAACCATTCGTTGCTTCGATCGCATGTGAAATCTCCCAAGACTTTCTAAGCTTTTCGCACTCCGCGCCAGACCACGACGGCCCGGGCCGGATTACCAGAATCGACAAGGCATCCGCCGAAGCGTGGTAAGCTCCGTGATTCGCCCGCGGCCACATCCCACGACGGACACGCGCCGCCTGCCTTCGTCCGCGCGAGGCCGCCGGGAACCTATCCCGCTGCGGCCCCAGGTTATAAGTCGCAATCCGGTCTCGGCGCGCCCGCTTTTTTTCTTTTTTTCTTTCAGAAAATGTTTAAGAACCCCCTCTCCCTTCAAGGTTGAAAATCCGCCGTGGCGGGGAGAGGGCTGGGGTGAGGGTGAGATATCCAAGTCGGGTGGCCCAGGTCCTTTGGACCTGGGGGAGTCGATGATTTACGCGTAGCGTCATGCCCTCGATCATCGCTTCCCCCACCTCCACAAAGAGGTGGGGCACCTGCTACCAATCCAGGCCGATTTCGGCAAGTTGGCGGCGGAGCACCCGCAAATCCCAGGTGTGCAGAAGGTACCCGCGGGCATCGTCAGGGATGATCAATTGGCTGCCATCGGGCGTGAAAGCCATGGCCCGGAACGTGATCGGAGCCGGGCACCGCAGATGGGCAACGGGTTCCAGATTATGAAGGTTGATGAGTTCGATCGTGTCCGGGCCGGCCCGCACCGCCATTAGCTCGGAGTCGGGCGAAAACGCGATCGTACCGGCCACGTTCATGTATCGCGGGTTCGGGAATCGGGCGATTGCTTCCCACGAGCGCACATCCCAAAGGACGTGCTCGCTCTCGCTGGTGGCGAGCCAACGGCCATCCAGGCTGAATGCAGTGTCTGCCGTGCCGGGAATCGAGATCGTGTGGACCAATTCACCTTTCAGCAAGTCCCATACGCGAACATCGGTGCCATGCCAAGCCCCCGTTGCGAGCAAGCGGCCATCGGGACTCGCGCTCAAGTGCGCGATGCCGGGGTGTGTGCCCAGTACGCGCCGTCGGGATGGATCTGCAAGATCGACCGCCCAGAGCGTGCCGTCCGCGCCGCCCAATAGCATGGTCTTACCATCCGGGGTCACCCACAGATCAGTTACCACCCGAGGCATGGGTAGTACAATGGGCGTGCGATTTGCGAAACGGACGGTTCCGCCCTTCTCTGTCAACGACCAGAGCAGAACGTTCTCAGCATCGGCTGTCACCAGACCCGAACGATCAGGTAGGAATCCGGCGCTTTCACCGCGCCTCTCCAACGCGGCTTGCCCCACATAGCACCGCTTGGCCAGATTCCACAGCCGAATCCCAGCGGCGCCTTGGGTTGCTGCGAGTCGTCCGTCGGAACTTAACCACAGTTCTTGGCTCAAATCTGCATCCTTTTGGTCATCTGCAACGATCGTGCTGAACGCTTCACTGGGTACAAACTCCGCGAGGCCGACGGAAAATCCACCGTCGCCGGTCGAATACGCAAACTTGGACCCATGAGCTGCAAACTTGTTCACCTGGACCGGGACGTTGAGAATCTCTTCGCCCGAACGCGGATCCCAGAAGCGCGTAGTACCATCCCAGGCAGTAGTGGCGAGCACCGATCCAGCAGCGCCGAACTGGACGCGGGCCGGCACATTCTTGTGCCCGCGAAGGGTGTGAATCAACCGACCGGTGACAGCGTCCCAGACATAGGCATTGTAGTCGTCGCAGCCCGTCGCGAGTCGTTCTTCCGTCGGGTTCCAGGCAAGCGACCAGACGCCCTTGGGGTGATTCAGCGTGTGAAGCACCGCACCCGTCTGTGCGTCGTATACAATCACCTCACCGTTTTCGGTCGTCCAACTGGCGAAGCGGTCCATCTGCGGCGACCACTCCATGCCCGAGATCCGTGAATCCGAAGTCGGGAAAAGCGTCGTCTGCCCCGTAGCCATCTCGTAGAAGGCAATGGTTCCGTCGCGGTCTACGATGGCAAGCCGTCGCCCATCCGGAGAAAACCTGAACACACCACCAACTGGTCGCGTCTTGATAGGAATCGTGACTTTGAGTCGTGCCGCATCAATGTCCCAGATCTCGCAGCCTTCTTCGGTGGCACGTGCCAGATACCTCCCATCGGGAGAAAACTCGGGCTCAGGCGTAATTCCGGCAACACTATTCCCGGGTAGGGAAACCAACTCGCAATCGTCCTGCACTCGACGCACGCTGATTCCCCCTACCGGCCAGCCGTTGAGGAAATAGCGCTGCAAGCCACTGTCAAAGCCCACACCGGCGTCCGGCGCTGCAAAATTACTCGGCCGCCACAGCCTGACCCATCGAATTTCCGGTAAAGCGAGGCACGCGATCGCCTCGTCGCGCAGCTCGATGGTGGGACGGATCGCCGCTGCCTTCGCCAATGTCGCCACCGCCTCCAACTGCTGGCCGATCTGACCGCTGTAATGTTGCGCTCTTGCCTGGGAAAGGTAAGATTCCCACAGTCGCGATCGCGCTTGCCCGTACAAAGTCCACGCGACGACAGAAGAGACAGCGAGCAGGATCACGAAGGCGAGTCCAACCGCGAAAGCGGCACGATGCCGCCAGATCTGTTTACGGAGCAGGTAGAAGGTGCTGTCACGCTTGGCCGCGATCGGCTCGCCCAGGAGGTAGCGGTGGATGTCCCTGGCCAAGGCGCCGGCTGTCTCGTAACGTCGCTCCGGCTCTTTGGCCAAACACCTCAGCACGATCGTCTCCATCTCGTCATCAATGTCCCTTCGCAATTCGCGAGGTCGAACCGGAGCCATCTCCTGGATGTTGGACAAGACCTCGCGCATTCGTCCCACGACGGGGTACGGGAACTCGCCGGTGAGGAGCTGGTAGAGTATGACTCCAAGTGAATAGACGTCCGAACGCAGGTCCAAACCCGAGCTTGTCCCCTCCGCCTGCTCGGGGCTGGCCCACGGCAGGGAGCCGACGAATTGTCCGGTCACGGTCATGGACCGCCAAAGAGTCGCCTGGGTCACGGTGTCGCTCGAAAGTCTGGCCAGACCAAAATCAAGGACGTGCGGCTCGCCGTCCTTGGACACCAGGACGTTGGCCGGCTTCAGATCGCGATGGATCACCCCGCGGACGTGTGCCGCGGCGACCGCCTCGCAAACCTTCGCGAACAGAGTCAGCGTATCGCGGACAGAGAGCTTCTCGGAAGCGACATGCGCGTCCAACGATAGGCCGTCGATGTAGTCCATCACGAAGTAGCGGCGATCGCCCGCTATGCCACTGTCATGGATGGTGACGATGTTGGGATGTTGCAATTGGGCGAGAACCCGAACCTCGCGATGGAAGCGGCTTTCTTCATTCGGATCGTTCGGCCGTTGGTGGTGAAGAAGCTTGATGGCCACGTCACGCCCGGTTGAGGTTTGAACCGCACGGTAGACGACTCCCTGTCCACCGTGTCTTGCCTCCCCCGTCACCTGATACCCGGGGATGTCAACGCCGACGCCCGCGTCAGGCGACCGGGCGCGTCCCAAGGCCGTGGAAAGGTCGGACGGCATAGCCCCCGCGTCACTCCGCGCCTGCTCGACGTCGGCCAGGGCCGCAAGGCATTCGCCGAGTTCCGGCTGAAGATCTGGATGTTTGGCCGTGAGGCTGGCGTCGTCCACCGCCTCGCCGTCGCGTAGTCGGCGCGCGGCCTCCTCCAGCACCGCCAGAAGGCGGCGCTGCCGGTCGGAATCTCTACACGCTGTCGCGCCCCCTGGAGTCATAATCGTCGCGGGTGTCGGGGCGTTTGATTGTTGCAAGCCGTCCACTTACATCCGCTCCGTATTAAGTCGCAAACGGAGATCGGCGCGCCCTCGCAAAAGAAGTTTTTTTCAGTGGGTGGAGCTCAAAAACTTCGAGGCGCTCCGCAACTGCCGTCGCATCCTCGCCAAACCACGCCGACAAAGGGCGTGGACCGCCCGCTCGGTCTTACCCAGCTCGCAAGCTACTTCCCGCACAGAACAACCTTCAATGTGAACCGACCAGATCGCCTTGCGGTATTGCGCCGGCAAGCCGTCCAGTGCCGAATGAACTGCCAGTGCGGCCTCGCGCCGTGCGGCAACCCTGCTCGGCGTCTTTCCGGTCCCGACCAGCGTGTTCCATAGGGCAACGCTGGAATCCTCTAGTCGCCGATCGCCGCCGAGACGGATACGGCCTCCACCTCGCCTGAGGGCTCGCAGCCCTCGCAGCGCATCTTGAAGCCGTCGAAGAACAATCGTCAACATCCAACGATCAAAGGATTCGACGTTCTGGGTTCGAAGACTCTTGATGCACCGGAAGATTTCAACGTGCGCTTCCTGGACGATGTCGTCCGCGTCTATGGCGGGTTTCAAGTCTGCGGGGATTCGGCAGGAAACAAGATGAAGCAAACGAGAACGGGATTCGGCCAGCAGGGCGCTCAAAGCGAGTTCATCGCCCTCGACCGCCCGCCTTATGAGCCCAAGCCGAGCGTCTCCGTCCGGGTCAGGAACACTACCGCCTGCACGAAGCATGCTACGGCTCCTCCTCACCCTCCCTCCATCCCGCCCGAACTACCATTCTAACGGTTTTGGCAACGCAATTGCAAGGCGTCCGCGGGACGTGCAGTGATTCCGCGTTTGGCGTCTTGAGGGAGGGGAAAAGCGGAAGTTGGCGTGCGTTTGCGGCGGGAGGAACTTCGCAGGCCCGTTTTGATGGGGTCGCAGGCAGCGGAACAAGCCGGACGTCACTTCCACGGGCAGCCGCAGCGCACAGCACCGGCTACGCCCAGCATGCCCCGGCGCTAGCTAAGCGTTGCGCTTCGCCCAGCGACTCTTCGACTCCTCGGGGCGTGGGGGTTTGCATCCCCCCGCCCACCGAGCGCACGAACGCATCACATATTTCGTTCACCTGCACACCCAGAAAATCGACGATGCCGCCAGCTCACGGCATTTTGCTCGCCCTGTGGCCAGACGTCATCGAGAATGGCCGTAGAAAAACCGTAATCGCCCCGCACGGGGTTTTCTTCCCCCTTTGCGGGCTTACGCCGCGGCCAACGCGACTTTGTCGTGAGGCGGACGATTGCGATCCGCAGGCCTCGTGCGTTCCAACGAGCGAAGCTCCGCCAACTCCCGCACCAATCCGATGACGAAATCACCGCGTGCGTTCCCTCCATCCGCACGACCGTCAGCCAAACCGACTCGTTCCCGACGGCTCGCCGGTCGATCGGCTGCCGGGACCCGGAAATCCGGCTCCTACGGTCCGCGGAGGGCCGCCGCCGCGGGGTCCTGTCCCGCCCGGCTCGCGACCGCGGACAACCGCGCGTCACACCAGCATGATCGAGTTCGAGGGCCGGCCGTGCATCAGGGCGTCGCGGTCGGCGTATTCGCAGACGGCCTCATCGCTGACGGCGACCACGCGGCCGTCGGGCCTTTCGATCACGACCAGTTGGATGCCGCCGCCGCTGTTCCACGCGTCGCCGCCGAGCACCGCCGCCACTGCCTGCGCCTCGGATTCCGTCATTCAGGGGCCTCCTTGGTGAAAGCGTGCGGCCAACCGTCCCGGTGGCCGGGGCGTCGAGCCGCCGGACCCGCCCTCGGTGTGGCCGACCACAAGGTAAGCGATGCCGCGCCCACGGGAAGGCTAAACGCAACTTCCCGCACTTGCGATGACGTAAGTACTTGATTGGCATGAGGTTGAGGGTAGTTTTGCGTTTCAAAATGTAGCCACGTACATTAAAGATATTTGCTTGTTCAACCCGAATAATAGTGATAGGGTGCGTAGATGTCGTAACCAC
>Ga0315274_10012659_pt1 | contig 12029 bp, 10 predicted proteins | sample YL17G02_20_MG_FD_203700 | JGI IMG/M metagenome (GOLD analysis project Ga0315274, IMG submission 203700) | Sediment microbial communities from Yellowstone Lake, YNP, Wyoming, USA - YL17G02_20 | ecosystem: Environmental > Aquatic > Freshwater > Lake > Sediment | place: USA: Wyoming | collected... | reverse complement strand
GAGACCATAGTAATGGGTCGCTCTTCTCATTGAGGTAAAGGAATCGTGATAAGCGCCGTTTTTCCATGGGCAGGTCAAAATTGTCTGAAATATAACCCACGTTCCGCGGATTGCCAAGAATTGCCTCCCGGTGACTTCCTGCTGCAAACCTGTTGGCATGAGAATTGAGTTTCCAAGAAGCCCTTTCCGACGCATCCCACCATTTTTGATTCCAGATATTGGTTACGCTTATGTCAATCGTTCCGCTGGTGGTAACAAACTCTATCTCCCCGATGTCTAAACCGCGTTTGACATCGTAGTCAGCCGGCACAAAGCCCTCCGGGAAATGTTCGCGAATATCTTTCTTGGTAAGTGCTGGCATCGCTGCATAACGTGCATCAACATGATATTCCCGGCCAGGGTCGAAGCACCGCCACGACTTATAAGCATCAAGCTCATTGAGAGCTGTTTCCAGAACATTCAGGGAACGGGCATAATAAGCAGGAGAAAATTTCCAATTTGCTGTCATCAATCGTACGCTCCTTTTAACGCGGCAACTTTACAAATACGTCTAACGGCCTCGAGCTCAGCCACCCGCCGGCCCGGGCAATGCTTCTTCCATTTTCGGGCATCTTGTCAGGCAAGGCATCCTTCCATTTTCGCACGCTAAAAGGGTCAGCGAGTTATTAGGCAGACCAAGAGGTAATGCATTTCAAGACCTCTTCTTTAGCCAGTCTTCAGCGGACAGGGTGTAGAAATGTGAGGCCTCTCTCACTTCTTCAACCCGGAAACCCAGCTTCTCAAGCACTCTTCTGGCTCGCGAGTTGTGGGAGTAGGTCTCCGCTTCGATCTTGGACTGCTTCAGCTCTTTGAAACCGTAGGCGATGATCGCACCTGCAGCCTCAACCATGTAGCCCTTTCCCCAGTGCTCTTTTGCCAGATCAAACCCGATCTCCCCTCGAGATCCCGCTTCAACGTCCTCGATGCTGCACGTGCCGAGGAACTCTCCAGTGGCCCTCAGCACAATTGCCCATGTAAAGCCCTTGCCATGCTGGGACTTCTCGATGAACACGCGGATGACCAGATCTGCTTGTTCGATCTGCGTGTAAGGTTCGTCAGAGAACCAATTCGCCACGTCTGGGTCAGAGTAGTTTGTGAAGAGTTCAAGCGCGTCATCCAGGGTGATCTCTCTGAGGAGCAGACGGCCGGTTTGGAGTATTGGGAAGCTCAAAGGGAATTCCATACGAGGACTGCCTAACTAATGAAATTATATGGTTCTGTATAAGATCCCAAACAACGCTGGTTATGTAATATAAGACGCCTGCGATTCATCTGCAGAGATACCAATTAGTATCGTGTTTTCAATGTCTTTATTCGACTAGAAAAAGATAAAAAGCAAAAAGGGCCCACCCGCCCATTGGCTGATAGGAGCTCCTGGTTTGCCCTCGTGACGACGATCTACCCATCTCCCCCTCTGAAAATAAGTCACTGCTGTTTGCTTCGCTTTACTTCCCTACTACTTCGCTCCGTAATAACTTAATGGGGTTTATAACATTCGTATTGTGGAAAGCAAGGGAATAATGGAGGCAAAAGTAAAGGCAGGAATCACATGATCAATTTCATTTACTTTACAGAACAATTTTGAAGAGCTATAATTATCTCTAACGATAACCATCAAAGAAGTTTAACGAGTAAAAAATAAAGTTTTAATCTCAGGGTTTCCAGCAAAGGGAGGTGTAAGATGTATACATTTATTATGCTGACTCGTTTTTCACCAGCAACGTTTGAGGATCAGAAGAAGTTACGGAACATGGCAATGCAGGTCTCCAAGCAGATTAAGAAAGAGTGTCCGGGCGTCAAGTGGAAGGGCAGTTATGCTACCTTTGGCCGATTTGACATGGTTGACGTGGTGGAAGCTGATGATCCGGAAGAGGTTGCCAAGGCCGCTATGATCATTCGAAGTTTCGGCCATGCAACAACGGAAACGCTCATGGGCATGCCATGGAACCGGTTCCTGAAAACACTATAACTTATTAAGTTGTTGTTGAAAAAGCGTAAGGAAATATAGTAGAAGATTGGCGGCGGCATGGAGCAACCTGCCAATCCGCAGGTCGGAGGCTCGAATCTTCTGGGGCACTCCTGCAATTTACAAATACATTTAATAGGAGGTTACGATGAGCAAGGAAATGGGAAAGGAAATACCGTGGGAAAAACAGAGGGAGATACTGATTGAGAGTAGTGCCTTAAAGCTTCCTCAACTCTGGAATGACCTAATTGCAGTCTATGGAGAAGAGAAGGGTAAAAAGATCTATGAGGAAATTTTTGAACCCAATTTCATCAAGAGGAGCGCTCAGTTTAAAGGGAAAAACATTGGCGATATCATGATGGCTGAAATCAATTATTTTCCTGCCTTCGGATGGAAGATATGGGTCGAGAAGAAAGAGGAGAACGGCGAGCCGGTCTGGTACGAACACTTGGAAAGGTGCCCCCACTACGAAGTCACCAAAAAACGCAATATGCCGGTCCCGTGCGAACCAATATGCGGCATGGACGTGAAGATGGGGCAGAAATACAAGGTGGCGAACTGGCAGCGGCTGAAGCATCTCCCCTCCGGCGACAGCGAATGCTGTTTCAGGATCACGAGATGTAAATAAAGAGTTGCGAGTTAAGGAGTTGGGGAGTTAAGAAGTCAATTAATATTTTCACTCGTGACTCCTAACTCTTTAACTCCTTAACTGTCTTAGGTAATAAGGTACAAAATAAAAGTGAATATTGAGTATTTACAATGAGAGATTGTTTCGTTTCACTCGCAATGACAGACTAAGTGACAGCACTTTTTTCGTCATTGCGATGAGTCCGCCTTGGCGGACGAAGAAGCAATCCCTGTTATTCAGCAAGAACTATGGATGAACATTACATGAAGATAGCCTTGGAAGAGGCTCAGAAGGCCTACGAAAAGGGTGAGGTCCCGGTGGGCGCCGTTATGATCCATGAGGGGAAGATTATTTCACAGGCTCACAATCAACCCATTTCCCCTAATGACCCCACTGCCCATGCTGAGATCCTGGCATTACGGCAGGCAGCAAAAAAACTCGGCAATTACCGTCTGACTGTCTGCACCCTTTACGTTACGATTGAGCCCTGCCTCATGTGCACCGGTGCAATGCTCAATGCCCGTATTGATCGCCTGGTGTTCGGGGCACGTGACCCCAAGAGCGGGGCGATTTACTCGAAGTTCAACCTCTGTGAGAATGGCAAACTCGACTACCCTGTCCAGATTACTGAAGGCATTCTTGCCGGGGAATGTGCTGAGATCATCCAGAGGTTTTTTAGAGAGAGACGTGTAGGGGCGTATAGCAATATGCCCTTACAGAAATGTTGACAAGATATGTAGGGGCGTGATTTATCAGGCCCTCAGATGGTATTATTAGCATGAGGAGAGGTACCGAAGTGGTCATAACGGGGTCGACTCGAAATCGACTGTCCCGAGCGATTGGGACCGTGGGTTCGAATCCCACCCTCTCCGCCATAACACGTTTGGCCCGTCTTCGGGTATGTTTTTATTCCTCGGTCACACCGACTCAGAGATAGCAAAAAGCCGAGCCTTTGCTTTTTTGCTTTTAAGGAAACCTGATGGACATTATTTTCCTCATCCTCTTCTTGGTTTTTATCCTGGCATCCCTTGTACTCATTCTTCTCTGTGAAAAAATTTAGGAGGCTGGTTCGATGATAGCTATTTACTGGATCGGTGGCATCATTGCGTTCTTGCTCCTTATTTACCTGTTTGTCGCGCTCTTAAAGCCGGAGGTGTTCTGATGAATGCTAACAACATTCTTCAGTGTTTGATTTACATTGGAGCTCTTACGGCCATCGTGAAGCCTCTAGGTCACTATATGGCGCGCGTATATGAAGGGAACGCCCCGGGTCTCGGCAGAATCCTGGGACCCATAGAACGTCTCATTTACTGGACCTGCGGCATCAATCCTGAGGAAGAGATGACCTGGAAGACCTATGCCGTGGCGATGCTCTTCTTCAATACAGCAGGATTCCTCACGGTCTATGCTCTTCAGCGCTTGCAAGCATACCTTCCTCTGAATCCCATGCAGCTTCCCGAAGTCAGTCCTGATTCTGCATTCAACACAGCGGTGAGTTTTGCGACCAACACCAACTGGCAGGGCTACAGCGGAGAAACAACCATGAGCTACCTGACCCAGATGCTGGGCCTGGGCGTTCAAAATTTCCTTTCAGCAGCAACGGGAATGGCCTGCCTGATTTCTTTGATCAGGGGCTTTGTACGAAAGCAAGCCCAGGCCATCGGCAACTTCTGGGTCGATATGGTTCGGAGTGTTCTTTATATCCTTCTCCCCCTTTCAGTGATACTTGCGGTTATTCTTGTGTCTCAAGGCGTTGTTCAAACCCTCAAACCCAGTCTCGCCGTACCACTCCTTCAGGCGGCTCATGGCGTGGAAGACAAACGAGCACCAGTGCAAACCTTGGCCGTGGGCCCTGCCGCCTCGCAGATCGCCATCAAGCAGCTGGGAACGAACGGCGGCGGATTTTTTAACGTTAACTCTTCCCATCCCTTCGAGAACCCCACGCCTCTCTCTAATTTTCTGGAGGTGGTAGCTATCCTCGTGATCTCCGCCGCCCTGTGCTACACTTTTGGATTTCTCATCAAAGATACGCGCCAAGGATGGACACTTCTGGCCGTCATGTGGGTCATATTCATCCCTATGCTCTGGCTCTGTGTAGCTCAGGAACAAAAGGGCAACCCTCTCCTTGACCGCATAGGTATCGACCAGACAGCAAGCGTCCTTCAGCCGGGCGGCAACATGGAAGGGAAAGAGGCACGCCTCGGCATCGTAAGCTCAGCGATCTGGGCCACAGCCACGACCGCGGCATCAAATGGTTCGGTCAACGCGATGCACGATTCCTACACGCCGCTGGGAGGTTTAGTACCGCTTTTCATGATGCTTTTGGGCGAAGTGGTGTTCGGCGGCGTGGGCTCAGGACTCTACGGTTTGATCCTCTTTGCGGTGATCGCCGTTTTCCTCGCCGGACTCATGGTAGGCCGTACGCCGGAATACCTCGGTAAAAAGATCGAGGCCTTTGAGGTGAAGATGGCCTCCATCGGTATCTTGGTGCCCTGTGCACTGGTGCTTCTGGGCACAGCAGTCTCAGTACTCCTGCCGGCTGGGAAATCCGGAATTGCCAACCCCGGACCGCACGGGTTCACTGAGGTACTCTACGCCTTTGCGTCTGCGGGCAACAACAATGGAAGTGCCTTTGCCGGGCTTTCCGCCAATACGCCTTTCTACAACACGATACTCGGGGTTACCATGTTCTTCGCGCGCTACTGGATCACGATTCCGGTGCTGGCGATGGCAGGGTCGCTGGCGAAAAAGAAAATTGTACCTCCTGGCCCGGGTACTTTACCAACGCATACACCGCTTTTTGTAATCTTCCTGGTTGCGACGGTTCTTCTCGTTGGAGCATTGACATTCTTCCCGGCTCTCGCGCTCGGCCCCATCGTCGAGCATATGATGTTCCGACTATAGGAGACCAAATGCGTAAGCAAATAAAAGCCCGCCCTCTTTTTGACCAACGTATTTTCCGGCCTGCTATTCGGGAGTCTTTCCGAAAGCTCGATCCACGTCATCAAATCAGGAATCCTGTTATGTTCGTGGTCGAGGTGGTCAGCGCGCTCACTACTGGGCTTTGGCTCCAAGCGTTATTTGGGCAAGGGGAAGCCCCGGCAGGATTCATTTTACATATTTCACTCTGGCTGTGGTTCACCGTTCTTTTTGCCAACTTCTCTGAAGCAATGGCCGAGGGCCGCGGTAAGGCTCAGGCTGTGTCACTTCGCGCGGCGCGCAAGGACACGGCTGCAAAAAAGCTGCCTGAGGGGAAACGTGGTAAGGCCCCGTCGATTGTTCCGGCAAGTACGTTGCATAAGGGAGACATTGTCTTTGTTGAAGTGGGCGATATCATCCCCATGGACGGAGAGGTGATTGAAGGTGTCGCCTCGGTGAATGAGGCCGCTATCACCGGAGAATCGGCCCCCGTCATCCGGGAATCGGGAGGTGACCGCTCCGCTGTGACAGGCGGAACGACGGTTTTGTCCGACTGGCTGGTGGTTCGCATCACGACCAATCCGGGCGAGACCTTCCTGGATCGAATGATAGCCATGGTGGAAGGCGCCAAGCGGCAGAAGACCCCGAACGAAATCGCTCTCACTATTCTGCTGGCAGGTCTGACAATCATCTTTCTCCTGGCCACCGTTACGCTTCTCCCCTTCTCAAAGTTCAGTGCCGAGCTGGCCGGGCAAGGCGCGCCTGTCACCGTCACAGTGCTCGCTGCACTCCTGGTTTGTTTGATCCCGACAACCATTGGCGGGCTCCTCCCTGCGATCGGAATCGCCGGGATGGACCGGATGATCGCAACCAACGTCATTGCCATGTCCGGCCGGGCCGTCGAGGCGGCCGGTGATGTGGATGTCCTTCTTCTCGATAAGACCGGCACCATCACGCTCGGGAACCGACAGGCCGTCGAGTTTCTTCCGGCAGAGGGTGTCACATCACAGGTCCTTGCTGATGCAGCACAGATTAGCTCGCTTTCAGATGAAACACCGGAAGGACGGAGCATCGTGGTGCTTGCCAAGGAGAAACACGGCATCCGTGAGCGTAAAGTACACGACCTCGGCGCTACATTCATCCCCTTCACGGCACAGACGCGGATGAGCGGAGTCAATCTGGCAGATGGCCGACGCTTCCGCAAAGGGGCGGCAGATGCGGTGGAAGTCTTCGTCAAGGAACAGGGCGGCCATTTCCCTGATTTTGTCCGGCAGATCGTTGAAGATATCGCTGAGAAAGGAGGGACACCGCTGGTGGTCGCAGATCGGGGAAAGATTCTCGGTGCAGTCCATCTCAAGGACATCGTCAAGGGCGGTATCAAGGAACGCTTCGCCGAGCTTCGGCGCATGGGGATCAAGACCGTGATGATCACCGGCGATAATCCCCTCACCGCAACGGCGATCGCGGCGGAAGCAGGCGTGGACAACTTCCTGGCCCAGGCTACTCCGGAAGCCAAACTCAGACTCATCCGGGAGTATCAAGCCGGGGGTCGGCTGGTAGCGATGACCGGCGACGGCACGAACGACGCCCCTGCTCTGGCTCAAGCCGACGTGGCTGTTGCCATGAACACCGGCACCCAGGCGGCCAAAGAGGCGGGCAACATGGTGGACCTGGACTCGAATCCAACCAAATTGATCGAGGTTGTAGAGATCGGCAAGCAGCTTCTCATGACTCGGGGAGCACTCACTACCTTCAGCATCGCCAACGATATCTCGAAGTACTTCGCGATCATCCCCGCTGCCTTCGTAGGCACTTACCCGGCGCTCAAAGTTCTCAATATCATGCATCTGGCAACGCCGGCCAGCGCGATTCTCTCCGCGGTTATCTTCAATGCAATCATAATCATCCTGCTCATCCCCCTCGCTTTACGGGGTGTGAAATATCGCCCTGTTCCCGCCCGCCAGCTTTTGCGTTATCATGCACTGGTTTACGGCTTGGGAGGAGTCATTGTACCCTTTATCGGGATAAAATTGATTGATATGTTACTGGTCGCCTTAGGGCTGGCTTAAGAGGGAAATTTATTATGTACGTCCGACAAATCAAAATATCCATACTGAGTATCGTGGTTTTAAGTCTCCTGACTGGTCTGCTTTATCCCCTCGTAATCACAGCCATCACCCAAACCTTCTTCCCCCATCAGGCAAACGGTAGTCTCATCATGAAGGATGGCAAACCAATCGGTTCGGTTCTCATCGGCCAGCCGTTTGATGACCCCAGGTACTTTTGGGGGCGTCTCTCGGCAACAAATCCTATGCCATTCAATGCGGCTTCCTCCTCAGGGTCCAATTACGGCCCTTTGAATCCCGCATTGGTAAAAGCAGCCCAGGAGCGCATCCGTGCGCTCAAAGAGGTCGATCCCGCATCTACGGCTCCTATCCCCGTTGATCTCGTGACGTCGTCTGCAAGCGGCTTGGATCCCCATATCAGCCCGGCAGCCGCCCTCTACCAGGTTCCCCGGATTGCACGGACTCGAGGTCTCCCGGAAGACGCCGTCCGCCAGATTGTTCAGAAGCACACTGAAGAGCGGTGGATGGGCATTCTGGGAGAACGCCGGGTTTCCGTATTGCTCCTGAATCTGGAACTTGACGAATTGAGCAATTCAAGAAAGGAATCTCTCTTTTAGCAATATGCATCAAAGGCCGGATCCCGATCAACTGTTAAAACGAGTTCAAGCCGAGGAGGAAGCTCTGGCCCGCGGAAGGCTCAAACTTTTCTTCGGCGCTGCGCCCGGGGTCGGGAAGACTTATGCAATGCTGGAGGCGGCTCGCCAACGAAAAAAAGAAGGCGTTGACGTGGTGGTCGGCGTCGTGGAGACACATGGTCGCAAGGAGACTGAGACGCTTCTGGAGGGGCTTGAGGTTCTACCCCGCCGCTCCGCAGAGTACAAAGGCGTGACATTAAGTGAGTTTGATTTGGACGGCGCTCTGAAAAGGCGTCCACACCTTATCCTGGTTGATGAGCTCGCACATACGAACGCGCCCGGGTCTCGCCATGCTAAACGCTGGCAGGATGTCGATGAGCTTCTGGATGCAGGCATCGACGTTTATACAACGCTCAATGTCCAGCACTGGGAAAGTCTGAACGACACGGTCGCCCAGATCACCGGCATCACGGTCCGGGAAACCGTACCGGATACGTTTGTCCGACGAGCCTATGAAATGGAGCTCGTAGATCTACCTCCGGAAGATCTCCTCAAGCGCTTACGGGAGGGAAAAGTCTATCTGGACGACATGGTGGGACGAGCAGCGGAGAATTTCTTTAAACCTGGGAATCTCATGGCGCTGCGGGAGCTTGCTTTGCGTCACACGGCCGAGCGTGTGGACGAACAAATGCAAGCTCTTAAGGAACAAAGTGCTATCGCCGAAGTGTGGCCCGTAAGGGAAAGGCTGATGGTGGGCGTGAGTCCCAGCCCGATGTCGGCACGCCTTGTGCGCGGTACCATGCGCCTGGCGGCACGTCTTCGCGCGGAGTGGTTTGCCGTCCATGTCGAGACGCCAGCCTTTCTCAAGCTGCCCCGAGGGGAGCGCGACCGTGTGATCGACAACCTTCGACTGGCGGAAAAACTCGGCGCCGAAACTGTAACCTTGACCGGAGAGGATGTAGTCGAAGAATTACTCTCCTTTGCCCGTTCGCACAACGTGACCCGCATCGTTTTGGGCAAGCCGGCACGTCCCCGATGGAGGGAGTGGCTGTTCGGATCCATCGTCAACGAAATCGCCAGACGTTGCGGTGATATTGACTTACACGTGATCAGCGGTGTGGGGGCCGACTTCACTGCGCGCCGCCCGATCCCGGCCCCGAAGCCTTCGGATCGCAGCGGCATGGCCTGGGGGATTGTGATGGTCGCTCTTTGTACGCTCGTTTCCTGGCCTCTTCTTCACCTTCTTGACCGCACCAATCTCATCATGATTTACCTCCTCGGCGTAGTCTGGACTGCTTACCGTTACGGCAGGCAGGCTTCGGTGGTGGCAACGGTCTTAAGCGTTCTGGCGTTCGATTTCTTTTTCGTGCCGCCTTATTTTACTTTCGCGGTCGCTGACACGCAGTGCTTCCTGACCTTTGGTGTTATGTTGACCGTGGGACTTCTGATAAGCGCCATCACGGACCGACTCCGCAGACAGAACGTCCAAATGCGTAAACGCGAGGAAAGAATGCGCGTCCTCTACAAATTGAGCCGCGACCTTTCAGAAACTCCCGCCATGAGGGATATGCTTGCTGTAGCGCACAAGGGGCTTGAAGGGTATTACAAACGCCCTATCCTCCTGCTTGTAACAGATGTGCGAGGTGGCTTAGTGATCCAGGCAGGTGACCCCTCATCGTTCGGATGGGGCGAAAACGAGCAGGCGGTGGCGCGTTGGGTCTTCGATCATGCCCAGCTTGCCGGTGCCGGAACCGACACGCTGGCCGGAGCAATCGGCCTTTACGTGCCGCTCAAGGGGCTGCGCAGCACGGTAGGGGTACTGGCTATCCGTCCTGGGGATGCTCTCTCCTTCCGGAATCCGGACGAACTCCAGCTCTTGGAAACTTTTGCGGCGGAAATCGGCGGAGCGCTGGAGAGCACACGCTTGAGTGAAGCAGCCGGTCGCGCCGAGATGCAGCTGGAAATGCTCACCATAGCACCAAAGGTCTCAGCCAAAGGGGCACGTCTGAGCGATTTATTAACGGAACAGCAGATCATCGTGCTTTCTCCCGAACTCACCCAGGAAGAGATTATCAAGACGCTTCTGTCCACGCTTTCCCTTCCCAACCAGACCCAGGCCTTTCAGGCCATTTTGGAGCGTGAAAGGATAGGGGCGACGATGATCGAATCCTGGCTCTCTATGCCCCATGCGCGCATGCCTGGACTTGACAGCATTCGCGCTGCTCTCGGTATCTCCCCCGAAGGTCCTGTCCATGTCTGGGTGGTATTTCTGAGTCCTGCTGAAAATCCGACGATGCACCTGGCTTTCCTCGCGCGGGTCGCCTCGTTCTTCCAGCAGGAGAACCTTGTAAAGGAGTTAGCAACACTCAAAACTTCTCAGAACATCCTGGAAGCCATTCGAAGATTCGAGTCGCAGACCGAATCAGATTAGATAGTTTGCTGAAAAAGCAACTGTGTGTCTGGTGTCTGAATTGCAGTTCCTCGAAATCCATCCTTGAATATGCAGGATGCTTACAGTATAATCCAATCGAATTTGGCCTGATAATTTTTCTGTAGAGTTTGGTAACTCGATTTTTTTATCAGGAGAGATGCCCGAGTTGGCCGAAGGGGCACGATTGGAAATCGTGTGTCCCGAGCGATCGGGACCGTGGGTTCGAATCCCACTCTCTCCGCCATAACACGTTTGGTCATTCTTATGATAATTCCAAACGTATATTATGATAGCCGGGTCCTGCGCAACGAATATTTGCAAACCCCGCCAGATCCGGAAGGAAGCAGCGGTAGTAAATCCCTTTGTGTGCCGCGGGGGTGCCTGGCTATCACCAAAATATTTATGATGGGATTCTTCGTTGCTCAAAAATCTTCATTCGCACTCAGAACCCCATCTTCAACTATTTTTAAAATCTTTTATGGAAAGTTTTGGATGAGATGTCCTATTTAGTATTTGCCCGCAAGTGGCGCCCCCAGACTTTTGAAGAAGTCGTTGACCAGAAACACATTGCCAGAACCATCCAGAATGCCATCCGCCTCAGGCGGATAGCACATGCCTTCCTCTTTACCGGGGAACGGGGAGTAGGCAAGACCTCCGTTGCCCGCATTCTTGCCAAGGCATTAAACTGTGCAGAAGGTCCTACCCCCAGCCCCTGCAATACGTGTAAATCCTGTGAGGAGATAACAAAGGGTATATCCATGGACGTGCTGGAGATTGACGGCGCATCCAATAACAGCGTGGATGACATCAGGGAGCTGCGGGAGAAGATACGATATGTGCCGGTGAGCAGCAGGTACAAGGTGTACATTATCGATGAGGTACACATGCTCTCCACGAGCGCATTCAATGCCCTCCTTAAAACGCTGGAGGAACCGCCTCCCCACGCAATTTTTATCCTTGCCACGACCGAGCCTCACAAGATACCCGACACCATCCTCTCCCGCTGTCAGCGCTTTGACTTCAAGAGAATATCCCTCCCCGGCATTATGGATAATCTAAAGAAGATCGTCTCGGATGAAAAAATAGAGATCAGCGAGCAGGCACTCTTTTTAATTGCCCGAGCCTCTGAAGGGAGCATGCGGGATGCACAGAGCATTCTGGAAAGAATCATCTCCTATGCAGGGGAGAAGGTCGAGGAGGAACAGGTCCAGGAGGTCCTCGGGGTTCTGGACCAGAGACTCCTCTCTGAGTTTTCCTCAGCCCTGATTGAGCGGGACGACAAGAAATGCCTGGATGTAATAGACAGGATCTATGCCTCCGGCTACGACCTGAAACAGGCTTACTA
>Ga0315274_10012658_pt1 | contig 12029 bp, 21 predicted proteins | sample YL17G02_20_MG_FD_203700 | JGI IMG/M metagenome (GOLD analysis project Ga0315274, IMG submission 203700) | Sediment microbial communities from Yellowstone Lake, YNP, Wyoming, USA - YL17G02_20 | ecosystem: Environmental > Aquatic > Freshwater > Lake > Sediment | place: USA: Wyoming | collected... | reverse complement strand
ATCGCGACGACGTTGCCGGCGCTCGTGAGTGGTTGGCGAAAGCGCGCGAAGTGTTCGTTCGACACTCGGCGGCTGCCCATGCCCGCATGGCTCAAAAGGTCTCCGGCGGCGCAGGCGACGAAGAGATCATCGGCTGCCCTCCGATGGTGGGAGCTGCGCTCCCCAAGCAGTCGTCTTCCCGCGGATTCGTAGCGTCGGCCGCCAGCCTCAACAAGTTCACCTATGTGCCTGGTGGCCTCGCCGACACGATGCGGCGGACCATCATCGCCAACCAGAATCAGAGACGCTCCACGGTCGTGAAGCGTCTTGTCGCCGCTCGGCAGCGCGCTGCCAAAACAGCGGCTCCGTCCCGATCAGCCCCGAGCCGTGCCGTCAGCGGCGAGCTCGACGACATCATCGGCTGCCCTCCCTACCCCCGCGTCTGAAAGGCTCCCTCCATGTTCCTCGCACTCGCAGCAGCCATCGCGGCTCTTCTTCTCATGACCAGCAGTTCCAAAGCTGCCGGCGGCGGAACCACGCCGCTGAACAACCGCACCACTCCGCTCGACGCCGGCACAAGCGGCGAGCTGATGCGTCTCGCCAAGGAGAACCCGAGCGCCTATGCCGTGGTCGTCAGGCTGCTTCAGACGCCGCCCACGAACCCGGCGATGCTCGGCGCCTACGGCATGATGATGCTCGCGCAGAACGCCAAGGGGCAGCCGAACTTTCCGCTTCTCGGAGCGGCTCTCGTCGACCTCGCGAACAAGGTCGACCCGGAGCTCCTCAAGCAGCTTGCCGACTACGCGACGATCAACCAGGAAGCCTACAACGACGCGATGAAGCTGCTCGTGGCTCCCTCGCCCGATCCCTACATGCTCGCCGTCTTCGCGGCCCGAACCATGAACGGCTGGCCGCTCGTCTCCGTGCTCCTCGGGCAGCGATTCGACGAGACGGTCACGAAGGCGACCGGCAAGAGCGGAACGGTCTGGAACACCTGGAGCAGCGGGAAGCTCGCGGACGGTAGCTTCGTCGTCGATGTGTTCGAGGGCGCCGCGCACGTTCTGACGTACAGCCAGCAGGGTTCGGACAAGAAGACGCGGCGCGCTCTCGGCAATCGGCCCGAAGAGCCGATCTTCAAGACCACGCCCGGCGCCGTGGCACGAGCCCGAGCGGACTTCGGAGTCTGAGACTTGAGGGGCGCGCGTCGCGCCGCTCAGGACTTCCGCCATGCTCCTGGTACTCGCCGCCGTCGCCGCCGCGCTGCTCCTCTCATCCAGGAGCCAGGCATACGCGGCGACAATCGGCGGCGCCGGCACCAGCACTCAACCTGACCCCAGCGCGGAGATCGCGCGGCTTGCGAAAGAGAGCCCGGCCGCCAGCGCCGAGGTGCTCAGGCTGCTCGCGGCCCCCGGCAACCCGGCGGTCATGGCGGCCTACATCGCTCGGCTCAAGAGCTCTTTCCCGATGATTGCCGTCATGCTCGGCCGGCGATTCGACGAGTCGGTCGTGAGAACGACAGGCAAGAGCGGGACCCTGTGGAACACCTGGAGCGCGGGCCCCCGCCCGGATGGCTGGATCCCAGTCGACGTGCTCGAGGGCGCCGCTCCCGTCCTGTCGTATGCCCAGAGCGGCACCGATAAGGGGTCGCGGCGGCTCATCGCGCTCGCCACGCCAGGCGGGGCGGGCTTCAAGGCGTCAGCCGACGCTGTGAAGAACGCTCGCACGGACTTCGGCGTATGAGGTATCGTTAACTCTCGATAGCAGAAGGACAATCCATGGAAATGTTTTGGTTTGGAATGAGAATCTCTGTCACCAAAGACCCTACTGGAGGAACTCCCGGGCAATCCTGGACGACCATGTTCACGGACATAGCTACCGCCACGGACTACGACCGGATGACCGTGGACAACGCGAGGACACATGGTGTCAAAGGCACTTTCGAGCATTTCCGCTGGTTCAATAATGCGTGGCACCAGGTGTCGAAATCCTCGATTGGGTGAAAGTCGCATCAGGCACTGACCCATGGCGTTCATCCCCGACGACGAATTGCAGGAGTGGGCCTCTCCGGCCGAGCTTGACGTCATCCTCGGGAAGACGGCACGGCTCGAGGCGCGTCTCGGGAGCAAAACCTCGCCCCTAGTCTACCTGGCGGCCGGGGCGGTTCTCGGGATAGTCTACTGGACGTTCCGTCAGAAGAAGCCGACGGCGGGCGTGACCACGATCGTTGAAGATCTCCTCATCTAGCCCGCACCCAGAAAGACACTCATGGCAGCCAGGAAGACGATAAGGAAGACGAAGACGGCGGGGCTGTCGAAGGCTCCTTCCAGCATGAGTGTGCTGGAAAGGCAGATGTGGGATGCCGGCGAAGCGATTTTCATCCCGTGGAACGCGCACATTGGCGGGGAGATCGTTCCAATCCACGCCACCTGGCAAAGCGTCCAGGCGGCACTCCGCGGCGCGTACCTTGAGCCGGTGTACCTGCTGAGCGGCAACGTACTCATCGTGGACGAAGACGGAATGAACAAGCGGCTGCACTGGAACAGCGTCGCGACTAGCATCGCGCGGTTATCCGGCGTCGAAGCCATCGTCGGCGATGCCGTGTTTGTCCCGAAGCACCTCGTGCAGAAAGTGCTCGGCTGATGCTGGAACTACGTCGTGTAGGCGGCGCTCAAGCCGAGGGAGCCAAGAGCCTCGGACTCGTGAAGATCATTCGCGCGAGCGCGAAGTACCTGTTCAACATGGGCGTTCCGCTCGTCATCGTCGGGAACAAGGTCGGCGCGCACGCCTTCTTCAAGAACTGGCACCTGGCGTTCAACCTCGACTCGCAACGATACCTGGACGAAGGCGTGAGCTTCGAGTCGATGGTGAACAACTGGTCGCACTACAACGAAAACCCGGAGACGGGCACCATCGCGTTCTTCGTCGCCGAGACAGAGCTCTGACCACACCACACCAATCAACAACGCACTCACCATCCGAACGGAGAACATCATGAGCAGCACCAAGGGTATCAGCCGCGGCCTCGAATCACTCACGGCCATCAACTACGCCATCCTCGCCGCCATCGGCTTCGGCGTCTGGTCCATGGGCAAGAAGTCGGCGCAGACCGCCACCGCCACGAACCAGCCCCAGCAGCAGCCTGTAGCCGTGCAGGGCCGCCCGTCGTTCTGGACCGTCTGATAACCGTCGTCGCTGCCGCCTGGCACGCAGCGCGCTACCCAGCACGAACCCCGAGCTAGCCTCTATGAGCCAAACATGATCCCATACATCGCTGCCGCCATCGCTGGCGCTCTTGTCGTCGCCAAAAGCGGACCGAAGACGAAGCTCAAGAAAACGCAGTGCATGGGGCCGCGTACCGGCATCATCTACGACGTCGACCTCGTGCCGAACGTGGGCCTCATCATCGTCCATGCGCCCGAGGGTACGGTGGGGATCTTCCAGCAAAACGCGGCGCCGAAGGTCGGATTCACGTTCGTGCGGGCGCTTGGCCGGGCAGACGTCGTTGATGCCATGAAGAAAGATCTGGAACCGTAACCGCCATGCCCCAGAACCCAGACATCCTCGTCCAGATCACCGGGCCGCAGTTCCTCACCGCCCCCGATGGCACGACCGCGCCGGACGTCGCGGGCACTCCCGTCGACTTGACCGGCGTGCCGCTCACGGTAGCGCCGAGCTTCGCGCTCCAGACGGGCGACGCAGCAAGCATTCTGGTCAGCGTCCCCGGCTCCATGACCGTATCGGGGCTCTCGGGCAACATGGTGCCGAGCGACGCCGGTCGCCGGATGCGGATCGAGGGCGCCATGGAGGGCGACGCGGCTGCGGTGTTCGCCGTCACGTTTCCGTCCGCGCTTGTCGCCGGGCTGATGGACATCACCACTGCCGACATCGGTCGGAAGCTGGTCATCTTGAACGCCGCGAACCCCGGCAACAACGGCACGTTCGTCATCAGTGCCATCCTTTCCCCCACGGCGCTATTCATCACTAACCCTGCCGCAGTCCCTCTTGACGGGCCTATTGATTGGAAAATCATCCCGCGCAGCACCGCCGACCCGGGCCGCGATACGAACACCGGCAACGATGGCATCTTCACCATCACGTCGGTCCTCGACCCCGCCACGGTCATCCTCGCCAACCCGCTTGCGCTCGCGGCGCCCGATGCTTTCAGCGGGTCCATTCAGTGGCAAGAGCTCCCGGCGCTCACGGATTTCCCTCCAGGCGACCCGCTGACGAACGTCGCGCTGCGGCAGTACATCCCGCTCAACATCAACGCTCCGACGCCGGGCCCAGCCACGTTCGGGGACTACGTCGCGGAGCTCGAGCCTGTCGTCCTGAACGACTCTGCTGGGTTGTTCTCCGCGCCCCAGGACGCGGGCGCCTCCGATCCCGAGGTGCCGGGCACGGGAGGGGCGGGGACGCTGGTGGACTTCACCAACCCCCAGGCGCCAGTCAGGTTCGAGCTGAACTCGGAAATCCCGAACATGCCGGACGGCCAGTCGCAGGTCATGCAGGGCGGCCCGCAGGTCACGCAGCTCGGGGGATTCGTCGCGATCTCCGATCCGGCGGTCAGCTCTGCTAGGGTGTGATCCATGCGCGGTAACATCCTCCTCGACCCTCGCGTGGACGACCAGGCCGTCCAGAACGCCCGGCGTGACCACGGCACGCCGACCGTGCAGCTCGCGTACCCACGCAAGGGCATCTGGAGCGGCCAGAACCAGCTTGGTGTGGAGCTCCCCTTCGAGCTCGACGCCTCGCGGATGCAGACCATCTTCAAGATGGACGAGTGGGGGTTCCCGGAGATCTGGACGCTCGCCCTCTCCGTCACGCTCCCTAAAGATCTCGTCCAGAATCAGATCTTCGACATCGTCGGCGAAGTGAGCTTCGGCTCGGGCGGTATCGTCCAGACCTTCGAGGTCGACTGGGTCGTCGGGACCGTCTTCAGCCTGCCCATGAACGCGGTCAATGTGCGCGCCCGGTGGAGCGATCTGGCGACGTTCAAAGGCGTCCTGCCGCCTGAAGGTATCCGCGTCTCGGTCATCATCTCGCGCGGCGGCATTCGTCATGCTCGCGCCACCAAGACATCATCGTTTCTTCCTCTCGAAGCCGGAAGGTCCGCGGTCAACCCGTTCACGGTTCCAGTAACCTTCGTGCCTATCCCTCCATTCGCCAAGTCCGTCGTCGTGCAGCCGCGCACACTCGCCGCAGCGGCCGGACTGTACGCTGCTGACGCTTCGCTTCAGCTTCTTGAGAGCAACTTCACCGCAATCCCCTCGCCCGTATCGGTCGTGCCGGGGAACCTGCTCGGCCCGACGACATCGTTCAAAGTGCCGATCCCTGCAAATGCGAGATACTGGACCATCACGGCTGGAGCCGCTCCAATCCCGGACGGCGGTAGTCTTCTCTGGAACCTGTTCGACGAGTAAATCATGTCACGACAATCTCCCAGCGGTCCCGGCGTCATCACCGACAAAATCTACCAGCCACTCGGGCTGACTGGAACCGAACCACCGGACGACTATTTCGTGCTGCCGTTCGAGGCCGCGCTAGCCTTTGGCACGTTCGTCGTTTCAACCACGGACCCATCCGCCCCCGCCCTACCTCTCTTGTTCGGGCCTGAAACCCGAGACGGGAGGATCGGGAAGTGTCGAATCGCGTATGGAGTCGACGTCCCGGGAAGCGACCCTCTCGAGTTTCAGTGGAACGTGAACGGCGTGCTGGTGGGCGCCCCTCTTGTGGTGTCGCCACTCATCATCTCGCCGCTTCCCGTCACTTATGCCGACGTTACAGCACTCGTGAAGGGAGACCCCTACACATTCCCCGGGGCCCTCTGGAAAGCTGGCGACGTGGTGGCGCTGCAACTCAAAATTGGAGTGCTCACGTTCGGCGCGTCCGCAATAGCCTTCGCTTACGAAAAGAACTACCCGTGAGCGATCTCACCCTGGCGTTCAATGCTCTGATGGCGCGACGGCTCGCTCCTCGAGGAAAAGTCGCGGCGCGGTCGTCCGAATCGTCCGAATCGTCCGAAGCGTCCGAACCGCTTGGCCCCCTCCATCAGGTGCAAGCAATGATCGCCGCCGGCCCTGATCCCGCGTTTCTGGACTCGTTCAAAAAGCTGTTCAAGAAACCCGCCTGATCGCGCCCCGGCCCATGGAAGTTCCTCGCGTCACGACCCCAATCAGCCTGAGCACAGCCGAAGGGCTGCTGCTCGATGCGCTCAAGAACCGGCTGGTCGCGCTGCCATCGAAAGAGGTCGCATCGTTGCTGCTCGCGCAGCTCTGGATCGAGTCGGGCCGCGGCACCGCAAGCAAAGCTCACGCGCTCGGCAACCTGATGGCGGCGGGGTTCGCGAACGGCGTCGAGCACTTCGTGTGGAGCGGCGACTACTCGCGGCCCTCCTGGTACGCGGACACGTCTCACCCGCTCCACTCGGAGATGCTCGCCGGGCGGCAGCCCTCCGCGTTTCGCGCCTACGCTAGCTTCGCTGACTCCATCGCGGACTACGTCAAGCTCATGTTCTCGCCCAAGTACGCGCCGCTCGTCCAGGCGGCCCGCACGGGCAACCCGCACGCCTTCGCGTCGGCCATCTCTTCCACTGGCTACACGAGCCAGATGCCGCCCGGAATGGGCGACACGTTCGCGGGTCTTCTCCGAGAGTTTGCGGCCAAGGGGGTCTACGCTTCGCTCCCAAAAGCCCCATCGGGGACGGCTCCGGTGGGGCCGGCCTCGCCGGTCTCACCTTCGCCGCCCTCGCCGGGGCCGGGGCCTGGTGGTGGCTACGTCGTCGCCGCGGGTGAAATCGTCTCGCTTCACATGGGCGCCTATGGGGCGATGGTAGCCATCTGGCAGAAGCTCGCGGGGCTCCCCGTGACGGGCCAGTTCGATGCCGAGACGCTTTCTGGTACGCTCGACTGGCAGGCGGCGCATGGGCTTGATGCGGACGGCGTGGTCGGCCCCAGGACCTGGACGAAGGCGATCTCATCATGAAAAGCGGAACGGTTCTGATTCTAGGCGCAATCGGTGCGGCGATCCTGCTCGGCTCGTCGCAGAAGGCGAAGGCCGCAACGGTGGGGCCGCTCGGACCGGTCGGTCCGACGCCCACGCCGACGCCGACGCCGACGCCCACACCAGCGAAGAAGCCCAAGGCGGCTGTCCCTAGCAGCAGCAGGACAGATTCGAGCATCCCAGCCGGATGGATCGCCGCGTTCCCCACGCCCGAGCTCCAGAGCACCGCCAATAGCATCGGCACGCTCGGCGACCCCGTCGGCACGCGCTACCCGTTCGCCATCGGGGACAAAAAGTACCTGGCCGTCGTCGTCTCGAGCACGTCATCGCCCTCGGGGAAGGCCATCGCCATGCTCCAGCCCGAAGGCCAGGCATGACGCGCGTCGGCGCGATAGCCCTCGTCCCGCCTGTCCGGGGTCGCTGGACGTTCGGGGGCTTCCCTGCCCAGGTGACGCTGTCGGGGGCGATTTACCGGCGCACGCCCTGGGCGTGGCCTCGCTCGGGCGTCGTCGCGCAGTACCGCGAGGCGCGGCCGGTGAACTCCAGGCACATGTTCGTGCTCTCTGATGGTACATTCGTCGTGCCTCATGTCGACGAGGTGAACCCGGACCTCGGGAGCGCGCTCGCGCATCTGGCGCGGGACGTGATCAAGCGTCCGGTGCGGGACGACCTCCGCTCTCACCTTCCACCGCTGTGACCTCTGTGTCCCCATGACGCCATGACCGCTCCCCACTACGGCACTCACGACTGGCTCCGGAGGCTTCCTCCCGGGACGACGCCTATTGGCCGGCTCGGCCGCATGGTGGTCGTGCGGTTCCCGGACGGGAGCATCGGTAAGATCGTGGGCGGCGCTCCTGAAGCGCCCACGGTCATTGGGATCTCGCGCGCCGAAATGCGCGATGTCGACATCGGCGCTGACGAGTCGCCCACCTGGGTCGTCTGGTACAACACGAGCGCGTCGCCGGCCGAGCAGGAAGTGTTCGACTCGGCGACGAAGACGATGGACGCTGGAGGGCGCGAGTATCTCCCGGGCGGCTCGGAAGAGAAGTACGTCGAGAACTACCGACTCACCTACCCCCGCATCTACCCGTCGCTCGTGAACTACCGCGACACGGGCGGGCGTCGCGCGCTCTTCGCTCGCGACCCGGGCACGAAGGACTTCGGTACGAAGCCCATCAGCGTCGCGAAGCCCGGAGGGCCCATCGAGGCCGTGGACAATGGCGTCACGCTGCACCCAGGGCGGTACACCTACAGCGACCCGCTCATCGATCAGCGGACCGTCATCGATTTTCTCGACCGGCTGACGAAGGAGAGGAAGATCCAGGTGCTCCGCGCGCAGGTCACCGAGGGGAATCTGCGGGACGTGTTCGCACCGCTCGGGGAGACGATCTCAAAAGCCATCAGCCCGAACCAGTTCGTCGAATACGAGTTCCTGGTCGCCGTCGATGTTTTCTGGCCAAAGACCATGCTTGGGATCCCGACGTGGCTTCCCCCGGGGATGCACGTTGAAGACTACTGGGGCAAGCCCGATCCGCACTCGAAGCCGGACTGGGACGCCGTCCGCCGCGCTCTCAATCAGCTTGGTGATTGGAGCGTGAACCTCGGCACCATCGCGGTGCTCCTAGGCGTCGGGTATCTGCTCCTGCGGTTCGCGCCGCAACCGGCGCCGCGGCAGAGCGAAGAACGCGCGAGAGCGTGAGTCAGAAGGAATCGAGATGGCCATGAAATTCAATCCTCTATACCTCGTAGCCCTCGGCATCGGCGGTCTCGCCCTCATGGGCTCCTCCGGCCAGAAAAGCGACTCCATCCAACTCAAGGCCGGCGAGACTTGGCAAATCACGATAAAAGGCGTGAACATGGTGATGGACCAGGCCCGCCTCGACATGGTCAAGAAGGAGATGGTCGCCAGGGGGTACGCCACCAGCATCGTTCCGTCAGCCGACATGACGACAGCCACGATGACCGTGACGCCTCCGGTGAACGAGACGGTCTTCCTGAACAATCTCATGCCGAACAATGCCGATCCGACCAAGGGCATCATCTACGTTGCGGCCGTCAAGCTGTCCCCCCAGGGACCGGTTGCCGCGATGGGAAGTCCAGCAGACGTAAGCTGCGTCGCTCGCGGCGGTCGTGTGGAAATAGTGAATGAGCCTGGCGGACAGCGAAGCTACTGCGTGCTTCCAGATGGCTCCAAGTTCGATGCCTGGGCACTATTCCGTGGAGAAGTCGGCCCAAGGGCGTCCTCGTTCACGATGCCCGACTCCGGCAAGACCGTCACCTCGACAGTCGGGCAGACCTTCGCCGTGGAACTTCCGAATGATGACGGCTTCGGATGGGACGTCTTGGCGTCCAAATTCGACAACAACATCATCCGCTTGGTCAGCGCCGGACACTCTGCCAAGCCGACCGGAGCTATCGCCCAGCCACGGGGCACGACGAAATGGACATTCGAGGCAAAAGCTCAGGGAACGACACGACTCGATTTCGTCTACGGAAATCGTCCGATAATTCCGAGCCTCCCAGCCGTGTTGAAGACGTTCAATCTGATGGTGAACGTCGTCCCCGCTTGAGGCGCGAAGAGGCTTAAGGCTTGAGGCTTGAGGCTTGAGGGCGCGCTTCGCGCCGCTCCGCGCCTCAGGCCCTCCCCCTCAAGCCTCAGGACTTCTTGAAGCTGGTGGCTTGAGGGCGTATTATGTCCGGCATGTCAACCGTCCCGAACGAGGTCATCAAGTGGCTCACGGTCCAGGTCGCGGACCTCACAGAGCGCGGCCCGGTGACGCGCATGGAGCTCTTCCACACGATGGAGGGCGAGCAGGGCGAACGCCTCCAGGTATTCGGCATGGAGTCGGAGGGGACCGACGTTCAGGACCTCGGGCAGAGCATCTGGGAGTGCTCGGAGAACGACGCATCGACCCGGTCGGCCGGGATGCCGCAGCGGTACGTCGTCTTCACGTACCGGGGCGAGAACCAGGATCCCGAGGCGCAGCACCCGTTCCTCATCCGGGGGCGCGGCGTCTCGAACACCATGATGGGTTCGGGAGACGGGTCCGAGCCGCCGACGGAGCGCGGGCTCCAGGCGCAGCTCATGCGGTACAACGAGGGACTCCATCGCCAGATGATGGTGATGACGAACGAGGTCGGGGGCCGGATGGCGCAGCAGCTCGAGAAGGAGCGTGCCCGGCGGGAAGAGGTCGAGGACAGGATCCTCGAGGTCTACAAGCTCCAGCAAAGCCTCCTCGACCAGTCGGCAGCGCGTGAGATCGCCGCGGCGCGCGAGGCCGCGCAGGCCCGGCGCCACGACGAGCTGATGCAGTTCTTCATGGGCATGGGGCCGCTCCTCATGACCCGCATCTTCGGCGACGGGCCGATGAGCGGGATGCAGACGAACATGCGGGACCAGGCCGTCGGGAAGATTCTGAAGGGGCTCTCCGAGGAAGAAGCCCGCGGGATCATGGGGACGCTCAAGGGCAACAACCAGATCGCGTTCATCGAGCTCTACAAGAGCTACGCCGACGAGGACGCTGCGTCGCAAGAGAAGAAGCCAATCCCGTTTCGAGACCCGAAAGCCGCAAAGAAGTAGTCGACCATGGCAACTCGCAAGCACAACAGTCCCGCAAACCTGCTCCGCGGCTTCCCAGCGAGCGGTGAAACCGGCGTCGAACGCCTGGAGGGCGGCGGCGGCTTCGCGATCAGCGGGGCCGGGGTCAATATGTTCCGCTTCCGCGCGCTCCTCGGCGGGCTCCACCTCGAGATCAAGATCGGAATGCAGATGACCCGGGGACGCTCGGCATACTCCATCTTGAAGGAAGAGCTCGATCTTCGCGGGAGCAAGCAAAAGGTCTACGACCAGGCGCTGGCCATCTTCAACCGGCTCTACCCGAAACCGGAAAGCGCCCCCGACGAATGAGCTTCGTCGGCGGCGTCATCGGATCGCTCTGCGTCAACAAGCTGCTGACGTCAGGGACGACCGCGCGTGACGAAGCTGTCGGGGACTTTCTCGCAAGCTGCTCGGAGAAGGAAGTACGGGCCGTCATCGCCTGCCTCAAGGGGCGAAACCGGGCGGCATTCCTTGAGATCTACCAGAGCTACGCCGACGAGGATCGCGCAGCACAGAGGAGCCGAGCACGCCGATGAAAAATCCTCCTGGCACTCTCCTCGCAATCAGCGTCGCCGCCGCCGGCCTGATGATGATCATGAGCCGGGGCCCGGCCAGGGGGGCGACTCCGCTTCAGCCTCCCGCACCGCCCGATCCGAAACCTCCGCTCCCGGGGCCCCCTGAACCTCTGAGGGTCGGGGAGACGGGCTACGCGGTCCCCGAGGTCGAAGAGACGACCACGAACGAGCAAGGGAGTAGACCTACCGGCAGGATGGTGCTCTACGTCCCCTCGGAGCAGGCCCGAGGGGGAGCTATGGGGGCCGGCGAGCTCGCCGACTGCGGGGCGTTCTTTGCCAAGGCAGGGCCGCCCACGCGATACTGGAAAGACCACGGCCAGTGGGAGTGGGTTGGCGTCCACAACGGATGGCTCCCAGGCTGGTGGTGGAACAAATGCGCCGCAGGCGCCACACCGAGGTACGTCTGATGGCAAAGCAATGGAAACAAGTGGGCGGCGACGTGAACCCGAAGGAGTACGGCGCGGTGCTCGCGCGCGTGACGACGGGCCACTGGGACTCCGTGGAGGTCGTTCGCATCGACACGGACGACGAAAGCGGCCACGGGTACTACGTCTCGACGGCCGACTTCGACGAGTCGGACCTTGAGTGGGACGGCCCGGCGAAGGGATCGAAGATCGCATCTTCCATCGGCGCCTCGAAGGCCGAGTGGAACGCCATGTCGCTTGTAGAAAAAGGCGAGGCGGCCATCCGCTATCACGGCTCCGGCTGGTCGGATTCGAGCGGCGGGCGCCGGGTCGACAAGTGGTCCGACGCGCTCCCCGCGCGATCGAATCAGATCGCGTGGTGGCGCTGATGCAGTGGTACTACATCTTCGTTCCGCCGTTCTCTGTGCGAAGCGCCCTCGGCCCGCTCGTCACCGGCACCGGGAACATGATCGG
>Ga0315274_10012655_pt1 | contig 12031 bp, 9 predicted proteins | sample YL17G02_20_MG_FD_203700 | JGI IMG/M metagenome (GOLD analysis project Ga0315274, IMG submission 203700) | Sediment microbial communities from Yellowstone Lake, YNP, Wyoming, USA - YL17G02_20 | ecosystem: Environmental > Aquatic > Freshwater > Lake > Sediment | place: USA: Wyoming | collected... | reverse complement strand
TTGCAGCTCGCGAGCAGGGCCTTCGTGGATTCGCGGGAGGGATAGGGTCCGTAGAATCCGTCGGCGCCGAAATCCTTCCCGGTCCAGCCAAGCGACGCGTCCAGCGTCTTGTCCGCCCATTCCACGGACGAGCGGTGTAACAGCGAAACGATCCCGTAATCCGTGCCGTTCCTGTATCCGGTTGAACTTTTTCCTTCGGCCCCGAACCGGCCGGCCCAGCGGCCTGATCGAAACGACCTGCCGGCATAACCGGAAACCGTTCCGAATCCGCCCGCCTTGACCCGGACGGCGCCGTCCTTCGACCTTCCCGATTTGGTGAGGACGTTGATGACCCCGCCGAAGCCGTCCGCGCCGTACAAGGCGGACGCCGGTCCCTGGAGGATTTCGATTCGTTCCACGTCCTCAGCGGGCACGGGAATGTCGCCGTTGTGGTGGCCGGTCTGCGGATCGTTGATCCGGACTCCGTCCACGAGAACGAGCACCTGTTCGAACGAGCTTCCGCGGAGGCCGAAGTCCGACTGAACCCCGGCCGCGCCCCTCGGGCGCAAATCCACTCCGCCGGACCAGCGCATCAGGTCTGGAACGGAGAGAGCCGGCATCGCGGCGATTTCAGCGGGACCGATCACGGAGCATTCCCGGGCGTCCGAAACGAGGACGGAGGTCAGGCGCGAGGCCGTGACGGTGACGGGCTCTTTCGATTCGTAGACCTGGCCGGAGAGAGGCGATAGAAGGGCCAGCCAGGACAGGGCCAATGTTCTTGCGAACTGTTTCAATCGGAGCTGTGCCAAAAGCCCGTTAGAGTCACTTTTATTCTTTACATATTTTAATTGGGCTTTTGGCACAGCCTCGACGGGTCTGATTCCCCGTTGCTTGCGGCGGAGTAGTTCATTATGTACCGGATTTGAATTTTCGTCTGAATTGGGAAATTTTGCGTCCGGAAGTATACGAACAAACAGTGCTGAAATCAAGGAATAAAAAGGGGGACTTGGTCAATCGACCGCGACCACTCCCTCTCCCATCCGCGGAAGCGGTGGGAGAGGGATGGGGTGAGGGCCTTCCATCCCACACAATCGGGCCAGTTCAGCCAAAACGACGTCCATGTTCTTCAACACATCATTGTCCCAGAACCTGACTACTTGGTATCCCTGGCTTTCCAAAAATTGAGTGCGATGCTCATCATATGCGGCCCTTTCAACATGCTGTCCCCCGTCCAATTCAACCATGATTTTCTTTTCGCAACACAGGAAATCCGCGAAATAAGAACCAACCGGAACCTGGCGCCGGAATTTCATTCCTCCGAAACCGCGGTCCCTGACCCGACGCCAGAAAGCCCGCTCGGCGTCAGTCATGTCCATGCGCAAAGTCCGCGCGCGTTCAGTCGATCGGTTCATCGTCTCCCTCACCCTGCCCTCTCCCGGAGGGGGAGGGCAGGGGTGAGATGGTCATGGAAAGTAATTTAGGTGCGCTTCTCCGGGGGGCATTATCAACTTTTATGCTGTCTCATTAGTAACATACAGTCAAAAATGGCTGTCAAAAAGGCGGCCCATCCCAGCATCCGGAATGGATATCGAGCACACATTGGAGACATTGCAATATTACTTTATAAAGACAATTTGCCACTTTTCTTTTAGAAAGAAAAGTGGCCAAAAGAAACTTGCCTTTTTGAATCGGAGATGTGTCAAAAGCCCAATTAAAATTAAAGATAAAGAATAAAAGTGACTCAAACGGGGCTTTTGGCACAGCCTCGGCGGGTTTAATTCCCCGCCGCTTGCGGCGGAGTATTTCATTCCGATAAATTTTTCGTCAGGGTCAGCAGTTTCGCGCTGAGCTTGAGGCCCGCCTTTTCGGCGGCCCGGGTGTGAATGATGAAACGGACCTTGTTGTTCTCGGTGTAAAGGTGAATCATGCCCCCGCGCCGGGCGAAATCGGGTATGTCGCTCACCGTCAGAATGCTTTTATCTGCGATTTTATCCAGAATAATGGGAAGGTTGCTCTTTTCCGATTTACTGATAAAAAGGATGTGGCAGGACCGAAGGTCGTCGAGACGGCGGAACCGTTTGATCTGAATGGCCGCACCCCTGACCGTTTTTTCGCCGATGGTTTGTTCGAGTGCGGTGTTGAAGGGATCCCTGCCGAGAATTCCGATCACGAAGGATCCGTCCGTATCCTTCACGGCGCCGGGGGGCCACTCGATGAATTTTGCAAAATTGAAAAGGAAGGCCGCTTTGATTTTATATTCGGACGTGGCGAAGTCCTGTGCGAAAACGGTACTCCGGTGTACGCCCAAAAGTGCCGTAACAACAATAAAAACAAAATATTTTTTCCTGCGAAGAAAGGTCATCCGCTCCCCGGACAGGCGCGAAAATGAGAAGGGTATTGTCAATTTGTTTTGCGCCCTAAGTGATCTATCCAAATATTAACGGCGGGCCGATTTTCCGATGATGATGCCATCGATCACGATGCCCAACGAATCGCTTCCCACCCGCCCCGTGACGTTGGCTACGGCTTCGACCCGCACTTTGGCCGGCCCGGCGGGCTCCTCCAGCGCGCACGTGAAGTCATACTGCCCGTCCGACCGGCCGTTCGACGTGGCTTTAAGGATCCCGTTGAGGAACAGGTCCACCCTGGCGATGCCGTTGTCGTGATGCGCCTGTGCGGCCACCGGAAGCGTCGAATGCTGGAGCCAGTGGCTCCCTTCCGACGGCGACAGAATTTTCACGACAGGACTTACGGGCGAGCGCACCGTGGCGCTCACCGAACGATTGGCGGATTTTTCTTCGTTGGAAACCGTGACCTGGATCCGGTACACGCCGCCGACCGCGGGCATCATCCACTTGACCTGGGACCTGTCCAGCGGTGGGAGCAGCCGTCCGCCGCTCACCCACCATTCATAACTCAGCGTCTGACCATTGGCATCCGTCGCGGATACGGTGGCGGTCACCGTTTCGCCGGGATCCAACTCGTCCTTGTCCAGTACCAGGCTTTGGATTTCAGGACTTTTGATTTCAGGTTTCTTGTTCGGATTGAACAGGTCTGAAGCCGCGGAGCAGGCGAGCATAAAGGTCAATGCGACGGCGGCCCAGGGGGCGATCCGCAGCGGCAGGATGGTCTTCAGTTTTTTCATTGGCCGATCCGCACTTTTTTAACCTCGAAGATCGTTTTCTGGTCCCGATCGCAAACGCAGGCAATCAGCTCGCGCGGAACCGATGCATCCGACTGCATGGACGGCAGGGTGATTTTCATGATCTGTCCCCGGTTCAACCTGTCTATCACCGTCCCCGTCACGGCGCCGGACACCACGCGCGTGTAACGCGGGAAGGCGATCCGCGAGACGAGAACGGCCTTGACGAGCAGGTTTTCGGCATCCGAATTGCCGAGCCGCGCGAGGGTGACCTGCGGCGTGATCTGGCTTCCCGATACGGACGCTTCGATCTCGATCGTATACAGTCCGGCATCCGAGGCACGGGAAAGCACGGCCTGCTGCAGCCGGAAAAACGCGGAGGCCTTGTCCGAGGCGCCCTGTACACGCGCCTCCGTTCCGTTGATGAACACGTCCGGTATGCCCTTCATGCCCCTTACGGTGGAATCAAGCGCGTCCCAGTAATGCTGGTACAGAATCTCGTTTTCGGCCCGGTGGAAGGGTGTCGGGAAATTCTTGACGTTCCGGTGGTATTCTGCGATTACGACCTGGTCCGGATACAGGGAGGCCAGCGAATCGAGAGCATCGACCATGTAACCGCATATTTCCAATGGAAGCCCGGGTTCGAGATTGACGAACGCCTCAATCATGATTTTTCCGGGGCTGGAACTCCCGGGGTTCGCGGGATCCAGAGGATTGTCGTGCGGGATGTTGCATCCCGCAGACACGAGAACCGCGACCGCGGCCGCGTAAAGGCATTTTTTAAAAATCGATCTGCAGGCCAAGTGTGACCTCTCCTCCATGGATGCCCAGAGCCGGCCGTACAGAACCGGGATTCGCCAGAATCCTGTCCGGTGAAAGGTCGTTGATCAGGCAAACCAAGGTGCCGGCCAGCGCGGCCGAGGTTACGGAAATCGCGACGGTCTGTAACCGGTGCCAACGGTTCGCGGAATCGTATTTCGGCCCAAACTCGTCAAGCCGCGCCGCCTTGCGGTATTCGCTCCTCCGGACCTGGTAGCCGCCGTGGATGGCCGAAGCGACCGCGCCCGCGATCAAAGCGCCGCCGAGAAAATATTTGGTCGGATATTTTCTTAAAATCACGCTCTCCCGATAGTCGCCTTTGCCCGTCATTTGGACGCGCAGGTTGTTCGCCAGAAGCGAAATCATTTTTTCCAAATGCCCGTCGGAGCGGCACATCACCACCTCCGAAACCATCCGGCCCGACGTGACGCTGGTGATCCGCGCGTCGATCCGGATCCATCCTCCGGTTTCGCTGACGGCGCCGGCGACCATGTATTCGGCGCTCAACAGCCGGCCGATTTCAAGAATCCGTGAAGAATCCGTGAGTCCGGTGGCCTGGAGTTTCTGTTCGTCCAAAAGGACTTTAAGCTGCTGGCGGTCCACCACCGCGAACTCTTTGAACCTGGACAGATCCGTTGAAAGGAATTCAGGGATTTTTCTTGACCATGAATCAAGGTACAGGTGGTCGGTCTGGTTTTCAAAATCGCCCAGTGCGACGGAGGTCTGGGAGTGGATGGCGATGGAAGAGAAAACAATCAGCAGGAAAATGAATCCCCGGTGTTTCATTGTTTCCATCCGGTGTCATTGGAAGTGTAATTTTCTTATCTTTGGATAATGTAATAACTTTTTTAAAATAATGCAAATGATGAAATAGGTGTAACCTGCAACTTACAACCTTTTTATGGGGCTTTTGGCACAGCCTCGACGGGTCACCGCTGACGGGTGATCGGTTGAATTCCCCGCTGCTTGCGGCGGTGTAGTTCATCTGTGATGTGATGGAATGTGATTATTCACCTTGCATTTTTCCGTAACCTTTTTTAGATTCATATAGAAATCGAAACCAAGCGAATGCTATGAAAACCGATTTGATACGATCCGATTTCATCCCCATCTACCGGAAGTTGTTCGACTTTTACAGCGAGGCGATTCTCACCCAGCAGGTGTCGCCCGGAGTCCGTATCGATTCCATCAATGAAATCCAGAAAAAACATAATGTTTCAAGGGAAACCGCCAAGCTGGTTCTGAAAAAATTATCCGTCGAAGGATTCATCATCCAAAAGGCCGGAAAAGGATCGTTTGTCGCGCCGCTCGGACCCAGACAGCCGGTGTGGGGAGTGGTCGTTCCGTTTTTTTCGGCTCATGTGGAAAAGTTGATCCAAGACCTGTGCGCCGAAGCGGAACTAACGGGACGCAGGATCGAACATTACGTGGATTACAACAGCTGGGAGGAGGAAACACGGCTCGTCGGCCGCATGATCCATGAACGTTACGAGGCGGTCATCGTGTTCCCGACCTTCGACGAAAGCAAAACCGCGGAGTTTTACCGAAACCTGAAATCGGGCGGCACGCTGGTGACCCTCCTCGACCATACCATGGCGGGATCCTATTTCACCTACGTGATTCAGAGCTATGACCTCGGCGTTCAGCGGGCGGTCCGGTACCTGCGTTCCCAAACCGATCAAACGCTGGTGTTTCTCAAAAACGACATCTGGGCCGGACGGAACATGGTCCAGGAAGTGATGGAAGAGACGTTCAAGAATTGCGTCCACGAGGAGACAAACGGGCGCAGGGCCCTGGTGATCGAACGCATCGCGGGCATCCGGGCGGATCTGCTCCGGCATGAAAAGGTCGGGGGGATTTTCTGCTGTGACGACGCGGACGCGGTCCGCGTCGCCGGACGCCTGATAGAATGGGGTTTCCGGCTTCCTTCCGACATCTCGGTGATCAGTTACGGCAACACCGATCTGGCCAGGTACTTCACGCCGAAAATCACGTCCATCGATCCGCACGCGGAGGAAATGGCCCGGAGAACCTCTGAGATGATCCGCGCGCATCTTGAAGGAGAGAATGTCCACTATTGCCAATACGTCATTCAACCCGATCTTGTTGTTCGTGAGACTTAAAAATTAATAACCAGAGCGAAACCCAAATAGAGGAGAGCGTCATGAGTGAACTGGTCGAGAAAATCGCCGTATGCATTGAACGCGGAAAAGTGAATCAAGCGGCGTCGTACCCCCAGGAGCTGAAGGGCCAGGAAGGCGCGGATGAACTGGCGAAAAACGCGCTCGCAGCGGGCGAGGCGCCGGACACCATACTGCAGGGCTGCGTGCTCGGCATGCAGCGGATAGGCGAAAAATTCAGCCAGAACAAGGTTTTCGTCCCCGACCTCCTGATGGCGGCCAAGGCGATGAACGCGGCCATGGCGCACCTAAAGCCGTATTTCAAGTCAGGCGTGGTGAAACGCAGGGGCCAGTTCGTGGTCGGCACGGTGGCGGGTGATCTGCATGATATCGGCAAGAACCTGGTCGCAATGGTTGTGGAGGGAGGGGGCTGGGAGGTGATCGACCTGGGCGTTGACGTGCCCACCGAAAAATTCGTCGAAACAGTGGCCGCCCATCCCGGATGCGTGGTCGGGCTTTCCGCGCTTCTCACGACCACCATGGTGAACATGGAAAAAACGGTGAGTGAGATAAAAATGAAATTTCCGTCGACGCGGATTCTCATCGGGGGGGCGCCTGTGACGCAGGCCTATGCGAGCAAGATCGACGCGGACGGTTATTCCCCCGATCCCCAGGGCGCGGTGAACCTTCTCTCCCAGGCAGCGGCATAAAAGGGGAGCGGGAACACGGGAGCTCGAACGGGGACAGGTCCCCAGGGCGCGGTGAGTCTTCTGAACCAGGCTGCCTGAGAAAGACAACGGAACACGGATTGAACGGATGACGCGGATTACCACGGATTTTAATAATTAATTTTTATAAAATATTATAAAGTAAGCGGAGCCATTCGAGCCGAGATTGAACGGGTGATTATGGATCTTCAGGCAACCAAACAACCATTTAAAATGAATCCGTGAAAATCCGTTTCACCTGTCCGGGACTCCGGATCCGTTCAATCCGTGTTCCATCTGTCATGCAGAAGACATCCGACATGAGGACAGTGCTGGGAAAAACAGGAAAGCCAAGCGCCGTCCCGATTTGGGAACTCGAATTCCACCTCTGGGACAAGTTCGCGGAGACGCCGGTCCCGTTTGGCGCGGAATTCGTGCAGCTGTCCGCCTCCGAACAGAAGAGAATGGTTCGCAGCAACGCAGAGGCGATTCTGTGCGTTGCCGAGCGGCTTCGGTTTTCCGCGGTCACGGTCCCAGGCGGTTATTGGGAGGCGGCCAAAGGCCGGCCCGCGTATTACTGGCTTCCGGAATCCGCGCGGTTTTCGCTGACCGAAATTCTCGCCAGGGAGAAGCCGGACTCCCTCCTCTTGGTCGCCAACATCGGCGGCGTTCTGGCCATGCCGGACGGAGACCGGTTCGTCGGATTCTCGCTCCGGCTGCTTGAGGATCCGGATTCCATAGACCGGGAGGCGGAGCAATGCCGGATCCGGGGCCTCGAGCTGGCGAAGCGATTCATCGATCTTGGCGTGGAATGCATTTGTTCGCCTTCGGACATCGCGGACAATCGGGGCCCTTTTTTCAATCCCGGACAGATGGACCGGTTCATTCTTCCGCACCTCCGGGAATGGGCGTCCGCCGTCCGGGGCATGGGCGCGTTCCCGATCCTCCATACGGACGGGGACGTCTCCCCAGTTCTGGACGCGCTGGCCGACAGCGGCATCGCGGCGCTTCAGGCGATCGATCCCCTGGCGGGGATGGACATGAAGACGGTTCTGAAAATGGTACGGGGACGGATCGCCCTGTGCGGCAATGTGGATTGCGGACTGCTGGTCGCCGGTTCGCCCGACGCGGTGTATCGATCCGCAAGCGATCTTCTACTATCCTGTAAAGAGGGGGGAGCGCTGGTGCTCGGAGCTTCCAATGCGGTGCAAAGGGAAGTCCCCAAGGAAAACTACGAGGCAATGTTGGAAGCCTGGAAAGCGCATGGAAGGGCGCCGACCGTCTATTTCGAACAGCTCAGCTGAGACTGCAGGCTTATGAATCGGTCCCTGGAAAAACAAAAGCGAGCGCATGCTCCAGACGCTTTTCGTGGAATCCGACGCGTCCAAATTCATTCCCTCAGAATACGGGTTATAGGGCTCCCGCGGTCGCGCCTGCGCAAGGTTTCACTTGACCGGATGAAAAACTTTGTTTAAACTTAATTCATTCCACGATCGGATGAAGGAGGTCGCGTGAATCGCATGAAAAACCGCTTCTGGTTTCCGCTTCTTTTCATCCCCGCCCTCCTCCTCGCGGAGGGGCGGACCACGTTTCCCCTGAACGGGATCTGGCAGTTCGACCAGACCCCGAATGCCTTCCCGCCGGGACAATTCACCCGGACATGCCCCGTGCCCGGGTTGATCCACCTGGCGCGTCCGAAGGTGGAGGCCTTCGACGCCTTCTTCACGAAACCGCAGAAAGTCGAATTCCGCGCCGAGCACGACCTCACCCAGAGGCGGTACGAGCCCCGAACCAGCTGGTACCGCCGCACGGTGTTCATTCCCGATTCCCTCAAGGGGCGGGAAGCGGTCCTGACGCTTTTGAAAAGCCAGTTCGTCACCCGGGTGTTCGTGAACGGCATGGACGCCGGCGGCTCGATGTCCTGCTTCACTCCCATTGATGTGCGGGTCACCCCCTTCCTACGGTTCGGCGCGGAGAACGAGATCCTCGTCCGGGTCGGCGAACGGATCTGGCTGCCGAGCGAGGCGGCCGGCGGCACGGACAAGGAAAAGGTCACCTACCTGCCGGGGATCTGGGACGACGTGTTTCTCTCCTTCTCCGGAAACCTGCGGATCCAGCGCGTCCTGCTGCTCCCAAACGCCGGCGGGAAAAAGCTCACGGCCAAAGTGCTGGTCAGAAGTTTTTACCCCTCACAGATTTTCTATGGATCCGCGATGCGGGATTCCTGCCGCGTGAGCGTCCGGATCCGCTCCAAATCCACCGGAGCGGTGACGGCTTCCTCTGCCGCGGAGGCTTCCGTCAAGCGCGACGCGCTCACGGCCCTGACCCTGGAAATCCCGATGGCGGACGCGCATGCCTGGACGCCCGACGATCCCTTCCTCTACAACGCAGAAGTTTCCGTGTTCGACCAAAACCGGCTCAGCGACCGGGAAACGGCCGCGTTCGGCATGCGCGACTTCTCGATCCGCGGACGCTCGTTCGAACTGAACGGCGGGCGGCTGGTGCTGCGCGGGACGAACATCACCCTGCACCGATTTTTTGAGGACCCTGAATGCGAAGCGCTTCCCTGGGACAAAGCCTGGCTCCGGAAACTTCTGTCCGACATTCCGAAAAAACTCCATTGGAACGCCATGCGGATCTGCGTGGGCATCGCCCCGAAATTCTGGTATGACATCGCGGATTCGTCGGGACTGCTTCTGCAGAATGAATGGATGTACTGGCAGAACCACGGATGGGACGAGGAAATCCGCAGGGAATACACCGACTGGGTGTGGGCGGACGGCAGCCATCCTTCCATCGCGATCTGGGACGCGATCAACGAGAACTGGGATCCCTTCATCGGCAACGTGCTGATCCCCGAACTCAAGAAACTCGACCCCACCCGGCCCTGGGACGCGGGATACATGACGTCGGAGCATATGGCGATGGATGAGATGGACGAGCCACATCCTTACATGGCGCCGGGATGGCGCGCGGATCTGAAGGATCACCTGGATGCGAACCCGCATCCGCTCGGCGATCTCCACTTTTGGCCGAGGACGCTGTCGGGCATGTTCACGAACCGTTCCGCCCAGCTCGTCAACGAGTACGGCTGGGTGTGGCTCTGGCGCAACGGATCGCCGTCATTCCTGACGGTTCCCAATTACTCCTACTATATCGGGGATTACTCCAATCCGGACGTCAACCGGGAATTCCAGGCATACTGGCTCCAACTCGAGACGGAGTGGCTGAGGACGGAGCGCTCCCTCGCGGGCGTGCTCGCGTTCTGTTACCTCACGAACAATTACGGATTCACGGGCGACTGGTTTCTCGATCCGATCCGGGACCTGCGGCCGGGTCCGACACTCGACTGGTTCGGCCACGCGTTCTCGCCCGTCGCGGCGTTCATCGATCTGGTGGACGGCCGGTACACCAGGCACGTTCCGCCCTACCCGGCCGGATCGGAGCTGTCCTTCAATCTGGTCGGGGTCAACGACAACGCGCGGCCCGAAAAAGGGAACGTCACGCTCCGGATCTGCGACGCGGCAGGCAAAACCGTCCTGAGCCGCACGGACGCCGTCGTCATTCCGGAGTACGGTAAAACCTATCTGCCGGTCACCGTGAAACTCCCGAAAAAGGGCGGCGGTTACCTGATGGCCGCCGAGTACAGGCCGTTTTTCAGGCCTCGCGCGAATCCCGTCATCAGCAGGAGGTTCATCAAGGTCGGCGAGGCGGCCGCCTATCCGTTTTATGATATGAAACCTGCGGGTATCCGATAGCCCCCGCCCCGATCAATCAATTCAAGGAGATGAAGATGCCCGTTACATCCGTTGAACGTTTGAAAATGACCTTGAATCACGAACAGCCGGACCGGGTGCCGGTGGATTTCGGCGCCACCCATGTGACGGGCATCTCGGTATGGGCCGTGATCAAGCTCCGAAATGCGATTCTCGGCGAGGCGAAGCCCATTGTGAGGGTGGTGGAGCCTTACCAGATGCTCGGCGAAATCGACGACACGCTCCGCGATGCGCTCGGTATCGACACGATGGGAGTCTACTCCAATACCACCATGTTCGGCTTCGAGAACAAGGACTGGAAGCCCTTCACGCTGCACGACGGCACCGAAGTGCTGGTTCCGGGAGAGTTCAACCTCACGTCCAATAAAAAGGGGGATCTGTTCGTGCATCCGGAAGGCGACACCTCCATTCCCCCGAGCGGCCGCATGCCCAAAGGAGGCTATTATTTTGACGCCATCCCGCGACAGAATCCCGTCGACGACAGCAATCTCAATCCGGCCGACAACCTCGTGGAATTCGGCCCGTTGACCGAAAACCAGACCCACGACTTTACCTCGAAAGCAAAGCGGGCGGCATCGCTGCAAAAAGGCGCGGTGCTCAGCGTACCGGGCACCGGTTTCGGCGACATTGCCCTTGTGCCCGCGATGTGGCTGAAGCAGACGCCCGGAATCCGCGAAGTCGAGGAGTGGTACATCTCGACGATCGCGAGAAGGGATTACGTGTACCAGGTTTTCGAAGGACAGTTGGAGACCGCGCTGAAAAACCTTCAGTCACTGATCAATGCGCTCGGGAAGGATGTGCAGGTCGCCTTCGTGACGGGCACGGATTTCGGCACCCAGCGGGGAACGTTCATCTCGCCGGAGGCATACCGGGACCTGTACAAGCCCTTTCACCGGAAGGTCAACGACTTCATCCACTCGCATTCCAACTGGAAGACTTTCATTCACAGCTGCGGCAGCGTCCTCGACCTGATTCCCGACTTCATCGACGCGGGCTTCGACATCCTCAATCCGGTCCAATGCTCGGCGGCGGGCATGGATCCGACCCGTTTGAAGAACGAATTTGGGAAGGACCTCGTGTTTTGGGGAGGCGGAGCGGACACGCAGATGACGCTGGCGTTCGGAACACCCGACCAGGTGGTCCGGGAGGTTCGCGACCGTATCCGGATTTTCGGCAGGGGCGGGGGATTCGTGTTCGACACCATCCACAACATCCAGGCCACGACTCCGATCGAGAACATGCTGGCGATGTTCAAGGCGGTAAAAGAAAGCGGGTAGAAGAGCATTTCGGATTTCGGATTGCGGATTTTGGATTGAAGGAAATAGTAATGGGTAGATTCTAGTTTCCGGTTGCGAGTTCCGGGTTACGAGTTACGAGTTACGAGTTACGATTCCCGACCTCCGATGCCCGAATTCCGAAGTACGATGCCCGATGCACGAAAGGGTTAACCCATGCCGCATAAGCCAACCATAGAACCGCGATACAACC
>Ga0315274_10012653_pt1 | contig 12032 bp, 8 predicted proteins | sample YL17G02_20_MG_FD_203700 | JGI IMG/M metagenome (GOLD analysis project Ga0315274, IMG submission 203700) | Sediment microbial communities from Yellowstone Lake, YNP, Wyoming, USA - YL17G02_20 | ecosystem: Environmental > Aquatic > Freshwater > Lake > Sediment | place: USA: Wyoming | collected... | reverse complement strand
GGGGCAGGTGCTACCTATTCCAGATGGCCACGGGAGAACCATCAGCGGCGACGGGGCTGTGTTGCCCGTGTCACCGACCCTATGCTCGCGCGCACTTTCCTCACGAGCCGCCCGATCCGGATCTCGATGGCAGCATCCAACCGCCGCCGGTTGGGCAGTGGCTCACGATGAGAACCCCACGCGAGGCCATCCCTTGCCGACTACCCCCTTCAACCCGTCCCGGAAGAGCCTGGTATACGCGCTGCTCGTAGTCCCGATCGCGGTGGCGGTCAGCGGCGGTACCGTGCAGGCCGCGACGACGTTCACAGTCCACCTTCCTCTGATCGTGATGGACCCTCCGTCTTTGACGCCGCCCAGTCATGAGCTCATCGACCGGGCGCTGGCCAGCGGCGCGATTGACGCGGAGACGGCGCTGATCTACAAAGTGTATGCCACCTTCGGCGATCCACGCCTGCCCTTCCAGTACCGCGGTGACGACCGGCTCGTCGAGGACACGCGCGTCCTGGTCCAACTGGTGGTCGAGTTCGACAGCCTCTCCCCGCCGACCCAGGCGCTCCTGGCTCCTTTCCTGCTGCCTCCGTCGGCACCGGGTAGCTGGCTGGAGCTGCGCGAGGGCGCCATGGGCAGCGGCGCGGTCACAGCCGCGGCCGTCGAATGGCATTCCATTTCCACGCTCAACGGCAAAGTGAAGGTTTGGTACGAGCAACGGTACACCGACACCGGCATGGACGATGTCAAAGCCACGGGCCTCGTCCACGCCTTAGACAGCCTCATCTGGGACAAGCTGACCGGGCTCATGGGACGAGAGCCGCTATCTGACATCGGGCAGCCGAACAACGGCGGCGACGGCAAGCTGGACATCTACTTGGTGCACATTGGCGACCGGGGCGTGACCAGTCCCCATCTCGCCTGCGACAACAGCCCCGTCCATATCCTGGTCAATAGCGACCGGCCGCTCGGCGACGCCAGAACTCCCGGTATCATCCAGACCACTGCTCACGAGCTGATGCACGCCATCCAGTTCACCTATGACGTCGCCGAGGCGTGCAGCGAGTACGATTGGTGGGCCGAGGCCAGCGCCAAGTGGGCCGAGGACTACGTCTACCCCTTGGCCAACGGCGAGCAGCCCTACGCGCCGCCTTTCCTGGACTCTCCTGAGCTGCCCCTGGAGAACATGTCGGACAACCGCCACTACGGCGCCTACCTCCTGCCCTTCTACCTGGATCGGTCGCTTGAGGGGCCGGGCGTGGTGCGCCAGATCTGGGAGAACGACACGGCCAGCGATAGTCTGACGGCTATCAACGACGCCGTTGCCGGCGGCTTCGAGGAGACCTGGCCGGAGTTCGTCGTGCGCAACTGGAACCGGCCGCCGGTGGACGACTACAAGACGTGGGACGAACTGACGGCGGGCGCCGAGCCGGTCCTCAACAGCGCCATTGACGTCAAGCTCTACGGCGCCCCAGACGGCAGGTTCACCATGGTGACGGCGGCCCGTGTGGAGCATTTGTCGGCCCTGTACTATGACTACGAGTTCCCCGACGACAACGTGCGTTCGGTCACCTTCTACAATGGCTTCACCTTCAAGCTCAGTTGGCGCCAGGTCACCGAGGCAGAGGCCGGCGCCGCCTCGGGTCAGACCATCGCGTGGACAGCGCTGCCCCCGGAACAGATCAAGGGGGCGAGAGTCCAGGCCCTGGTCAAGATCGCCGGCAGCGCCACCTGGGAGCCGGTCCAAGACTGAACGAACGACGCCTTCAAGTTCTTCTGCCGCGATCAGGCCGACCAGCGTCTCGAGGAGCTGGTGATCATCTACAGCAACAGCGAGTACCAGGGCCGGCGCTGGTTGCTCCAGCCACAGGGAGTGGCGCCGACCCTTTGGGTCACCGACATTGGCTGCTGGCGCTGGCAGGGCAGTGCCGGGAGCACGGGCACCCTAGAGATCATGGCCGCTAACCTCACGACCACCACTGATACGACCGACGTGGTCTGGGAGGGGGCGCCGCTCGCGCCGACCGCGAACACGGATGGCTCGCTGTTCTTGCCCTACCTGTCCTTCAAGCCGCTCTCTGGTACCTTGGACTATCAGCTCGCCGGCGAGGTGTACCCAGGCTGCCCGGCTTCCGGGAGCGCCCAAGTGCCGCTAACGGCCGAGCGCGGCGAGTTGCGCCTGTACAACTTCGTGGCGGTCGGCCCTGCTCACCAGTCCTACTATGGTACGAGCAATGTCGGGCCCGTGCCTGCCAGCGTCTACACAGACCCCTCCGCCATAGGCGAAGGGGGAATCTGGTTTGACATGAGTCCCTACTCGGGGCCGCTGCACCAGGTGAAGAACGGTGGCCTGCTTCTCGAGGAAGCCTGGGCAGTCACACTCAGCGGGAGCGCCGCCTCGACCGACTGGAGCCTTGCCGCCGTGCGGGAGCCGTGAGACCTCGCCGCCGTCCCGCTGGTCGCGGCTCTACGTCCGATGGGCCAAGAGCAGTGCGCTCCCAGTGGACGGCGAGGCGGTGCCGCGGCACCGCAGGCGCCCGGCTTCCAGGGGGAGAGGCTCGGGCTATCCCGGCTGCCGCCACCGCTTCCCCGCGAGGGAGACGCAACTTCACCTCTACCTGCGCCAAGGCGCCTGAGCGGTGGGTGGCTTGTCGCCGTGGCGCAATTACCCTGTGCCGGCGCCTGGGACGCGGACTCCTCGCTCGCTGTTCCTATCGCCCGCGGTGTCCGCTGATGCTGGCGTGCAGACTCAGTGTCCCTATGGCTACGTCCGCCAAGCCGGCGCAAGCGTCCAAGTCTGCAGCTTGCCGTGGCGGTACAAGCGGCTGATGTCGATGTTCGGCTCGACCATTTGGCTTTCCGCCAGGTCGGCGTACTGCTGGCCGATCTCGTGACCGAGGCGCGGCTGTCGCGGGAAGCGCCAGAGGTCGAGCCGATCGGGCGCCTGCTCCTGCTCGACGATCCTCACGTAGCTCTGCGCCAGCAGGTGATAGACGCTGCCCAGGCCGACGCGGCTGCCGCCGGGGAGCGCCAGGTTCGCCGGTAGGCGCCGCTTCTCCCGCGAGAACGATAGTAGACCGTCTGCCAGCCCCAACACCCCTTGCCAGCCGACCTGCCCAGTGTCCTCGGGCGTGATCAGCGGATCATCGGTCGGCCCGAGGCAGTCGTTGTCGCGCGCTACCTGCTCCGGAAGGTTCCCCTCTTTGGCGAAGACGAGCAGCGATTCGGCGAAGCCAATGGCCAGCTCGGCCGGCGTGAAGCGATCGTCGAGAGCCACTTCGTGAAGGGCACAGGTGCGCTGCGCGGCGCTGTAGAGGTCGAGGCGGCCGATCACCGCCGGCAGATTGCCGTATTTGGCCACCGCCTCCGGGATGCTGATGGGATTGAGGTGGGGGTGGCGGCGGATGTACTGAACTAAGCGGCGGAAGTTGCGCAGCGCCAGCTCCACCTGTGGCCAGGCGCGCTGGCCCGGCCCGCGACGCCTGGGCCACTCCTCAGGGGGAATGGTTACGCCGTTGGGCGAGACGTAGAAGTCCACCCAATCCAGGCTGTAGATCTTGAAGGGATGGCAGGGGTGCATGAGCAACATGGGCTGCTTGGCCGCCAGGCAGGCGTCGATCTTCTGCTCGAAGCGCTCCAGGTGCGCCTCGAACTCCGGCTGGTCGGAAAGCGCGTCGTCGAAGCCCTCGAAGTAGGGCTTCTCCACCGAGATGGGGCGCGTGTAGAAGGGGAGGTTCAGCGTGCCGCAGTAGCGGCTGATGTTGAAGAGCGGCGGCGCCGCGCCGTAGCCGTAGTTGAAGGGCAGCCCCAGCTCACGCGCCACCACGTGCATCTGCGGCGCCGCGTTCAGCGCGTGCGCACTCAGGCAGACCGGCTCGGTGTCGAATACCTGGCCGACGATGTCGCAAGCTTCCGTCTCCATCTGGCGCACCGCCGACAGACCCTCGTCCCACTCCCGCGCCGCCGCCTCGGTCGCATCGTAGGGCATGCCGTCCCAGCGAGTGTGCACGCCGATGGAGTGACGGCGCATGGCGCCGATCACGTCCTCGCGGCCGCGCTCCTTGAGCAATTGCGCCCGCTGGGCGATGACCATGAAGTTGGCCGGAACTCCTTCGCGGGAGTAGATCTCGGCCAGGCGCATGGGCACGGCGTCGAAGCCGGCGTTGGCAGGCGTGTACACATCCTCGGTGTCGTGGCAGATGATCAGGTCCACTTTAGCTCCTTTCAACGCAGAGCCCGCAGAGGCGCAGAGGGCTACTATTGTCACGCTGAGCCAAAGCGCCAAAGCGAAGAGATGCTTTGGCCAATGCAGGCGGCGCGCCGAAGGCGTAAGACGTCTCGCCGTGCGGAACGCTCGTGTGGTGCACGGCGAGACGTCTTCGGGCCGCGCCCCTCAGAATGACAGTGCTCTCCTCTGCGCTCTCTGCGTGCTCTGTGGTTACGTTACCCCTTCACGCCCGTGATGACGATGCCCTGGATGAAATAGCGCTGGGCGGAGTAGAAGACCACCAGCAGCGGCAGGATGGAAAGGAAAGTCATGGCCATCGTCTGGCCAATCTGCGGATCCGAGCGCGTCTGGAACAAACGCAGCCCGGCCGCGATCGGGAACTTGATCGGGGTGTTGACGTAGATGAGCGGCCCGAAGAAGTCGTTCCAGCTCCAGGTGAACTCGCTGATGGCGACCACGCCCAAGGCGGCCTTGGACATGGGCAAGATCACGCGCCAGTAGATGTCGAAGATGCTGCAACCGTCCAACTCTGCCGCTTCGTCCATCTCCAGCGAGATGGTCATGAAGAACTGTCGCAAGAGGAAGACGTAGAATGGCGCCGCGAAATAGGCGGGCACGATCAGCGGCCGCAGGGAATCGGTCCAGTGGATGCGGCTGAAGAAGTAGTAGGTGGGGATGAGCGTCACCTGGCCGGGCAGCATCATCGTCGCCAGCAGCACGATGAAGAGCAGGTTGCGGCCGCGGAACTGCAGCCGGGCGAAGCCGAAAGCGACGAGCGAGGAGGAGAGCAGGGCGCCGAAGACGTTGAAGACGACGAGTGTGAGAGTGTTGCCGTACCAGCGCAGCACCGGCTGGCGCTGCAGTGGCGAGATGAAGTTCGTCCACTCGATGCGCGAGGGGATCCACACCGGCGGCATGACGAGTTGCTCCCAGCGGGGCTTGAAGGCCGTGCTCACCATCCAGATGAAAGGGAGCACGAAGATGATCGAGCCCAAGCCGGCGAGCAGCGTCCAGAACACCCAGGGCGCCACGCGCCGCAGCCGCGAGCGCTGCGTCTTGACCACCGGCGTGGCGACGGAGCGAGCCGTCATTTCCTCAGCTCCCCCTCGTAGAAGACCCAGGCCCCCGAGCTGCGGAAGACGACGAGCGTGAAGGCCATAATGATGACGAAGAGCACCCAGGCCACGGCCGAGGCGTAGCCGAAGTGCAGTTGCTCGAATCCCTTGCGGTAGAGGAAGAGCACGATGGTGAGCGTGGCGTTGTTGGGCCCACCGGCGGTGATGACGAAGGACTGCGTGAAGACCTGGAAGGCGCCGATGAGCGTCATCACCAGGTTGAAGAAAATGGTGGGCGAGAGCATGGGCAGGGTGATGCGCGCGAAGCGCTGCAGCCAGTTGGCGCCATCAATGCTGGCTGCCTCGTAGAGCGGCGTTGGGATGCCCTGCAGGCCGGCCAGATAGAGCAGCATGTTACTGCCCGCTGCCCACACCCCGATCATCACGAAGGATGGGATCGCCCACTGCTCGGAGTAGATCCAGCGCGGGCCCTGGATGCCAATGACGCCCAGCAGGTAGTTGAGCAGGCCGAAGTCCGGGTTGAGCACCCACATCCAGAGCAGCGAGACCGCGATGCCGGAGACGATAGAGGGCATGTAGTAGAGGGTGCGCCAGACGCCAACGGCCGCCATCTTCTTGTTGTTGAGCATGAGGGCGATGGCGAGGGCGGCAGCCACCTGCAGCGGCGCTGCCAGCGCCACGTAGGTGCCGGTCACCGCAAGGCTCTTGAGGAAGAGACGATCGCCGCTGAGCTTGGCGAAGTTGCGCAGGCCGATGAACCTCGTCTCGATGAGCAGATCGGTGTCGAAAAGGGTGAGACCGAGCGAGAAGAGCATCGCTCCGGCAGTGAAGATGAGGAAGCCCACTACCCACGGCGAGACGAAGAGCCAGCCCGCGATCTCCCGGCGCCGCCGGCGAGAGGAGCGACGCGGCGCCATGGCACGTGTGGTCATGTGTGCGCTCCAGTGACGAGGGCAGACCTCACCCCCCGCCCCTCCCCGAAGCAGCTGACGGGAAAGGGCCGACAGAGGCGTCCGCCCCTACGGAATGGCTGCGTAGGGGCAGACCCCCGTGTCTGCCCTCGTCTATCCCTTCCCGCGGGCCGTGTCCCGCCTCGCGGCGACGCGGCCGGGAAGGGGGCAAGGGGGTTAGGTTCTCCGCTATTCGCGGTTCAGCGCCGTGATCTCTTCGCAGACAGAGTCGAGGATCTCCACGCCTGCGTCTCCGACCTGCAGGATCTTCTCCATGGCCGGGATCAGCAGCTCGGTGGAAGCCTTGTGCTGCTTGAACTGCTCTCCGATCTTGACGGAGCCGCCGCTGAGCAATTCGAGCTGTGGGTCCAACTGCTCGTCCGTGGCATCTGGGAACTTCGCCTTGACGGACTCCTTGAAGCCTGGCAGAAGTGACCTACGGTTGGGTGTAGCGACCCAGAGTGCGGCGAAGGCTTTCTGGAAATCGTCCTCGAGGGCAACAATCTTCGCCAGGTCCCACACGACATCCGGAGCCTTGGTGCCTTTCCAGATGCCCCAGTTGTCCACCGTGCCGATGCCCTCGGCCTTGCCGGTGGGGCCGACGGGCGGGGCGACGCAAGCCCACTTGAACTTCGGTGCGTTCATAATCAGGACGCCTTCGTTGCCGTTGCCTTCACCCAGGATGGCCACCTTCTCCGTAGCGAGGGTGTCAATCAAGTTGAGTTGGGCGAACTGGGCCTGCTGGACGAGCGTGTTGTCATCCCACAGGCGCTTGCGGTGCCACTCGAAGGCCTGCTTGGTCTGATCGCTGGAGACGGCGCACTCCGTCCAGTCGCTGGGGTTGACGAGGTTGCCGCCGAAGATGTGGGCCCAGAGGGCGAAGCGGAAGGGATCGTAGGAGCCGTCACGGCCACCCCAGCGGGTGACGTTGCCGCTATCGTCCTTCTTAGTGAGCTTCTCCAGGGCCAGGCTGTAGTCTTCGAGCGTCCAGCCGGCCTTGGGGTACTCCAGCGCCGCCTCGTCGAAGGCATCCATGTTGAAGTAGTACTGGTAGACCCAGGTGTAGTAAGGCAGCCCCATGCGGCTCTTGTCGCCCGGATAGACCAGCCCATTCCACTGGTACTCGAAGAAGTCGGCGATCTGCTCGGCGGTGACGTCGCGCTCGACGAGGGGGTTCAGGTCGAGCAACTGCTTCTTCTCGGCCCACTTGTAGGAAGTCTCGTCGTTTCCGGTGAGCAGATCGGGCGCGTTGCCGGAGACCATCTGGGTTAGCTGCTTATCGCCCCACTGGTCGCCGATGGCCTCGAAGTTGGCGGTGACGTTGGGGTACTTCTCCTTCAGTCGGGCGATGGCCGCGTTGATGATATCGTCCTGGTCCGACCAGTCCAGCCAGCGGATAGTGACCTCTTGCTCGGTGGCCGGCGGGGCGCTCGTGGCCACTACCTCAGTGGTGGCGGTGGCTTCGGCGGCAGGCGCGGTGGTGGCCTCAGCGGCCGGGGCGGTGGTCGCCGTGGCGGCGGGCGCGGGCGTGGCCCCGCAGGCGGCCAGGGCGGCGCCCGCAGCAGCCAGTGCCCCCGTTCTCAGTAGCTCTCTGCGAGTCAGCATGCTTCTGCCTATCATAGGGACTCCCTCCTTTTTGTCAGACGCCGTACATCGCGCGCAATCCGCGTTGGCCGCCCGTCATTGTGCGTCGGGTTGGCGCAGGCGTAGCATGAACGCGGCTCTTGTATCATTATACCTTAACCACGGGTACACGGCTGCTGCGTGCGGACGCGTTGCTGACATACTTCTGACACAGTAATGGCGCGCGCGAGAGTGAAGAGTGCTAGGGACAGGGGAAGACTAGCCCCGGTGAGGTAGCGCAATGCTGGAGGGGCTTTCTGGAGCAGTCACTTCAAGAGCTATCACGCAGGCCACCAGGGAGGAGGTCGGGCGCTCGGCGCTGAGAGGCTTGCTTGCGGTCTGCATCGCCCTCGCCATGGCCGCATGCTGGCAGCTCATCGGCGCCTCTAGGCCCGACTCGCGGCTGATCTGGCTGGCGACATCGGCGACACTGGCGCTCTGGGCGACGCTTGGCCTGAGCAACTGGAACCTGTCTGCCGGCAAGGCAACGTTTGTCAGCCTGTCTTGGGCGATCGCCGCCGCGGCGCTGGCGCTGACCCACTCACCCCAAGCGGCCTATCTCTTCCTCGTACCAGTGGCCGCTGCCGGTGCGCTCTTCCGCCCCTACCTGGCCCCCGCCTGTGGCTTCAGTGGAGCTGTAGCCACCCTTGTAGTTCTGGGCGGCGGTGGCGGCAGCCCGGCCGCGGTGACTGCCGTTGGCGGCGTCTGCCTATGGCTGATTCTGCGCCCGCTGCACGCCGTGCTGCAGCAATACGCCCGCCAGGGCATGCAGGCCACGCTTCTCTCCGAGCGACTGCGCGATCAGAGGGGGCAGCTCAACCGCACCATCAAAGACCTCGACGCCTCCTACCAACTGCTGCGAAAGACGAACCGCGACCTGGCGGTTGCCTGCCAGGAGGCTGATGCACTCAGGGGGTTGCGCCACCGCTTCGCCACCAACCTGAGCCACGAGCTGCGCACGCCGCTCAACGTTATCCTGGGCTTCAGCCGGCTCGTCTACTCCCGGCCGGAGCTCTATGGCTATGGGCAGTGGCGCGAGGAGCTCCGCCGCGATCTGGCCGAGATCCAGCGCAACGCAGGTTACCTTGCCGGCCTGGTGGACGACATAGTGGACCTCGCGCGTGCGGATGCCCTCGCCATGCCCGTGCGCCGTGAGGTCACGAGCCTGGGACAGGTGATCGAGGAGGCGATCCAGACGGCCGGCAGCCAGGCGCGGAGTAAGGGTCTGGACCTCTCTGTGTCTATACCCCCTGAGCTGCCGCCGCTTCCGTTGGACCCGGTGCGCATTCGCCAGGTGCTCTACAACCTGCTCACCAACGCCATTCGCTACACCGACCGCGGCAACGTGAGCGTGCAAGCGCGTCGGGACGGCGAGGAGGTGATCGTCTCGGTGACTGACACCGGCTGCGGCATCCCGCCCGAGGAGCTGAAGACGATCTTCAACGAGTTCCACCAGGTGGGCCGCGAGCGGGAACGCGAGAAGGGCGGTAAAGGCTTGGGCCTCGCCATTGCCAAGCGCTTCATTCAGCTACACGGCGGGCGCACATGGGCAGAGAGCGAGCTCGGCCGCGGCAGCACCTTTGCCTTCGCCTTGCCCGTCGGCGAGAAGTCGGTGGGTCTCCTCAAGGAAGGTGGCCACTCGCCAGGCCCGGGTCAACGTGCGGGTAGGGCGCCGGTGCTCGTGCTCGGCGACGATGGCACAGCAGCCGCTTACTTGCGGCGTCGCGTCGAGGGCTACGACTTCGTGCCGCTTGAGCGCCCGGACCAGGTGGCGGAGGTGGAAGGGAGCCTCGCTGCCGTGGCTGCGATACTGAACCTGCCCTTGGAGCGAGAGGCGCAGCAGGCGCTGCGCGAACGGGTGACAGCGAACCCACTCAACCTACCCGTCATCGAGTGCTCCTTGCCCAGCGCTTCCTGGCTTGTGAGCGGCCACCGCTTCAGCGGCGTGCTAAGCAAGCCCATTTCCTACGAGAAGCTGCTGAGCACGCTGTCCGCGATTGCCCACGGGCCGCCGCCCCGCTCTATCCTCATCGCCGACGATGACAGGAGCCTCGTGCAGCTCGTGGTGCGATTGCTGGAGGCCGCCGGCGATAGCTACCGGGTCACAGCCGCCTACGGCGGCGAGGAGGCCCTACGGCGCATCCGCCGCGGTAGGCCCGACGCCGTCCTGCTTGACCTGCTCATGCCAGACATGAGCGGATTCGACGTGGCGGCGAGGATGGGCGAGGATCCCGATTTAGAGCAGATACCGGTGATCGCGATGACGGCAGCGACTCCCGGTGAGGATCAACTGGCGACGCTGGGGGCGACGTTTGCGCTCTCCAAGCGCAGCTCTTTCCGTCCGGGCGAGCTGGCCGGACTGATAGCCTCCACGCTCGATGTGCTCACTGGGGCACTCGGCGCGGGCCAAGACAGCGGCTGAGGGCGGCCAGCAGCTTGCCCTGTGAGACCGGCTTGCACAGATGCTCCCTAGCGCCGAGGGCCTGGCTCAACTGCACGTCTTGCACGACCGAGCAGACGATGACCGGAATGGCTGCCGTCTCGGGCCGGGAGGACAGCTCCCTCAGCACCGTCCACCCGTCCATCGACGGCATCATGATGTCCAAGATGATGACGTCAGGGCGAAGTCCCGAGGCCAGCTCGAGCGCTTTGCGCGGATCCGACACGCTATGCGCCTGCCAACTGCCGGCAGACAGGTAGCGCCGGTAGAGCTCCACGGCACCGGGGTTGTCCTCAACGACAAGGACACTGGTAGGGCGACCTGCATTCAGACGGAGGACGATACGCGCTGACTCGGGCGGGTCGAGTGACAACTCGCACCTCATCTGCTGGGCGGCCGCTATGCGTTGGGCATCGGCGTAGCGTTCGGCCTGGAAGCGCGCCGGGTCGGCCGAGAAGGAGGCGATCAAGGCCGCCTCGCTACCGCTGGTCTCGACTGTCACGGTTACTTCGGGCGAGGCGGCCATCTGGATAGCACAACAGAGCAGTTGTGCCAGCACTTGCGTCAGAAGGGCGCGTTCGACGAGCACGGCGACAGTCGGCGGGAAGCCGGGCCGCACGTTGAGCCTCACACCGAGGCGATCGGCCAGGGGCGCGATGAGGTCAGCCGCCGACCGGGTCGCTTCCTCTAGCGGCACCTGCGTGGGCTGGCTGCGAAGCGCCAGCAGTTCGTCCTCAAGCTGGCCACGCAAGCCGCGTGACTCGTTACGCACTGCCGAACTGCTAAGGAGGGCGGCCAGCTTCCGCTCGGCGAGAGCGAGGTCACGGTGGATCTGGCGCTGGCTGAGCGACAGCTCTTCGGCCATGCGCGGCAGTCCGCGGTTCTCCACGTAGCGCAGGCTGAGCACGTCGTAGGATCGCGATTCGAGGCTGCCGAAGGCGTAACGGCGGGCCGGGCGCAGCGCCTCTATGGCGCCCTGCAGCAGGGCGCGGAGCCGCTGGCTTGCCTCTCGGAGAGTGGCGCGGTCGCGCACCTCTGAAATGCGCGAGGCAAGCGCCGTCCTGCCCAGCTCAGCGTCGTCATAGAGCTGGGCCAGCGCCTCGTGCACCTCGTCGCGATCAACGGCCGCCAACTGCGTCGCTCCCTCTCCGCATACGAGCATTATAGGTTAGCGGCCACCACATGGGCACCTGCCAATCGGACGGACTCACCAGCGTCCCGTGGCGGCGCAACCTCATCGTGCTGCGGGCCCGCCGGCCGTGTCACCGGCTCACGGCTCTGCGTGAGCAAAGGTGACCAACCTTCCACTCCCGGCGACGAGCACGGGGCCTGATGCTAGAATGCGGAGACTAGCGGTCTTGCACACGGCGCGTTCCCACATCGGATCTGGCCGAGGCGCCGGTTGTCTGAGGCGAGGCGCGCGAGCGACAAGGGAGACGTGCGATGCCTATTAGCGTTCCGGCCATCAGAGTCCATCAGTGGCTCCCCGCTTGGGATGTTGTGCATTGGGACAAGAACCAGTACAGAGCCAAGCCGGCGCCCGTGTTCTACGTCGCTGCACTTCCCGCCGAGTGGCTCAGAAGGCTAAGCGGGATCGAGCGGAGGACTGTGGAAGGTGGTCTCCCTCGTTCTCAGGATCTGGGAGTCGAAAGGCGGCACGAGAGAGAGCGTTCCGATGAGATCAGGCGTTTCGTGGAGTTCGGCTACCCATGGTCGGAGATGAGCCA
>Ga0315274_10012651_pt1 | contig 12032 bp, 9 predicted proteins | sample YL17G02_20_MG_FD_203700 | JGI IMG/M metagenome (GOLD analysis project Ga0315274, IMG submission 203700) | Sediment microbial communities from Yellowstone Lake, YNP, Wyoming, USA - YL17G02_20 | ecosystem: Environmental > Aquatic > Freshwater > Lake > Sediment | place: USA: Wyoming | collected... | reverse complement strand
CCTGCGCACGACCCCGATGCGAGATGAGGAAGGACGGTTGCTGGGGGCAGTGACCCTCCTCGAGGACATCACGCACCTGCGGGAGATCGACCGCCTCAAGTCCGGGTTCATCGCCACCGCGTCCCACGAGTTGCGCACTCCCCTCACCAGCGTCCAGATGAGCGTGCATCTGCTGCTCGAGGGGGCGTCCGGAACGCTCACGGAGCGGCAACAGGAGGTGCTGGCGGCGTGCCGCGAGGATTGCGATCGGCTCGAGAAGCTGATGCGGGATCTCCTCGACCTCTCCAAGATCGAAGCCGGCGAGGCGACGCCGCACCTGCTGCCCATCGGCGTAAGAGACCTGATCGCCGCCGCGGCGGAATCTTTTCGGAGCCAGGCGGAATCGAAAGGCCTTACGCTCAAGATTGACGTGCCGCCGGATCTGCCGGCCGCGCTTGCCGACCGGGCGCAAATCGAGCGGGTCGTCAGCAACCTGATCAGTAATGCTCTCCGCCACACCGACGCCGGCGGCGAAATCAAGATCAACGCCATCCGCCGCGACGGGCAGGTGGCCGTCTCGGTGGCGGATACCGGCCACGGCATTCCGCCCGAATACCTTCCCACGATTTTCGACAGATTCGTCCGGGTGCCGAATGCCCCGTCGGGCGGCGCGGGGCTGGGACTGGCAATCTCCAAGGGCATCGTGGAGGCCCACGGGGGGCAGATCGTCGTCCAGTCGAGAGTCGGGCACGGCACGACGTTCACCTTCACCCTGCAGGTGGCCAGCGAACCTCCGGCCGCATCGCCAGCCCGCACATGGGAGAAAACGCATGAAGACACGGCTCCTGGTCATTGATGACGAAGATCACATCCGCCGGGTGATGCGAATGACGCTCGAGGCCGCCGGCTACGAGGTCGGGGAGGCGGCGGACGGAGCGCGGGGGTTGGAGGCCTTCGGCGACGGGTCCACCTGGGATGCGGTGCTCTTGGATCAGCGGATGCCGGGCATGGACGGGCTCGAAACGTTACGCCGCATAAAGGAACGCAAGGCCGATGCCCGCGTGATCATGATCACGGCCTACGCCTCGATCGAGCTGGCCGTTGATGCCATGAAGCTTGGCGCCACGGACTTCGTCCGCAAGCCTATGACCCCCGAGATCGTGCGCAACGCCGTGACCGCAGCGTTGGCAAAACCCGCGGCCGCCGCGGCGCCCGTGGCGCCGCCCCCTGAAAAGGCTCCCGAACGAGCCTACGCCCCCATAGCACGGCTGACCCTGAACGGCTTTCGCCTGTGGCGGTCACCTTCCCTCGAGGGCAGGCGGCCGCCAGAGCCCTCCAGGCGTCATTTCGTTGTCCAGCATCCCGATGGACAAGAGCAGGAGGTTGTCGTTGAAATTGATCCGGGGGTGATTGGATTTGTCGAGCGCGCGACCGGCCGCCGCCTTCCGCTCGAAAACTCGTTTTGGTCATGGGAGGCCGAACACGTCCTCAACAACTTCTTGTGGAACGAGGGAAAGGTTCCCCCCGGCGGCAGGCTGACGATTGCGCAGATGGAGCGCGACGACTTGCAGGTGGCTACCCGCTGGGAGGGAGATTGAGAGTCACAACGTCCCCCAACACATGGTGGCGGCGACGGCGCGCATGATCATACCGCGGCTGTAAGCGCCGCCATCATCCGATCCCCCATGCCGTTCATTTACATTCTCCAGTGTCGCGACGGCTCGCTCTACACGGGCATTGCCAAGGACGCGGCGCGGCGTCTGACGGAGCACAGCGCGGGCCGCGCCTCGCGCTACACCCGGATCCGTCTGCCCGTTACGCTGGCCTGGTCCCGCCGGATTCGCTCCTGGAGCCTCGCCCTCAGAGAGGAGTACCGGATCAAGCACTTGCCGCGGGCAGCCAAGCTGGCGCTCGCCCGGAGCGGGCCGGCGCCCACGCCCGCCGCGGTCCGAAGCGCGCGGAGGGGGAGATGAGCCGGCTACCCCTCTTGAGCTGCGAGGGCATCAGCAAGGCCTACGGTGTCTACCCCCTCTTCGAAGGGTTGTCGTTCGGCCTGGCGGAAGGCGACCGGGTCGGCCTCGTGGGTCCCAACGGCTCCGGCAAGACGACGCTCCTCAAGGTGCTGGCCGGCATCGAGCCGCCGGATGCCGGGACGCGGTCGCAACGGCGGTTCACCCGTCTGGGGTACGTGCCCCAGGATCCGACCTTTCCCGGTGACCGCACCGTCGAGGCGGTCCTGACCGAGGCCCTGCCCGCCGAGCAGCGAGATGGGTTCGAGACGGCCGGCCGGGTGGCGGCCATGCTGGGGAGGGCGGGCTTCACGGATTCCCGCCACACCGTGGGCGTGCTGTCGGCGGGCTGGCGCAAGCGGTTGGCCATCGCCCGCGAGCTGGTGGCGGCCCCCGACGTCCTCCTCATGGACGAGCCGACCAATCATCTCGACGTGGAGGGCATCCTCTGGCTGGAGGCGCTTCTTCGAACCGAGGTTTCCGCGTACCTCGTCGTCAGCCACGACCGCTACTTTCTGGAGCACGTCGCCTTGCGTGTGCTGGAGCTGAACCGGTGTTATTCCGGCGGCCTCTTCCAAGCCGAGGGGCGGTACAGCGACTACCTCTTGCGGCGGGACGAGGCGCTGCGGGAGCAGACGGCCTACCAAGACACCCTCGCCAACAAGGTGCGGCGCGAGGTGGAATGGCTGCGCCGCGGACCCAAGGCGCGCACCCGCAAGGGGCAGGCCCGGGTGAAGGCCGCGGGCCGGCTCATCCAGGAGCTGGACGAGGTGCGGGCGCGGGCGGCGGACGCCGCGGCCGGAATCGAGTTCACGGCCTCGGGCCGCCAGTCGAAGAAGCTCCTGGTGGCGAGGGATGTCGCCAAGACGGTCGGGGGGGTCCGCCTCCTGGCCGGCCTGAACCTGACGCTCACGCCCGGGATGCGACTTGGCCTCCTCGGGGCGAGCGGGAGCGGCAAGAGCACGCTGCTCAATCTGCTGGCCGGCACGCTCGCGCCGGATTCCGGCCAGATCGAGCGCGCCGAGGGGCTGCGGGTGGTCCGTTTCGACCAGGACCGGGAGGGGCTGGACCCCGCGGTCAGCTTGCGCCGGGCGCTGGCCCCGGAGGGCGACGCGGTGGTGTATCGAGACCGGTCCGTTCACGTCGTCTCGTGGGCCAAGCGCTTCCTCTTCCAGCCCGAGCAACTGGAGACGACGGTCGGCCGACTGTCCGGGGGCGAGCAGGCCCGGATCCTCATCGCGCGGTTGATGCTCCAGCCGGCCGATCTCTTGATCCTCGACGAACCGACCAACGACCTGGACATCCCGACGCTGGAGGTCCTGGAGGAGAGTCTGGCGGACTTCCCGGGGGCGCTCGTCCTGGTCACGCGGGACCGGTTCCTCTTGGAGCGCGTCTCCACGGTGGTCCTGGCGCTCGACGGAACCGGCGGCGCGACGTTCTTTGCCGACTACGCCCAGTGGGAGTCCGCGCACGAGGAAGCCGACCGGGATGTGGGGGATCGCATCAAGGCTCCGGCGCGGACAGCCATCGAGACCCGGACCAAGCCGGCCGCGCGCGAGGGGCTCGATGTGCGGCGCCTCACGTATCTGGAGAAGCGCGACTGGGAGCAGATGGAGCAGACGATCCTGGAGGCGGAAGAGGCGTGTGCCGCGTGCCAGGAGGGGGTGGAGGATCCCGCCGTCGCCTCGGATCCCATCGCCTTGCGGGAGCGCTGGGCCGCGCTCGAAGCGGCCCGGGCCGAGGTGGACCGGCTGTATGGGCGTTGGGCCGAGCTGGAGGAGAAGCAGCGGTAAACCGGAAGACGCGGGATCGGGCGGCGCCTCGCGCAACGCCACGAGAGCCGCCACCCCTCGGCAAGCCGCTGACCGTTGCTTTCTCCGGCTGCGTCTTCCCGTCCAAGGATCACGGCTATTCTCTGAGCCTGGTCTGCCCCGCCCGAGGGCTATTATCCTTGTGGCATGTCACGGAGCCGCCGGTGTGGCAGGCGATGGTGACTTGTCAATGCGGATCAGGGGTACGAGCAGCCAGCAGGCGAGCGTTACCTCGCCTCCGGGCGCAGGCCTTCGAAGCCCTCCATCCGGTTGGGGAAGAGGTCGCCACTCGTAGAGAGGGCATGGCCCGGACCACTCCCGCTGTCCAGCACCCGCTGATCGAGTAAGTCCACTTCGTCAACAACGTCCCCCAACACAGTCGAAGCCGCGGAAGAAGGGGAGGCAGACCTCGAGCTTCCCCTGCATCAGCGCCACGGCCTTGGCCCAGTCGAGCGCCGCCTTGCCCGTGCAGCCCGCCTCAGCATAGGTGGCCAGCGTTTCACGGCGCGGCCTGTTTCGGATGTGCGGTTGCCAGTCCGAGCCCTCCTCGGCGCAGCTAGTAATGACGATCTTCGCCACGCAAGACTGTTTCGCTCTGGAGGGGGCGACGTCCTCACGACCGCAGATCATCCAAGAACTCCGACGCGGGCTCGACGCTTGTGACGAGCAGATGATCGCGTGCCCGCGTACATGCGACGTAGAGCAGGTGCCGTTCGGTGTCATAGACCTCCTGCAGATCCGCGTCGTCGCCTACCGTTTCGATTCGCTCCTGCAAGGGAATGATCTCATCGTCACAGGCCATCACCACCACCGCACGAAACTCCAGGCCTTTGGCAAGATGCATGGTGCCGATCGAGACGTGGCCGCTGGTGGTCTCGACGTGCTCATCGAGAATCTTGAAGGGGATTCCTGCTTCCTGGACGGCTGCGCGGGCACGGGGCAGCTCTGCCGCGGATCGGACGAAGACTCCGAACTCGTGAGGCGACACGCCTGCCTTCCGCTGCGCAGAGAGCCAGGCGCTGACCGTCTTGATCTCTTCTTTCTGGCTCTTCAGAACTCGAATCGCCGGCGCCGGGCCATTGAAGACGGAGATCGTGTCCGCTCGCTCATCCGTATTGCCGTCGACATCGGAGACCTCCGGCCCTAAGAGGCGGTCAGCCTGCGTTCGGATCTGGTGCGAGGTTCGGTAATTGACACGGAGCGTCCGAGATCGGCCGCGAATATCGACGCCCAATGCTTTCCAAGAGAATGGCTGCTGGAAGATCCGCTGGCCGAGGTCCCCGGCAAAGAAGAGCGCGTTGGGACGATTCGCACCGAGGGCGGCAAGGAATCGCAAGTGTGACATGCTGATGTCCTGGGCCTCGTCCACGACCGCGAAGTCGAAAGGCGGATTCTTGCTCTTGGCTAGACCCGTGGCCAATCGGGTGAACAAGCCGGCGTGCGTGATCAGGTTCCGGGCTGCCAGACCGGCGCGGACGCGATCACAAATGGACCAGAGAACGGCCCGCTGGTGTTCCGGGAGTCGTGTTCTTCTGCCCAGGCGCACGACATCGCGATATGCCTCCCAGCTTTCCAGTTGCCACGCATCAACAACTCGGTCCCACTCCGTGTAAAGAAACTGCAGGCTGAACTTGTGACTGCCGGCTTCTTTGGATGCCTCTCCCAGCAGTTCCAGAATGACATCGCGCCTCGCGAGGTTCGCCTGGCCAAAGTGCGACTTGTAGAGACGAGTCCCGATGGCGTTGATGGAGTGAACGTCGAGGCGTTCGGCCAGACGCGGCTCATTACTGACCAGTCGCTTGAGCTTGGTTCGGAGCGCGTTGGCCAGAGTGTCAGAAAATGTGGTGAGCAGGACTCTCGCGTTGGGATGACTGCGGACCAGAAAGACGGCTCGATGCAGGGCCACGATCGTCTTCCCTGTGCCCGCCGATCCGGACACTCGCGCCGGACCGGTGTATTCCTTCTCGACGCATTGCCGCTGCTCCGGATGGAGGAAGACCGTCCATTTGTCCCACGGAAACTCGAGAGCTCGTTGCAGCTCTTCGATGTTGCTCATGACGCGGAACCGGCGCTGGGCATCGGGATGGTCAAGGGGATTGGGCGCCGCGACCGCAGGCTGGGTAGCGCGGGGCTTGCCGCCGGTCGCCAGCTCCAGGAGTGCCTCCGCTGCCTCGCTCGGCAGGTGATCGGCCAAGGCCAGCAGCGTATCGTCCGTCGCCTTACGCACGTCATTCAGCCACTCCGCAGGCACGCCGCAACCCAGCAGATTGTCATCGGAGAGCTTGGCGAAAAGCGGCTTCTTAGCTGCCACCCGCTTCGGCGCTTCCGCATACCTCGGGATGACAATCTCTTGAACGGTCTCGCGAATCTCCACCAACTGTGCGGCACCCGTCTTCGGATGCGTTTCCAACTTGCGCCGTTCGGCCCAGTCGTAGGCGTTGTCGTGGTGATCCGCGTAGCACAACAGCAAGCTGTTAGCCGTCTTATGGACGATCAGCCGAATGTCGCCGCTAACCCGTACCGACCAGAAGTTCTTGTCCCTCGCCTTGTCGAGCTTGTGAAAGCTCATCCCAGGACTAGCTGGATTGAGTTGCAAGTCGAAGGCGGTCGTCTTGAGGGCCTTCTGCTCTTCGCCGGTGAGTCTCGCAAGGCTGTCGGTGAACGTGTCGGCGATACGGAAGTCCATCACTCAGCCTTTCATAGCCATAGAGCGGGTGCTTCAACGGCGCCTTGGTCTTCATAAGTTCGTTAGGTAACCCCCCGGCTCTGCCGGGCGACTCCCAGAGTTTGACAGTTCCGGGAAAATAGGAAAGCCTCTCGGGCCGTGAACCGCTCAAAGCTCACGCAGTCCCAAGAGGCCTTCCATGGACGAGACCGAGAGCTTAGCCCACGCCAAGTGGGAGTGCAAGTACCATGTCGTGTGGATCCCGAAGTACCGACGCCAGGCCCTGTACGCCGAGCTGCGGAAGCACCTCGGCCCGGTGCTGCGGGAATTGGCCCGGCAGCGCGAGTGCGTCGTGGAGGAGGGCCATCTCCAACTGGACCATGTCCACATGTTGCTGTCAATCCCCCCGAAGTACGCGGTGGCGCAAGTCCTCGGGTTCATCAAGGGGAAGAGCGCCATCCACATTGCACGGACCTACCTCGGGCGGCGGCAAAACTTCACGGGCCAGCACTTTTGGGCGCGAGGCTACTACGTGTCCACCGTGGGCCGAAACGAGGCCGCCATTCGGGAGTACATCCGGAGGCAGCAAGCGGAGGACCAGCGCCTCGATCAACTTGAGATCTTTGCTCGGTAGCGCCACCTTCAGGTGGCGGTAGGTTTACCAACCGCTTTGAGCGGTTCACATCTTTCATACCACCGGCTCTGCCGGTGGTACGTGATTTGAGATACTCTACAAAGGCCGCAATATCCTGGCGACCAAGGTCCTCATATTTGCAGCGTATCCGAATCTCAGTGCGGCGCGCTTGCCCATCTGAAGGCTGGTGGGAGTCGCTCTCCTCGACTCTCAAGAATTCCCGGTCGCGCGTGCCAAGGGCAAGGCGAAGTGCATCGATAAGAGCGGTCTTTCCGGTATTGCTCTCGCCTACGAGAGCCGGTTGGCCGGGCCTGAGATGAGCGACGAGCGCCTGCTCGCCCTGTCCGAACATTCGGAAATTCTCGATGCGTAGTTCAGCCAGAAACATAATGGGGCATCTCTACGGTGGTCACTACGAAGCTAGTTCGGGGTCACGCCTTAGGACCGCATGCGAGGCACGCGCACCAACTATTCTCGTTGGCTCCACCGTTCAATCTGCCGCAAGACTCGGCTTCCTGAAACGCCCGCCTCTCTGCAGTCTTCAAGAAGAGCATCTAACTGAGAAGCGCCAAGAGCAGCGAAAGCGAAGAGTGCGCGATGGTGCAATTCCCTGACAGAGTTGTCCACAACGAGGGTCAGGTCTTCCCATTGCTGTAAGTAGTCTCCGAAATCTCCGAAATAGCAATTGAGGAACTCCTCATCCTCCGTGGCTCCCCTATAAAACAAACGCCAATTCGCCCCCTCGAGCATCCCCTTGAACACGGTCTTCAGAGTTGACTCTTTCATCAGGGTTCCGCATCTCTCGAGCCTGTTTTGCAGTGACGTCCTCAGTTCCTCAAGCCTTTCGCACTTATCCACGTACGGGGCTATCGTCTCCCACAAATCCTTCTTGAGACTGGCTTCTGCTTCGTCATCTAACCCGGCCAATTCATCTAATCCCATCGAATCGGGTAGACACGTTGTAGCCAAGCTCGCAACGCGTGCTCTCTGGTGATCGCAAAAGCGTTTTGCCACCATTTCAACCATCGAAGTAATTTCGTCAAGGGGTGTTGGTTCCAACTCCAGCACCTGCGCGATAACCGCGACCCTTGTTTGGTTGTCGCTGTCCTCTTTCCAAGCCTCCATCACCTCGACTGCGCTGTTGAAGCGGGAGACGTACTCATCGCACACACAATTACAGGCATGCTCCTCCGCATAAGCCCAGAGCGCTTGCCGCATTGCGTCAACCACTCGTTCTCGGATCTGCGCGTCGTCCGGAGAAGTACGAATTGGTTCCACGGTCTGCGTGATGCTGCGTCCAGCGCGGCGCGAACTCTGCCACCACGCGTACGCCGTGCCCATCCCGGCAAGTACGCCGCAATCCCCAAGGACAAGCGCTGTGCTGCGGTGGTAAGCATCATTCCCCAGGCGCAGAATCAAGATTGCAATGGCAATAAGTATAACTGCGACGGCTAAGAGAATTAGGGGGGTCTGCTCCAATTGGTGGAGCATGATCGCTCGCTCATGCTTACTGATTCTCTCTTCAATAGTGCGAAACCGCCGAGCGCTCTTCTTGGTCAACTCGGAAAGGTACTTTTTCAGCTTGACGCTGCCCACCTGCACCTTCTCAATTCGTCGCAGGGCATCGACCGCCATCGCCGATGTAGTCTGATTGCTGGTAGCAAGATTTTCCAGGAAGAACAGCGCGTCCTCCTGCACTCGGAGTAAATTGGCTTGGTTCTTCTGCGCGAGCTTTTTGTTCTGCCCCGCTATCGTACCCCAGGCTCGTTGAAACCATTTCTGATCCTGCACCGTCTCCAGGTTCTCTCGCGTTACCAAGAGCAGTTTGGACATTTCATCGAGGGCATCCTCCAGTTGCTTGCTACTCCCCTGCTGGCGTGCAAGCCATTCAGCACACGAGCCCTCCAGCGCCGCCGCCACATCCGCCTGAAGCGCAGCTCCCTGAAAACCCTTCTGAAATTCTGCAAACCGTACTGGAAGCACTACCCCACCCATAGGTCCTCTGCTGTGCATCTCTTGGGCGTTGAGTTTGCCGGACTATATAGTCTCAAGCCCTTTCTCAATCTCTTCATCGAAAACTCGGGAGACTGAGTCGAGCAGCGCGCCACGAGCGACTCGGGCTCGGGCCTCGGCCAACGCATTCTTCTGAAAATCAAAGAGAGTATTCGATAGGCGACCAAAATCCAGCCACCCCTCCACCACGTTTGCAGCATATTGCATGTGGTGCAACGTCTCGGCGTACTCACCGTCACCAAAGATCGGATCGACGACCTTTCTCAGGCCCACTCCAATGATGAGCATGACCGGAATTGTCACGGGCGTCCCCACCCCCAACGCCACAGCCGCATATTGGACGCCGAGGTTCACTGCTGCCATCGATCCACCCGTCACCCCGCCTTTCAGGCCGTCCTTCCCTACTTGCTTCGCGTATCCCTCAAAGGATAGTTCTCCAGACCGGTAGCGCTGATAATGGGATAGCGCAGACACACCCACATACAGCACAGCGCCAACGAGCGCTCCGCGGCCAACCTCCTTTAAGGCGCCATTCAACGATACGCCGACGTCGACGTTACCCGTCTGGGCGGCTTCTGTTCTCTGCTTCCCCGCGAATCGCACTTGGTCGTCGGGCACAACCTCGGCAAAGCGGTCGCGGGGCATCCCTTGTTTGATCGCCTCGTCGTAGACGGACTGGTTCACCGCAAATTTCGTGTCTGGCGGATAGCGGTCAAACATACGCCGGACAACACCTTTCACCCCCCCCTCACTGAGATACGCCTTCACCTGAATAGAGTCCTCGTGCCTCGTAAATGGATTGAACGAGGTCAAATCCTTTACTGAGTCGGCCTGCGACTGCGAGAGGCGATTCAGATCCAAGAAGTGAGGGTGATGGCGCCGAAATACATCCCATTCGAGGCCCTTCGCCCGAATGAGTTGTTCCGCTTGCTTTGGCGTCGACTCGATCCATGAAGCAAGATCGCCGCGGAATACGTTTGGGTACGACTGGCTCATCCATTTCCAAAACATTGCATTGTCAACGTACTGAACCCCATCGGAAACGATTTTCGCTCCCGCCGCCGCCGCGGCCAGGCTTTCCAAGAAGTCTACGGTACCCTGCCGATCCAGCTTGGGATTCTTTGTCATGGCACGCCTCGCTAGGTGTCACTCACCATTGGCCTGCCCCCAGTAATTGGTCCACCCCAAAGTCAGTTCCGGGTCACGACCCAACTCTAGCTCCAAGTCAGGAGGAATCGCAAGGGACGGATGCCTCGCCGGCGATGAGTTCTACGTTGCTGATGGCGGATTCCTCAGCGTAGACTGTGGATCTGTTTTGAACTTTACGATCTTACGTTTTCCAGCCCCTGCCGCATTCCGATGTCCCCCTAGCCAGAAATCCTATCAGCTCACCTTGAACACCTTCATGACCTCATCCCCGAGGTGGTTGATGACTTTCACGGCGATGCGGCCGGACTTGGGTTTGTCGAAGGCGCGGGAGGTGTCGCTGTTCAGGGTGGCCCAGGCGTCTGCGTCGATCTCGGCCTTGAGGGTGGTCTTGAGGGCACTGTAGGGGTCGTTGGCGCCCAGGAAGTAGGCGTGGCGGACGAAGAAGCTTTCCTCGTTGTAGTCGGTGTCGATGAACCAGCATGCGATGCCGCCCGGGCCGTCGCTGCGGACTTCGCCGGTGTTGGGGTGGAAGACGTCCACGCCGTTGACCTTCACCCGCAACTTGCCGTCTTTCTCCGAGAGGATCGTGATGTCCGGCTCGCCGAAGATGACGAAGAGATTCCCCTTGCCGGTGTTCTTGAGGTCGTCCGCCATATGCAGGTCCGCGTTCACGCGCGCCTTGAGCACGGGGATGCGACCGAGCTTGCTGAACTCCGTGGCGTGGGCCTCGTAGTTGAAGGCGCAGGCGATCAGCACGTCGAAGTCGGCATCGCCCGCCTCGCGGGCGGCGGCCACGAGATCGGGGCGAGTGACTGTGCCGAATTCCGGGCCGATGAAAATCGCCGCTCGGAGTTCAGTGGTCTGCGACGTGTGGTTGCCGGCTTGTCTCTGATCTCTGACTTCTGACCACTGACCACTGGCCTCAAAGCGGCCTTCGGCGCAGACCAGATCGCCGGGCCAAGGCGTGAGGGCGGTGAAGGTGATCTTGTCTTCCTTGTGCGCCTGCTGGACACCGGCGGTCTTGAGGTTTTCCAGGATCATCTGAGGAAATGACTGCTTCGCGGCATAGTCCGCACCGGGCTGAGCGACGTGGTCAATCAATTCGTCGTTCTCGTCCACCCCCAGCACGCGGTGCGGCGAGAGGCTTTCGACCGTGAAGGGGCCGGCCACGCGAACCTTCTTCTTGTCGTCGTAGGGCTTGTCGTAGAGGAATTCGAACTCGGCCTTGGCCGCGATCGAGGCGTCGATCTCTTTCTGCCGCGCGATGCGCGCGTTCCACCAATCGGCATGCAATTGTTTGGCGGGCCCGGGCCACGGATCGGCTGGACGCTCCGGCAGGTTTTGTGGGCTGTAGTTGCGTTTGAGGCTGTGATTGATGGCGCCCAACAAATCCTTGAGTGTGTTGGGATTCGCGTCTTTGCCGCGGGCCCGTTCCGATTTTAGTTCGAAAAAGATTCCCTGTGTCGGAGAGTCCCAGGGGTTTTCCGCTTCGCGCGGGATTTCCCATTCTTGCCAGGTTTTCTTGAGCGAGGCGTTCAGCGCTTCGCGCAACGGCTCCAGCGTGGCCTGCCACTTCTCCCAGATCACGTCGATCTCGGCGTTGTTGGCGATGGACTTGAGTGTGATGTGCGGCACGCGCTCGTAGACGAAGCCGTGGCGAATGCTGCCGTGCACCCGTTGCGTGGACGGTATGGTGCGGGTGACTTCAGCCTCCTTGATCTGGCCTTCGCGCGAATCAGCGAGCAGGTGATACAGATAGCGCGCACCCATGA
>Ga0315274_10012650_pt1 | contig 12032 bp, 8 predicted proteins | sample YL17G02_20_MG_FD_203700 | JGI IMG/M metagenome (GOLD analysis project Ga0315274, IMG submission 203700) | Sediment microbial communities from Yellowstone Lake, YNP, Wyoming, USA - YL17G02_20 | ecosystem: Environmental > Aquatic > Freshwater > Lake > Sediment | place: USA: Wyoming | collected... | reverse complement strand
CGTCGAGGGAGAGGGATTTTTATGCTCGATGCTTTGCCGGGCTTTGAGCGAAATGTGGCTAACCGCCACCGATAGAGGGCAGGAATGAGACGGTGTCATTGGGCTTTAGCATGGTGTCGGGAGATGCCTGTTCCTGGTTGACGGTGATGAGGACTGTCTCCTCATCCAAAGGGAGTTCGGGATAGCGGTGCCTGACGTATTCAAGGGCATCGGCCACTCTCGCCTTTTCGGTTATAGGCATGTCTATGCTGTCGACTTTGGTTACAGCGCGCTGCATTCCGAAGAACTTGATAGAAACTATCTTCAATGGCAAACTCGTTACGTTCCTAATCGCCGTTTGTTCCCTGTTTGCCTCAGACGCCGAATTCGTCAAGTAGCTGCTTTGCCTGTTGGTCCATGAGCCCGAATTTAGTCACGGTTTCACGCTTCGGTATACCCTCGGATGTGAAACCCTTCTCTTCGTAGACAATGTCGCAGAGCTTCTGATAGGCCTGCATTCTTTTTTCAAGGAGAAGTTTGTGCCGCTCCTCAAGACTTGCAGGCATTTTACCATCGCCGAGCTGTTTCTGTAACCATTCATCGTAATATTCGGTCCGGAACTGGTATTCATTGAGGTAAGCAGGTCCCATTGCCCTGAGAGGGATCTGGTCGCTGGACCGGGTACCTTTTCCCTGACGCAGGTTGATCAGCTTCTGCAAGATGTACAGCCTTTCCGAATCATCCAGGACGTCCTGCAGCTTCTTGTTGCTTCCCGTGGTCGCATTGATGTATTGGACGTAATAGGCCAACGTGGGAAGATTCTTGGCAGGCTCAGCGGTGCTGGCAGCCTCCGGATTGCGCACATCGATCCAGGGTAGCTTGCAGAGACCGGTGGCGTTGAACCAGGTGCGGATCAAGGGAAACCACTTAAGCGCATTCGCCTTTTGCTCGAAGGTGGGCAGTTCTTTGTGAACCTGGTCTATGAAGATGAGCCATGCCTCGTCATGCTGCGGCCCTTTGAGGGCGAAGCCATACCCGCCCTGCTGGGCGAGCGACTCCTTGCTTATGTACATGGAGAACTCAAGCCCTTTTACTTCCATACCGAATTTGTTTAACTCAGCCATGACAGCCCGTTCAGAGGTGCCCTGCCGGGCAGCACACTTCTGAGCGACCCATTTCTTGCCCCTGGCTACGCCCTGGCCTGCGACCTTGCCGAAACCTTCGGCGCTGGCTATTTCATGCAGCAGCCTGTCTGCAGCCTCTATGTTACCGAACGTTAACTCATAGCCTATGTCAGCAGCGGTGAGAAACCCGCGCTGGAAGCACTCCATAAAAAATGCAATTGTGACGCCTGTAGAAATGGTATCGAGGCTGTACTCATCGCAGTACCAGTTGTATTCCATGACAAAATGGGGGTCAAAGATGCCCATGCAGCAGACTGCGCCGACGGTTTCATATTCAGGTCCGTCGATAGACACCTTTTGCCCTGCCCGGGGGCCCCGTGTCAGCTCGACATTCTCAGCACCCTTGGCGCAGGCAAGGTTGCATCCGTAGTAACAGCCATCGGGTATCTTCTTGCTGAAGTACCTGTCAAGAAAGACGTTGGCAAAGAGCTTGGGGGAGTCGGGGCTCTGACCGTACTGGTAGTTGTTGATGGGGAAGAGATGGAATTTGTCCATATACTCGGACAAAATAGTGGTGCCCCATGCGGACAGGTGGAGCTGTTTAGGGTCGGCTTTGAAAACAACCTCCTTGAGCTGGGAGCCTGCCTGGCGCACACCTTCTAGGTCTACAGCATTATTCCCATTGGCCTTGGCGAGGCTGGAGCGGGCAACAATGGCGCGAAGCCCCTTGAATCGCATGACGGTTCCTGTACCGCCCCTGCCAGCTTGCTTGCAGCGGATGCGGTCGCGCCTTCTGTCATAAAAGAGGCTGTTGACAATCCCGAACCTGGCGTTGCGTGCACCCTTCCCCACGGTCACGGCAGCAACGGAGTCGCTATATCCTCCGCCGTTAACGTCTTTAAGCAGTCTTTGGCCGAAGGAGAGGGAGCCATCATCGATTTCCTTGTCATAGGAAGGCGCAGCGGCGATGCTGATGGTTCCTGCATCCCCATCAACCAAGATGACCACATCTTGCCTGGATATGCCGGAAACAGCCAGTGCATCAAAACCGGCAAGCTTCAGCAGCGGCGCGAAATGGCCACCGACATTGGAATCGATAAATGTGTCCGTCAGGGGCGAAATAGTGCCGACTATGAACTTTCCGGTTCCGGGAAATCCAGGCTCGTTGCCGAGCGGTCCGCTGGCCATTACCAGAATATTATCAGGACTGTCATAACGAGTACCCCGTGTTGTACCGTCCCAGATCAGTTTTAAGGCATATCCCCGCCCGCCGATGTATTTGCTCTTGAAGTCTGGTGGTAGTGCCTGAATCGCAATTTCCTGAGTGCTGAGGTCAACCCTGAGTATCCGGTCTGTGTATCCACCCACAACCTTGGTGGGTTCATATCTGATTTGCCGCAATATTTGCATACCAACTCCTGCTTCCTTCTCTTTTATTAGCCTGCTGGGCAACAGCAGTTATTATAACCTTTTGTATGCCTCGTTATCAAAGTACCGATAGACTCGCGGTTGTTTATAATCGCTCTTAGCCCTTTTTTGTGCTTCTATAGGGCGGGATAGCGTTGTAAAGCTTTGTAGATGGCGTTGGTGCCAAAGTCTAATGCCTCTATGGGGATGCGTTCGTCGGCGGCGTGCGCCTTTTGCAGCAGATCCAAACCCGGCGGCAAGTTCATGGGCGTGAAGCCATAGGTCTGAATGCCCAGTATGGAGAAGAAACGCCCGTCTGTGACCCCGGGCATAAACATGGGAATAGGCACAGCGCCTGGGTCTGCCTCGCGCAGAATGCCTGCCAGGGTGTCAAACAATCCCATGTCCGGCTCAGCAGGACCGGGGTCATGTCGAACTACTTCGAGCTCTATCTCATCACCGACTATACGATGCAACTCAGCTACAATGTCGTCCGGGCTATAGCCAGGGAGCAGCCGTCCGTCCAATTCCAGTGCGATTTCACTGGGGATGACGTTGATTTTCTCACCGCCGCGGACGATGGTTGCGTTGACGGTATTGCGTAACATTGGTTCCAGCCCTTTACCTTTTGTGCCCAATATCTTCAAAAGCGTGTCGGTGAACGCTGGATTGAGAAGTTGACGCAGAATCAGGCTCTGAGGAAATGAAAGTGCAGAGGCCATGCCCTCAATCATCCGGCGTGATGCAGGTGTGATATGCACGGGTAAATGCCGCCGCTCCAACTGCTGAAGCAAACGAGCTAGCTTGGCCATGGCGCCACCGCGCATGGGGAACGAACCATGGCCGCCGGGCCCCCGCACATGGGCCTGCATCCAGCAAATCTGCTTTTCAGCGACCATAATGGGGTAGAGCTTCTTGCGGCCGAGGTAAAACCTGAAGCCGCCGAACTCGCCCAGGGCGTAGCGAATACCTTTGAACTGCTCGGGGTGGGACTCAACCAGGTATTTGGCACCGTAGTCGCCGCCTCCCTCCTCGTCCGACAGGATAGCCAACACAACGTCGCCGGATGGGGACAAGCCCTCGGCCTTTGCCCTGAGGAAAGCAGCCAGCATCATGGCGACTCCGCCTTTCATGTCCAGAGCGCCCCGCCCCCAGATGCAGCCATCGACGATTTTTCCTTCGAATGGCGGATGTGTCCAGACCTGTCCAAGGGTTGTGACCACATCAACATGTCCATAGAGCAAGAGGGGTGGTGCACTGCCTCGGCCTTTGAGGCGGGCGATAAGGTTGGGGCGGTTAGGGTCTTTGGCGAGCAGGGTGGTTTCAAAGCCTGCCTCCCTCAGCAGGCTGTTGACATAAGCAATGCACGCTGCTTCGTTACCAGGCGGATTGGTTGTGTCGAAACGAATGAGGTTTTGCAGTATTTCTACCGGGCGCTGATAGATAGGCTGTTTGATGGCAGAAGGCTCAGACATTGAGTTCTCCTGTTTGTACTATCAGGGACAGCTTATACTACTCAAGTGTTTGTCTGTCAAGGAAGAGATTGAGTGGCCGGCACTGAAAATGGCAAGGTGCAATATGTAAGAAAGGAACGGGGCGCTGATCATCCTAGCTTGCTGCCTGAACCTGCTCTTGACAGGTTCGGGCAAGGGGGGATTGGAGAATTTGATGACATTTCATGACTAAGGCAATTTCGGGCATTGAGATTCCTGAAGATATGGAAATATGTGGGGACAACTATATGTAAATTCACGTCTTTGATATGTCCTGTTTCCCCCGAAGGTTCACAGTGGCATTACGGTCGGGGCTGTCTCCAAAATCAACGATTATCATAATGCCATCCATGTTAGAACGATCCAGGTGTTCTTCAAAATACTTAGTGACCGCATCATTACGACAGGGGAAATCGTAATCGTGGTATAAGGAACCAAACTCTTTAAAATAGCCTTTTAATACAAATGATTCGGGATCAAAGTAACAGTTGGATGACAGTTTTTCGCTTATCCGCACAGCAAGCTCACGAATTCTTTGTGGAATTGGGCGAATGTGTGCAGAGGGATCAATGTCAGGGAAGAATTGTCCAGCGGGCATGAAAGGCTTGGTCATTCTACGCATAACCTCATATACTATCGGATTCGGAGTACGAGCCACCAAAAAGCGTTGCCCTTCAACCTTATCAAAGAAGGCTAAGGTTCCCGCTAAGTGCTCTTCTTTGAAAGTACGGGCTATATTGCCAGTTCCTTGATACTGAGGATCGGTCATTCCCAGATGACACCAAATTGCAGTCGTTGACGGTGTGAGTTTCACGAGTTGAAAACATGTCATATAGATTAACTGTAAACCTTTGTAAACCGTGATAATAAAGTCAAAGTCCCTTGGGCGATTTCCATCAGCCTGATAGAAACGTGTCCATGCGCTGCGACCTGTATCATAGTTACGCCAGTCTTTCCCACCACACGCCCTCCACGAAAGCCCGATAAAGTCCTCTGTGATGCGGGAAGCTTCTTCAGGGGAGAGGTGAGCGGGATTCTCAATTAAATTAACTTCAATTAGGTTATTATCGTCTCTCTGTTTTTCCATTATCGCACCTCACGATCTCCAGCCAACATTGGTATTTTAGGAACCCTCCGGCTGCCAGCTGGCCGAAGGGTCCCCATTGTTTACTGATGGTATCAATTCCCCTTGCCCGCCTTCAGGAGCACACAGGAAGCGGTTCGTCCTTTACGCTGTTTGGGAGCAGTGATTCTCCTAATCATACCTTCCCCCCTTTCCCCTCTCAGATTCTAGGGTATTGGCAATATTCGCAAGATGAGAGGACGGAAGCTGCCCCTGCTGGCAGAGAAGCAGATCCCGTTCTTGCTTATTGTTGTTCCAGGTAATACTCGAGGGAAACCGATATATTCCGAAGTATATCGTCTTTGCATACCTCCATGTAGCCTGTTTCATGCTCCAGACTGCATCCACCACCGCACACTAAGATAAGGTTGCAGCCCCGACATTTGTCTGTGTCATAATGGGCACGGTTGCTCCACCAATTACGGAAGAACCTCAGCTCCGGCCAGAATTGACCGTGCGCGAGGTGGTCATGGCCAGAGGCGCTTACACATGGGAAAAGCAGCCCCTTAGGGTCAAAAACAAGCTTGGGGCTGCAGAAGTTGAGAGATGGCGCAGGGAGTTCAGTGTTCTTAACGATGCACTCCCCGATATCGAACCCTCGGAACCCATTGGTACCGAAACGTGTATACCGTTTTTTGAAATCGAGAAGTGTCCAAACAAATCTGTGTTTTGACTCGATGGAAGCAGCCGCAGCTATTTTACCGCATATTGAATCTCTTACAGGAGCACAGTAAGTATCCAGGTCGGGAAACCGGGCGTAAACCTCTTCAAGAAGAATATGAATGGTATCGATGTTATCAAAATCGGTGTTCACCCGAATGACAATGGGGATTGCTTCATAACACTGTTGAATACTTTCCATGATTCTCCGATAGCTTCCTTTTCCCCGCCGCTCGTTGTGAATCTGTTCAGAGCCATCTATCGTTACCTGAACATACTCCAATCGATCTCTATGTTGAACTAACAACTTCTTGAATTGACCAAGAGCTACCCCATTTGTGATGATTCGGAACTGCAGGCCTAATTGCTCTATCCGATTACAGAAGAACTCTACTAGGTCGAAATTCTTGGGCAATAAGGGTTCCCCGCCAAACAGGGTTACGGGCGCTTTATCGGCCCCCAATTCATGAATAATTTCAAATGCTCTTTCTAGCATTGAGCTGGTCATCACTTCCTTCTTATCTCTAAGGTGCTGAAAACAGTACCGGCAATGAAGATTACACTGATAGGTGGGGATAACAAAGGCACTCGTCTGAAGTACACGGGGATTGTTGCTTTCTGAAATCATCTCTGCTACTTTGGATTTTTCTAAGCTTTCTTCTACAATGATTCCTTCCTGCATGAAAATCTCTTTCGTATTGTCATCCAGGCTTTCAGGATGACCTTCGGTTAGAACCCGGGCTATGTCCTTCGTTACTTCATAGCTGGCTCCTGAACACAGATTCAGAAGGTAATTACCTCGGGCTGTTTCTATGATGATATTGTGTTGACTCCATACTCTTGGCTCTTTGCCCATTTCATATCCTCCTAGGCTTATTGTGGAACTCTAATTGAAGAAGAAAGAACTTCCTAGTGCCGGGAAAAGACTAAGGTCTTATGCTTAAATATATTCATATTTCCTGACTTAATGTAAAAAGGCAGACATTGAGTCTGAGCTAGAACCAGGATTATCAAGTCGGTTGCCTTCAAGTTGCTGGGAAACTGCGTCCCACGATATATTTATTATCGTTGCCCACCAATTAAATTAAAGGCGATTTCCCTAACTTTTGCGCTGTGTTTGCTGTTTTTTGGAGAGGTTATTAATATTAGTAGATTAACATTATAATTATCTGAGAGAGAATTTTGGAAGAATATTATATCAACAAATCGTAGAAGATGTCAAGCTCCTGGACGTAGATTCTTCAGCACCAATTTGGGAGAATTACTTTGAAATGGGGTATTACGAGTAAACATTACAGTAACAAAATAGAAAGGAAAGTTTCTGTGAAGCACAGAAATAGCATGGATTTATCGGGTATAGTTATCTGAGATTTATAAGCATACGACCTAATTACAATTTGCTTTTGCACAGCTCGGGAAAAGCAGCTATAATACCTGCGCATTCTTTCCCAGACACCAGGAGGTTACAGGTGATAAGGAGTTTCGATGGGAAGACACCTAAGATAGCTGAGTCAGCTTTTATCAGCGAGGCAGCCTATATTGTGGGAGACGTGGAGATCGGGGATTACTCTAATGTCTGGCCCGGCGCAGTGATCAGGGGGGATTTCGCCAGGATAAAGATAGGACGCTATGTAGATATCGAGGACAACTGCACAGTGCATGCGGGTAACGATATGGAGGTCGGCGATAATGTAATCATGGGGCACGGCGCTGGGTTGCACAGCCGAAAAGTAGGGAACAATGTGCTGATTGGCATGAATGCCACCACCTTGCCTAACTCCGAGATCGGTGACAACTGCATCATCGCCCCTGGTGCGGTGGTCACCGAAGGCATGAAAATTCCGTCAAACTCCTTCGTTGTGGGTGTGCCGGCGAAGGTCAAGGGGCCGGTCACAGATGGGCAAAGGGGCTGGATAGACGGCCATTTCGCTTTTTATCCCCCGCTGGCGAAGAGATACAAGGACCAGAAGCTCTAGCGGGGGCTCACATCTGCTCTGGAGCAGACATGCCCATCAGTCCCAGGGTCTTGGCAAGGATGATTTGCGTCGCTTTGACCAGTTTGAGCCGGGCGCAGGTCAACTCTTTATTCTCTGAGACGACTCTGCATTGCTTGTAGAAAGCGTGGAAAGAAGTTGCCAGGTCCTGGGCAAAGTAGGGCAGGTGGTGCGGCTCTTGTTTCTGGGCCACAAGCTCGATTATTTCCGGCAGCAGCACCATCTTGCGTATCAGGTCGAGTTCAGCCTCGTGAGTCAGTAACCTTACATCGCCAGGGGCGCAGTCTATTTTCTGTTCCTGAGCGAGGCGCAGGATGCTGGCGATGCGTGCGTGGGCGTACTGAACATAGTAGACCGGGTTATCAACAGATTCTTTCTTGGCCAATTCCAGGTCGAAATCCATCTGGCTGTCTGCGGAACGGGAGAGGAAGAAGAAACGGCAGGCATCGGGCCCGACCTCTTCCACCAGCTCACGCAGGGTGATTAGTTCGCCGGTACGCTTGGATACCCTGATCAGCGTTTCCCCGCGGCGTAGCGTAACCATCTGCGAGATTATTATTTTCAGCCTCTCCGGCTTTATGCCCAGTGCGCCGACTACCGCTTTCATCCGCGAGACATGACCCTGATGGTCGGCTCCCCAGATATTGATAACCTGGTCGAAGCCGCGCTCCAGGAACTTGTTGTAGTGGTAGGCTACATCTGAGGCAAAGTAGGTGGGAGCGCCGTTGGTGCGCACCAGGACATTGTCCTTGTCCTCACCCAGAGCAGTGGAGACAAACCACTGCGCGCCTTCTCTTTCTTCGATATAGCCACCTTTCCTCAGCAAAGCCATGGCCCGTTCGTATTGGCCCTTCTCGAAGAGTGTGCGCTCGCTAAACCAAACATCGAACTCCACGCCCAGAAGCCTCAGGTCGGACTTAATGTCGGCTATGACTTTGGGCAGCGCGGTCTTACCTATCTCCTGAACTGCCTGCTCGGCAGGCATGTCGAGGAAAGCCTTCTTCTTTTCGGCTTCTATCTTTTTAGCCGTCTCTACCGGATAGTAGCCCTGGTAGCCATCGGCAGGCATCTCGCACTCCTTGCCCAGGGCTTGCAGGTAGCGACAGTAGAGAGAGCGAAAGAAGGCGTCCATCTGGTTGCCGGCGTCGTTGACATAATACTCCCTCTCCACATTATAGCCGGCGGCTTTGAGCACGTTGGCCAGGGTGCTGCCCAGGACTGCGCCTCTTCCATGGCCGACGTGGATGGGTCCGGTGGGGTTGACGCTGACATATTCAACCTGGACCTTGGCACCTTTGCCCAGAGCGAGGTTGCCGTAATCCTTTCCCGCGCTCAGAATCTCCTCGACCTGCTCAGCCAGCCATTTATCCGTGAGGAAGAAATTCAGAAAGCCCGGCGCTGCCACCGAGACCTTCTGCACTTCCCTGGTATCGGCCAGGAGCTTTGCCAGGGTGTTGGCGATAGCCAGCGGGTCCATGCGCGCCGCTTTGGCCATCTTCAAGGGCAGGCTGGAGGCATAGTCGCCGTGCTCGGGATTCTGTGGCCGCTCGAGGGTCACCTCGGGCAAAGCGATTGCTGGCAGCAGACCCTCTACTTGAGCTGCTTTGGCTGCTTGTTCTAGGAGTCGGGCGATCTTGTATTTGAGCATAGCTAGCTTAACTCCCCTTCACTATTCCACAGTCGGCTGACCTCTCGGGCAAGGGGCCTGTGCTCCGGCTGCCGAAGGTAAGGGTCAGCCTCGAAAAGACGAATTGCTTCTCTGCGGGCAAGCTCCAAAAGCTCGACATCGGAGAGTTTCGCCATTTTTAGGTCGGGGAGCCCGCTCTGGCGGGTGCCGAAGAACTCGCCCGGCCCCCTCAGCCTCAAATCCTCTTCGGCAAGGGTGAATCCATTACGTATACGTTCGAGTAACGATAGACGCTCTTTAGCCTCCGCTGACGGAGTCTCCGCGAGGAGCAGGCAGTAGCTCTGATGCTGTCCCCTGCCGACGCGGCCGCGAAACTGATGCAACTGCGCCAATCCGAAGCGGTCAGCTCCTTCTATCAGCATCACTGTGGCGTTGGGGACATCTACGCCTACCTCTACCACTGGCGTTGAAACTAATATGTCGAGTTCGCCGTTGCGAAATCGCTGCATTACCTCATCCTTCTCTTCGCTGCTGAGGCGGCCATGGAGCAATCCCAGTCGCAGGTCGGGGAATACGCTTCTGGAGAGGTTTTCATATTCAGTGATAGCTGCCTTGGTCTCGATTGCCTCGGACTCCTCGATCAGGGGGCAGATAATGAAAGCCTGGCGTCCCTCAGCAACCTGTTTGCGGACGAAATCGTAAGCTTTCTGACGCTGCTCCGGGGTGAGAAACTTGGTTTTGATCTCAATTCTACCCGGCGGTAGCTCGTCCAGCACCGAGAGGTCGAGGTCTCCATAGAGGGTAAGCGCAAGGGTGCGAGGTATGGGCGTGGCGCTCATCACCAGGACATGAGGACATGTGCCTTTGCCGCGTAAGGCCGAGCGCTGCATTACCCCGAAGCGGTGCTGCTCATCAACAACACAGAGGCCGAGATTCTGGAAATCAACCCCTTTCTGAATGAGGGCGTGGGTGCCTATGATTATGTCAATATCGCCTGCTGAGACGCACTGCTGAATCTCCTGCTTTGCGGTCTCTTTGAGGCCTCCGATGAGCAGGCCAATGCTGATGGGCTCAGGGAGCATCGAGGAGAATTTGCGAACAGGTTTGCCATCGCTGGATTCACTACCTGCTCGGCTCAACAAACCGCAAATAGTGTTGAAATGCTGCTCCGCCAGAATCTCTGTGGGCGCCATAAGGGCAGCCTGATAGCCATTGGCGGCAGAGAGCAGCATCGCTGCTGTAGCTACCACGGTCTTGCCGCTGCCAACCTCACCTTGCAGGAGCCGGCTCATCGGCCTGGGTTTGCAGAGGTCGGTCTGAATCTCAGCAAGGGCACGTATCTGGGCCGAGGTCAATTTGTAAGGCAGAGAATTGAAGAAGGGCTCAAGGCAGCCGCTACCAGCGTTGAAGGCATTCCCTAGGCTCTCTTCCTGCCAGTCACGTTTCTTAGCGAGCACGCCGAGTTGAATGAGGAAAAGCTCATCGAAAGCCAATCGCTTCCTGGCCTGGTCTTTGCTGAGTTCATTATCGGGGTAGTGCGCCTGACGGATAGCTTCATGAAGTGGCAGCAATCCCGCACTTACCTTCACATCTTCGGGGAGAAAGTCGGGCAGTTCAGGGAGCCAGCGGTCGAGTGTCCCTTTGACTAACCTGCGCACCGTGCGCGGGTAGAGTCCAGCGGTCAGCGGATATACAGGAACCAGCCTGCCAGTGTGGACAAGGTCGCTGGATTCCAGGAGCTCCCACTCGGGTGATTGGAAGACTTTACTCCCCCGGAATTCCGCTACTCTGCCGCTAAGCACAATCTGGCTGTTGGTGGTGAGCTTCTTGGCAAGGTAGGGTTGATTGAACCAGACAACCCTCATGTTGCCTGACTCGTCGCCGACTACCGCCTCGGTATTGCGCTTCCTGTATCCAGGGCCCTTCTGGGCAGCTTCCCAGATGGTGGCGACAATGGTCTGTTCTACTCCCACCTCAAGCTCTGAGATAAGCTTTCTGCGGCTGTAATCTAAGTGCCGACGGGGGAAGAAGTAGAGAAGCTCGCGAACTGTCTTCACTCCCAGCTTATCGAATTTGCTGGCAAGTGCTGAGTTTATGCCTTTGATGGACGTAATTGAGGCGTTCAGCGATTGCCTGCTGTCTCGTTTGGCGCGTGGGGTCAAGGGCTTTTGTTTAGGGACGATGGTTTTAGGTGGAACCGGCGCTCTTTGTCCACCGGAGTCAAGCTGGCTGAGTATATTCTTAATCCACCTTTCTCGTGCCTGGGTGTCCAGGGCTGAGTAGTTGAGCGAAAGCAGGCGAGAAAGGTTCTTATCAGGCGGGGACAGGTTACGCAGGAATCTGTCCAGTCCTCCCATCACAGCCTTATCGCTGTATCCTTTGGCCTGTTCTAGCTTCAGAACCTTTCGCAAACTCTCAATAGTCTGATTCAAAATGGTTTTCCCTTGCTTTTTGTTCGGGGGTATAGGTGCGTCCTTGGCTACTATCTGGGCTGCCGGAGGACTCGCTTATTCTACCGAGACGATGTAATTGTAGTGTGGTTGCCCACCCGCAACCACCTCTACTTCCAGAGCAGGGTATTTCTCTCGGACTGACTCCCCCACCCGCTCGGCCTCGGCTTGCTCG
>Ga0315274_10012649_pt1 | contig 12033 bp, 10 predicted proteins | sample YL17G02_20_MG_FD_203700 | JGI IMG/M metagenome (GOLD analysis project Ga0315274, IMG submission 203700) | Sediment microbial communities from Yellowstone Lake, YNP, Wyoming, USA - YL17G02_20 | ecosystem: Environmental > Aquatic > Freshwater > Lake > Sediment | place: USA: Wyoming | collected... | reverse complement strand
ATACAGTTTTAAAAGAACGATGAAATTTGTCACATTTTCTGGAGAAGAACAAGGTCTTTTTGGAAGTGATGCCTATGTCAGAGAACTCTATGATCAACACACACCTGTTTTAGTGGAGTTCAACGCAGATGGAATAGGAAGAGCAACAACGGTTGAATCCGGGAGAAAAATCAGACTTTCTGTCACAGAAGATACCGGATGGATAATAGATATTATGCAGAATATGACCAAAGAGTATGGCTTAAATTTTAACATCACTACCTTCTGGAAGGTGAACAGATATTTACCCATTGGTTTTAGTGATTATTATCCATTTACGAGATTCGGTTATGAATCAATAAGTGTATGGGAAGCTGATGGAGATCCAAATTATCATTCACCAGGAGACAATATCAGCAATATCAATTTGAGTTATCTTGTGAATACCACAAGGCATATTGCTGCGACAATGGCAATACTAGCGGATATGGAGGTAGAAGTACCACAGGTGTACATTGCAAACCCAAGAGCAGGAAAAATAATTTATAATGATACTATCCTTAAAAATATAAAATATGTTACATCCCTAATTATTGATAAAACCAATATTTATGCAGAAGTAAAACAAGGATTATACGCAATTGATAGAGTAGAGTTTTATTACGGCAATAAACTACTTTTTACTGATACAGAAAAACCTTATGAATATATGCTTAATAAAAGATCAATAGGCTTACATAAGATAAAAGTTGTCGTATATGATTCCAAAGGAAACACTGCAACAGATCAAATGAAAATATTGTTTTTCAATATAAAAACTAAATAAGTAGCTAATAAAAAAAAAATTATTTCAAACCCTATACTATCCTATTTTCACTTCCATGTGTTCACATCCCTTCCCCTGCACTTTTTTTAAAATTATTAACTTTAAGATAAAGAAAATGTAGAAGATGAAAGCAATAATTATTTACTACCACATTATTAAGTTTAAACAATGAAAAGTTCACTTATTGCTCCATGCGGAATGAATTGCGGTATTTGCATGGCATATCTTAGAGAAAAAAAGAAATGCCCCGGTTGCAGGGCAGCAGATACCAATAAAACCATTACCGTTATTAGATGTAAAATTAAAAACTGTCCTGAGTTAAATAAAAATAATTTAAAAATTTGTGTTAAGTGTAAAAAATTCCCTTGTGAGAGAATAAAACACTTAGATAAAAGATATCGAACAAAATACAACATGAGCATGATTGAAAATCTTGAAAACATTAAAAAATTAGGAGTAAGAGAATTTATTAAAAATGAAAAAATACGGTGGGCTTGTTCTCAATGTGGAGGAACAATTTGTGTTCATCGAGGATATTGCTATACTTGTGGAAAAAAATATTATTCAAAGAATGACAAAGAGGAATGAAATATGCGATCATTTCATGAATATATCAATGAATATAGAAAACAGATAGAGAAGGGTGACATTAAAGAGGCATATAAAGGATTGATGGAATATATCATGGATTTGAGATTGCATTTTAAAAACAAATATCCTGATTATTTCGTATCTGGGAGTATTTATTATGGATATATGGATATGACATATTTTTCCTTCTTTCCAAAATCATTAAAACTTCGAAAATTGAAAATTGCGATAGTTTTTATTCATGACACATTTAGATTTGAAGTTTGGTTAGCAGGATATAATAAACAGATTCAAACAAAATACTGGAGATTGATTAAAGAAAGCGATTGGAATAAATACCGCATTCCATTAACTACAAAAGACGTTGATTATATTATAGAGTATATTTTAGTTGACAACCCAGATTTTAGTGATTTGGATATGTTAACAAAGCAAATAGAGAAAGGGGCATTGAAATTTATTAAGGATGTTGAGAACTTCTTATCTACATATTAAAACTGATAGAAAAAAGTGATTTACAGAAGAAAAACATTATCTGTCAATCCTTATCATGCCGGTAAACTGGGATTCAAATCCCTTCCCTTGCATAATTTTTTACTTTGATTTCATTTTTCAACTTTATAAACAAGCCAAATATATTGTTTTTCTAAGGTTTCTTTTTTGAATAGTTTTAACTTTAAGTTTTTATCAATATCGCTAAACATATTATAAGATTTATTTCCGACAATTATCGGATGAATCAATAAACTAATCTCACTAACCAAACCCCGATTCAATAAAAGGTTGCCCAAAATTCTTCCTGTATCTGTTAAGACAGTTTTTGTTTGATATTTTTTTGATAGAAGTCCAAATACTTTTTTCAGATTCACATAATCTTTTCCAACAATATGATAATCATAATTTCTCTCTTTCAGGTGGTTAAGATAAGTTTTTGGCGTTTTTTCTGACACCAAAACAATAACATCTCTGCAAAATTCAAATCCCCTGCATGTATGAAGTAAACCTTTCAAATGACCCTGAGTGTCAATAATTACCCAATACGGTAGACTCTTGTTTCTTTCTTGTTTTTCAAAATCTTTATTTTCTTCTGGAGGAATACCATCTCCATAGAGTTCAATCCCTTTTTTAATTGTATTTGAACCAATTAAGTGGGCATCTGGTTTGTAATTCCCTGCAATCTTATAGTGCAAGCCCATATTTGGTTGAAAATTAGTAAGGGAACCATCAATACTTATTGAATTATGTATGATTATTTTTGGTAACATACCTCTACTCCTAACTCTAAAATAGATTAATTACTCATATATTTACTCTTTTTAGTTCAAAAGGAGAAAAACATATTTTTTACCGGTAATCTGGGGTTCAAATCCCTTCCCCTGTACTTTTTTATCCAAATGCTTAATTTTGTTTAAACAAGTAAAAGATTCTTCTTCCAAGGTTGCATTATCTACTTGGATTAACCCTCATTCTGGCTTTCTGTTTTTCCTTGGTAGGAACTTTCGGAACTACTGAAGAGTTCGTAAAGGTTATATATCCCCATTGCTTACTAATTGTTAACAATTAACCCGGGAGGTAATTTCATGCAAGAAAAACACCGAGATAAAACCGCTATCACGAATGTCGCAGAAAAAGAACTTGATCTTCTCATCAGACACATTGACGTCCTTAAAACCGTTCGTGATCATGGTCCCATCGGCATCATAAGACTCTCACAAGTAACCGGTCAACCACAACACGTAATCCGATACTCACTGCGGACACTTGAACATGACGGCATCATAAAACCCTCATCCCAAGGAGCAATCATCACCGATAAGGTCCATGATACACTTGGTACACTTGAATCAACCCTTGACGACATGATAACCACAATGACTGATCTGAAAAAGAAACTGAAATAAAAGGAACATTTTCAAATGAACTCTCAGCAGTTGGTGCTCTCCAATATTTTTAAATAGGAGTAGTAAATAGTCTTTCTCAACCAACTCAAGGAGCAAGAAACATGAAACTCAAGAACCTATGGATAATAACAATGATGGTAAGCAGCCTATTTTTAATAGCTATGTGTTCTGTCGAAGCTGAAACAATCACCGATGGGACTGGGGATGTCAGTTCTATAAATTCAAATGAAGACGCAGTAATAATTACCTATTCTCCAGAAATAGATGTTGATAATCTTGATCTGATCCAAGCAACCTATACACAGAAAGGAGCACAGGCCACCGTAAGCTTACAAGTAGTAGGAAGCATTGAAAATAGAGGGAAAATTTTCGATCCTAATAGCGCTGATATGAATATCAATACTGTCGGATACACATTTCAATTAATTACATCGCAAGAAACATATGTGATAGAATATGCAAACGAAACATGTCAACTCTCATATAGCGAAGTGCTACAAAACCTTACAACATCTGATTTTTCCGTTGTTGAGGGTACCCTTACAGTTTCTTTTACACTCGCAAGCGCAGAGGAAACTTACACATCTCTCGATGTGTCATCTGCGTTAACAAAAATTAATTTTTCCGCATTTGAAGATCCTTCATCTGAACCAGACCTAGAAAATGCTTTTATATTACTATCAGATGTTGCTCCAAACCCCCCACTTATGATTTATGATGCATATGCATCAAACATTGGTTCTATTGGAGAGAATATTCAGTTTAATGGAAGTTTAGTACCTTTGACTGGAGAACCACCCTATACCTACCATTGGGATTTCGGAGATCAAAGTTCATTAACGCAACAGAATCCAACACACACCTACACAAAAGCAGGGGTCTATACGTATAACTTTACGGTCACTGATAATGGAGGCGCCACTGCAAGCCAGTCTGGTACTATCACGATCTCTGCAGAGGGAGGAGGAGGTGGCAATTCTCTGTCCACTCAAATGATATTGTTCCTTGCCATTTTGCTTATTGTCATCGTCATCGGCGTCGTCGTCATTGTCTGGATCATACGACGATAAACCCCCCTTCATTCTCTTTTTTTTCTTTTTCTCTTTAGTTATCTTTTTATGTTCCTAGCAGATGACTTTTACTACGAGGGATTTACGACATGAAAGATGGTGAAAGCAAATATGCGTATAAGAAAAAATCTGCATGGGAACTTTTTTCCAAAGCACAAATCACCAGTGCATTTGCGTTTGCAGAAGGATATAAAACATTTCTCAATGAAGCAAAAACAGAGCGAGAAGCAGTCCATAAAATCGTTGAAGCTGCAAAAAAAGAAAAGAAAAAAATCGCGGTCAACCGGGAAAAATCAGCAGCAATCATTATTCATGGGAAAAAACCGGTACGCGATGGGCTTCGTATTGTCATCTCCCATATTGATTCACCCCGACTTGATCTAAAACAAGTACCCCTGTATCAGGACTCGGAAAGTCATCTTGCTCTCTTCGAAACCCATTACTACGGAGGAATCAAGAAATTCCAATGGGTCGTCATCCCACTCGCGTTACATGGAGTGATTGTGAAAAAAGACGGTAAGAAAATCACATTTACCTTAGGCGAGGATGAAAAAGACCCAGTGTTCTCTGTCCCGGATCTGCTGCCGCATCTATCATATGACGTCCAAGATAATAAAAAAATCGATGAGGCAATCAAGGGAGAAAGCCTGGATATTGTAATCGGAAGCGTGCCAGCGAAAGGTGATTTTAAAGAAAAAATTAAAGCTGCGATTCTTGAAAAACTCCACGCCGACTACAATATCACTGAGGAGGATTTTATCTCCGCGGAACTTGAAGCAGTGCCTGCGTTCATGGCACGTGATGTTGGATTTGACCGGTCATTAATTGGCGCGTACGGACAGGATGATCGTATCTGTGCATATACAGCGTTACATGCAATTTTAGATATAAAAAATCCTGAACATACCGTGTTATCTCTTTTTGTTGATAAAGAAGAAATCGGCAGTGAAGGAAACGCATCTGCACAAGCCTCGACATTTCTCAGATCCCTCATCAAGGAACTTGACCCCCATGTTGATGTCGATAGCGTTTTGCTCAAATCAAAGGTGATTTCTGCTGATGTTCAATCAGCGGTTACCCCGAACTACACCGATGTGTTTGAGCTTAAAAACGCATCATCGTTGGGAAATGGTGTGGTGATGTCAAAATATACCGGTCATGGTGGAAAGTACTCGGCGAACGATGCGTCAGCAGAATATGTTGCTGAAATCCGAGCATTACTTGATAAAGCAAGGATACCATGGCAGACTGGGGAACTTGGTAAGGTTGATAAGGGTGGTGGAGGGACCGTCGCAAAGTATTTCTCGCGGTTAGGAATGGAGGTCATTGATCTGGGTGCCCCGGTGTTATCCATGCATTCACCCTATGAGGTCACCAGCAAGGTTGATCTCTATTCGTCGTACTTGGCGTACCTTACGTTCCTTAAAAGTTAATGCCCAGACTTTGTTTTTCAGAAAGATCGTTGGCGTCCGTTTCCAATCGGAAAACTATCTTGGCAATACTCTGGGTTACATAATCTATCTGTTTTTTGGGCAATAGGAAATCCAGCGAGATGCATCATCGGTACGGTTGCTTTTTTCCCATGTCTCCATCGCGCGTAGAACCAGTGAGAGAAAAAGAACATCGGATTTAACAGCCATCTTCTATCTGGTGACCAGAAGTCGATATTGTTTTTCCAGCATCGTGCGATGACCTCCCATTGCAGCTCTGAAAGGTTCTTCAGGTTGGTCCGACGACGGTTCCCCAACATTGCTTCTTTTAACGGGATGAACAAGACCGGTGTGTAAAACATTTTAGCGTTATGATTCCTTAAATCATCGATGAGGTCAAGAGTTGCACGAACATCATCTTCTGTTTCATCCGGCTGACCGCTCATAATGGTGCACAACGGCCACCAGTCGTGGTCGTTCATAATCCCAACGCCCTGTAATACGAGTTCAGGCCAATTATCAACACTGTACGGAAGTGCTTTTCCTTTCATATATTTCTTCATCAATCGAACGCTACCGGTTTCAATCCCGACTTCAACAGAGATAAAACGCTTCGGGTAGGATTTATTTAACTCTTGCGTCCATCGTGTTTTTTCGAGGAGTATCGGTGATAACTCCTCCAAAAGTTTCCGATCATAAATAACGGGTGCAAGGGACGCATGAGAAAGCAGAATGTGTTCAACACCAGGGTAGGATGCGATTGATTTGTACAATTTCACGATTGCTTCTCTGTTTGGGATGAACCCTGGTTTTGATTTATACAAAAAGATATCTTCAGTCACCGTAAAAATGGTGCTTGTTCCTCCATTGATATTAGTTTTTACCTCTTCCATGATGTAATCAAGTGGAAACGAGTATTTCGTCCGGTTTGTTGGACTGCAGAATTGACAACCTCGTCCGCATCCGCGAGTGATTTCTACCATGCCGTAGCAAGCTGCGTGTGTGATGGGGGGGATTTTTTTCCTGTTTGGTTTCTGTGCAACAAAATACGATGGCACTGGCTCGTTGTTCATCATTTTTTTAAACACGCCAACAAGGTCTTCTTCTCCCTCACCTTGAAAAAGGACGTCAATACCCCATTTTTTTTGCGTACCTGCTTCGTTGATCTGCCAGGAGCCCGCGCCACCAACAATGATTTTTGGTTTATACTGTTGGATGGCCGGATGTGTGATGAGTTTTTCGAATTCAGATGCATTCAATGCCTCTCCACCAAATCCAATGAGTGAATTGTAGGTTGTTGAGACATAAGCAAGACCCATGGGATCCATAGAAGAGATGCCAACTATCTTTGTGTTCTTGCCAATGAATTTGTGTAATTGATCATAATGGGCGACGACCACATTTTCTTGGCCAAACTCCTCGCGGATAAGTGATTCTACTTTTCGGAGTCCATAGATTGTTCGTTGAGCGGTTCCATCTTTGTTACTCACGAGGTTCTCTAAGTGTTCTCGAAGAACCAATCCTGAGAGTTTTTTTGGAAACGTGCAGATGAATGCAGCGAAAGGATTATCATCGAATTCGTTTGCCTCTGCACGAGATGCAGTAAGAACGATTGGGTATCCATCAGTATGCTCATCCATTGATGATTGCCTCTCGTTTGTCTTGTCGAAGAAGGACTGTTTTAAACACTGGGTCTTTGATGGTGTCTTGAAGCTTTAAAAGAAACTCTTTCCAGGAGAGCGCGTTGCGGGACCAGCGGATCATCTCTTTTTTATGAAGCGAGAGGATTTTCAGGAAGCTCTGCCAGTTATATCCTTCGGCCTTTAATGGTTTTGACCATCCTGCGTCGTTCCAAAGATAGGTTGGGAGTCGGTTGCCGAACCATAACGTGAGAGAATCGATATCCCATTCTCTCCCTTTTTGTTCTTCTGATTGTTTTTTTAGCATGAGTGGTTCTGGCGGTATAATCAAATTCATGAATGATCCCCCATATACATGGTAGATGGCATATGGTATTGCAAAGCCCTATTTATGTTTTTAGCAAAAAACGACCATCCATGCTCTCTCATGACAGAGAATAAACTATTTATAATGGTGTTTTACATATAGAAGGCAAGCATTAGATTACTACTTAGGGGGTAATAATATGATGAAGAAGTCGGTAAAAATTATATGTACGCTTTTGATTTTAACAACAATGGTCATTCCTACCTCTGCGATGATTCTACCAAAAGGACATTTTTCCCAAGTGGTTCCACTCAGCGAGGATTTCGATCCACTGGATTCAAAAATTAATGTAACGGTCACTATCAAGGAGATTCGAGCACTCAAAATAATTGATCTCTTCTCCGATCCTGATTTTTATGTAGAAGTTGCAATTAATGATAAAGTATTTGTCAGTGACGTCTGGCAGAATATGAAGTATGCTGAAAACCCGAATTGGTCTGCCACTAGCGAGGTCCCCAAAGACGAAGAATTCGTCAATATCACTATCGCACTATGGGACAAAAACACGAAAACTGACCGTCTCTGTGATATCAGTCCGGATGGCGACGGGAATTTTACCCAAGCACGTACTGCGGAAATGACCTACAGCATCGCAACCGGTGTCTGGTGGGGTGATGATTACCTTGGAGATCCAAGTGGGTACGGGCGATTAAGCGGATGCGATGACAACAGCATCTATGAAGAAGATCGTGACTGTGAACTCTGGTTTGATATTACACAAAATGATTTCGATGGGGATGGACTTCCATACTGGCTTGAAGTCAATATGTACAATACCAGCCCTCTGATTAACAATCGCGGTGAAGATGCAGATGGCGATGGTGTTCCCATTGAGTGGGAATATAGATATGGGTTAACCTATCAAGAATGGGGTCATGAAGAGGGATACTACATGATTTACTCCCCCTTGGAGTGGGAAAATCATTCGGCCTTTGACGATGATAACGATGGATTAAATAACATAGAGGAATACAAAACCTCCCAATGGGGATCCGATCCATTCCGACAAGATATTTTCATTGAACTTGACCAGATGGAAAAAGGTCCGAATGGCCAAGGCAGCGCCGTCCCAATTGAGGCATTTGACCTGCTCAGAGATTCGTATTCGAAACACAACATCGTCTGGCATATCGATGATGGTCGTCTTGGTGGCGGTGAGTTTATCCCCTTCAAAGAAACTATCGAGGAGGATGACCTTAGTCAATGGTACTGGAGTTATTTCATGCATACAGATGCACAAAACTGGCGACGAGGCGTCTTCCACTGGGCAATTGTCACTTATAATTCCACGTGGGCGGCAGGTTTCACGTTTTCCTCACGAATCAATGGCATGAATGCCCTCGATTGTTTCACTATCTCATCAGCTTATATGGAAAAGCGAGCAAAAATGTTTACAATCATCAACGGTCTCCAACGAGGAACGTTCAATAGAGAAATGGCTCGAGCGTTCGTCTACGCCGGTGTCATGATGCATGAAACCGGACATGGGTTGAATCTACATGGTCCGGGGGTTGATGTTCATGACAGCGTATACCCCTGGCAAATCAATTACTGGCGATTTGGACCGTATAGAAGTGTCATGAATTACCGATACTGCTACGCCGGACTCGTTGATTATTCAGATGGCTCCCGTGGAAAAAACGATTACGACGATTGGGGAACTATCGACCTAACATTAATCAATCCAAGAATCCATTGGTAACAGGCACATCAGTTGAAACGATAAAGGAAAATCAATCCCTTCTTTTTCTTTTATTCTCTGTAGGAAGAGAATTGAATTGGTAGTTTCTGAATTAAAAATTGATATTTCCCGCGGCTGGTCCGAGGAATAGAATCCAAATATGAAAGAGTTAATGAAAACTCTTCTCCAAATCGCTTATAAAAACTCTCTTGAATACGACGTGCATCATCTTCTGAATATGTTTTTCTTCGCACGATACGAAGCACGATTTCTCCTTGTCGTTCTTGGTACAATTGGCATTCTTTCACGTTTTCCGATGATTTTGCAACAAGGTGATGAACCCCCATGAAAGGCACGAGTCGTTTTGTTTTTGAGACAACGAAAACCTGTACCCTTCCTTCGATCGATTTCAAGAGCGGATAGTTTCTTTCGCACTCGCAGTGGTGTGTTGAATACACTGCAATATCTCCAGTTTTGTACCTTATAAACGGGAATATTCCCGTGTGAAAACCAGTGGCGACAATTTCTCCAGTTTCACCATCTTTTGTCACTTGTCGTCCGTTTCTATCAATGAGTTCTACGAACCCATACTCAGGGAAGATGTGGTAGGAATTGCTCTTCTCACAGGTTCCAGCAAGAACGCTTTGCTCTCGGTGTCCGTATTGTCCGTGTACTCTGCATTGGAAGAGCTCTTCGAGGAATTCACGTTGCCAGTCGTAGATGGTTTCCCCGTAGCAAAAAATTGCTTTCAAGTCAATGGTGTTGTGTTTCATATACGTCGCAAGCATGGTGATTGCTGAAGGGTATCCTATGATGTATTGTGGTTGGAGTTGTCTGATTTTTTTTACATATATTGGGAGATTCTGTTCTGTCATGTGAAATGAGGAAAGAACAAGGGCTCGTGAAAATGGTCGATACTCCCAGGGTTTTTCACTACCGGTGATTTGTACCGATTTATCCATGGCATGACATTCGGCTCGTTCTAGGAGCGTTCTAATGTAAGCAAGGTGTTTGGCGTACCACACTCCTTTTTCAACGTAGAATCTGAGCGGGAAACCGGTGGATCCACCGGTGATAGTTTCTTCAAAGGTGTGCGCAGGGTAGTTGGTTGCTTTGAGTTCGTTTGTGTGTTCTTGGACTGTTTCTTTGGTGAGAAAGGGAAGCTCTTGGAAGTCATGGAGTGATTGGACGTTGTCTGGTGTGATGCCTCGTAAATTGAAGAGTTTTTTGTAGTATGGTACGTATTCATACGCATGGTGGAGTAGTGTTTTGAGTTGTTGCCATTGATACTCTATTATTTGCTCTGAAGTCCACCGTTGTGTGTGTTGAAGTGATCTGTAGGTTTCTTGATACGGTGTGCGGTAGATGAGGGTAGTGAGTGCGATCCCGAGACCTGTTTCCTCGTTGAAGAAATGTTCCCACAGTTTTTGCATATCTCCTCTGCTTTTATCGTGTTGCAGGAGTTGATAACAGCTACATAATAGTTTCTGTAAAAACCGTAGTTTCCAAGGTAAAAATCTACAAAGGAACGAGTATTTTATAAGGGAAAATCTGCAGGTATACGCATATCATTATTTATTAACCAATTTCCAGGATTCTACATCAGGACCTGTTGACAGAGAACAAGAAGAGGCAGTTCACTCCTGTTGTTGACGCATTGATTCAGGGTGATAAAAATTACATAATATTTATATACTTTTATATATACTATATAATATTAAATACATAACATAAGGATAACGTCAAGAATGGATGCACACGAAAAAATTGAGGAGTCATATGAAGAAAATCGTAGCAATTATCATAATAGATCTCCTAGTCTTTGGCGGATGCGGAGTAACTGCGTTTGAACCTAATAACTCCATGGAAAAAACAGTGATTACGAAAAATAATTCAATGTCGTTACAGTTCTCGTCAAAACCAATGGTTCTCGAAAGAGAAGAATCTGTGAAAATAGAAATAAATGGAGCGATTTCGCAATTAACTGAACCAAATAAACCAGTGTTACCTATCTCTATAAAAACCTATCAGTTGCCTTTCGGATCAAAGAACATAAAAGTGACGTGCACTCCAAAAGATATCGGCACCATAACTCTTACAAAAAAGGTCATGTCTGCTCGTATCGCTCCGTTATCAAAAATGAGCGAGATTAAAGCGAGTGTAAAAGATAAATCAATCTACAACAGCTCTGCGTTCTATCCAAGCAACTGGTATAGTTATCATCTTGGTGCAGGGCGTGATTATAACGGTAAAGAAGTCATTTTTGTCAAAGTCATTTGTTATCCGGTCCGCTACTCACCTGCGAACAACCAGATAGATTATGCAGCTCGTTTTGATGTTATGCTGACCTATGATGCACCGACGACAACACCACAAACTCTTGATATGTATGATATGGTGATTATTGCTCCTAAATCATTTGAATCAAAACTACAACCGCTCATTGATTTTAAGAATACTAAAGGATTGAAGACGACATTCAAATCAGTAGAAGATATCTTTAGTGAATACACAGGAGCTGACCACCCAGAGCAAGTGAAATACTTCA
>Ga0315274_10012648_pt1 | contig 12033 bp, 15 predicted proteins | sample YL17G02_20_MG_FD_203700 | JGI IMG/M metagenome (GOLD analysis project Ga0315274, IMG submission 203700) | Sediment microbial communities from Yellowstone Lake, YNP, Wyoming, USA - YL17G02_20 | ecosystem: Environmental > Aquatic > Freshwater > Lake > Sediment | place: USA: Wyoming | collected... | reverse complement strand
CCGCAGCTCCACCTCGATCTCGGCATCGGTCTTTTCGAGGGCCTGAAGTTGTGAAATCAGGTCCGCAACGTCCTCTTTCTCGCCGAGCTCCAGACCCTTGGGCTCGATCCAGGAAACCCGAGGCGGCGACTCGAGCCCCTGGAGGATATCGTGGACCTCCCGTGTGTGATTTCGGCCCGCGATATCGTTGTCCGGCCACAGGATCGCGCTCTTGCCGGCGAGCGGGGTCCAGTCGCAATGGTCGGCTTTCCCGGCCCCGAAGGGCGACGTGGTGGCGGCGATCCCAAAGTGTGCCAAGGCGTCCGCGCATTTCTCGCCCTCGACGACGACGACGGTATCCGAAGCCCCGATCCCGTCCCGGCGGTAGAGTGGCCAGGGCTTGCCGGGGGCCCCGAGAACCCAGCAGCCGCCAGGGCCGGGATAGGCAGGCCGATACGATTTTCCATCCGAACCTTCCAGGCGAAACACGATCAGGTCGGGCTGACCTGTGGCCGGATTCAGGTAGGCATGCTCGCTGACGACGCGGCCCGGCAGAAGCTTGCGGACGCTGTCGAGGTCCTGCAACGGGGCCAGGGTCCGTTTGGCCGCCGACTGCGGCTTCGCCGGCGGCCGTCCCGACGCCGCACCGCTGGCGGCGAGGAGGACCTCGGCGAGCGATTTGCCTGCGGCCTTCGCCCGCACGTCGAAAACATCCCCGTGGAATCCGCACTCGGACGCCTGGCACTTGAACCGCCAGACCCCGTCCTTGCCCTCGAAAACTCCAGCCGAGGGCCTGTGGTCGGGATGGAACGGGCAGGTGACCGTATTGCCGTGGAACTTCGCCCCGGCGGCCTCCAGCTCTCGTACAAGTGCATCCCGGGAATGTCTCTCGATGCTCAGGTCCATCATTTGCCCCCCCGACGCTTTTTTTCCTCGTTCGCGAGATATGCCTCGACTTCCTCGCGCGTCGCCTCCCGATCGGGGTTGGATGAGCCCCAGGAACGCTGAAGCTCCACGCCCAGCTCGATCGACGGGTCCCAATCGAGATCGCCACGCTTGGGCTTGGGTTTGGTTTCGATTTCATCCTCCCACCGGCCCTGATTCAGAAACGTGGAGGGGTGGGGGATGAACTTGCCGCCCTCCTTTTGCCATTGGTCGGTCTGGCAGTAGCGCTTGACGGCCGCGACGACCTGATCGGCCTGCTCGTCAGTGAGCTTGAGGGCGAGCCAGATCGCGAGACATTTCTTGCGGGCAACCTTACGTGGATACGCGCCCCAGAAGCGGTCGAACCGTGCAGTCGATTCCGCCCTGGAGGAACCCTTGGCGATTGGCGGGGTTATGGGGGCCTCCACAACGCCTGGCAACGGCAGCTCAATGGGTTGGGCCTTTGGTCCGTCAGGACACACTGGTTTGCCGGTTGAAGCCTCACGCGCGCCCTTGTTTAGTCTCTTGTTTAGTTTAGTGTTATTTATTGGGTGCAGGATCTGAACCCTTTCCGTGCAGGATCTGAACCCTTTCCGTTCAGGATATGAACCCTTTTGCGCATCCACAAAGGGTTCAGGATCTGAACCCTTTTGCGCATCCACAAAGGGTTCAGGATCTGAACCCTTTCTCTGCCAGATTTCAAAGTCGAGAATCCCGTAATGGTTGTTGTGAGATCGACCCGTCTGCTCGCCCTTCTCCGTAAGGATCAGCCCTACCTTTTCAAGTTCGGCCCGCGCCTTGATGATCGTGTTTTTCGATACGCCGAGGTCGCGTGAAATCGTGTCCAGAGCGGGCCAGGATCTCCCATTATTCCCTTGTCGAAATCGCAGGTAGGCGTAGAGCATCTTGGCAACGGCCCTAATCTGCCGGGAGGCCAGCAGCTCCTCTTCGACGTGAAGATACCAGGTCATGATTTTCACCTCACAACGCGTTGATAACTGTGTCCATTCCAGACTTCGGCCCAAAGATCATAGGGGATGCCCGGATTCGTTCGATGAAAGCGGAGATACCCCTGGTCGTAAAGCCGCTCGACCGCTTCCAACTTCCCCTCCCCGGCCAGGCCGCCGATCTGGCCGGGTATGGTTGCCTCGATCCACCGCTGAATCAAAATCACCGATACTCGCCAGATGATGCAACTGTGCCGGTGCAGGTCGGCGAGGGTCTTTTTTGGGGCGGGGGGAGATAAATACCCCAATCTTTTCGAATCTTCCATCATGCGTACTCCGTCAAAATGGGACCAACACTCGTTCTTGAATCCACCAGACTCCCAAGCCGATGGCGTCACCGATGTCGCCCCCGGGATCGGCCTCACCGCGGTACTCGGGGAACTGCTGGGCAACGGCCGCGAGGCGGTCCTCTTTGGGAACGCCCCGAGTCCACAAATCGACCGAAACGGCGTTGACCGAGACGCCCGGCTCCTGCTGTTCGGCCCACCGAAGCGAAGCCCACCAGAGGGCGCCGGCAGCGGCCCCGTAGACGGCCAGGCCGGCCCCCAAGCCCTTGTGTCGCCGGCGACCGACGTGGGGCGAGGGCCACTCAATCAAGATCGTCCCCGGCTGCCATCCATCAAACAAAGTGCCGAGGTCGCGGCAGATAACGGCAATCCGAAGCTCGGCGGGGTCAGTCTGTTTGCTGCCCGTCACGATCCCCGCCTGCAGGAGCCGGCCGCCGGCCGTCAAGACCGCCCAGCCGGTAGAAGTCGTCGATGGGTCAATGGCGAAGAGGGGGCCGTTCACGGCTGGATCTCCTGATTGCTCTCAAGGTAGGCCAACCCGGCCTTGAGAACGTCCAAGGGAAGTAGACCGATCTTGTCGGGATTCGGCGATCCGAACACGTGCGCCAAGGTCTTGAGCCGGACCGCCTGGGCGGCAGCGCCGTCATCCGGAAATCGCGAGTTTGCGACGCGCCGGATTTCCGCCAGGACCGCCGATTTCTGCGTCGCAAGAAAGTCGCTCCGGCTGGCCGGCTCACTGGGCTTGTCGGTTATCGCGGGATCGGGTGCCCCCGACGCCTCAGGGATACTCGGTCCATCGTCGCCGGCCCGGGGGCCAGGGGGTTCATCGACCCTGCCGAAGACCTCCTCGACGGACCTTCCCTCTTTCAAACTCGTGGCAAGGGCTCGCAATACGGCCAGGTGATCGAGGCTGATGTCATCGCACGTGGTCACACTCAACAGATCGAGCAGCTGTCTTTCCACCACGCCGAATCCGGCGAAGAACTTCAGCATCTCGGCGCGGCGGCCCCTCAGAGTCTCCGCGCCGCCGGCGGCGACCTTCCGAGCGGCCGCGTAGATCTCGTTGACGTAAGCCCGCGGCACGACACGGAAAACCGAGTTGCGGAAAGCGATCGAGACGGCCGCGTTGCCCGTGACGCCGATCATGTCATCGTTGAACCGCTCCCCCGCCTTGTTCGTGATCCGCCGGCGGGTCTCGAAGGAAACGGCCACGTTGGTCTCCAAATCCCAGCAGACGCTCTCCGCGTAGATGAATCCGTCGTCGGCCCCGGTCGTCTTGGCCGCGACGCGCAGGTTTCCCCAGCTCGACGCCACGATCTCGGCGCACCGGGCACTCGGGCCGTCGATGATCTTCCCGCCGCGCTTCAGGGCGTAAATGCAGCTCTGCGCGGTCTCCTGATCCAGAGTGACCATCTCGAGAGCCCGTTCCTTGAATTGCCCGATGGAGCGGGGGAATCGCTTGGCCGTGGCGACTTGAATGTCAACGTCACTGGTCATCAGCCCGCCGTCCGTCGCACGGCGAACCGCCACGGGGGCGGCGAGGCTATTGTTGGTCTCATTCATCGGGAATATCCTTTCCGAAAAGTAGGGTTGAAAACTCGTCGATCAAAAGGGAACCGATGGATTCCGGCGGGCCGGCGGGGTCTCCGCGAAGCCGGGAGATCAGCGATCGGCGGCCGGGCGTGTCGGGCCCGGAAAGCACCGCCCGGCAAACTCGCAAATACTCGTCATGCTGGCACAACACTGCCGCCCGCATGCGAAGTCTCAAACGAGACCAGAAGATCACCATGGCCGATACCCCCCCTCCGCTTCGAGGCGATCCCGCCGGCGGCGATAGAACTCGGACCGCCCCAGCGGACAAATTCCGTACCAATTCAGACCGCCCTTGCCTTTGTAGACGAGATCGATACAGAATCCGCGCTTGATGAGGTGACGACGAACTTCATACAATCGAGCGTTCTGCTGTGAGCCGATCGCGCGGAGCTGCAAGTTCGAGACCTCTTCGCCTCGCCGCCGGGCGGAGAGAAAAAGTCTGAGCATCTCGCCGGCCTGGCGGGAGAGCCGCTCTCCATCGCGGCGCTCGACCGACGAGTTCAGGTCCATATCCTCGAAAGAGAGCTGCTGGTCGGGGATGGGGAAGTTCGTGGTCATCTCTCGGCCTCCGCGAGGTGCTGAAGGGTACTGGCGGGCAGCCGGGACGCCACGGCCCGCAGCCGGCGCGCCCGGACACCCTGAAAAGCCACTCGAACGCCGAGCCGTTGCAGTTCCCGCTGCGCCTCTGCCGCCCGTTCGTAGTTCGAGTTATCCAAGGCCGATTCAAGCTCGACGAACCATGCCACGGGGCTGTTGCGATAATCGTCTGTATTTCTTGACTTCATGCACTACCCGTAAAACATGCGCCGTTTTAGACTAGTGCGGGTGTCGCCTGAGTGTCGCCTGCGAAAAGCGGGAAAGGCCTTAAAAACAAGGCTGAAGTGCAATCAGGGTGTCGCCAAAAGTGTCGCCTGGACTATTTGTCCCAAGCTTCCACCTTGCCGGTCTCGCTATCTTTGCTGCCCCGCGGTAAATCCCTCTGAGCCTGCTCTTTCTGGATTTGGCGCAGGTATTTGAACCTTTGGGACTTATAGACCGTCGTTCTCGACACGTGCGCCTCGGCGGCAATGCATTCGTTCGACCAGTCAGGGTGAGCGACGAGCGTAGCGATCAATCGGGCTTCCGCTGAAGGCCCCTTGGGCTTCTTCGCTTTGGCCGCAAGAGCGTCTTGCACGTGGGAGAGGGATTGCTGGATGAATGCCTTGAGGTGGTCAACGTGGGGCGACTTGGGGTCAACGATCCATGCCATCGTCGAAAGTTCTGCATAGAGGGCTTCCGGCCACCAGCTCCCCCCCGGAAAATCACGAATGCGATCGGCAGTGAAATGCACGGGTTTGTGAAGCGGAAACGTGAAATCGTGCACGAGGGAGATCAGGACGCAGTCTCGCAAAAGCGTGTCGGGCAATTCCTGGCGGGCATCGGGTTTGCAAGACCACCACCTGGCGGGCGGCGGGAACCACTGGCGAGGATCTCCCTGGAGGGCCGGCCTGGCGAAGTGGAATCGTCTCGTGGCCTCGACAATGCCGCCGCGAAAAAGACGGAGTTCCCAGTCAAGCGACATTCTCTCCGCGCAGGCGCTGAACGCACCGGCTCTCGCTTTCCAGCGGGCCTCGACCAGCTCCACTCGCCGGTGAAACTCTTCCACCTTCGCCTCCCAAGAGGGCCACTTGCGGCGGGCACGGATAACGGGTTGTCGCCCGTCGCCATAGTAGTCGTCTCGAAGGCTCGGCGCCCTCAGGAAGAATTGTCTGACGATCACTCGACCCATCGTTGAATCGAGCCAGGGTTCCCAGCGGCGGCCCAATCTCCCCGCATGCTCCTCACACTCGTCTTGCGCCTCTTTACAGAGAGTCTCGACCGCCGCCACCCGCGAACGGAACTCTTCGCATTTCTCCGCGAGAAGGGCCCTGGCCCGCGGTGACCGGATCAGCTCCGCCGCCCCTTGGGCAATCCCCAGGATGAACCTCTCGTGTTCCCCTTTTCCATCGTCCATCGTTCACTCTTTTCTCCGCGCTCCTCCGGCATGGCGCCCGGTCAACGCGAAGGCTTTCGGCGCTTCTTCCGGTGTTTTTCCCACTCTTTTCGGCCTGGACAGCCGCTCTCGAACCATTCGAGGATCTCCCGTCGATTCCACACGATCGACCCGCCCAGACGAATCTCCTTCGGCAGCAGTTTCATGGCCCGCAACCGCCAGATCTGTCGCACACTGCACGCCAGCAAGGCCGCGAGCTGCCGGGCGTCCACCGCGATCGGTTCCACGGGTCCGGTCTTCACCGCTCTGCCCCCCTGCCCGGCTCGGCGTCAAGAATCTCACGGGCGAGGTCATAGGCGTGCAGGATCGGCGTGAGCCCGGGCTCCCGGCGAAGGATGTCCACATCGGCCTCGCCGAGCTCGTCGGGAATCATGTTGTAGTCGGTATTGATCTCACCGTCGACCCGGCGAAGCTCCTCCAGGATGATCAAGATTGCCTTGGTCCCGGCGTCCAGGTTTCGGAATGCCTGCAACACCGCCGGGCGGATTCTCTCCAGGGTGGAAGAGGCGCTGCGCCGCGGCTTCGCCAAGGCCAGGGCGGCGTTCAGGATGGCGGCCCTCAGGTCAGGGCGATAATGGCACAATTCGCGAACGGTTTGCCGCAGGAGGATCGGTTCAAAGGACTTCGCCCCGGTCTTTTGCGTCAGGGCATCCACGGCCGCCTGTTCGCCGGCGGGCATGTCCGCCCGTTCGAGCAGAGGGAGGATTTCCATGAGCCTCTCGATCGCTTCTGCGACAGCCGTCGGCGTCAAGCTGCGATAGACGGCGAGCAGGTCTTCAAGACTTTGCTGATCGATCTTCATGGAAGTCGCCTCACAAAAGACCGCCCCCCGGTTGCAATGAGAAGCACAGCCGAGAGGGTGTGAACTCACCGGAGGGCGGTGGTTTGCAGGTTCGAATTGACGAAGCTGAATTTCTCATTGCGCCGGGCAGTATAGCGAGCGAGCCTGGCGGCCGTCAAGAGAAATCTTTCAGAAATTTCGCGGCCCCGCTCAAGTGGGCTTGGGAGATGGCCGATGCAGCTCCCGCGCCTGGAGAAGTGGCCCCGCGACGTTGTCGCATCCGGGGCCGTGGCCGAAACCCGTTGTGGAGGTTCCGACGATGGCGAGTCCACTGCTGCTCTTCACGTGCGTCAACACCCCTGCAATGAACGATCTCCAGCGTACCTGCCTGACCGTTCGCATGGTGGAGTCGTCCGGCGGCACGGACCCCCGAGACGGGGACGGCGGCCGGGCTGTGGGCCCGCTCCAGATTCATCCGGGGTACGTCCGGGACGTGAACGCGATCCTGGCCCAACGCGGCAGCCCAATTCGCTACAGCCTGGCGGATCGTCGGGATGACCGCAAGTCGCGGCAGATGTTCGCTGTGTACGTGACGCACTGGTGCACGGTTTACGGCTGCCCGAAGACGCCGCAATCGTGGTCTCGGATTCACAACGGCGGGCCTCGGGGTGCCGAGAGGGCGTGCACGCTCCCCTACTGGCAGAAGGTCCAAACGCACCTGAAGTGACGCGCGCAAACCCCTTTTGGGCGATTTGGGCGATTAAGGCCCCTGGCGGCCCGTAGGATGGCCGATCTCTCCCGTGGGATGAATGGCTCGGAGGAAGGGGAGATCCTCAGAGTGGCAATGCGGCGAGATGTGCTTTCGGGCTTGCGTGAAACGGTCGTCAAGGATAGTAGCTGGCTTGCCGCACCTGGGTATCATCCTGTCGAGTGGACTCCAGGCCCAGGGCGGCGAAGCTCAGCGCCGCAATCCCCGGATAATCACTCAACGCGAGCTTGCTGAAGTCTGCGTGCGTCGGGGGGATCAGCAGCTCGCCGGCAAGCATGCTGTTTTTGGGAATGAGCAGTCGGCCAAGATCCATCAGCCGGCGCAGGACCGGCAGTGCATAGCCCATCGGCCCGTCCAGCGCCGTGAGAAGGCTCCTCTGCAGCGAAAAACCGTTGCCGCGCAACTCGTACGAAAACTGCACGGCCGCCGCGTTGGACGTGTCGGCCAGAAACTGCTCGCAATGGTAGAACGACCACAACACCGCCGATTTCTCCAGCAGTTCCCAGAGCCGGCCGTCGCTCGCTTCGTCCAGAACCTCCAGAACCGGCAGGCCCACTGCCCGCCGGAACCGGTGCTCGCCGACCACGACGATGAAGCCCGCCCGTTCGGCCGGCCAGGCGACGCCCGCGAAGATCCGTTCGTACTGGTTGTCCTGCTCGGCGGGGAAATGACGTTGTCCGGGGATCATGGTTCGTCCTCCTCAGACTCAGGTCTTGCGCCCTCGAGGGCCGCCATCTCCCGGCGGATCTCCTCGCACTCCCGCGGCGTCAACGCCCGATCGTCCGGGGCGATCCGGATCGAGATCGGCGGCTTGCCTTCCTCCCGGTCGATGAGTTGTTCCAAAACCCTGATCACGTTGCGGCGAGGAACGCCGGCCCGCAACTGCGCAACCAGCGTCAGGGCGATACGTTGCGCTTGAGTCAGGTCTTTGCGATTGCCGATCTCCTTGAGCCGACGATTCGTCATGCCGATGTACTTGCAGAGGTGAAAGTACAGGTTCGTTCTTGGGCGAGAGGGCCCCGCCGGGTTGCCGGACTGTCCCGGCTTCCATCGATACTCCAGAGGAGGACGGCCGGGCCCGACTTTGTATTCGGCGTCCACGGCCGGCGGCAATGACTGCACGGCAGGGATACCCGTCGTTGTCCCGGCCGGGCGGTGGGCCTTTCGTTCGACGGGTTTTTTCTTTGCCATCAGATGACCGTCCTTTCAGGGCAACGGGGTGGTTCGAATATTTCGAAATGATTCGAGCAGGTCTTCGATTCGCTCGACCGTGGCCCGGTCGGCGGCGGGGCCGCGAAGAGGCCGGTGTGGCGCCGTTGGCCTGGGCGGGGCAACGGCCTCGCCCCGCGGGACAAAGCGGATCGGGTCGCGATGGAAAACATCCTCAGCGTAACGCCAGATCCGTTCGCGTTTCGCAACCTCCTCCCGGCTGCCGGGCCGGGGCAGGGCCTCGGGACCCGGCCCGGAGCCGTAGTGCATGAGAAGCTCGGCATCGGAATCGACCTGGTCAAACGGATCGGACGGACAATCGACCATGCGGTGATCATATCAGCACTCGGGGGCGAGGGCCAGTCGCAGAACCTTCTCGCGAGTGGTCTCTGACAGTGTAGGCCAAGCCTCCATCAGCCGGGCCAGATCGGGATCCTGCTCGACGACACGCGCCAAGCGCAACGCCAAGTCGCGTTTGCCTGGATTCTGCAAGTTCTTGGCGTGCAACGGCTTACGTGTGTCAAGGCGACGGTTTGCAAAACCGTTATTCCCCGGTTCGAATCCGGGCGCCGCCTCTTCCTTCTTAATATGCCATATGCTGATAGGCCTGTCTTTCTCGCGTGTAGAGCGCCTGCCGGCAAGGCTTTACCGTGCTCCCGCGATACCCGCCCACCTGCTTCCGTATTGTCATTCTGTGGACAGGCCGTGTCTTTCGGGGAAGCTACAGATGTCGATCATTTCGCCCGTATGACGGGCAGGTGGAGAGATTTGGCATCCAGGCGGATGCGGCCGGTGTGGATGGAGGAGCCGTACTTGTCCCAGACCCGGACGGTCCACCAGACCCCCGGGTGTGGAAGGGACGTGAGTAGCTGGATGAGCGGCGTGGCCGCCTGGGCGATGACGCCATAGTCGTCGATGCCGTCGGGGGTCGAGCCAAAGAGATGCTGGTAGAGGACGGCGTTGTCATCGCCATACCACTTGAACTTGTACGCCTGCCGGCCCGGCGTGTGGGCAAGCTGCAGGTTCCGCCCCTGGCCGATGACCGACAGGTACGCGCCGGCGACGATGCCGTCGTTCATGTCCGGAAACAGGAGCGACCGGCCGTACCAGTCGTTCACCAGCACGCGCGAGTATGTGTTGAAGACCACGTTGAGCACGTTGCTCTGAAGGAGAGTGAAGCCGTCGCCAATCGTGCTGACGTAGTTGTCCACCCAGCATTGCTCGCCGGCGACGGGGTTGCTCAGGTACGCCTGGACATAGGGCACATCGTCCCGGCAGTAGCCGGTGGTGTCGAGCAGTGTCACGCGGTTGATCGCGTAGCGAGGGTCCTTGTAGTCGCGGTTGATGCGGATGGCGACGTCGAGGGCGTCGTTGTAGAGCTCGACGCGATTGGAGCCAAACTCGGGCACGATGGACAATTCGACGCGAGCCGGTGGACTCAGCCAGTGGCCATCGCTGACCACCAACTCGAAGACACACGGCTGAACCGCGTCGGTCTGGACGAATCCGCTGACGGCCGGCGTGGACGTGTCCGTGCCCGCAATCCTCCGAGCCGGACCGCTGACCTGCATCCAGGTGTAGCCCATGATCGGCGTGCCGTCCGGATCGTGGGAGCCCGTGCCGTCGAGTCGAATGGGTTCCGTCGCCACGTATCGCGACGGGCCCGCGTCCGCCACGGGAGGCACGTTTCGCAGCCTCGCCTGTGCAGCCCCGAAGCCCAGGACAACGATCTCCGTGATGGCAATGAACCAGAGGACAGAAGGCCTAACCATCCCTGTCCGTGACCTCCACCTGCAGCGTGTCCCACGGCTCACACCCCCAGAGCCAATATTGCAGCCGTGACACAAGTGTTGTCCATCCCTGCATCGGACTATTCTACGGTCCAGGCTCCGTCCATGCAATGCCGGACCGATGCAAGCACACGATCGGCGATTTACGAGCCGAGGCGGCGGGGGTACAATGGCTGCCGACGAAATCTGGCATAGGAAAGGGCTGTGACATGCGATGCGATTGTCTCTGCGACAGATGGCGAATCCTCTGGTGCCTGACGACCATTTTGGCAGTGAGCCTCGTTGCGGCCGATGGTGGACAGGCGGCATCGACTCCTGATGCGAACAGTATGAGCGTGTATCGGGCCATGGAGATATTCCCGCCGGTCAGCCAGCACGTCCACGGGTCCACGATCGTCGAGCTGCCCACTGGGGACCTGTTGGCGGCGTGGTTTCAGGGCTCCGGCGAGCGGTGGGCGGACGACGTGAGGATCATGGGGTCGCGGCTGAAGGCCGGGGCGACGCGGTGGAGCGAGCCGTTCGTCATGGCCGACACACCGGCATTTCCGGATATCAACCCGATCCTTTTTATGGACGCCAAGAGCCGGCTGTGGCTCATGTGGTACACGGTGATTGCGAACCAGTGGGAGACCTCGCTGCTGAAGTACCGGATCAGCGAGGACTACACGGCCCAGAACGGCCCGCCTCGGTGGGCGTGGCAGGATGTGCTGCACGTCAAGCCGGGCGACTCCGCGGAACGCGGCATCCAGGCGGATGACCGCTTCGTCCGGTCCATCGAGCGACAGATCAAGGAGTATGATACCTATCTCCAGAAGGAGGTGTACGCGTCGCAGCCGACCCAGGCGACAGCGGCCGTGGGACTGTGGACGGCGTGGGGAGTGCAGTTGCTCACGAAGGCCCGCGGCGAAGACATGCTCCGCAAGGGAACGTTGCGCAGGGCGTCCGGCGAGACCGTCGAGAAGAATCTTGGCTATCCGTATTTTCAGCGCATGGGCTGGCAGACGAAAAACAAAGCCGTGATGCTGGAGGGCGGGCGGCTTGTCGTGCCGCTGTATTCCGACGGATTCAGCTTCTCGCTGATGGCGATCACGGACGACGGCGGCGTAACGTGGCGGTTCAGCGAGCCGCTGGTGGCCGCGGGCAACATCCAGCCGAGCATCGCGCAGAAGGCCGACGGGACGCTGGTCGCTTATATGCGAGACAATGGTCCCCCGCCGCAACGATTGCACGTCAGCACATCCAGCGACAAGGGAACAACCTGGAGCCCCGTGCGGGATTCGGAGTTGCCCAACCCCGGGTCCGGGGCCGATATCGTGACGCTCCGTAACGGGCACTGGGTCCTGGCGTACAACGACACGGAGCAGGGCCGTCACAGCCTCGCTGTGTCCCTCTCGACCGACGAGGGAAAAACGTGGTCCCATACGCGGCCTCTGGAACGTCGCCCCAGCAGTGAAGGCTCGCTCTCCGCGGCGTATTCATCGATCATCCAGGGCGCGGACAACTGCCTGCACGTGGTATACAGCTACCACCGCAGCGAGGCGGGGCAGGCACACAAGACGATCAAGCACGCGAGATTCACCGAATCCTGGATCACGGGCGAATAGGAGCAGGTTCGGCGGCCGCTGGGCGAGAGAAGCGCACTTGGCTGCCCGACAGCGGCCC
>Ga0315274_10012646_pt1 | contig 12035 bp, 8 predicted proteins | sample YL17G02_20_MG_FD_203700 | JGI IMG/M metagenome (GOLD analysis project Ga0315274, IMG submission 203700) | Sediment microbial communities from Yellowstone Lake, YNP, Wyoming, USA - YL17G02_20 | ecosystem: Environmental > Aquatic > Freshwater > Lake > Sediment | place: USA: Wyoming | collected... | reverse complement strand
AGGCTGACCTGGACACAGCTTTCCGCAGGCCTGAATGGCCTCCCGACATTCTTTACGACGACCGTCTCACCATCGAAGTGGGCCATCTGACCTTTGAACTCCATCATGCCCGGGGCGAGACCGACGACCACACCTGGGTGTTTTGCCCCGAGCGCGGCATCCTCTGCCCCGGCGACCTCATCATCTGGGTTGTCCCCAACGCCGGCAATCCGCAAAAGGTGCAGCGCTATCCTTGGGACTGGGCTCAGGCATTGCGAGAGATGGCAGCGTTACATGCGCCGAGCCTGTGTCCCGGGCACGGTCCGCCGGTCACAGGCAATCCGGAGATGGTGCAGCGGATTCTGCTCGAGACCGCAGCCTACCTCGATTCGATAGTGGAGCAGACCCTGGCTGCACTCGAGAATGACGCACCTCCCCACGTTGACATCGTTCGCAGTGTGAAAATCCCGACCTCGGATTCGCCATGGCTGCTGCCCCTTTATGACGAGGCTGAGTTCATCTCACGGAGCGTGATCCGCTATTATGGAGGCTGGTTCAGCGGCCGGCCCAGCGAACTCAAGCCCGCTTCACGAGCAGATGTTGCTAAAGAGATCGCTCGCCTGGCAGGAGGAGCTATGTCGCTGGCTGAACGGGCAGAAGCAATGGCTAAGACAGGAGACCTGCGGCTGGCCTGTCACCTTGCCGATTATGCGCTGGAAGCCGCTCCTGGTGAGGCTCGGCTGAATGACATTGTCGCCAGAATCTATGAACAGCGAGCCGCGTCGGAGACTAGCCTAATGGCAATCGACCTATACCGCTCGGCCGCAGCTTACGCAAGAGCTGGCAGGCCATTTGTATAGTCATCGCTCCGCCTGATAGCTCGCTGAAAGCTGATAACAGTTCTATGTTCATGTCTTGATAGACAATCCCTGGTGTGTTATAAAGGACGTGCCAATTTCTAAGAGAACCTCTCGCAATTATTCTCCGCAAAATGCTTCGCTTTGAGTCCACTGACCTTGGGTAAGCAGTCTTCCTCGTTTGGATACCGTACGTATGATTCCCTTAGAGAGTTCACTACACCAGCCGGACTATGAGCCTGCCGAAGACCGGGCCGATGAAGTGGCGCATGAAGGCCAGAAAGGGTGCAGGGAGTTGCCTGGCAAAATCCTTGGAATAATCGTCAAGAGTCTTACGCTGGAACTTGAGCAACTCCTGTGACGTGCTGGTATCGTACCAGTGTAAAGGGAAAGGTTCCGTAGCAAATTTGTGCTGTGGCGGCAAAGGCAAGCCGAAGGTTTTGAAAATAGCGCGCAGCATATCCTCGAAAAGCATCTGCTGGCTCGAACCGCCGGCAATTATCAGTGTTTTGCCCTTCACTTGCTGAAAGTTCTTAACAGCGTTTACCATTGCCAGGGCCACATCGTCCGGGTGGCAGAACTCCAGCCTGTTTTTCAAAGGTATGGTATACATTTGCGTTTTCACGTCGCTGAGGGCGAGTCTCAGGTAGGGGACAGCCGTCAAACGCAGTATCACGTAGTCTATTCCTGACTCCTTGATAATGTTCTCGGATTGAACCTTGGTTTTAGCGTATTCTGATGTGGGATTACACGTAACTTTATCAGTCTGAATGCACTCAGTTAAGTCAGGGCGTGGCCCGAACACAGCTACCGATGAAGGGTACACGAAGGGTATGCGCTTGCCGCTTTCTTTGACCAGGCTCACAACCGTCTGAGTGCCGCCAACGTTGATTCTCTGGGCGAGCTCGGGTTTCTCTTCGGTGAGCGGCTGCACCACGCCGGCCAGGTGAACTACCGCATCCGCCCTATCCAGGGCCTTTCTGACTGAATCGGGATCGTTAATGCTTCCCCATACGATTTCGATATTCTTGCCAAGGCCTTTAACCTTCCTTCGGTGTAGCAATAGGCGGACATTGAATCCCTCTTCGAGGAAGGTTTTGCAAACGAAAGGCCCCAGCCTACCGGTTCCACCTGTGATCAGTAAACGCATGCCATACCCCGCTTGCTCCAGGCAAAGCCTGAAGGTGGACTAACGCTAATGCATAACCAAAAGGTTACTGTCTAGCCAAGGGATATCCATGTATTCCAGATCAGGCAGATTAGGGAACAGAAACAGGGACTAATATCAGCTATTCAGGTTTATATGGCATTAAATCTGAAGGCACACTTCTATTTGTTCTCGTTTCTCTTACGCACTTTTACAGGCATAGTGATTGCTTCAGGGTTCCCTGGTGACGTCTTCAACTTCATATTAAGCATCTCAAGCGCTTTCAGTTGCAGTGGTCTGATCAATTCCCCAAGCTGTTCGAGCTCTTCTTCCGACATAACGGACATGGTCTCAGCGATCACGTCCTTCAAAATCTCTATCGCTGGTGCGCAGGCCTTTTTCCCTTTAGGGGTCAATCCCACTTCTGTGAATGGGTGCCCGGGCCTCTTCGGTATTCTTACCACGAGACCTTGTCTTTCCATCCGCTTGAGCAACCCTGATACTGTGTGAGGCGCTCTAAAGACCAGGCGGGCTATCTCAGCAGGGCGTAAGGGGCCTGGGAAATCCCTACAGGCCCACAATATTGCGATGCTTTCAGGCGTTGCCCCTATCTCGCCGAGCCTGGTCTCTGCCACCTTGTTCACTGCTATCCAGGTATGGCGAAGCTGCGCCCAAGCGGTGAGAGATTCACCAGCGAACTTGTAATCATACATGGTCATTCCTTGGCACTACCTCCAGATATACCTCGTAGAGATTCCCTCGGATTGCTTAGATAGTATCACAGAGCCACGTATCAGACAATACTCAAGCTGAACATGGGTGCAATGGCTTGACAAAAATGGTATAATCGCCACATAGTCGATATCGACTATTGTTTTGAATGGGCTGGCTGGCTCGGTTTTTACTGCCGTGTAATGCGGCAGCCCACTTATTCATCAGATTCTGTTATAACCGGACGTTTTATCACAAGGCTTATAATAGGCTCAGGTGCATTTTTTAACTAATTACCTGTTTAATTGTCTGCTTACCTGGATCAAGCTTATGGTGCACCCGGGCGAGGAATTAGTCCACAAATTGTGCAGATTATATTAAGATCAGTGTAATATTTCTAAGCTCATTGGTGCCAGAAAACACTTATATAGCTATAAAGAAGAGGACCCGTTTCAGAGCGGACTCTGAGATTTGGGCTGCCATAACAGAATCGGGGAATAAGTTCGGGAAAGGAAGAAAAGATGACAGAGCAAAAGAGCACGAACATAACCTGGCACAAACCCTTAGTGACGCAGGCAGATAGAGAAACAAGAAACCGGCACAAAGGAATCGTCCTATGGTTTACGGGCCTGCCTAGCTCTGGCAAATCTACCTTGGCCCATGAGGTGGAACGACGTCTCTTTGACATAGGCTGCAGTTCCTACGTGTTGGACGGAGACAATATTCGGCACGGTCTTAATAAGAACCTTGGATTCTCGCCGGAGGACCGCAAGGAAAACATTCGACGTCTTGGCGAGGTCGCTAAGCTGTTTGCCGATGCATGTGTGATTGCAATCACCGCTTTCATTTCCCCATACCGGGAGGATAGAGACCAGGCAAGAGCATTGAACCCGCAGGGTAAGTTCATTGAGGTCTATTGTAAATGTTCGGTCGACGAGTGTGAAAAGCGCGACCCCAAAGGGCTTTGGCAGAAGGCACGCAAAGGCGAGCTTAAAGAATTTACCGGTATTAGCGCTCCCTATGAAGAGCCCCCAGCCCCCGATATAGTGGTGGAGACCGATAGATGCAATTTGGAAGAATGCGCTCAACAAATCATGAGCTACCTGGAAAAGAAAGGCCTCATTCCTTCCGCCTCAACTCGTTGATAACGAAAAGGAGGTACTATGGCTCAACAAAAGCGCGCTCGCCTGTTCGAACACCCGTTTATATTCGGCTCATTTTTCAGTTGGCTAAAGGTACTCTGGGAAAACAAAGGCATAGAGAGAAAGTTCATCCCCCGTGTCCTGTTTGTTACATTTGTCAGCTTCATTAGCAGCCCCCTCAGAATCTACGAATCGCTCCGATTCGGTAGAGCCGTAAAGAAAACAGCGGTTCATCCTTCACCGATTTTTATAATTGGCCATTGGCGCAGCGGCACAACCCATCTGCATAATATATTGGTCCGTGATAAGAATCTAGGCTGCGTTTCAATGTGGCAAGCATTTGCCCCGGGTTTAAGCTTGATCGATGAAAGATTGCTCAAAAATCCGTTCAATAAGATAGCCAAGAAAATGCATCCTACGAGAGAGATAGACAACATCCCACTCTCGATGGATAACCCGGAAGAGGAAGACCTCGCAATTGCAAACATGTCGCCCTATTCCTACCTGCACATGTATTCTTTCCCTCGGAAAGCCACTTACTTCTTTGAAAGGTACGTCACCTATTTCAATGACCTGCCTGAATCGATCAAATCTAAATGGAAGGAAATCTACCTCACAATTCTGCGTAAGGCCACGTTGAAAGCCGGAGGCAAGCGGCTGGTCATTAAGAATTGCGCCGATAGCGCACGCATCAAGGCTCTGCTCGAACTCTTCCCCGATGCCAAATTCATCCACATCTACCGTAATCCTTACAATATCTTTCGCTCCACCCAGCATTTATATCGCGTCGTAATGGAGAGAACACAGTTGCAGGAAGTCGGCCAGGGCGAACACGAGAATTGGGTCTTGCGGTTCTATAGCCAGCTTATGCAGAAACTACTGGCCGACAAAGCGCTCATCCCGGCAGGAAACTTGGTTGAGGTTAAGTATGAGGATTTGGATAAGGAACCCTTAGCTCAGTTGCGCAAAATTTATGAGACTTTGAGCTTGCCTGGATTCACTGAGGCGGAACCGGCTTTTCGCGCTTACCTTGATTCTATATCAGGTTATCAGAAGCTTGCACACAAGCAGTTGGACGATAGTGCCATAACGAAGATAAACCAGAACTGGCAGTTTGCATTTGATGCACTGGGCTATAGACGCATTGAGCCAGCGACGAGCAAAGTTACCTGAGCTAGTTCTCATGAAAGTGCACGGTTTGTATCCTGAATATAAATGCCCTCAACCGGTGAAAAAGTAGAACAAGGAGGCAATGTGGCAGATGTAAACAATGCCTTGTCACCCCACGGAGGCAGACTTATAGAGAGAGTTATGGAGCCGGGAGAAGGCAGGAAGAAGGCCAAGGAAGCGAGAATTAAACTTACCATTGATGGCTCCAGGGCAACCGAGATCATGAGCATTGCCTACGGTTTCTTCTCTCCTCTCGAAGGCTTTATGGGTTCTAAAGATGTGGATTCAGTCTGCAGGGACATGCGCCTTCAAAATGGCTATATTTGGAGCATTCCCATTGTCTTTGACATCTCGGAGCAGGAGATCAAGGAGAAGAGGATAAGGCCAGGCGATAGCATCCTCCTTACCTACCAGGGACAGCCTTTCGCTGTGCTTGAGCTTGAAGAGATTTTCTCGTATGACAAGGCCCTGATGGCAGAGAAGGTCTATGGCACTAAAGACGAAAAGCATCCCGGTGTGAAAAGGACCCATGCCTACAAGGACAAATTACTGGGAGGCAAGATTACCCTGATAAACCCACCCAGAATCAACCCGCCTTTCGACAAATACTGGTATCCGCCCAAAGTGCTCAGGCAGAAGATAGCCGAGCTGGGTTGGAAGAGAGTCGTCGCTCATCAAACCAGGAATGTTCCTCATACAGGGCACGAGTGGTTGATGAAAGGAGCGTGGTTTGCGGCCAATGCCGATGCCGTTCTGGTTAGCTGTGTAGTCGGAGAGAAGAGAGCCGGCGACTATATTGATGAAGCAATTGTACTGACCCATGAGGCGCTGAGAAAGGCAGGCTACTTCAGGGAGGGCACTCATCTCACATCCATTCTGCTATGGGATATGCGTTACGCCGGACCGCGAGAGGCGGTCTTTCATGCTATCGTAAGAAAGAACCTGGGCTGCACCCATCACATGTTTGGCAGGGATCACGCAGGGGTCGGGACGTACTACTCACCATATGCTGCGCACGAGATTTTTGGGCAGATACCCGATCTGGGCATAGGTTCGGTGCTAACACTTGAGTGGTGGTATTGTCCTGTCTGCGGTGAGGTGACCTATTCAGGACTTTGCGGACACGAGAAAGAGCAGCAGGCATTCAGCGGCACCCTCATCAGAAGCATCATCCAAGATGGTGTCAAGCCCCCGCGACTCATATTCAGGCCAGAGGTCTTCGACTTGGTCATGGAGTCAGGCGACAAGTATGGCTTTGGCTCACCCTTCGTGACTGAGAAATATCTATCCAAGAGAAACCCTGTTATTACCGTTCCGCCCATGGAGGTATAAAGATGGCAGAAATTTATCCGATTAATATCTGGATTAACGAAGATAGACTCAAAAGGTTACAGGAAGCCGGCCTTGCTGATATGGCACAGGAGGCGTTTGCCGGGCTGAAGAAACTTGCAGTGCCTGCAAACGAGAGACAGAAGGAGGCAATACTGAGAGAATTCCCCGTGGCGAAATTTGACTCGGCAACCACCAAGTCCATCGAGTTATTGCCCAGGGATGTGAAGGACAAGATATTTGACCTGGTGGTAACGAATAAGACCCTGGATGTATTGGACAAATTTCTAGCATCCAGATAGAGGGAGTAAAAATGAAGAAGAAAATCCTGTCATACATAGCTCTCACTTCGCTGGTAATCAGCGCTATTTGTATTTTTTTAATAACGAAGCTGCGCTTGGGCAAGACAAAACCGATCCCCAATTGTCCGCTTCGCTTTCTGGTGCCGGAGCGCGATAAGCTGATCCGATTCCATCCCCAAGAATTCTCCAAGCCAGTACCTCATGTGAAAATTCCTCAGCATCCGTATATGGCGCCCAATCCTGGCAGCAATATGCACTGCGACGCCTATATCAGTGACACCTACGAAGCAAGCGGACCACTCGGGATAAATTCAGAAGTCGTCTCAAGGACAGAGGGCTTTGGAGGATACGGTACAGTTACCTTTGACAGCAGGAGACGTCTTGTCGGGGTCTATGGCAACGGCATGAAATTGAGATTAGAGCTCATGGACCTCGATACTCTGGAGAAACTGGGATCGTATGCCCTACCTCCCCGGAGTTGGACTTTTTTCTTCAGAGGCATAAGGCCCTGGGAGTATCTGGGTGCAGGAATGTATTTCTACCTTGACCACCTGGATCGTGCTGTAGTTCCCACAACAAGAAATACCCTCCAGGTCGTCCAGGCTCCTGATATGGTGAAGCTTAAAAAGTTCGCACTGGTGCGCGAATATGACCTTGCGCAATACATGGTGCCTGGGAAAGACGATAGCCCTGCGTTTGTGCTGCCGGATTGGGATGGTAAATATTATTGGTTTGCAAGTGTGCAGGGAGTCGTGGGTACGATAAATGTAGATACCGGCACAGTCCGCTTGTTGCGACTGCAGGGTGAGTTGGTTGAGAACTCCTTTGCCGTCGGCGAGGATGGAGTCTTTATCATCTCTGACCAGGCTATGTACCGTTTCAGCCACGACAGCACCGGCAACCCTGTCATAGATTGGCGCTCGGGGTACTCCAAAGCCGCTGAGCGAAAAGCTGGCCTCATCAGCGTCGGCTCGGGGACATCGGTGACAATAACTGGAACGCCCCAAGAGGGGCTCATCGTTATTGCGGACAATGCAGAGCCGCGGATAAATCTACTATTTATCAAGCGTTCAGATGGCGCTATCGTGGGCAGCGTGCCGCTATTTGCTGAAGGCAAGAGCGCCACAGACCTAACAGCCATTGGCTTTGCGCATGCAGACGAGAATGGCAACGGAAACGGGGTATATTCGGCGATCGTCGAGAATAACTGGGGGCCCCATACATTCCCCTTTTCCCGCCCCGTCGAACCGGGACTGACCCGCGTAGACGCTATCAGGAATAAAGACGGCACGTATACCTGCAAGGAGATCTGGTCAACCAATGAGAAGAGTGTCGGTGGGTTCAGGTTATCTATGGGTAATGGACTGGTGTATATCTACGACCGGGTTGTGTCATGCTGCAAATCCAAATGGTATCTCACTGCTATCGATTTCAAAACCGGCGAAACGGTATACAAGAAACTCATAGGAACGGGAATAGGATATAACAATTGGCAGGGTAGTATGTGGCTGCACCCCAAAGGCGGGATAGCAATTTCGACCACCATCTTTGGTATAGTGATGGTGAGGGACACTGGCACCTAGATTCGAAGCGTTTCTTACATTTGTTGCCATCGTTCATTAAACCCATTCTACTTAATTTCATAGGGTGTAGAGGGGAAGTATGCTATTCGCCACCCATAATATTGTCGCTGCGTACATGCGGCAAGGATTCGTGTGTGCTGCATGTGGAAAACAGTTGTATTGGTGGGACAGACCTAAGAAAGAGACTACGGGGAAATGGTATCCTCATCGCATAGACCCTCAGAAGGATGATAGGGCTGACAATCTCGTTCTCCTTTGCACAACGCCGCCTCAGAATTGTCATTTCAATGTTGGACACGCTGGGGTTAGTTTGGACCATTATGAACCCCTTGCACCTGAAAAGTTCCCATATTTCAGTGGGCGTCGTGATATCACGTGGGACATCACATGGAAGCCATGAATTTGGCCAGCCAATTTGGCTCTTGGCTTGCTTGTGATCGTCTGAACCGGAGATGGACTGTACAATCTCTAGAGTCGGCCGGAAAGTAGTAAAAGCCATGAGAAGGGTATATTTAGCCCTGTTTATATTTTCCTTATTGATGACCTTACTCGGTAGCCCCTACAGCCTAACTTGGTGAAAATAGAAGAGCACAGGGCTTATAAAAGGGTGGATTTTGAATCTGGTGAGCCGTAGCAGATTCGAACTGCCGACACCCTGATTCGTATTTCGACACCTTAACTCGTCTAAAACGAAAAGGAAGTCCCTGATTGGAAAACCGTGGGTCTGCTATGGAAAATCTGGAAGATGTGTTGACCTAAAACTGACCTGTAGTTGACCAGGAAGTAACCCGACAGGATGTCCGCAACAGGGTGTCAAATTTGTGGTGAAAGCCCATTTTGGGGGTTAGAATTAGCTTCAAAGTACCCCTGGGGCGACTCGAACGCCCGACACGCGGTTTAGGAAACCGCTGCTCTATCCTCTGAGCTACAGGGGCTGGTGGAGTTGGAGTGGCGACAAGCAGAACTTTCAAGCTTACATTCACCCTCACTCCGTAGTAATCATATCTGAAAACCAAATGGAGGTCAACTTGAAATCTCTTCGACAGGCGGATGCCAAACCTGGACCAGATTGTAATACGGGCGAAACGATCAGCTCAATCGTTATTTTGCCAAACATGTTCCATTCAGTACAACTTCAGTACAGCCTGTTTACCCCAGTACAACAGTTTTCCATTCTTCGGTACACGGGTCTAGCGTTGGCGCAGCGTCGGCGCTGTAAGTACAAAAACACACTGGCATCAACAGAAGGAGAATGCCTTCAACCAAGGGATGTACCGGGGAGAATCCGAATAGAATAAACAAAATTACTTGAGGAGGTTACTATGACAGTGACAGATGTAATCTATGGTGAACTCTTGAACGGGTTAAAGACAGGTTTGGACTACGACCAGATTCGTCTGAAATGGGAGAAGAGCAAAGGGCCATTCTACAATGCCCTGCAAATGGTGTTCGCTAACTCAGGCGTTGAACTGGGAAATCTACACGCGGAATTGAAGGCGCTCCAGGAGAAAAAGGGGGCAGCCGAAAATAGGCTCACCACGCTGAATAGCAACCAGAAAAGTGTCGAGACACAGGTTGAAGCGAAAAGGAAGTCGTGCCAGTCAGGGGAGCAAAAAGCCAGTCTCCTAAAAGAGCAGGCAGAGAAGCTCGATGCTGAACTTGGCGCAAAGGCTGAACTTCTAGATCAAGTTCGAGAACTCCAGAAGATGGGGTTTCATATAGACCAATTTCAGCAGCTGCGCGATGTCTTAGTAGAGATAGGTACGAAACGCGGACTTAAGCCCAAGGAAGCCATAGACGGCTTTTTCACCGATTTGAAAGACTACGATGCGAAGAGTGGCTTTGCCAACGAAGTGAAGAGGCTCACCGCAATTACAGCAACAGAAAAACTGGAAGCAAAAAAGTGGCAGGCAGAGAGGGAAGAACTAGGGAGGAAATACAGAGAGGTAAAAGAAGCCGTCGGTGCTACGGAGTCCCTGTTGAAACAAGGTGTTAAGCCGGAGCAGATAGTGGGCTGGAATAAGGTTGTTATGGCTGTTGGTGGAATCGATGAACTGAGCAAGGATCTCAGCCAATACAAGACCATCAAAGAGACAGTAGCCGCTCAGAACAAAGCAATGCAAAGCATGAAGTTGGAAAAGAAACAGCTTGAGGGGGAAATAACGAGTCTCAGGGAGCAGAAGGCCGGAATCGAGGGCGCAATAGAAACCTTGTCTGAGCAGGGAACTGAGAGAATAGCCGTGGCAAAGGACGAAGCTCTGTCTGAGATTAGGTCGCTTATCAAAGAGCTTCGGAATGAGGTTAAGTTCATTTGAGAGGCTAAGGCTGAAGCTGGCGCGCTCAAGAGGGAACTGGCCTACGCGCGATACTTCACATCCAACAATGACGAGGCACTAGCAACGGCTGGAAAAGAGTTAGCAGAAGCATGTCTCGGCGTAGTGGCGAAGTGGTGTAGACTTAGGGAAGTGTATTGCAAGACGAAAGTACCCGACTCTATGAGAAGCAGATATTACGGTTTGTCATCATATGAAGAGGTTGCCTTGCCTGATTTGATAAGATGGGCTCAGAGCGGGTTGGCCGAATACCATGATCGAGGGTCGGAGCGCAGAGTCTTCAAGCCGGTGCCAAATTACGCCGTCCAACTGATACAGAGCTTGCCAGTCTAACAACGATGCTTGAATATCCTAACAAGAGGTGACTTTGCAAAACGATGGGTTGTGGACCAGGGTAACAAAGCAAGCTATTGTGCAGCATGCTTCCCCTGCTTGGATGGAGAGAGCTCCAACTCGACCCAACAGCATATATTGTCTTCGAGAGAAACTAAAGGTTTAGACTGCTGACACCTTAACTTCCAAGCAGGTTGTCGCGGGTTCGAGTCCCGTCTCCCGCTCCAGCTTCGAATTGAGGGGATTCCGGAGCAGGATCTCTCTGATTTTTGACGAGTTAAGTTGTCGCGGCTTCCCCAGCCCTTCCACCAAGTTAAGTTGTCACCACCCAGACCCTCGACCGCCGGTATTATATCAAACAGGGTTTCTTTCTGCAATTTCTGTGATGTGGGTGTGATATGTCAGTGAGCCGGGTGGGATATGCGAATCTGATAGTGCTCCAAAAACGCTTGGTTTTGATGGATGTCGTTGAAATCGGGAGTAGGCTTCGAAGTTTCTATTGACCCTTGTCTTCAAAGTGTCCCATTTTCGCTGAGGGCAAACACACGGATAATACTTGACCAGGCATCGCCGGAACCAAAGAAGCTTTAACAATAAATTCAAATGAAAAATATTTACCGCCAAGACACAAAGAATTAGTTTTTTTCTTGTCTTTGTGCTTTTGTGGTCTATATCAAGAGCTGCATGTGTCCGCGAAAGAGTGATATCAACCGCTTTGCCTGGCCGGGCGTTGTTTCCTTGGCTCCGGGAGCGTATCATACGGCTGGAGTCAATTATGAGCGACGTGGGCGTTGCAGTTTATGTGGCCATCGGCTTCATCCTTTTTCTGGCCCACGTGGTCCAGGGCGTCATCGGTTTCGGCTCGATGATGGTGGCCCTGCCCCTGCTTTCCTTCTTCGTTCCGGTTAAGGACCTGATCCCGGCGCTGGTGGTGGTGAACCTCCTCCAGCCCGCCTGGTTCGTGTGCCGGGAAAGGCGGCGCATAGATTTGGCGCGGGCCCGGTTCATGCTCCTGTTCGGGCTTTTGGGAATGCCTTTGGGATACGCGGTCTTCCGCCTGCTCCCGGCCGAGGCCATGAAGCTTTTGATCGGGTTCTTTCTGATCGCGGTCTGTGGCCTCAAACTTTCGGGTCTGGAGACGCGGTGGGA
>Ga0315274_10012645_pt1 | contig 12036 bp, 4 predicted proteins | sample YL17G02_20_MG_FD_203700 | JGI IMG/M metagenome (GOLD analysis project Ga0315274, IMG submission 203700) | Sediment microbial communities from Yellowstone Lake, YNP, Wyoming, USA - YL17G02_20 | ecosystem: Environmental > Aquatic > Freshwater > Lake > Sediment | place: USA: Wyoming | collected... | reverse complement strand
TCTCTCTTGCCTCCGTCGTTCCGAGTCCATCTCTCTCTTTCCCCCTTCCTCTGCCTTTCCCCCTTCCGCTCTCTCGCGCCTCCGTCGTTCGGCCCCATCTCTCTCTTTCCCCCTTCTTCTGCCTTTCCCCCCTCCGCTCTCCATCACTTCCGCACGCCCACCCAGAACGACGCGTACATGTTCACCCTGTCCATGTACCCCCCCTCGGCCGTGTCGGCGCCGGCGACTCTGGAAACGTCGAAGCCTCCGACGTCGGCGAGGATCGGAGAATACCACGGCAGCAGCGACGCCGAGCGCCAGATGATGCGGCCGCCGCGCGGCACAGCGGCGCGCAGGGCCGCGGCGAGCTCCTTGGCGTACTTCTCGTCGCACCAGTCGCTGCGGAGGGTTGGTTTTTTTCGTTTAGTTGTTGTTCGTAGGGCGGATTGTTTTGGAGGTGAGATGAGAAGAAGAAAAGAAGAAGAACAAGAAAGAAGAAGAGGAAGAAAACTCGCGGAAGAGGAGCAGAAAAGGATAAAAACAGAAAAAAGAAGACGCGCACACATGGTCCATCAACACGACGCGGTCAGGCCTGAAACCGCTCCTCAGTGCGTCCAGAAAGGTGCACGACCTGACGTCGAGCCTGTCGATGACGCGCAGGCTCGCGCGCGGCCCCGCGGGCCCGGAGCCGCTGCCCGTCCTCCCGAGAGCGCGCGACGCCGACGAGCGAGAAGAAGCGGCGGGCAGCGCCTCGGACAGCCTCTCCTCCTCCCTCCCCCTCTCGGCTTCCTCGTCCACGGACCGCAGCAGCGCCACCCCCTCCCTCGTCATCCACCCGGGGCAGCACCCGCCCTCCTCCGGGCTGAGGTAGCTCCCGCGGAGGCAGGAGGCGTAAAAATAGTTGTCCGCCCTGAGGTGCGTCCGCGTCGCCACGCCGCCGAGCGCGCGCGCGGCGTAGGCCGAAAGCCTCTCGCCGTCGTCGCGCTCGATCATCTCGTACTGCGCGCAGGGCACGCCGGCCCCGAACCACAGCACGACCCTGTTGAAGAGCACGAAGGCGAGCGCCGAGGCCATCAGGTCGACGAGCGGGGCCGGCGCGCGCGAGAAGAAGCGGACTGGCCACGCGCCCTCCCAGACGCGGACCTGGGCCCCCAGCGTCGGCGCGTCGGCCATCTCGCGCAGCCAGCCGCCCAGGCCCAGCATCCTGGCGCCGACGTGGATCGCGGCGACCAGCTTGCCCATGCCGCCCTGGAAGTAGAGCCCGCGGGTTTTCGGGTCGAAGTAGTGGAGCCTCGGCGCCCAGAACGACCGCGCCGACTGCGACAGCAGCGGCGCCAGCGACCGCTCGTAGAGCCTCGGGGCCTCCGAGTGCCTCCCCTCGCCGAACAGCTTCCAGACGTCGTCGTAGGACAGCGCGCCAGCCGGCGAGCGCAGCGCGGCCGCCTTGAGCTCGAGGAGAGCCGACTGCGCGGGGTTGACGTCGACCGACACGACCTGCGCCGCCCCGGACAGCAGGGCCGTGAGCGAATTGTCTCCGCCGGAGGTCAGGGTCAGCAGGCGGCACCCCGGCTCGAGCCTGAGGACCTCTTCGTCGGCCCGGGGGTCCTCCCAAGACATGGTGTACAGGAACGTGGGCGGGAACGCCGAGGGGGCCTCGGGGGCCGGCTCGACGTGCCGCCGCTGGAGCGCGAAGGCGCGGCCCGCGGCGGCGGCGACGGCGGGGCAGGAACCGGCGGCGACGATGCCCCCTCCCCTCTCGGCCCTCCCGACCCAGGCGTACCAGGGAGCCCGCAGGTAGGGCACGTACGGGATGCCCCCTTCGCCGTTCTCTTCCCAGAGCCGCTCGAAGCGGTGGTCGAGCGCCGCGCGGCGCTCCGGGCCCACCGAGATGCCGTCGGTATCGAAGACGGCCGCCCAGAAGAAGCGGCGGGCCCAGGACATGGCGCGGTGAGGGTGGTCGCGCTTGGCCGCGGCGTAGAAATCGGCGACGCCGATGATCCTGTGGTTTGGTTGTCGGAGAGAGAGAGGGAGTGAGTTTTTGGGTTCTTTCTTTCGAGACGTCTCTCGTCGACTTTTCTCTGCCGGAACAAAAAAACAGAAATCGAAACAAAACGCACCCAGTCCCGGGCTTGAGCAGCGCCGCGGCGTGGTCGACCGCGTCGAGGAACGGCGGCATCATCGACAGCGAGTACGAGAAGGTCACGAGGTCGACGGAGCCCAGGCCGGATCCTTCCGGAGAGGAGGAAGTCGGGGGAACGAACGTCGTCGCGTCGCCGTGGACGACGTGCACGACGCCCTTCCATCCCGGGAGAGTGTCGACCTTGCGCTGCGCCTGCTCGCAGAGAGGCGCAGCGAGGTCGACGACGTAGATGGCACGGAAGCACTCGAGCGGGAGGTAGGAAAGCATGCTCTGCACGTTGAAGGCCGTGCCGCCTCCGAGGTCGACCCTTTTTTAAAGTTTTTTTTTGAAGAGAGAGAGGCGCGTGGTGTGAGAGTGGAGGAGGAAGGAGGGAGAGCTTTTTAAAGAAATGCAAAGAGAGGAAACAATCTCACCAGACGAGCGAGCGAGGGGGCGGCAGCGAGCCGCCGCAGGAGAGGCGGGCCGCGGCGGCGGCGAGCATCGGCTTGCGCGCCCACAGGAAGCGGGAGCGGAAGGCGTCGTCTGAGAGATAGAGGGGTGATAGTGGGTGTTTTTTTGAGAAAGAGAGGGTAGAGAGAGAAGAGAAGGGGGAATTGTTCGAAGAGGTCGGAAAGAAGATCAAAGAAGAAGAGGGCGGGGGAGCTAGGCGAAAAGGGCGAGAGCGAGAGCCAAGGGCGAGAGCGGGAGGGAAAAGGCGGGAAAAAGAGAAGAGCGAGAGGTCGAAGTCGAGGTCGAAAAGAGCGAAGGGAGCGAATCTCCCGTTCGCTCCCTTCGCGAAACTTATTCTCTTTGGTGCCTTTTCTCGATCACGTGCCACTCTCTTTGCTCTCGTCTCTCCCTCTTTCAATCCATAGATAAAACAGAATAGAATCAATCAGATTGCTCGCGTAATTAGCGCGAGCATGCGAAGGCTCAGGCAAGGCGGAGATAGAAGGAGGGGCCGACGTCGTCATCAAGGTGCCCTTTTGCTCTGCCGAATCGCAAACGAAAAACTCACATGCTTCCGCCTGAGGAGCGTAGAAGCTCGAAAGCCTCTCCTCGTGGGTGGAGCCAGTCTGCTTCTGGAACCACATCGTCTTGAGGCACAAAAGGTCGTTGAATAGCGAAGGAGCGGGCTCTTCTGGCGCCGCAGGCTGCTGGGGAGTTTCGGCGACGCCAGGGACGTCAAAGCACGGCTGGGCGTCGGCAGACGGGGCCGAGGCCACGGCGACGGCCGCGTCCCTTGCGGCAGCGAGCGTGGCCTTTCCCCGCCTGCGGAGGCCTCCGCTAGCCTCATCGAGGAACGCCGCCGGGGCGGCCTTCGGAGGTGCGAGACACATAGAGAAGAAGCGTGGTTGAGGAAGAGGAAGGCGAGGAATAGGAAGATGGGGAGTTCCAAGGAAAAAACCAAAAAAAAATTTGAAGCTGACGTTGAGTTTTCGACTCCCATCAAATTTTTTTTCGAGCTCTCTCACCTCAAAACTCCAGTCTCGCGTCCTCTCTTTTTCTCCAACATCGCGCCGAGGATGCGCAAGAGCGGGCCGCCCCCTCCGGGGCAGCGCTCCATCTCGGCCTTCTTCGGGGCGAGGCCGGCCGCCGTCGCTGCCGCGGGTGCCCCTGCGGCTGCGGAGACAAAGGTCTGTGTGTTTCGCCGTCGTTGCGGTTTCAAGCGGAAGAAGGAGAAACCGCCTCTCTTCTCCGTCTCTCGCGCTCTCACTCTTTGCCCCGATTTCAATGCCCTGTCGATCACCGACACGAGCGCGGAGACGCATCGGAGCAGGAGAGAAGACAACGGGCCGACGACGAGAGCCCGCACCCCCTCGCGCGAGCGAGCGCTTTCCGATGCTCTCGACCAGGGACGCGAGCGATTTTCGAATGCGTCTGCCATCTCAATCTCCGCCTCTCTCTCGGTTCTCACTCTCTTCCTTCCTTCGACTCGTTCTTCGCTACTCACTTACTCAATCGCAGGCCGAAGACGGACCCATGAAGGCCTCGGCGATGGAAATCGAGGCCCCGGCCAAGGGAAGGTCGGGTGCCGAGGGCACGACGACGGCGGCGACGATGACCGTCTCTGCCGACGCGGCGACCCGCCCTCTCGCTCCCGCTGCTGCTGCTGCTGCTGCTGCTGCTGCTGCTGCTGCTCTCCCGCCTCGCCTCCCGAAAGAAGAGCGCGCCGCGCGTCCGGCGCCCAAGAAGGCCAAGAAGGAGGCGGCGGCGGCGGCTGTTCCTGCTGAGAAGGCCGCTGCCGCCGCTGAAGACGCCTCCGAGGAGGAAGAAGAGGAAGACGCCCCCGTCGCCGTCGGCAAGAGGCCCCGGCGCGCCGCGGCCGCTGCCGCCCGCAAGCGCGCCGTCGTCCGCGACGACGACTCGGATGAAGAAGAAGAAGACGGCTCTGACGACGACGACTCGAGCTCGGAATCCGACTTTTCCGAGGCCGCGGCGGCGCAGGAGGAGACCGAAGACGTGAGTTGGACGGGAGGGGGAGAGAAGAGGGAGGGAAACGAGAGAGGGAAGCGAGATGAGAGAGGTTGTCGTCGCAACTTCCCCGCTTCAACACCGTTTTCTTCCCACTCGTTATCTCATCGTTAAAAAAAACAAATCCTCCGACAGGACGACGACGAAGGATCGGATGATGACTCCGAGGATGACGTCGACGAAGAAGACGAGTCCGAGGAGGAGCCGTCGCCGCCGAAGAAAAAGGGCCGCTCCGCCCCCGCCGCCGCCAAGGCCGCTCCCCCGCGCCCTCCCGCTGCCGCGAAAGCCACGCCCTTCGCCGCAAAGAACCCCGCCACCCCCACCGCCGCCTTCGCCGCAGCCACTCCGTTCGCGGCGCGGACCCCCGCGACGCCCGCCGCCGCGGGCGGAGAGAACGAAGGCGCCGCCGATGGCAGCGACGCCGCCGCCCGCTACTCCGCCCGCGACGCCGAGCGCTTCCCGTTTCTCCAGCCCGGGAGCGTCCGCGACGCCTCGGGCCTGAAGCCGGGAGACCTCAACTACTCCCCGCGAACCCTGCGCATCCCCCCGGGGTGGTTCAAGGCCGCGAAAGTCACCGAGGCGCAGCGCCAGTGGTGGGAGCTGAAGGCCGCCAACTTCGACTCGGTGCTGCTGTTCAAGATGGGGAAGTTCTACGAGATGTTCGAGATGGACGCGCACGTCGGCGCCGACGTCCTGGGGCTGCAGTACATGAAGGCAAAGGAGCAGCCGCACTGCGGGTTCCCCGAGGCGAGCTACGCGCCGTACGCCGAGAAGCTCGCGCGGGCCGGGCTGAGGGTGGTCGTCGTCGAGCAGACCGAGACGCCCGCGGCGCTCGCGGCGCGCAACGAGGAGCGGAAGCGGAAGGGCCTGCAGAAGGTCAACGTGGTGAACCGCGACGTGGTCTCCGTGCTGACGATCGGGACGCTGACGGACCCGGAGATGCTCGTGAGCTCGCCCGACGCGGCCAACGTCCTGGCACTGGTCGAGTTTTCGCCGCCGAGGAGCGACGAGCGCGGCGCGAGCGGCGCCGGAGCCACCGCCGACGGCGGCGACGTCGACTCCGAAGACGCTTCCGCGACCACCATCATCGGAGCCGCCTGCTTCGACGCCGCCACGGGCCGCGTCTCCGTGGGGGGATGGGCCGACTCGGCCTCGCGCCCGAGGCTGCGCGCGCTGCTTGCCGAGCTGCGGCCTGTTGAGGTCGTCGTCCCGCGCGGCAGCGGCGGGGCGTCCTCGTGCGCGCCCTCGTCGCGTGTGTCGCCCGTGCCGGCGACGACGCTCGCGCCGGTCACCCGCAGGGCGCTCCTCCTCTGCGGCAACGGCGCAGGGGGCGGAGGAGGCGGAGGGGTGCGGGTCAACGAGCTGGACGCGCCGAGCGACGCCGGGGCCGCGCTCGACGCCGTCGACGCCGCGTACTTGTCGGCTTGTTCGTCTTCTTCTCCTTCCCGCCCGGCGCTCGTCGAGCGCCTCGCCTCTTCGCTGCAAGGAGAGGGGACCGACGCTTCCTCCGCCGCCGCCGCCGCTCTGGCCGCCCTCGCCGCGGCCTCGGCCTTCCTACGCGACTGCAAGCTGGACGCCGCCGTGCTCGGGCTGCGGCGGCTCGAGCGGCTGCCGTGCGCCGACGCGCCGAGCGCGCGCGACGCCGAGGAGGTCCTCTCGTCGCAGCAGCAGCAGGGCGAAGGAGGAGCTCCTCGTTCCCCTCCCCCTCCCTCCCTCTCCCCGTTCCACGAGTCCCTCCCGCCCCTGGCCGTCGACGGCGCGGCCCTCGACGCCCTCGAGGTGCTCGCCAACGGCGCCGGCGGCGCCGCCGGCACGCTGCTCTCGGCGCTCGACTTCTGCGTGTCCCCCCCCGGGAGGCGCCGCCTCCGCGCCTGGCTCTGCCGGCCGCTGGGCTGCCCGCGCGCCATCTCCAAGAGGCAGGACGCGGTCGAGACGCTGCTGACCTCCGCGAGGGCCGCCGCGGACCAGGCCCGGGCGGCGCTCGCCGGGAGCGGCGACCTCGAGAGGTCGCTGGCGAGGCTCTCTGCCGCGGCCGCCGCCGCCGCCGCCGCCGTCGGCGGAGGAGGGATCGGCCGCGACGCCGCGGGCGTCGTCCTGTACGAGGACGCGGCCAAGAGGCGCGTGCTCGCCCTCGCCGGCGCGCTCAGGGGCCTGCGCCTGGCGCTCGACGCTCTGGCCGAGATCCGCTCGCTGCCGGGCCCGGAGCGCGCCGACGCGGACGGCGTCCTCCGCGCCCTGTCGAGCTCGCCGCTGCTCTCGTCGGCCGACGCGGCCCTGCGCGAGCTCGAGGGCGCCGCCGACTGGAGGGCCGCGGCCGAGGCCGGGCGCGTCTCGCCGGCGAGCCGCGGCGCCGACGCCGCCGTCGACGCCGCGGACGACGCGCTCGCGGCCGCCGACGCGGCGCTGGCGGCGCACCTCGACGCCGAGCGCTCGGCGCTCCGGTGCCGCTCCGCGGCGCTGGTCTCTCTGGGCAAAGAGTCGCACGTGCTCGAGGTCCCCGACGCCACCAAGGTGCCCGCGGACTACTCTCTGGTCGCCCAGCGGAAGGGGTTCCGCCGCTACGTCTCGCCGGCGCTCCGCGGGCTCGTGTCGGAGCGCGAGGCGGTGCTCGCTCAGCGGGAGGCCGCGCTGGCCGGCGTCCTGCGGGGCCTGCTGGCGCGCTTCGGCGCGAGGTCCGCAGCGTGGACGGCCGTGGCCGACGCCGCGGCGACGCTCGACGCGCTGCTGTCGCTGGCGGCCGCGGCGGAGGCCGGGGGCGCGTTCGGGCCGATGTGCAGGCCCAAGGTGCTCCCCCCCGTCACGAGGTCTGGAGGCGCGGAGGGAGGAGGGGACGACGACAGGAGCTCCTCCCCCTCCGCCGCCGCGCCGTCGCTCCGCGCCGTCGCGCTGAGGCACCCGGCCGCCGAGGCCCTGCTGCTCTCCTCCTCGGCCGCCCACGGCGGCGACTCGTCGTTCTCGTCCTCGTCGACCTTCGTGCCCAACGACGTGTCCCTCGGCGGCAGAAGCAAGGAAAAGGATTCGGACGCGGCGACGCCGCCGTTTGTGCTGCTCACGGGGCCCAACATGGGAGGCAAGTCGACGCTGCTGCGCCAGGTCTGCCTGGCGGCCCTCGCCGCGCACGCCGGCGCCTGGGTGCCCGCCGCGTCGTTCGAGCTCACGGCCGTCGACGCGGTGTTCGTGCGCGCCGGGGGCGCGCGCGACGCGATGCTCGCCGGCGCGTCGACCTTCCTGGTCGAGCTGCAGGAGGCCGCCGCTCCTCTGCGGCGCGGCACCGTCAACTCGCTCGTCGCGCTCGACGAGCTCGGGCGCGGGACGGCGACGGCCGACGGCGCCGCGATCGCCGGGGCGGTGCTGGACTCGCTGGCGCTGGGGACGGGCTGCAGGGGCCTGTTCGCGACGCACTACCACTCGCTCAGCGGCGGCGGCGCCTCCGCCGGCGCGGAGGAGGAGCGAGGGCGCTCCTCGGCTCCCTCATCGGGCCTGGCGGTCGCCAGGGGCGGCGCGCTGCCGATGCACATGGCCTGCCGCGTCGACGACGGCGACGGCCAGAGCCCTGATTCCGTCCCGCGCGTGACCTTCCTGTACAAGCTCGTGCGCGGGGCCTGTCCCAAGAGCTACGGGACCAACGTCGCGAGGCTGGCGGGTCTGCCGGAGCCCGTGGTGGCGAGGGCCGCGGCGCTCGCGGCCGAGCTCGAGGAGGAAGGCAAGGGCGGCGGCGGAGAAGGAGGAGACGCCGCTTCTCCATCGACGCCCGTACCCGCCGACCTCGCGGACCTGGTGAGGCGCGCCGCGGCCGCGGCCAAGGGCGAGGGCGACCTGAGGGAGGCGGTGCAGGCCGTGAGGGCCGCGGTGGAAGGGATGGTTTGAAGAACGATTTTTTTATTTGGAGAGAGAGAACTTGATTTCTTTTTTACTTGAAACTTTTTTGTTTTTTTTTCAGAGGACTAGAACGTAACCAGCACCCGTTAGAGAGAAAGAGACAGGGAGCGATAGAGAGAGTAAAAGAATGTCAGAGAGAGTAAATGAATGTCAGTCAGATGAAGAGAAATGAAAAATGAGATTACAAGGGTTTTTGCACTACTGCCTGGCCCTGCGGAGCGCGGCCATTCTCGCCTGCAGCGCTTGCAGCGTGCTGTTGTTCGTCACGACGCCGATGCCGCCTCCGCCTCCGCAGCTCGGCTCTCCTTTCGCCACCGAATTGGAAGAAGCAGCAGAGAGCCTCACGGCGGCGACCCTGGCGCGGAGCTCGTCGAGCGAGGGGGCGACAGCGGCAGCGACGGGCGCAGTGACAGAAAACGTCGAGGTCGCTCCTGCAGAGGTGGCCGACGCCGCTGGGACCGCCGCCGGCCCCGCCACCGGAGACATGAACGACGGAGACTGCTGCTGCTGCTGCCGCAGCGGCTCCCTCTGCTGCTGCTGCTGCTGTCTCTGCTGCTGCCTGGGGGCCGATTCTGCGGCGAGCGGCGTGGGACCCGGGGAGGGGGGCAGCGGGGGCAGCCTCGAGGGCGTGACCAGCGCCGCCGCGGCCACGGAGAGGGCGGCCGAGGGCGTCGTCGCCGCGCCCTCCGCCTCCCCCCTTTCGGCCTCGAACTTCGCGTTCGCCCTCGCGACCCCGCGGGAGATGTACGCCCTAAAGTGCTCCGAGGTCCTCGCTAGGTGCGGGCCCAGGTCGAGGCCGACGCCGGAGGAGCCGGCCTCGTCCCGGATGCCGCCGCGCGCGCGGCCAAACGCGGCCAGCTCGGCGAGCCCCTCCTCCGAGGTCTCCTTGCGGCCGATGCGGCGGAATATGGCGGCGAGCTCGGCCTTGGAGGAGGTGGAGGGGGTCCTCATCTTTGCCGTCGCAGCGGCCGCTGTCGCCGTCGAAGGAGAAGCGCGAGGCGCCGCCGGCGTCGAGGCCGGCGCGGCGGCGGCGGCAGAGGGGGAGCAGGGAGGAAGGGGAGGGGCCTGCTCCTGTCGGAGGCTCGCCGGGCGGCGCGGAGCGGGGGCGGCAGCATCAGAGGAAAGAGCAGGCGCGGCCGCCCTCGCAGCAGCGACGAAAGGAGCGATCCCGGCCGAGGGCCCGAACAGTGTGCGCAGGTGCAGGTCGACGAGCGACGCGACCAGCGGGAGGCGGTTTGTCGCCGCCGACCCCGCCGTCGGCGGAAGCAGCCCCGCCTCCTCGAGGTCGCCGCGCATCGCCTGCGCTCCGCGAGCCCTGCAGAGCTCCAGCAGCAGGGCCTTGACTGCCCTGGCAGGCCTGTCAGAAGAAGCGGAGGAAGGAGAAGAAGCGGCGGAGGCGTCGAGAGCAGAGCCGCTGCCGCTGCCGCCGCTGCCGCTCCTGCTGCTGCTGTTGCCCAGGCTCTCGAGGCACTCGTGCACCGCCAGCAGTAGCGCCGCCGGGTCCATCGCCGGGAGCGAGTCCCGCAGGTTCCGGGCGAGCTTGACGAGGCACTTGACGACCAGGTCGTCGAAGCGGTGGTTGCGCGGCGGGGCGGAAGGGAAAGGATGAGAAGGAGCCCCCGCCGCCGCCGACGACATCGCTGCCATCGCCCGGACGCGCGCCGGCGGCGACCGCAGCAGCGCGAGCAGCGCCGCGTACGCCGCGTCCGGGTGCGCCGAGTCCAGCACGCGCAACATCAGCACGTTGAGTCCCTTGAGCAGCGTCGCGCCCTCGGCCAGGCCGCTGGAATCGATCGAGCCGGCGCGGGGCAGCGCGTCGTCGAGGAGCCTGCCGAGCAGCGCGCCGACGCAGGCCCGCAGAGCGCGCGGGCGCACGGCCCTGGCGACGGGCCTGGCCGCGAACGCGCTTAGCAGCGCGTTCAGGACGTACTTGGCGGTCCTGGCGCCCCCTGCGGACCTCGCGGCGAGGTCGCCGTCTTCGGGCCCCGGGGTCAAGGGATGGCGCGCGCCCGCGCCGTCGGGGTCGAAACTCGGAAAACCGCACAGCAGGGCGTCGAACGCAGGGTCGACCCTGCGCGCCAGCTCGGCCACGAGCGCGTCGGCGTCCTCGGCGCAGCGCTCGGTCAGCCTCGAGGGCGCCCTCCCCGCGGCGACGTCTCCGAGGTCGCGCAGCAGGAACTTGATTCCCTCGATCGCGGCGTCCGTGTCGGGCGCGTGCAGGTCGGCGAGCGCGGCGTCCCAGGCCGCGACGGGGTCTTCCTCCTCTTCCTCTTGGAGCTCTTCTCCTTCCTCCTCGGAAGAGGCGGTTCTGAACTCGTCTTCCTCTTCCTCTTCGTCGTCGTAGACAGCGGGGGCTGCGACGACGGTCGGGGGAGGGGCCGGCGTCGGGGCAGAGAGGCGGCGAGCGGAAGCAGAGGCGACGGGGGTCGCTGTCGTCTCTGGGGGCGCGGGAGTTTTCTCCAAGGTGACGGAGGCAGCGCCGAGGGCAGAGACGCTCCACGGCGTGCGCTGCTGCTGCTGCTGCTGCGCCGCGGCGACGGGCGTCGATGCGACAGGCTGCTGCTGCCTCGGGGCAGCAGCAGCAACAGCAGCAGGAGGAGGAGGAGGACACAGAGCGACGGAAGGAGTCGCAGGAGCTCTCCGCTGCTGCTGCTGCTGCTCCTCTGCTTCTCCTTCCTCTTCGGCCCTGGCCAAGACGCCGGCGCGCTTGAGCACCTCGCGCGCAGCCTCCCTCGCCGGCGCCGCCGCCATCCTGTTGGCCGCGGCCACCAGGGCGCGCGCGCTGACGAGAGAGCTGCTGTCACCCAGAGCAGAGGCCAAGGCGATCCCCCCTTCGCGCGCCGACGCGGCCTTGTCTGCCCACCCTCGCCCGGCGGCGCGGATGAGCGCCGAGACGCACTCAGGCGAGAGCGTCGCGTTCCTCTTCGGCGCCTCCCGCTCGACGGCGCGGGCGAGCCAGAGCAGCGCCGCGGCCCTGCCCTCGCTCCCGCTCGAGATGACGATGTTATTTTTGATGGAGGAGGCAGCGGAGGAAGAAGAGGAGCCGCAGGCGGCGTCGCAGACCGCGGGAAGGAGCCTGTCGGCCGGCAGCGCCGAGGCCCACGCGTCGAGCAGCCCCTCGGCGGCCTCCCGCACGGCCCGCTTCTTGTCCCCGAGCGCCGAGAGCGCGGGCGCCAGCAGGTGGGCCCGCGCGACGCGGTCGAAGTCCGGCCCGCGCATGCCGAGGCTCAGCGTGGTCGCGACGCAGAAGGCCCTCGCGGAGATGTTGGCGTTGGCGTCGCGCGAGGCGCGCTCGGCGAGCGCGGCGGGCAGTGCGCCGAGCCCCGAGGCGGAGACGACGCGCCTGGCCGCGGGGCCCCGCCCGCCCGCGGCCTCCTCGACGGCGTCTTCGACCTCCCCCAGGGCCGCGTTGCGCTCTTTCCAGTTGGGGTGGGAGAAGCGGGCGAAGAGGGCGGGCGTGAGGGAGGAGGAGATGTCTTTGCGGGGGAGGAGGGCGTCGGCGTCGCCGCTTTCGTCGGAGGCGGAAGGCTCGACGGCGGCGGCGGCGGCGGAGGGAGAAGGAGCAGCGCCTGCGGCGGCGGAGG
>Ga0315274_10012644_pt1 | contig 12036 bp, 22 predicted proteins | sample YL17G02_20_MG_FD_203700 | JGI IMG/M metagenome (GOLD analysis project Ga0315274, IMG submission 203700) | Sediment microbial communities from Yellowstone Lake, YNP, Wyoming, USA - YL17G02_20 | ecosystem: Environmental > Aquatic > Freshwater > Lake > Sediment | place: USA: Wyoming | collected... | reverse complement strand
ATCGCTCCTCAATTACTTTTTTGAGTTCGGAGAATTTGTCTAAGGACTGAGCGTGTTGCATGACAAGCGTGATAACGTCGTAGGCATAAATCGAATCTATCTCTCCGTTAACACGACCATAATGTATATACGGCTCAATCAGCTTTCTCGCTTCTTCTTCAGTCATAACGATTCTCCTTTCGGTGGATCAGGTAATGGTCGTTTACCATCGAGAATTTCTTTGATCCTCATTAAATTGTCCAGTACATCGCTATACTTTTGATTCTGGTTTAATTCACGAAGAATTATCATGCCAATCATTACAACGCCCCTTGCATGAACAATTATTTCTTTCAGTCGTTTGTTCTCATTTATCCATCTGTGTTTGTTGCGCTCGGTCTGGATGCCGAGTTGGAAGAACTCAAGTGGAATACACGTTGGATCGTCTGGGTCTTCTATTCCCCACGAGAAATCCTTCCATCCTTTCTCAAACACCTCTCGTTCCTCTTTGCTGAGTTCGGTCATGATTTTTTCCTTCTTGGTAAATGATTTCTCATCTCATGTTTATTTAAAATTATTACAAGTACTGAATGTTTCATCTTCTTTCCACAATCTTTACAAAATATAGACCTTAACATTTCATGCCAACTCCATTTATGAATATGTCTAATAGTTGGATCTGTCATAGATTCTCCTATCTTATTTTGTTTTTGGCTTCTCGGTTATCTTTTTAAAGTGCCAAGTGATTTGATTCTCCTACCCTGCAAGGCATTTGTTTTAGTTTTTAGTGCCAATCTATGCCCGAACTTTCCGAACCGTCCTATCGTAGGAGAATCGAATAGTTTGACTTGGAGTTCAGTATCATAATATCTCCAAGAAATCATATAACATCTCACCTTGAAACGATTGTTTGAGTATTCGTATGAATTTTCTTTCTTCACATTCTTGAATTGACAAACTATTTTGATCTTTAGGAATTTGATGTGGATAGAACTTGTAAACAATTCCAGCTCTACGAATCTCCCATAAGAAGAATGGATTGAATCCTACTTCTTCGAGCCAATCCATAGCTTCTATTTGATGCTTCTTAATTCCAGAAGTATCGTAACCAATTGGAATAGTTCCATGTTCTGTTGACTTGACTTCCATAAATATTGGTTCTTTAGTTTTAACTATTGCTCCAATAAAGTCAAATCCTGTTTTACTTCCATGTACCCAGTATTTCTTTGCAGGGACAAAGACCATTGGAGATTCAGCAAATTGAATATATGCAAGTTTTTGATCTTTATATAACTTGCAAGTATTTTTCAATTCCTTCTCGAACTGTTTACCTATCTTTGCAGATTTTCCTTTCATGGAAGTTTTACCTGAAGCAATATCAAGCAGACTTCCAAAAGAAGTAAACAGTTCTTCCTGCTTCTTTTTGTTTGGTCTACGACCAGCGAGTATATCTGAAAGATCAGCCATGATTATGGTTGCACCATCCAATCATTTGCAAGAATGTCATAAATAGTTGGATACCATTGTATGTTATTTGTTGCTGAAAATATCATAAAATTTTGGTCAACATATAACCAACCAGTATAAGACCTCCTCTTAAATCGTTTACCAGTTTTCAACGCTCGTATTATTGTCATTTAATATCCTAATCATTGAAAATTATATTTGAAGAACTCAAATAACTCATAAGTTTTCTGTACGTCATTCATACAGTATTCTTTGAGTTTCTCAATATTTCCACTATTTATACATTCAACTATCGAAATATCTCCATCTGCAATTGATAACTTTGTACCTAATCCAAAGTATTGCATCCATTTCTTGAGAGATACCATCTTTAATCCCCAATCAGAACCGAGCATTGAAAGATTAGAGATTTGGTTCAAATGCACAAAGAGATCAATATGAACATTCTCCTTGCCATAATCCTTATTGTAAGGATATATGTCAAGTTTGAGAGATATTTTATGGATTGCAGCTCTAAACATCAGAAATGGAAAATCAAAGTTCTTTCCATTAAATGTTATAAGTTGTGTTTGTGGTTTTATTAGTTTTTTGAATTCTTCTAACATTTTCTTTTCATCTATATTGTAGATGAAATGATCCGTAATCTCAGCAGGAGTTAATTCTGGAAATACTGAATAAGACTCTTCTTGAACTTCCCTAACTCCTATGCAAGCTATACGTCCACATACTGGAGATAACGCTCCCTTTTGTAACGCAACATCAGCTTTACTATCAGCACCATCAGCAAGATCAGATAAACTTTTACCTCTTGTAACTGTACGAGTTTTCTTTTCTTTTAATTCATCAACAAATGGAGCAAGTGCATCTTCTGCATTTTCTCCGAGCATTGTTTCAATATCCACGATCAATCGGTGTGTCATATTTCCCCTCTTCTGGTTGTAGTTTTAATTTTTTACGTAGCTCTGCATTTTTTGTTCTCAACTTTGTATTAGTTTTTGAAAGTTTTCCAGAAAGTTCATACCATCTGTTACCGTATCTTATAGCTTTTTCTTCTGCTCTTTCAAGTTCATCAATAATATCATAAATCTTTTTAATATCCCAATCTGTTATAATCTTCTTTGCAAAAAATCTTTCTTTGAAGAAAGACAAAGTTTCTCTTTGTATTGGTGTCATCATGGCAAGTCCTCAACGTATGCTAAGTCTGGATTAAAGTGAATACGCTTCTCACCTATTCCAGAATATCGAGTTTTATCAAATATAAGGAATAAGATGTTTTGATGTTTTGGGTTATTAGTATATTTATATTCATACATCAAGAGAAGTATCTCTGACGCAAGCTGAGAGAGTTGATCACTTTCTGCCAAGTCCGACGATTGAGGTCTTTTAGTCTCTCTTGCCTCCACTCCTCTTCCGAGCTGGGCAAAATATACCCACGCCATATTATTGGCTTTTGTGAACCGTTTGGTAGCTTTAACCATTCTACCCAGATCATTTCTCTTGTCTTCATCTATACCATCCATTAATGTGATAAAATCAACCATACAAACCGTAGCACCAATCTTCTTACAAATCTTCTTCATCGTTGGCAAATCATAAACATTATCATAAATAAAAAGTCTATTATGATATTGAGTAAGATTTCTTTTTGATAAGTTTACTCTTTCAATTTCTTCCGTTGTAAGATTATTAATACGCATCTTGTAAGATGATACTTTTGAAACACTACTTATCATCTTCCTATTAATTGCATCTTTAGACATTTCCAATTCAAACTTAACAACCTTAGCTTCTGGATTCTTGTTAAGAATTGATAGAGCTAATGCAACGGACATTGTAGTTTTCCCATGTCCTGGACGTCCTGCAATCATAGTAACTTCTTTGTAGGAAAGTCCACCTATAATATCATCTATTGCCTTTAAACCTGTTGGAATTAATACAGGCGGTGGATCTGGACTACTCAAATCTTCTATCGTCTTTTCTATTTCTCTTTCAAATGAATAGTCAATATTATATTGAGTAAGTTTTTCTATCGCCTCATTAAGTTGTGAAATGAATTCGATAGTATTTTGAGGGCTGTTTTGTATATTACTTCTTGCCTTCTCAAGTAATTTAGACGTTTCTCTTCTAATGTAATTATTTTCAAGGGTCTCAATAATTGAAGATAAGACCAGTTCTTGAGGTACTTTACCGACAATCTTATCAATATAGCTCTTCGCTTCATTTGAACCTATTGCAGTTGAAAGTTTATTTATAATCCATATAAAGTCTATGTATGTATTTTCAGCAATACATTTTTCTACAACATCAAATAGTTGTAATGTGTTTGGAAATGAGAAAAATTCTCGTTTAACGTGAGTGAATTCATCAGCTTCTACTATTCCCCCAATAATAGCACCGAAAAAGATTTCTTCCAGCTCGTTAGTCGAAAAGACTTGTTTGCTGGGACTGTTCAGTAGGTCTTGAAGGTTTGCCATTGTCCTCTGTAATAATTATTGTACGTGCTTCTTTTTCCAGTTGAATTTCTTTTTGAAGTTTAACGTGTTTTTCAGCTGATAACTTTTCTTCATCTGTTACTTCTACTTCCTCAATGGCTTCGTCAAATACGTCTAATTGAGGTTTCTTACATTTGAAGTTTGTTATCAACAATTCGTCTAATTTAAGATTTCTTGCCTTCTTCCCAAGTGAATGGTATACAACTGATAATCTTGTTATGTAATGTTCTTTATATAAATCTACAATCTCTGGAACATTATCGTAACTTACTATCCAAGGACTCTTGCATTTATCCAATGCTTGAGCCATAACAATATGCTTTGTTTTATTGAATACATTTTCATAGTAGTATGTTCTTATATCAGCTACCCAATAAGGTGGATCAAGATAAAACATACTTCCATTTTGATCATATTTTTCGATAATCTCAAAGTATTGCTTATTTTCAATTATAACGCCATCTAATTTTTCTCTTGCGAGTTTGAGGCGGTTAAGTAAAGAAAGATTGAAAGTAGCACTATTGCTGTCAATTGAAGCAGCGAATCCAGTACCAATCTGATTATTAAAGTTTGAACGTACCAAGAATAAATAAGCAACAGCACGTTCCACAAGAGTAGCATCTTTGAAGTTATTCTCATAAAGTTTAACGAAAGCCACGTATTGTTTTCTGGAGCATAATGTCCAATATGCTTTTTCAGCCAGTTCATCATAATTATCCCTCACTTGTATAAATAAATTAACGAGATTTTCATTAATGTCATTAATGCAATTTCTTGGTGACTTTGGTTTGTTGAAAAATACAGCGGCTGAACCCATAAATACTTCTACATAATGCTCATGTTCAGGCATTATGGAGATTATCTGACGAGCCAGCCGTTGCTTCCCACCATACCATGACACGATAGTTGGTAGTAGTGCCATCTTTTACCACTTTGGTTGTTCTAACGGAGTTCCAGTTGTAGGTGGAGCATCAGCAATATCCGACTTTTGTTGCATAACTTCTTCAGCAGTTGCTTCTCTGAGATATGCAGCAATTTTGTTATTGATGAAAGTAGGAAATTGCCCAGTCTCTTCGTTAGCTTTAGTTCCCGTGAATGTTTCATGTTTAATTGTTACAACAACCCAACGTCCAAGAAAATCATCAGAGTCAAGTGCTTTTGGATTCAAACCAAGAACTGTTACGAGATTCTTTAGTTTGAATACAGCTTTATCGCTGTAAGCAAAATGATCCAGAATATTAAGACGTTCATGGGTTGCTGGATGCCATATTGAAGTTGTCAATACAAGCATTTTACCACCCGAACTCTTGGAGATTTGTTCTTTTGATGAAGTAATTTCTCCAAGATATTTAATCTTTACTTTTGTAGGCAGTCCGTTGACTACCCCATCTTCTTCGACTGGAAGAAGATCAGTTGAACTAACTTTATTTAGTTCATCTTCTGTTATTGTTAATCTACCCATTGTTACTCCTCATTAAAAAGTGAAGGTTGGTCTGAATCGTTATCTGTAAAATCTTCTTCAACTGGGTTATCGTCTAATGCTTCTCCAAGTGGAGTATCGTGTAGAATTTCCGCTTGGTTATTTATTTGATTTAACTCTTTCTCTTTCCAATGATCTGGAGCAATATCCGCATACTCCAAGGTATCATCTTTTTCTTTATGTGATATCCATTTTTGTTCAGCAATATAGATTACAGCACAAGTTCTAAAATCAGAACTCCACTGTGTTGTAATTATTTCTGGATCATTGTCTAACCACTTCTCAAATTCTTCTGGATTTTCATGAACATTAAATACTTTCCACGTATAACGTCTAAAGATGATCGCTTTATCCTTTGGTCGCTCCGTCATCAGTGAAGAGTCCTGTTTCTGCTTTTCCTTCGGCTGGGATGTTAGAAGGTCTGATAGATTCGCCATTTATTTTTACTCCAAATTGTGTTTGCAATTCAGTATATTTATTGTGCAACAAGGTTCTTTCCTTTGTTGAGAACTCATCGTAATTAGTTTTACATTCTTCCCACCAAGAAACAAGTTTTACATCATTCTTCAACATACTTGCTTTGTTGTAGAGTTCAGTAAAGATAGATTCATCATCAAATGGAGGAGCGTTTTTCCTTCTCCAATGATACCCACCTCCACCCTTTCTGATTCCTGTACGATAGACTGGTTTAGCGAATTGTTTTTTCCATAGTTCAGTAAACTGTGGTTGCCACGCTTCCCTTGCAATTCCCAAATCTTTACAACATCTGGTTAAACAGTCAGATTTTGCAGATTCATTTGTACTTGCCCAACTGGACATAGAATTAGATTCTAAATAATCTGCTTCTCCAACTGCTCTTGCAACATAGCATCCACGAATAAATAACATTCCATCATAACACATTGTTTTGTCAATGACCTTTACTCCAATCTGGAGTAGAGCCCATTGACCTATTCCAAAAGTTTGATTAAGTTTTTCTCTAACAAATACTTGTGGAAGATAAATAAATCCTTGTGGATGTATTTCAAAATCCTCTGCTTTTGTTGGAGAAAGTAACTTTGCTTGTTCTTCTGGAGAGATTACTAATAGTGAAGCACCTCTATATTGATCAGGTTTACCTTCACTTTTTTCAGGTACAGCGAGAAAAGCATCAGTACTTGCCTGCTCCACTCTCTGCATTAATGATTCTTTCTGTTCCATTGTGTTCCTTCCCCTTTCTAAACGCTGAATGCGTTCCGATCATTTGTGTTAATTCCTTGCGTTGGCTTTCTCTTTCAATCTTTTCAAGAATAGCATCTCCCACGAAATAACTTATTTTAACGTGTGGATTTGCATTTGCATATTCAGTCAATTTTTCTCTAACAGTTGGAAAGATTTGAACTGTTTTCATTTTACGTTTATTTTCCATACTAACCTCTTTTTTCTATTTCAAGCAATCTAAAGACATTTCCTTTATTCCTTACAAAGTCTGTAATATCAACTTTTTGCTCAGATATTGGAAATTTATATGCTTTGATTGACTTTGTTATTGTTTTAAGTTTTTGCAGAACATCCATTGCTCCAACTTGTCCTGCGTCATCTGAATCATAGATTAGTTTAACCTGTTTGCCCACGAAATTTGTACTCCAGCTATCTTGCCACGAACCAGCTCCACTTGTGGAGGTAATAGCATTAATTCCCAGTGAATGGAGAACGAGACAATCAAATTCACCCTCACAAATAACCACCGTATTTTTTTGCAAAGCAATAATTGGGTATAATCTTGTTCCACCTTTCCTCCAATATAAAGACTTGGGGATTGATGAAGAGTTGTGTAATTTAATATTAATGAATCGTCCACTTTTCGTTTTAATTGGAATCGAATATCTTTGAGAGTGAGTGTCCCATCCAATGAGAAATTTACAAATTGTAATATAGGAAATACATCTATCACGGATCAAGTATTGAAGTTTAGAATAGTCTGATTTTAAATTCTTATGTAACTGTTCAATTACTATTGGAGAAATTGCTTCATTAAAGTTTAGATCGTCTCTGGATTTCTGAAACGCAAACTCAATTACACTTTCTTTCTCTTCAGGTTTGCCTAACTTATCAAGAAAGTCATTTAAAGTGCCACCTTGCCCACAACCAAAACAATACCATAAACCCGTCAGTTCATTAGCTTGGAAGCTCGGTGTCTTTTCTTCATGAAAGGGACATAATCCCTTCCACTCACTTTGCGTTGACTTCTTGAGATTCAGATACTTTTGATAGACTTCTATCATTCCGCTTCTCAAGTGCTTCCTTTAACAGATTGCTAATAAAATCGTTTTTCGGTTTTCTCAGTAGACCTTGAAGTGTTTCAATTCGTTGCTTTAATTCTGAAACAAATGCTGGCTTTGAGTATGTCTTACCAATGTTTAATTTATATCTTCCATGTTCCCTTCTACCAAGCGAAATACATGGTAACAGATCATCCTTTCTCATATTGCGAAATTCTCTGGCAATACTTGGAGCGTGTTTCTCATGTAGAAAATCGCAAATATCTTTAATTGTAAAGATTACTGGATTTTTATGTGTGATAGTTCTTCGTGATTTAACCTTCTCTTCCATGAACCTTAGGATACTGAGCCGTAGACTTTCCATCTTTCTTCTCACCTTTTAAAATTGATTTAACGTACTCTTCAATGAAGTTCCAATTAGTTACGTAAAAGTTTCCAACTTTTTCATCTTCAAGCTCATGACCAATGATAAATATTATTCTATCTTCATAAGTCTTTGCTAACACTTTTGCTCGTTCATATTCTGTTTCTCCAAATATAATAATATCTGGGAGAAGTCTTGGTAAAGAATTGTTAAAATAATACGCCTTAACTCCAAAGAAAGAAAATTTACTATGTGCTGACTTAATTGTTGATTCGTTTGGAGTCTCAGGCAGAGATACTTGTAATTCAATACCAGATTTTAGAAAAATATTCATTTCTTCTGCGTCAAAACTTAACGCATCATCAAATATTAATATTTTCAGTTTCGGCATAGTCAAGAATGGTTAAATTATACTGTGATTTAAAAAATATCTTTGCAGCTTCAGCTAAGGCAAGTTTTTTACCTACCTTAGCGTTATAATGTTCAGGTTGTATTCTTGATAAACCAAATGATATTTGTTTACCATCAAGAATTAATTTGCATTCGGTAACTATGAGTTCTTCACCGTCACCATTTCGTTTGGTACGTCTAACAGAATATATTTCACGCAGTTTCTTATTTTCTCCAAGTATAAATTCTTTAAACCCCATATTCTTCCTCATATTGAGCAATAAGAAATTGAACTTCTTGTAACAAATCTTCTGAATTAGTTAGTGCTAACTTCTCAAGATAGTCTGGGAGAGCTGGGTCATATCCTTGGTACTCTTCCCAAAGTTCTGACAGGAATTGAATGTCGTTCTCAATGTCTGCTATGCTAACTTCGTACTCTATCGAATCAATAGAAGCAATATCCATCATCTTGAGAATGTCAATATCTGTATCAAGTCCCCTATTCTCCATTGCTTCTGATACTAATAGAAGTCGATAGAAAATATACTTTTTATGATCTACAAATTTCCAATACAATCTATCTTCGGAAATAGGATCAGACTTCGTAAGATTCTTAAACAATGCCAACAATACACCGTATTCAGTATATAATGTTGAATTGTCCAAGTATCTTGTTGGTACGTGAAATATACGCATTAGTTACTTCCTTTCATTTAAGGTGCTTTCCATCCTTTTGCTGATGCAGGCATATTGAGTTTAATATAACATTCAGTGCAGGCAAAATGCCCACTTTTTGGATTATAAGTTCCTTCTTCATAAATAACAAATTGTTGAGCAGTTATTCCTATTTCTTTTGCTGCATCAACATATTCAGATAATTCGTATGGAGTTTTCTTGCATCTAATACAACGAATATCCAATTCATCGTCTAATTCTTCTAGTGTTTTCATCTTCGTTTTCATCTTCGCATTAACCTATCAATTAGTTCTGAGAATACAGTCATTTGAGCACGTTCGTCCGTACCTTCATGAACTGCGTCAACTATAATTCTCTTTTGTTCAATTAATTGCCATATATCTTGATCAATCGTATTTGTTCCAAGAAAGTAATAAGCCATAACATTATCTGTCTGACCAATCCTATGGAGTCTATCTTCGGCTTGTTCATGTACCGCTGGATTCCAACCCAACTCTATCGTTACAACATTGGAAGCAGCTGTTAATGTTATACCTAAACCTCCAGCTTGTAAACTTGCTATAAATAGCTTACAGTTCTCATCAGTTTGAAACTTCTCTACATTTCTATTCCGTTCTTCAAGATCATCAGCAGAAAACAAATGTGCAGCGTCTGGAAATCTAACCATTAGTTGTTTTTGTATCTCAATATGTATTGAGAATACAACTAACTTTTCTCCAGATTCTAAAAAGTTTTCAATCCATTCACAAACTGCATCAAATTTACCACGAGCAATAATCTGTTTAAGAAACTCCACTTGCGTGAGAGCAGCAGCCATGAAAGCTGCTCTTGCCCTTTCGTCTGAATAGTTTTTATTCAACTTTAAATAATTTATCAAATCCTTTAAAGCGAACTCATATTCTGGACGATTAGTTATCTCAACTTCGATTACATCTTTTTGTTTAGGTGGAAGCTCAGTTAAAACATCCATCTTCTTACGTCTTATGTACGCTAAACTTCTCAACCTTTCATTTAATCTATCAAGATTCTTTGGTCTTACAAACGTATTACCATAATAGACACAAAATTCTCTTTGAAATTGAGCTTCTCCACCGAATATCTGGAGAAGTCTTAATACTCTCAACTGAGAAACTAATTCTTGTGGTCTATTAAGTATAGGAGTTCCAGTCAATAAGAATATATGTTTAACTGGATCAGCTACTTTAATTGACAACTTAGTTCGCTGAGCACCAATGTTTTTCAAATAGTGACTCTCATCAAATATAACGCATTTAAAACCATGCTTTATGATCTCTTCATTGTAATTCTTCAACAACTCATAATTACAGATAGCAAAATCTGCATCCTTTGGAAATCTACCTAACATGAAATCAATAGCAGAAGTTCCATTGAACATATATATTTTACTATCAGGAGACCATTTGTGTATCTCTTTTTCCCAATTAAGTTTTAATGATGCTGGGCATACAACAAGTGCAGGGAAAGCTTTCAAAGTAATAACCGAAGCTATTGCCTGAATAGTTTTCCCTAATCCCATCTCATCAGCTATGAAGCATTTGCCTTTCGATACTGCATACAATACTCCAGCAATTTGAAATGGTCGTAGTTTATTAAGTATGTGTGGTGGAATTATATCTGGATTTAACGCTATTGCGTCTTCCAATTTCTTAGCTTCAATTGCCGCTTCTACTCTGGCAATATCTTTCTTGGACAATACAACCATTCCAAGTTTATCAATTGCTTCCTTCTTGCGTCTTGCAATTCCAAGAAAATCTATTACAGGTTCGTACTTAACAATTGAAGCTATTTGAACTTGTGTATCAAATCCAGAATCCCATTCCCACCAAGCTGATGGTATGTTATCTTCTGTACTCATTATTTTGCATAGAGTTTAGAAGTTCTTTCATGATAGTATTCCAATTCATCTAATGGAATACTTAATGTTAAGTCATTCAACCGTTTCTGAGCATAGTCTAATCTTCGTTCAAGTATCATTACTTGTTGAAAGACTATAATCGCTCGTCTGGTTTCATCACTTATTGTTTCTGCTGTTTGTTTCATTTTGCATCTCCAGATTATGAATGTGTGAGACGATCTCTCTTCTTAGGAACTGTAATTCCAACATATATTTGATCAACTGATCAAGAGAGATGTCTATGTTTTTTAGGTGTAATTTTTCTTTTTCTATCAATAACTCGTCCAACCCGATTCTCCTACGTTTTAAGCCATTTGTTTTTAGAGTCTATCCGATTCTACGCTTAGTCTCTAAAGATCGAAGCTAGATGCGGAGAATCAAATCACTATGCCATTTTAAAAAGCCATCGAGCTACGCAATTTACAATCTAAGATAGGATAAAGATTCCAATTGCAGGCGTATCAGGATTCGAACCTGAATTATGGGTAGTATGAACAGTAAACATTTAAGTTCTCGTGTTCAGGGACAACTGAATTTTTCCAAATTAAACTATACGCCTAACCAGCAATTACGACTTAGCTTCGATCACAACACGAAGCATCTGACGGAAAATCTCTGAACCTCCAGAGTTGGCTTCCAGACCAAGCAACTGTTCCAACTGAGCAGCTTGACCCTTCTCCATTTTCAAACCCACGAACTGAAAGTTTGAATCAGACTGTGCCTTCTCTTTGGTTTTGAGAAGATCAGTTAATGCGAGTACCTTTGTTGCTTCCATAATGTTACCTTTCAAAATTACTACGTAGTTCAGCTATTTATTTCTGTATTACCATCCGCTGGAATAGCCGATTGACCATTGGATGGTTTTAAACAATACTTTATAAATCTATCTTTTTTGAAACTACTATGTCTTATAAACATTTCTTCAGAAAACTTTTCAATAAATATCTGAAAATCCATTTCTGACAAGAATACTTCTCGACATTCAAAAAATA
>Ga0315274_10012643_pt1 | contig 12037 bp, 13 predicted proteins | sample YL17G02_20_MG_FD_203700 | JGI IMG/M metagenome (GOLD analysis project Ga0315274, IMG submission 203700) | Sediment microbial communities from Yellowstone Lake, YNP, Wyoming, USA - YL17G02_20 | ecosystem: Environmental > Aquatic > Freshwater > Lake > Sediment | place: USA: Wyoming | collected... | reverse complement strand
ACCACCTGGCCAGGCGAGAGCTTGATCGCCTCAGGCGCAAGGGTGACATAGTCGATATCGTCGCCAACCCGCTCGTCGCCCCGCGAGATCCTCAGACTCAGGTTCGCCGACGACGGGAAGCTCTCGATCTCCCCCTTCTGATTCCGCAGCTTCACCCGCACCTCCACCCGCTCGCCCACCTTCCACGTCGCACGCGGCGAGTAAAGCATGGCCTGCACGCCGCTCTCCGCGTTCCCCCACCCGCCCTCTGCTTTCTCGCCCGATCCCGAGCAGCCGCAGAAGCCCATCCCAAAGAGAACACCGACCGCAACTGTGCATCCGAGCCGCAACGCTCTCTCTCCTCTCACCAGGTCCTCCGTCAGGCCCTGTTCCGGGTCAACTATACGCTTCAGGGGCAAGGACTTCAAGCGCCGCCAACCCACCATTGACTCCACTTCGCGTCAAGGTACAATCGCAACCTGACGTGCAACCCTTGTAGGGGCGAACCTCGTGTTCGCCCCGAATCCGCAGCGCGCCACGAGAAGGGAGGGCGAACACAAGGTTCGCCCCTACTGCCGGCCCAAACGTTGTGGCCACGAATTGCCCAGGAGAACAGCGTGAGATCCAAAGTGCTTGGCTTGCTCTCGCTTGCCGCAGTGGTCGCATGCGGCCAGGATCTTGTGCAGAAGGTGCCCATCCTCTACTCCACCGACCTCTTCCACCCCCACGACGACCCCGACGACCACTACGACCTCGCCACCCTCTTCGCCCTCGACGAGCTCGACATCAAGGGCATCATCCTCGACCTCGGCGCCAAACAGAAACAGAAGACAGGCCGCCCCGCCGTCGAGCAGCTTATCCACATCACCGGCCGCCGCGTCCCCATCGCCATCGGCCTCGCCACCCCCCTCAAGAGCCGCGACGACAAGGCACTCGACCAGCCCGAAGAGTTCCAGGGCGCCGTCCAGCTCATCCTCGACGCCCTCCGCGAGTCGAAGCAGAAGGTCATCCTCTTCAGCACGGGAAGCTGCCGCGACATCGCTGCCGCCTTCAACCGAGAGCCCGACCTCCTCCGAGAGAAGGTCAGGGCCTACTACCCCAACGTCGGCGATGGCCCCGGTGGCGCTCAGGGCGAGTACAACGTCACCCTCGATCCCCGCGCCTACGAGCGCATCTTCGACATGGGTCCCCTCCTCCACTGGTGCCCCTGCTTCGGCAAGGACGGCTACGGCACCCACTACGTCGCCGACCAGCCGGCCGTCGTCGGCGCCTGCACCCCGCCCGTCCAGAACTACTTCGTCTACTGCCTCACCCAATCGAAGGCCGACCCCATCCCCTTCCTCTCCTCGGGGCCACATTCACTGCCGACCGGCAAGCGGGCAATGTGGTGCACCGCCCCGCTCTTCCACGCGGCAGGCCGCCGCATCTACCAGCGCGGCGCCGACGACTTCGTCGCCCTCCCACCCCCCGAGGCCGAGAAAGCCGGCCTCGCCGACAAGGCCATCGAGCCTTACCAGTTCGTCCCCGTCCGCGTCACCCTCACCGACCCCAAGCCCCTCGCCCAGAAGCTCGACGAACCCCCGCCCGGAAAGCTCGCCGCCGCCTTCTGGGGACGCGACAAGGACAAGGTCGGAACCGGCAAGCCTGAGCCCGACGGCAAGCCCGACTGCTGCGTCCGCCTCCTCGGCCTCGACCCAGCGAAGCCCATCAGGAACATCGTCCTCACCGGCCCCCGCGACGGACGCTGGGAGCTCGTCGAGACCGGACGCTGGTGGCGCCTCGCCTTCGACCGCGAAGCCAAGCGCCTCGACTGCTTCTTCCAATTCTACGAGGCCGGCGACCACCGCATCGAGATCACCTTCGACGACGGCTCCACCCAATCCGCCACCTTCGAAGTCCCCCAGGCCGCCGGCCCCGCACTCACCTTCGAGCTGGACACCAAAGAGCCCAACTGCCTCGTCTTCCGCGCCACCGACAAGCGCTACGGGGCGGTCATGACCTCGTGCCTCAAGAACCTGCTGCGCGAACTGGGACGGGAGGCCCGCCAGCCCTGACCGAAGGCCCCTGCCCCGAGCGGCCCCGGCGTGACCGAGCGGCCGGGTCCTCATGCCCTTTGCTTGCGGCCCCGGGCCGCCGTAGGGATTGAAGAGAAGAGTCTCACGCAGAGGCGGCGGGGGGAGCAGAGGTCGCAGACACGAGACACAGAGGGACGCCGAGCTTCCCCTACGCCTCCAACGCGGAGCCTGCGATCGAGAGAGCTTCAGAGGCTCCAGAGGCAGCGAAGCTGTGTGAGGGCATCGTCTAGGACCGTGATGGAGCCTGCCTCGATGCAGTAGTGCCGGAAGAACCGTGAGTAAAGTTCCTTGAGCAAGATGCAGCCGGTAAGGGGCAATAGTGGGTTGAATGTCCGCTGGTTGAAGGCGGGCAGGAGATGCTGGTTGTGCAATGGGTTGAGGCAAGGGACCATGTTCCATCTGGCCAGTGAGATGAATTGCGCGTGAACGTCCAGGCTGAATTTTGAGAAGACCAGATCATAGTACAGCTTGGTATTACCTTCGATCGCCATGGTGCGAGTGTCTGTACCGGCCCAGTTGCCCAATTCGATCGACCTCAGTTGCGCATCGAAGGAGTCCGCTGTCTGCGTCTCCGCCGGGCTGCCAAGGCACATGGCTTTGAACGCCTCCCTGTATGCCTCGTCCCCCTTCATCTTCAGGCCATAGAGATCCAGCTGACCAAGACTGTGGTGCACGAACTTCTCGCAGAGCTGGTGATCATCTTTGCTCAGCAACCATGCAACAAGAACAAGGATCTCGCAAAGGCAACGGAGAATTGTGCCCCCCAGTTCTGCCCTCCAGCAGGCCCGCTCTGTGAGCAGGTCCAGTGCAAGCGCGGTGGCCCGAGCCAGAAGCCCTCCGAGGACCGAACCCCTTGAGAAATGGTACGGGTCGGGCATGATCTTCCTATAGTCAGATTCCACGGCCGCGGCGAGTTGGCGAGCAGCTTCCATCAAGTACTGCGACTGCTGGCTCAACGCATTCGGGAGGTGGCTATCCTCTTCGCCGCCTGCCTGACCGAAAGTCCCAGGTTCACACATGGATACTCGTCCGTTAGTAGTCCAGAACTCCTCGGGCCAGTCGGCCCCTCGTACGGACTCCAAGGCGAGACAGGCAAAGGTTGCTCGGATGAACGAATCCACCTTGCCACGCTCTCGGCACTCGGGATAGTTCCCGAGTTCGGCGATCATCTCCTTGTCCGCCAGGTGAACTCGCCCTGCTTTCGCATACCTGGCTAGGGCCAGCGCTCTTGCCATATTGGCGTGCTCGCCGGTTCTGTCAAGCAACTGTGAAGTCCACCGTTTGAGTCCCGCGATTGTCGTGTCGAGTCCGCGGTCTCTAGATTCACAACTTGCCGAACGAAGCAACCATCCCATTGGGCACTTCTCATAGAGCCTGACGGCTTCGCAGAAAGGGCGCAGTACCGCACGCTCCACGAGGGGGGCATGCTCCTTGCAGACCAGTGCCCGCTTATCCTCCGGCACCTCGGCAAAACTAGAGACCAGCCCCGAGAATGGAGCCGACGCCGGTGCAATCTCATCAAGCACATCGAGAAGGCTGTAGACGACTCCCGGGGCGGACCGAACTCCGTAAGAATCTAGCACCGCTTCTAACCACAGAAGCTCCGGCAATACGTCCCTGTGGTAATCTAACACCGCCAGGTTCTCGTATGTCATCAGTGGCGGGACGAGTCTCTTGCCAACTTTCTTGTAGCACCCAAAGTCCCCGGGTCGCACCTTGCCGCTGCGGGCCTTTCCTCGGTGGGTCATGTCTCACCTGCATCTCTGGCATCATTCAGGGGCGCATGTTGAATTGGCCTTTGGCCGGCGTCCCCTTCTCTGGCTTCACACGCTGAGCACTTCGACCGAGAGCAGCTCCTTGACCTTGTGCTCGCTCTGGATGAGGGCGTCAATCTTGTCGAGGGTGCGGGCGTGGAAGTAGCGCTCGCCGCATTCCGGGCAGACCTCGGCTTCGACGTTCTCGACGATGTAGAGCCTGCCCTTGAGCCAGTGTTGTTTCCTGACCTTGCGCGGAAGGGTCTCGCCAGAGCAGAACTCACATTTCATCCGTATCACCTTTCGCGTAGGCGGTTATGACGATCAGGCTCCCTGTCTCTCGGAAGCGGCAGACCACATGCATCAGGCGGCCGTCACGGGCGGGGCCCTCGATGCGGCAGCGGGTTCCTCGCGGATCGGCTGTGAGCTTCTTTTCGACGAACCCGCGTAGGATCGCGTGCTCCGCATCGGCGCGCTCGAAGCCGTCATCTGCCAACTCGTCCTCGGCGTGCGACGACAGGTAGTAGTCGCGCCACCGGATCTTCTGCCGTATTCTCCCGATCGCCGGCACGGTCTCGGCCTCTTCGACGGAACGCCATGGAGAACTCCCCCCTATTATACTCTCCCGTGCCCCGCCTCGCACGCGGAATCTGGGCGAAGCCCACAATCCGACGCCACCCTTGAATCCACAGCGCCTCTCGCGCTCGCCGGCCGGCTGCGCAGACTCGAAGGAACCACGACGACAAACGGGACGTTTGTCGCGACGCCAGAGGGCCGGGTAACGCGCCCTTGCCAGCGTTTTCTGTTGCACTGACGGGCGGATTGGCTTATGATACGCTGGTTCGCGGCGCCCACCCCGGAAAGGAGAATGCAGCCATGGTAAAGTTGCGCAAGGTGAAGATCGGGTTCATTCCGGCCAACCGCGGCTTCTTCTCCGACAAGCTCGCGGCGAAGATGCGCAATGAGACCATCAAGGTTCTCAAGAGCATCGGCGTCGAGGTCGTCGTCCCCTCACCCGCCGACACCAAGGTCGGCTGCGTCGAATCACTCGACGAGGCGATCAAGGTCGGCCGCATGTTCCGCGAGGCCCAGCCCGACGGCATCGTCATCTCCGCCGTCAACTTCGGCGACGAACAGGGCGTCGCCATCGTCCTCAAGGAATCCGGCCTCCGCGTCCCCATCCTCATCGTCGGCTGCCAGGAAGAGGCCGTCCTCTCCCGCGAAATCGAGCGCCGCGACAGCTTCTGCGGCCTCCTCAGCATCGGCGAGGCCCTCCGCCAGCTCGGCCTCCCCTACTCCGTCCCCGAAGTCCCCATCTGCTTCCCCACCGACGAGAGCTTCCGCGCCACAGCGTCCCGCTTCGCCGCCGTCTGCCGCGTCGTCGGCGGCATCCGCAACGCACGCTACGGCCAGGTCGGCGCGCGACCCGACGCCTTCTGGACCTGTCGCTACAACGAAAAAGCCCTCCAGACCCTCGGCCCCACCTGCGTCACCCTCGACCTCTCCGAGGTAATAGGCCAGATCAACGCGATGAAGACCGACGCCGCCACGAAGCGCGTCATGGCCGACATGAAGAAGACGATTGACACCTCGGCCGTCGGCGACGACATCCTCGCCAAGATCGCCAAGCTCGAGCTCGTCCTCAAGAAGTTCATCGCCGATCGCAAGCTCGATGCCCTCGCCATCCAGTGCTGGACCTCAATCCAGCAGAACCTCGGCATCTGCACCTGCTCCGTCATGGGTCGTCTGGACGACAAGGGCACGCCCTGCGCCTGCGAGGCCGACATCATGGGCACCCTCTCCATGCACGCCCTCCAGCTCGCCAGCGGCGGCCCGAGCTGCCTCGCCGACTGGAACAACCTCCACAACGAGGACCCCGAGCTCGTCAACTGCTGGCACTGCGGCGTCTTCCCCCACTCCTGGGCCAAGACCCCGCGCAAGATGGCCTGCCACGAGATCATCGCCGGCACCGTCGGGCGCGAGAAGGCCATGGGCGTCGTCGAATTCGTCATGGACGACGGCCCCGTCACCCTCTGCCGTGCCACGCAGGACAACGCGGGCGGGTTCAAGGTCGCCTTGGCCCAGGGCGTCGTCGAGCCGAACCCTGCCGTCACCTTTGGCGCGTATGGATGGGTCCGCATCCCCAACTTCCAGCGTTTCTACCGCAACGTCCTCGTCCGCCACTTCCCCCACCACGTCGGCATGAACCGTGCCCACGTCGGCAACGTCCTCTGGGAAGCCTTCGGCAACTACCTCGGCTTCCAGACCTTCACCGCCGCCAACACCACCGGCCTCTGGAGCCCCGACCTGCCCTTCGCCGTCTGAACCGTGAAGCGCGAAACGTGAAACGTGAGAAGATGGGTAGGGCGTGCATACTTGCACGCGGAATCTTCTGAAGCCCGAAGGGCTGACATGGTAAAGCCCAGGGCAACGCCCTGGGAATTGGGGGCGTTTCCACCACAAGCCCTGTAAGGGCGAGATAGCGGCACACCCGGGCGCCTATCACGCCCTTACAGGGCTTCCCGCCTTCGCACGGCCTTGTCCCAGGGCGTTGCCCTGGGCTTCACCATCGCGCCCCGTTGGGGCTCAGGAACCGACCCCAGATTCCTGTCAAATGGGCTTGACAAGGCCCCGGACCGCGCCATACAATGCGCCGCATCACTCCTCTCGTGGGGGCATGGGACGCAAGTGGCTATTGACCTCCGAAAGATGACACCGGAACAAATCCGCCAGATGGGCATGGAAGCCCTGATCGAGAGGCTCGGCCCGGCCGGCATGCTCCGTTTTCTCCAGCAATTCGAGCTCGGCTCAGGAGACTACACCAAGGAGCGCCACACCTGGCTCGGCAAGCCCGACGTCAAGACCCTCGCCCGCGAAATCCGCCGTCGCCGCAAGACGCCTTGACGGCCCGTTCATCGGGAGCACTTCGGCATGGACCGTTCCCACGTTGGCAACGTCCTCTGGGAAGCCTTCGGCAACTACCTCGGCTTCCGCACCTACACCGCCGCAAACACCACCGGCGCCTGGAGCCCCGATCTGCCGTTTGCCGTGTGAAGCGTCCCGCGCAGCCTTGACATTCCGCACCGCGAATTTCATCTTGGAAGTCGCGCAAAAGGGCCGTCCGCAGGAGAGTTCACCCGTGCTCAAGACCCGCGAAGAGGCCCTGCAACTCGTCCACGAATTCCACGAGCGGCTTGCCGCCCTCTATGGCGACCGTCTCAAGGGGGTCTACCTCTACGGCTCCTATGCCCGCGGCGAGGCACGAGAGGACTCCGACATTGACGTGGCAGTCGTGCTCGAAGGCCCGCTGAATCGTCGCCAGGAGAGCCGCCGCACGAGCGAGCTCATCAGCACCCTCTCGCTCCGCGAAAACTGCGTCCTTATGCCCTTCTTCCTGTCGCAGGAGGAGCGCCTCACCGGCCCATATGCGGTCTTCCGCAACATCGCGAGCGAAGGAGTTGCCGTGTGAAGCCCTACCATCGCGCCGGCCTCGAAATGGCAAGAGCGCGTTCCGACAGTGACTACCTTGCCGAGCCGGAGGACACTCCAGAAGATGCCCGAGATGACCTCATGATGGCCCGCGACTTCGTCGCCGCCTGTCGCAACTTCCTGGACAGACCGCAAACCGGCGCCTGTCCCTAGTTTCAGGCGCCTGTCCCTAGTTTCAGAATGTGGCACAGCCGCCCTCGGCTGTAGCGGAAGGGCTTGCCCTGCCAGAGGAATCGAAAGTTGAGTAACCCCAACACTACTTGAGGGATAGGATGGGGCCGGAAGATTTCTCGCTTTCGGCCCTATTTTGGGCTTGAAAGTATCAGCAGAATATGATAGATAACTGATACCATGCCGAATGAGCGTCGTGCCAGCGAGCTTCGCCAGGAGATCGGGCGGTTGAGCACCGAGCGCTCGACCGTCGAGCGGGAGCTGCTGCGCCGGCGCCGGATGCTCGCCGCCAGCCTGATCGAGCGCCACCTGGGGACGCGGCAGCAGAAGCGGGAGTCCTCGGCCTTCTATCTGTCATGGGCCCGCGCGGGTCGCACGCGGCTCCTCTATGTGGCCAAGGATCGGCTGGAGGGGGTCCGCCAGGCGGTGGAGGCGTGGCGGGCCTTTCGGGCGGCGCTGCGCCGGTGGCGGGAGCTCTCGGTGCGCCTCGAGACCCTGTGGCGCAACCTGGCCGAGGCCCAAGCCCAATCCCCGGAGGAACTTCCGTCATGAGCCAGCCGCCGACCTACGCCGTCTGGTATCGCGACGACGCCGCATGCTCCGAGGCCCTCCGCTCGGGGGCGCCCGTGGAGGTCGAGCTCAGCTCGTTCGGCGACAACGACGTGGTGCTCGATTTCCTCGTGACCTCGGGCCTTTGGTCGGTCCTGACCGCGATGGAGCCCGACGGGCTCCGCAAGGAGAACGGCAAGCCGTGGCGCGCCCTCAACGGGGTCGAGGTGCTCCGCGAGCTGGCCCGGGTGGACCGGATCGCCCACTGCGGCAAGATCGTGCGCGACGTCCGCCTGATGATGATCGCGGGCTTCAACGCGGAGGCGGTGGCCCGCGCCCGCGCGCGGGACCGTCCCGTCGTGGACCCCGAGACCCTGGCCAACCACCTCGCCCGGATCAGCCCCCGCTCGGCGGCCCGCACCTTCGCCGAGCACGTCGGCCTGCTGCGCCGCAAGCGCTGGATTCGGGGCCACACCTACGTGGCCGACGCCCACGAGCTCATCGTGCCCTACGGCCGCCACTCCGAGCGCCTGGGCCGCATCGGCGAGAAGTACGGCTACAAGCTCGTCATCCTGCTCAACGCGACCCCGAGCGCGAGCGTGTCGTCGGCTTCGCCCTCGGCCCCCTCCAGCACAGCGAGCGGGGCCTCCTGCGGATCATCCTGCGCGACCTCCAGCGGCGATTCGGCCCCGTCGGCGACTGGATGCACACGCTGCTGCTCGACCGCGGCTACTGGGGCGCCGAGTTCCTCCTCGGCCTCCACCGCCGCTACGGCATCGACCTGGTGACCCGCGCCCGAGACGACGGCCTGGAGTTCGTCCAGGAACTCAACCGCCTGGCCGCCAGCCCCGAAGCCGTCTGGCAATGGGCCCACGAGACCCACTCCCGCTTCGGCGAGATCCAAGTCCACCTCACAGGCTTCGACGGGATCGCGCTTTACGGCCAGAATGGCAAGGTGCTGGGCCAGCTCAACGCCGTGGCCGACGACGAATACGACACGGCGGGCCAGCGCCTCCGCGACGAGAAGGGCGACGAGCGGCCCCGCTTCCACTACGCGACCACCCTCCCGAGTGCCGCCCGGCCCCATCGCATCCGCCGCTACTACCGGGGCCGCTGGGTCATCGAAAACCAAGGCTTCCGCGAACTCACCCAGGCCTGGGCCCTCGACTGCCCCGCCGGCCGCCGCTTCAACATTCTCAACTCCCGCATCGCCTTCACCCTGATGCTCTACAACGCCGACCGCCGCCTGCGGATGAAACACCCGGAGCTCTGGCAAGAGGTCCTCCGCCGCCAACAGGCCTTCGGCGAGCGGAACCGGTTAGGCGGCCCCTCCGTCGCGGCCTACACGCCCGAGGGCCACCTGGGACTCTACACCATCGCGGAGTACGAACAACTCGTAGCCGACCGAGAGCGCCACCGTCTCTTGCACGCGCTGCGAGAGGGGCTCGCGCAAGGCGAGTCCCTTGAGCGAGTGCTTGAACGGCTTCAGAGCGAGACCCTTCGGAAGGCCTGATTCTTTTTCGCGCCCATCCGCGAAAAGCCACCCCCCCTTCCGGATGAACTTTCGATTCCTCTGCCCACGCCAGGGCGTCCTTGACACCGGTGTCCGGGGGTGTTAGACTCCGTAAGGAGATGTCAGTCCCCGCGCTCGTGGATTTCGCGGTGGGTAGCGGATGAAGCTCTGGGCTCGGTTGGTCATTGCCTTCCTCTTTGTGGTCCTGCTCCTCGGCGGCATCACGGTGTACACCGGCAGCACGCTGATCGAGGGCACGGTCCGCCGCGAGGCGCAGCACCGCACGGAGCTCGACCTGCGGAGCGCGCGGGTGCAGATCGACAGGCGGCTCTCGGCGATCCAGGACTTCGTGGAGTACACCGCGCGAAGGACCTTCGTCGTGCCGGCGCTCCAGGACAAAGCCTCACAGGAGGTCCGCCTCCTTCTCGAGCGCGACAGGCTCCGCTGGGGCCTCGATGCCCTCAGCATCTGCGATCTCGGCGGCAAGGTCGTCCTGCGCACGCGGCATCCCTACAAGACCGGGGACAATCGGACTCTCGACCCCGTCGTCGAGAAGGCCCTGAAGGGCGAGGCGGCCCACGGCATTGTCCTCCTCTACGCCGACGAGCTGGGGGCCGAGGGCACCGAGCTGCCTCGACAGGCCTTCATCAGCTTCGTCCCCACCGACCGGGCGAAGCCTCGGCCCGAGACGTCCGAGTCCTCCGGCATGATGCTCTGGGCCGCAGTGCCGGTCCGCGGCGACGACGGCAAGGTGCTCGGGGCCGTCTACGGCGGCGTCCTCCTGACCCGGAACTGGGACATGGTGGACGGCTTCCGCGACATGGTCTTCGGCGACGAGAAGTACGGGGGCAAGGACCTCGGCACCGTGACGATCTTCCTCTGGGACGTGCGGATCGCCACCAACGTCAGGACCGCTCAGGGCGACCGCGCCATCGGCACGCGGGTCTCCGCGGAGGTCTATGACCGTGTCCTCGAGAGCGGCGACCGCTGGCACGCCCGCGCCTTCGTCGTCACCGACTGGTACATCTCCGCCTACGAGCCCATCCGCGACCCCCGTGGCAAGACGATCGGCATCCTCTACGTCGGCATCCTCGAGCAGAAGTACAACGACCTCCGAAACCGTATCCTGGCCTCCTTCTACACCCCGATCGGCATCGCCATCGCCCTCTCCGTCGTGTTCTCTCTCGTCCTCGCCAGGACCATTGCCAAGCCCGTCAGCGAGCTGGTCACCGCCTCCAGGCGCCTTGCCGATGGCGACCTCAACTATCGCCCCAACTCCGCGAAGTCCCTGCCCGAGCTCGACAGGCTCATGTCCGCGTACACCCAGATGGCCGATGCCATCAGGCAGCGCGACCTCGACCTGCGCCGCGAGCACGCCGAGCTCGCCACGTCCAACGAGAGACTCACCCAGCTCAACCGCAATTACATGGAGATGCTCGGCTTCGTCACCCACGAGCTCAAGAACCCCCTCAACAGCGTCATCTTCTCCGCCGCCGCACTCCGCGACGGCTACCTCGGCTCCCTCAACGACAAGCAGAAGGACAGCGCCGAGCGCGTCGTCAGGAACGCCAGGTACCTCGAAGAGATGATCGCCCACTACCTGAGCCTCTCCCGCATCGAGAAAGGCGAGATGAAGGCCGAGAAGCGCTCAACCGACCTCCGCAGGGAGGTCGTCGAGCCGATCCTCAACCAGCTCAAGAGCAACATTGACCAAGCGAGGATGCACGTCGAAAACAGCGTCCCCGAGGGACTCGTCCTGGTCGCCGACCCTGCCCTCCTGCGGATCGTCCTGGACAACCTCATCGGCAACGCCGCCAAGTATGGCCGCGAAGGGGGCCGTATCGAGGTCCGGGCCGCTTGTATGGATGGCGAGGTCCGCGTGTCCGTGTGGAACGAAGGCGAGGGCGTCAGCAGCGAGAATCTCCCCAAGCTCTTCGGCAAGTTCGTCCGCCTCGACCAGCCCGCCACCCATGCCCGCAAGGGCACCGGCCTGGGACTCTTCCTCTGCCGCGAGATCGTCGAGAAGCACGGCGGCAGGATCTGGGCCGAGTCCAACTACGGGCAATGGGCCGAGTTCAACTTCGCCGTCCCCGGGCCCGCAGCGCCGGCTGGCCCGCCACGCACTCCACCCCAGGCCTGAGCCGCTGCCCTCCCGCGGGTCCTGCCCCGCGACTTCGCTCGGGGCATGCCCGCGGGAGGGGGGCATGGGCTCAGAGCGTCTAAAAGAATGAGGGCGGTACTCGCCGGGACAGGCGGCGTTCCCGGCCACCAAACCCTCATTCTTTTGGACGCTGTCAGACGAACTTGACGTTGAGCATGTGCACGGAGCAGGAGACGCAGGGGTCGTAGGTGCGGACGAGGATCTCGAGGCAGTGGGCGATCTCGGGCTGCGGCTTGTTTATGATCTTGGGGGCCAGGACGCGGATGTCGTCCTCGATGCTGCCGTGGTTCTCGCAGGTTGGCACGATGCAGTTGGCCTCGGTGATGATGCCCTTGTCGTCGTAGGT
>Ga0315274_10012642_pt1 | contig 12037 bp, 16 predicted proteins | sample YL17G02_20_MG_FD_203700 | JGI IMG/M metagenome (GOLD analysis project Ga0315274, IMG submission 203700) | Sediment microbial communities from Yellowstone Lake, YNP, Wyoming, USA - YL17G02_20 | ecosystem: Environmental > Aquatic > Freshwater > Lake > Sediment | place: USA: Wyoming | collected... | reverse complement strand
TACAAAATCTTGCCTTAAAGTTATTTTTATATCTATTTCGACTCCCCTAAATGGGAAGGAATTAAAATCAAACCTTGTATTAGGGAAGGAAAAGTATAGACAAGTCCCGTCCAAGTCAATGTATGCATCCAAAGCGTGTTTAATATCAAAATCCAAATCGAGAATACCTTTAAGAGTGGCATCACCGACTATTTGCTTATCTACATCGAAGACCTTCACATAACCGAAAATAGTTATAGTAAAAGTTATTTCCGTATTATGCGGCATCGTTATAGATTCTTCTGGTGCAGTAATCGGTTCTAAAATAATACAGGGGAAGTTATTCAAAGGAATATTATCTCTCGTGCCTGCATATACAATTTTGATATACTTCTTTAGTTCAGTATCAGCTTCTAATATAGATTTAATTTTGTTGAAGATAGTCTCTAGCTTCATTTAATTATTTCCTCCAAGTACTCAGTAAAGATTTTTACAATATTTGTCTTATCCTCTTCTTGGAAAAGTAGAAATTGACGTTTAGGTATTTTGACAGTTCTTGCTTCTTGGTGAACGTGCATAGCAAATACATCTTTCCCATCACTAATCCAATGTAAAGCCTTTGCATTTATCGGATAAATATCTCTTGCCGGTAAGTTAATAGAACCACCCATTTGATGTATTTTCATATAATCAAGAGGAGTCCCTATCTGAACTTCCTGATCAGATACGACATCATAAACAATAGAACCTCTACCTAATCCAGTATCCTGTAATATTTTTGCTCCTCTTCCTTCTTTTCTTCTTCTGGCAAGAGTCATCTCTGAAAGCGGCGCCCATTTTGTAGGTCTGCCTTCTGCTCTAAAATTCTTATCAATAGAACCTAACATCAAAATTCCGCACCGTTTCAAAGGTATACGCAAATTCTTTGCTTTATCACCAGCCTTCTTTAATAGAAGTCTTACCTTCTCATCATTTTGGATTTCATAAGTAATCAATGCTCCTTCAGTCATTTTCTAAATCCTCTAACTTTTCAGAATCTACTTCCCAACAAGTTTCATCCCTTTCGTCAAATGTTGGTTTATAATTTATAGTACTCGATTGAATTGCTCCCACATCCACAGCAATACCCTCTATTTGTTTAGTTCCTTCGGCAATATCTTTAAGAGTTGCCTTTGCCTCTTTATATTTCTCTATCCATTCATTCGAACTTGGCGATTTACCCGAATATAACCCTCGAATAACATAATAAGAGGCAATATCCTCTGCCAAAGATTTTATGATAGCTGGAATTGTAGTTAATGCATCAAGAGCACTTAATAAATCAGACGAAAAGGCTGCCCTTATCTCTGCGGTAGCCTTGATAACAGCTTTTGTTAATAAAGCAGTAGGAACTTCCGCTGTTGTCATATTAAGGTTAGTTAAGACATCAGTTGATTCACAGAAGTTTGCCATTTATTACTCCTTAAGATATTTCTTGACTTATAATTGCCTTTTTTACTTCCAATCTTTGAAGCCAAACCTTACTTCCATTTTCTAAATAACAAACATAACTACCTATTGCAATTACAAAACTATCTACTTGAATATAAGCCTCATCGGTAGTACCATCTTTATAAGTTACTACTAACTTTTCTCTCATATTAATCACCCCATCTAAAAGGGTTGCGGTTTAGACTAACCGCAACCCTTTAATTCTTAACTATTAAGCAGTTTCTTCTTCGGTTAACACTTTACCATTCCCAGCAATATTTACATGATTATCTATAACCTTACTTGCATCTGCTCCATTTATTGGAGTTGCAGCAGAAATATAATTATGAATAATCATAGCATCTGTTCTGCTTTGTGTATCTGCAATATCAATACCAGTTACAAGTTGACTGCCACTATTCGGGTCAGACCTGGTGATAATATTATCTTGAATTACTACTCCGTAATCAGAATAAGATGCACCATTATCACTTGCAAGGTATATTCCCTTGGTAACAGCAGATATGAAGTTATCTCTAATTTCTGTATTGTTATTATTTTGACCATCAAATTGAATAGCAATTAATGCTGAGTTACTAATGCCAGGAAACTTACAACCTATTACTTTATTCTGATAACATACATCTCCAAATTCTAATCCAATTGAAGGTTCAACTGCATTACCAAATATCATACAATTATGTAACTCAATTCCCTGTGAACCAGCAAAGAATTTTAAAACGGGAACACCACCTGTCGGAGTTCTAAATTGCATATTATACATACGGCAAGCCATTAATACTGAAGTAAGAAGAGTAGAGGCAGCAAGTCTTGCTCCAAATGGAACTCCAACTCCAATCATATCGCAATGATTTGGGAAGGTAACTAAACTTTCCGAATAATTACCACCATCAATATATATTCTACACATAGCATAGTTATTTGTAAGAACATAAGCATTAACGGCCGCAATAGCTTCTCCGATAGTCGTAAAAGCATTTTTCCAATTTAATCCATTAGAATTATTCCCATTTTTACTAACAAAATAAGTCTTCCCAGCAATAGGATAAGTCCCGCCAAAATATTCAACTCCACCCACTTCTAAAGCTGGAAAAACTCCTTTTTGATAAAATTTATCGATTCCCATGATAATTAATCTCCTTTCATTTAATCTTTTAAGTGGGGAGGGAATTTATCAACCCTCCCCCCGTTGTTATTTCTTTAGTTGTTTAAGAAATGCAACCTGTAAATAAATATCCGCAATCAGCAGAAACTACTACTTCATCAACTACCATAGCAACTTCAAACCAGTCACTATGTTTAGTCTCAATACGAGCCCTACGAGATACATTGTTTCCAACTTTGAAGGTATAACCTAAAGAGAATTTCTTTATTCCGGGTCTTGGTTCTACATAAGCAAGTATTCCATATTTACCCCAGAGATAAGAATAACTGGCAGTATGTCCTTCTTTCACGGTATTATATCCAGCTTCTCCGATTATTACATTATCTACTTCAAATACGCTGGCCATAAGTTCAGCAGTAACCACACCTTTCTGGACATATTTAATCCGTTCCAAAATATTAGGATGATGTTTTAATACATCATAAACTGGTTTTCCTAATAAAAGTGTATTTGGTTCTCTGAATATCCTGCTATGTATGTATTGTTTCCCAGTTTCAATATCAGCAATAGGATCAGAATTAATATAATCTTCCCACTTTATTGTAATGGTAGCACCATGAGTCATAGCAGTGAGAAGATCAACATATCTTTTCTCTTGAGCGAGTTCAATAATATCAGTTAGAAATTCTACAGTATCCACCTCAAGATTCAAAGGGGCATCTGCATTATTTCTTTCCCGGTCATCAATCAAATCATTTAAGGCATGTTCCTCACAAGTATAAGTCCCGGTTGTTACTTTCCAATCAACTTGTTTTGATTCGGATTTAGGAGCTCTCAAGGTTGTAGGAATCCTAAACCTATCCGCCTTAGAATCATACATATAATATAAATCGCTTTCTTTCTGTACCGGCACAACCGGCAATAATTGTGAACCCACATAGGCAGCGTTTCTATATTGTACCGAAATATTACTTAAAATTGCATCTGTGTGTACATTTTCCACTTCAGGCATTTAATTTCACTTCCTTTCTTTATTTAATTACTTATTTATTATGTAGTACAGATTGTATGAACTATTAATACTTCAATGATGTCATTGGCAGCAGTGGCGGCTTCCAGAGCTATTGCTCCGACCCAATCCTTTGCTGTAGTAACTGTAACACCTGCTCCAGTAGCAGATTTTAATTGTGCTAATTCATCGCAAGTCGTACTCATTACTAATTTACTTGTTCCTAATACTCTTACCCTGGCAGCTTCACCAATGGCAGGAGTATTTTGTAAAATTCCAATCAAAACTCCACCAGTGCCACCAAGAATACAAGTCCCATCAGTATGAAGTGTAACAAACTTAAATTGATGGGTAGCAAGACTTGATGCACCGCACTTTAAAGTTATATCTAAAGCTCCAACGGCTTGAGACATTAAAATCACTTCCTTTCTATTTAATTTTATTTATTTCTTTTTTTCTTCAGTAGTCTTTAAAACAGCCAAAACAGCTTGTCTATAAGTTATGCCTTTATTCTCAGCCATATATTTATTGACTTTCTTTTCTTCTTGGGTCAATTTATTATCGTCTTCCTTTTCTTTCTCTCCATCCTTGCTTAATTCAGCAAAGATTTTATCGGAGAAATTAGGTTGAAGTGCGATAAATTTTTCTAGTAGTTCTCGTTGTGAAAGTTCAATCTCTTTTTTGTCTACCGTAAACTTGATTTTCTTTTCATCGGAAGTTGACTCTATAAGAGCCACTAAAACTTCTTTCTGTTTAGGTAAAAACCGCATATCTTTTTCAGAACAATGGGAATCAACAAAGTTCTTAATTTCTGTTTCTCTTTTTTCCTTAGAGATTTTACTTATCTGTTCCTCTGCATCTTTAGCTTTTTTCTCTTCAGCTTCAAATTTAACTTTATAATCTTTATTATCCCCTGCTTCCTTTGCGACTTTCTCATAGTCTTCCACTGCGACAAACTTCTTACCTTCTAATTCAGTAACCTTTAAACCATCAGCCATAATATATTCAACTCCTTTCTTTTTAATTTCGACTTTTTGAGTCGATTTTTTTTCATATATTATTAAAGTAGCTTCCTCATTTACATCATCATATAAGGCAGCAATATCTTTCAAATTAGTTACTGCCGGTAAATCTCCACCTAAAAAGGCTATTGCTGAAAGAACCTTTGTATATCTTTTCTTAGTGCTAGGTTCGGTATAATCATATAAAATCTCACTGGATACTCTCTTATATGCTCCATTTTTAACTAATTCATATAAGACCTTAGGCACTTCTTTAATGTCGACTAATATTTTATTACCTACTTTCTTTAATTTGGTAATCCAGCCACCAGCAGGTAGACCTGAGGCTTGTAAAAGTTTCTGTTTGTCATCATGTCCCAGTTTTACTTTGGGTTTTAATTGATCAATTATTTCATTAGTGCCATTTACGATATTATCAAGATCCTCATCAGTGATTTTATTTTTGTTCCATTCCCCAGTAGAAAAAACTTCAATATCCCTAAGTTCATAAGTTTGGGAATAGGATTCCCACATTGCCAATTCCATAGTGGTTAAGTTTCCTTGTTCAGCAGTTTTAACCCAATTATCATCTTTATCCTTTTTCCAACCCGCTCGTTTTAATCCAGCCCAAGCAGTAGCATTGGCTAAAGCCTCTTGATCATCTCTGTCCTTATACTGTTCCCAGGCTGAATTGAAAATATCAATCCAGGTCTTCTGTGCTTCGGCAGGCAAACCCTTTATCCCTTCTGCAATATTACTCGGATATTTATAAGGCATAAATTAATCATCTCCTTCTTTCGTTTCTATAAAATCCTTACCTTTCATCGGTAAAGTCTTAGCTTTTAATTCAGGTTTAATCGCCTCAAATTGTTCATATTTGGTTACTGGAATTAATTGTGAACGACATCCATAATGTAATGGTGGAGTATATCTTGCTATATCAGGATCACCATATATAAATACTTGACCGTCAAGAGCTTGACAAATTTCAGTGGTTCGATCATCCATTATGGCCGAAAACATTTCCCCAGCCATTATATCTTTCACCTCAGGATCATCCATCATATTTTGTCTGCCCTGATTATAAGCATCATTAAAATTAGTCCTGACTATATTCTCAAGATGCCAAGGGGTTAATAATTTCCCTTCTTTAGTTTCCACCCCTGCTGTGCCTATAAACTTTTTAAAAAATTGATCCAATAAAAACATAATTTCTGAGGTAGATGAACCATTCTTCATTCCGGTATATAAAATTCCTTTGGCATCATTCAATATGGCATCTCTGGTTACTCCAGCAATCCAAAAAGATTTATTATTCAGATATTGTAAAGCCTTTGTAGGTGGCAACCCAGGAATGATATCAATAAATTTCATCTTACCTAATTCGCTATTTACTTCCTGCTTTCCATATTGCCAAATTTCCTTTAACCAATCTTGAATTTTGTTTTTAAAATCTCCCACATAATTTAACTGCAATTTTTCAATCTGATTTATTGATTTATCTTCAATTATCCTTTTCTTGAGAATATCTCTTTTAAGATTTTCCTTTTGCCATTCTATAATCTCAATAAGTTCTTCTTTACATTTTGTCTCCCATTCATCTAAATTCTTAACTATCCTAGTAAAATTACATTTCTTTTCATATTGATTGGGTTGCCTGGATAGTTTAGCCTGATAATTTTCTGTAAATGGTAATCCCGCAGGTTTAGGTTGTGGTAAAACTATCCCCTCTTCTTTGGCTGGTATCTTCAAAAATTCTCTTACCCATTCTTCTTCTGGATTAATTAATCCTGCATCAACTAACATCTTGGCAATTTCAGCTTTAGCCTTCTGGTCTTCTTTGATCAATGACTCAAATTTAAAGTAAGGGTATTTAGGTCGAGGGAAATTAAAATCTATCAATCGTTTAATAATTTGTTCTCGGATTATGGTATCTTCAGTTTCTATACCTAAATAATTAAGAACATAAATAAAAATATCAAAATGAGTTTTCGATAAAGCATATGATCCTTGTTGTTCTCCAGTATCCATTATTAGACTACCCACTAACAAGGACCTGGCTATCATATTATTATTACAATCAAAGGCTTCTTTATAACCTGCATCCCCTCTCCTGGTAGCCTCTAAAAGTTCGGCCTCTAAACCTACCGGCATAGTAATTGCAGTATTAGTTTGTATGTTCTTTAATATTTCTAAATATTCATCTTGTTTGAGTTTTGGCGTTCCAGTAGGATAACGACCAATTACTGTAGGTTGACCAAACTTTTCCAGATAGATATTCCAAAATCTTTGAATGATATCATTAGAAAAATAATAACGATAAGCCGCCCTAAAATCTGATTCGCCATATATACTATCCGAATCATCATCATTGGGATTGTAAGTAAAGAGAATAAATTTATTAATAGGTAAATGTTTATTACCTGCTTCAACTAATCCATTTTCTTTTATATTGCCGAACTCATCGCACTCAAACATATAATTTTTGGCTTTTCGTATCTTAATATTATCAATCCCAATCATTCCAGCAAATTCACCACTGGGAATAATCTTATAATTAATCTCAGCTACACTATATCCATCTCGCATAGCATTCCAAATTTTTAGCAAAGAATTGTTAATATTACCTTTCATTTCTGAAAAGCAATGTTTTATAAAATTAGATTGATTTATAGCATCTTTATCATTCTCGTCTTCTGGTCTAATACTCCAGGGAGTAGATAATCTAGCATGTTTTTTTAATAAAAAGACAGCTTTTATTTGGCCATCCCGTTGTTGCATAGTTCGATAGATATCAAGACCTTTTTTCCCTGCAAGATCATCGGGATTGTAAACAGTTAAATTACGAGCACCCCAAATATCTGTTCCCGATTTGGACATTTCTCCCATTGGTGCTTTAGATAATTTTTTTATAGCATCTTGGAAAATATCTTTTATTTTCATAATCCCTTTCAAAATAAAAAAAGAGCCAGTCAAGAATGCTTTTTACATTCTGTAAACTGGCTCTCTAGGAGCTCTCAGATATTTAATTACATTTATGATAACCTAAAAATTATTCTTTGTCAAATTTTATTTTTTGTCCGAATCTTCAAACTTAAAACTAATCCCCAATTTTCCTTCTTTATCGCTTATTTTCAATGTTCCGATATGTTTGCCCTTATAATAAAAGAAAGTATCTTCAGGATTAAGTATTGACTTTATGGTTTTTATCTTTTTATTTTTTCTTTTCTTTTCATTATTTTCTTTAGCAGGATTGGGCATAATATTATTATATCAAGTTTTATTATTTTTTCAAGTTTACCAGTTTTGATCAGCAGTTACTCTCCTTCCTGCGGATTGCCCTTCAATTGAAACCTCTGGTTCTAAAAGATAATAAACCGTATACATTACATAACGGATACAATCCATTGCATGATCAAGACCTTTCTCTGGCTCTTCTAATATATTGCCTTCCTTATCTTTTCTTCTTTGATAGCTTTCTACTTCCTTCTTTACATTTACACTTCTTCTGGTTATATACATTTTAAACTGCTGTATATAATCAATCCCTGCCTTAACCGAACCCTTTTCTTTCTTTGCCCCCTCAATATAGGTAAAGCCATCTCTTTTTATTTCCTCTACCTTTTCAGGAGCTTCGCTATCAGCTATAATTTTAACATTTTGTAAATTCAATTGTTTCATTTCATCAATCAATTCTGGTATAATCTGTCGCCTTTTATAAATCAACTCATCTACATAAATTTCTTTTCTTTCTATATCTACAACAATTTTCAATAAACAATTAGGATTAATAAATCCAAAGTCAAGACCGCAAATTGCCTCCTCATCCGGGAATTTATCATCATCAATCATTGCCCAGTTAGTATAAATAGCATTCTCTAGCATTCCATATTCGCCTAAAGTAAATACGGTTCGCATATTGCCGGTATAACTTTCTAACAATTTTTTATAGGCTAAATCCTCTTTTATAAAAACATTATCTTTATAAGTGGTTTTTAACGAAGTAATATCTTCTAATTCTTCTTCAGTCAAGCCAGAAAAGAATCTCGGATAAGTCCAGTTAGTCTTTAATATCGGATTATAGGTCAAGATAATCTGCATATAGACATGGAAGATTCCCCTTAATCTTCTATCTAATTCTTGAAAGTCTTCTAAATATAATTCATTGGCTTCTTCAACCCATATCCCAGTTATACGTTCAATAGATTTTAATTTTTCTGGGTCATCAACTCCAGCGAATAATATCATATTGCCATTACCCTTAAAGATAATGGTCATATTGGTTTCGTTAATTTTAAATTCATTCCATAAGTCCCATTTAACGATGTAATCTTTAAACAACTGAAATACTGAAGCTCTTATAGTATCTTTAACTTTTCTAATAATTAAAAAACGATGATCCAATTCATTTATGATTCGATATAATATTTTCTGGCAGGCAAAATGAGATTTTCCTGCCCCCGCTCCACCATATAAAATTAAATATCTTTTCTGATCATAAAGATATTTAATATATATAGGATTAAGAACATTTTCAAATTGTCTTAAATCAATTATGGTTTCTTGCATTCTTCTTTATCGTCATCTTTCTTCTTACCGATAATAATAATTTTTTTAGTTAGTTCTATATCATGTTTTTCGGCAGGATATATCCCCATCAATTTAGCTTCTTCTTTGGTTATCTCAAATACCAATCCTAAATCAGCAATGGTAATCGCTTCCTTATTATCACCCCTGCCTATAAATACTTTTCTACTATAAGCTTGGTCTTTTAAGTCTCTCAATTGAGTTATATGATAACTTATCCCAGCATGTTTTAAATTTGTAAAATATTTTTGCCATTCTTTTCTTGCTGAAGCAATATATCTATAAGCTTGAGCTTTTTCAAGCCCCCATTCTTTTCTCATAAATTCTATTATAAAAGATATTGGTTTTCTTCTTAATAATAAACTAATTTGATATATTCTTTTTTGTGTTTCTACATCAGCCATTTATCTTCACTGCCTTTTTCTTAGTATATTGCTCCCAACGGTTAATTATTACATCACAATACTTAGGATCTATTTCTACAATATAACAAAAACGATTTAATTATTCACAAGCCATTAAAGTAGAACCTGAACCACCAAATAAATCCAATATTATATCATTTTTATTACTACTTTTTCTCAAAGCTCTTTCTGCTAATTTGATTGGCTTTTGTGTTGGATGTTCTCTGATTTCGTTTTCATCCCTTCTTATCTTCCAAATATCCAAATCATCTAATATCAAATTATTTTCTAAATTCCATACATCTGATAATTTACTCATATTCTTAGTAAAATAATGTTTTTTGCCTTTTTTCCAACCATGTATTGCATATTCATACATTCTATGATAATCCTGAGATTGAGATATAATAAAATTATCTTTTACCCAGATTATTGATTGTGAACACAAGAAATTACATTTCATCAATATTTCTTTTAACAAATAATCCCATTTATTAGCAAACCAAATATAATAACTCATATCTTCTGTAGTATATAAATATGTATTTTCAATAAATTTATAAATAAATTCTTTATATTCCTTTGTTGTAATTTTATCATTAAACATTTTCCTATAATTATTTTTTAATGGATTATGTTTTATATTATGTATATGGTCAAATTTTGAACTATAATCATAATTTACATTATATGGTGGATCAGTAAAAATTAATCTTGCTAATTTTTCATTCATTAATTTACGTATGTCTTCTTTTTTAGTAGCATCACCGCAAAGCAAATAATGATTTCCAATTTTATATAAATCGCCCAATTTTGTTTTGGGTTCTACTATTTTTTCATATTCATCTTCTGCATTAAAATTGTCCTCTTTTACATTAATTTCAGGCAATTCCATTCCCCAATCCTGTAATTCTGTCATATCCCATTCATTTGCTAACTTATTATAATCCCAATCTCCATAGGGAATATTATCGGTTATAGTAAATCTTTTTCTCTCATCTTCGGTTAGTTCACTTGCCTTAACTACCCAACCTTCCGGAATTTCTTTATACCCTAAATCCTTCATAGCTAAATATCGCATATTCCCGCCCAAGATTACGCCGTCATCATCAGTTACTATTGGCCTCAACTTCATCATCTTAGGAAATTCCTGCATATTCTTTTTTAACTTTTGATAACGGTCATCTTTTATATAACGAGGGTTGTTTGGATTTAGTTTAATATCATTTATATTCATAAATTTTCCTTCCTTAAAAAAAATAGCCAGACCACAAAAGCAATTTCTGCTTTTAAGACTGGCTTTCAAGAAGCTCGCAGTTATTTAATTTTAAAATTTATAAAGTCAATACTTATTACTATATTTATTATTCCATGCTTTAAAAAACCTTCTACAATTTAACATAAATTCTTCTACTGTAATACCAAACTGAGTTTTTTCCATTACTTTTTTAACAGTTATATCTGCTGATGGAAACTTAAAATAAAATGACATTTTATACCAACCTTTTCCTTCATCTTTTCGTTTAATATTATCAATATTAACCGTGCCTATTCCATTTTTAAAATAATTTAATACTGCTTCCCCTAAATCTTTTAAAAATTTTTCTTCTTTTTTATTTATATTCATTCCTTCGCCTTCAAATCCTTAATTGCATATTTACCTATAACTTTACAAAAATTATTAATGGCAACTTTAGCTTTTCTTAATTGTTTAATATATTCTCTATTTTTTTCTATAATGATACTCATAGTTTCTGTAAGCGTTTTATCATCTATCTTTTCCATTTTAATCCTCCTTTAATTTCACGATTACCTCTTCCCTTATCCTACAAGTTATAATATTAATTGCCCCACACCTATGACCTAAATATGAATGAGGACATTTCAATTCAATTACTTTAGGTATTCCAAGATAATCCATCCCTGGAGATCCATCAAAAATTCTCTTTCCACATTTTACACATCTTATTTCTATTTTTTTTATTTTATCATCAACTCCTTTAAAAAGCAAGAAATCTTATCGTTCAGTTTTTTCACTTAAATCTACTTCAGCCTTTCCTAATTTCTCTATTTTCTCCTGCAGCATTCTAAAATGATTCCAAACATCAATTTCAAACTTATGAAATTCATCGCTTAATAAATCTACTTTTGGCCTCAGGGTTTTATGGGAATCCCTTACAAATAAATCGTTCACCTTGCCAGCTTCTTCATAAACAAAATTAGATAATTCATTAATTTCTGATTTTAAATCATTAATATCATCTTCTATATCTCTCCTAAATAATCCCATCTTCTTCACCTCCTTCCAATTCTTCAATAATTATTTCCGTCCTCGGATTATCCTTATCAATATTAAATTTAACATTAGGTTGCCCAATGCAATCGTAACTATCATCTTTTATAACTTTTAAATTAACTAATATATCAAGCCAAGAAATTAATCCGCCACCTAAATAATTAG
>Ga0315274_10012638_pt1 | contig 12039 bp, 14 predicted proteins | sample YL17G02_20_MG_FD_203700 | JGI IMG/M metagenome (GOLD analysis project Ga0315274, IMG submission 203700) | Sediment microbial communities from Yellowstone Lake, YNP, Wyoming, USA - YL17G02_20 | ecosystem: Environmental > Aquatic > Freshwater > Lake > Sediment | place: USA: Wyoming | collected... | reverse complement strand
AGGTTTGTCAATACCATTTTTTATCGCAAACCAGACCACTGCAAAGTGGTCTGGTTCTCAATCCACTGATTGGTATTTTTTATATACCACATTTGCGGCTGATTCTTAATAAACTTTCCAGCAATATCGCCATTCCGATGACCAACAATCCCAGGTATTTTGCCACGGATTGCATCTGATCAGCCATGCTGACACCCGTGACCGGGATGAGCATGACACCGTCTTCAGATTTATCAGGCGCCGGGCTGGCGGGGGGATTTGAACCACCAGTTACCGGGTTCACCGGAGATTTCGGCGGAGTGCCCAAGGAACAAACCTTTCTGAGCCGGGATTATTTGGATAGGGTGTTTTCTGGCTGGGATGCCTGATCTGGCAGGGGCGATATCTGAGCGGGCATATCCGTGCTACCCAGATTCAGTTCCACTTTCTCTTCCATTTTCACCTGACCGCGCAGGAAAGCGCCTTCCTCGCTGGCAAAAGCAACAACGGTCACGTCCCCCCATACCCGGCCGGTGGCTCGGATTTCCAATTTTTCAGCGGTGATGTTACCTTTAACAATGCCAGCTACAATGACGGTATTGGCGCGCAGGTCTGCACAGTTCACCCGCCCGGTTTCGCCCACTACCAGAATACCTTTGATGGCAATTTCGCCTTCAAAGGTGCCTTCTATCCGCACCCCCCCGGCACCATGTATTTTCCCATTCCAGATGATGCCGTTGCCCAGCACGGAGGTAATGCGTTCTACGCTGGGTGCGGGGGTGGCTGGTTGTGGTTGTGCCCTTTTAAACATGATGGTTGTATTATGCCTTGAGATGCTCACCGTTTGGAGGCCAGATGCATCCGGCATACACGCGCATATCAGCTGGCACATCCGCTTTAATTGTGGCGCCGTTGCCGATGATTGAGCGAGCTCCCACACGCACTCCAATATTAATTGTGGCGTTCATTCCCACCTGAACGAAATCCTCAATAATCACATCGCCAGCCAGCATGGCTCCGGGGGATAGGTTTGAGCAAATACCCAGGACGTTATCATGGGAGACGACCACTGAGTTATTGATCAATGAACCCATGCCAATCTGTGCGTTGCCGCTCACATAGCTTTGCGCAAGCACCAGCACGCCCTGTTCAAGTTTGGCGCTGGGATCAATATGAGCGGTCGGATGCACCAACACCGGGCAGATGAATCCAGCTTTGGCCAGAGTTTGGAAAACCTTCAAACGTGCCAGGAAATTGCCGATCCCGCCCACAGAGTTAAATGCAGTGCGAATGCCTTCCTTATATAGGTCTGCCAGCTTGTCTGCACCCCCGATGACCTTGCAGCCAATTACATCCGCACCTGCCGGGAGCTGGTCATCAATGATACCCACAATCTGATAAGTACCCAAAACGCGCACATGCTCAATGATCATCTTGCTTAACCCACCTCCCCCATAGATAATAACTTGGGTGGGGTCGTAATTAAATTTTGGGATGCTGAGGTCAATATTTGCTTCTGCCATATGCTTTTTATACCATGACTTACCTTTTAATAGGATAATGCGTTTCATACCAATCTGCCGGCATAACTGCCTGGAAGCGCCAGGGTTTACTGCGCCAGGGCTCCGGCACGGAGCTGATGCCTACTCGCGGAGAAATTCGCACCTGATTCTCAGAGACGGTCTCCGCTAGTTCTATGAAGATGGGGCTTTGTTTGGAACATAAGTTCACGCCATTTAATTGTTTATCAATGGAAAATGCCCTGGTGAGTTTGGCTGGTCCGTTGCACCAATCTTTTTCTTTGGCTGGTAAGCGGCGCCTGGCGATAGCCTCGACGTTTTCAGTTGGGAAAATGGAGCGGATCAGCACGGCTGCCGGATATCCCTCCTGCCCGGTGACGCAATTCAGCAGCCAGTGCATGCCGTAAGTAAAATATATATACGCATGTCCGGGTGGACCAAACATGACTTCATTGCGGCGGGTTTTGCCAACATGGGCATGGCAGGCCAGATCATTTTCACCATCATAGGATTCCGTCTCAATAATAATTCCGGCAGTGCGCGTATTTTCCAGAATGCGTACCAGGCGCATTCCCAATAGGTCGCGGGCTACATTAAGCACGGGACGATTGTAGAAAGCAAGGGAAAGGATTTGCCTTTTCATACACTTTGCCTGTGACACTTGATTGGATGCAATTGATGAAAGAAATTCGTTATGAGTAATTTGAAAATCTTGTAATAGATTATTGGCTGTTTTTTAGAAGGCTCTCAAGATAATTTAGATCAACTCGTGCGGTCAGGTCCATACTGATGGGTGTAACTGAGACGATCTTATCAATTTTTACGGCATAAATATCCGTATCCGAACTTTCATTTACAGGGATTTGAATGGTGGCATTCATGCTAGCAGAAGAATTCAGATCGCCTTTTCTTTCAATATATCGTTGATAATAATGGTGGGGACTTAAGCGGGTTGTCCGCCAGGGAGTTTCCCGGGAGGCATTGCCGGGAACATTGATATTTAAAATTGAAACATCTTCTGGCATAGCTTGATTCAATAATATTTGACCAAATAATCTGGCAAAAAAGGCGGATACTGAGAAATCAACTTTATCGGTGTATTCAAACCAGAGATTATCCACTGTTTCCATCGAAATGGCGATTGTGGGGATATCAAATGAAGCGGACTCCAGCGCGGCACCGACGGTTCCGGAAGAGGTCAGGTCAATGCAGAAATTTTCACCATAATTGATGCCGGATACGACCAAATCCGGTTTCTCGGGTAGAATTTCCAAGATGGCTTGAAGCACCACCGTGGCGGGGGTGGAGTTGATGGAATAGACTTCAAATTCACAATTCTTATGAACGCGCGTCTCTTTTTGGATTGAACCGTCGGTGGCAAATCCAAAATAGCCGCGGCCGGTGCCGGTTTGTTGCGTACGCGGGGCAGCGATAATGACTCGTCCTAAATTCGAAAGCTCATTGGCGGCTGCCCAAATGCCCGGCGAATCAACCCCATCATCATTCGTAAGGAGTATTTTAAATTTTCCATTATTTGGGTTTATCGATTTCATGGGTACTCCATTTGGTCTTTTATTAATGAAAAAGAATTCGTATTTATCTTCCCCTGTATTTTTTTACTTATTCTACGAATTCCTATCAATTTGGAAAAACATATTGACTTTATTTATTTTATCGCTATAATTATATTTTGTGAAAGATAATTCACATATGTGAATTCCTAGAAACCTCATATTCGGGCGATGATTTAGGTCTGCACTCGTCACCGCATGAATAGAATAACGAAAGGATGAGTATGGCCCAATATACTCCAAGAGAGCGTGTGCTTGTGGCTTTGAATCACCAGGAACCGGATACGGTTCCCATTGCGCTTGGAGGTTCTGCTCATCATATTTCAGAATCCCGGTATCAGGTTCTGTGTGATCATTTTGGTCTCTCCAAATATGATAAACCCAGAAAGCTGGTGGGCTTTTATTCCACTGCCGATCAAAAAAGCGTGCTGGATAAACTGGGTACTGATGTACGCTATATTCATATCCGTCCACCACAATCCTTTAAAATGCTCCCCCTGGATAAACCATTTGGTGCCTGGGTGGACGAATGGGGGATAACCCATAAATTTGAATCAGGTTTTTATGACCTGCTGGGGACGCCCCTGGCAGGTAAAACTGTAAGCGAAATTGAAAAATACCCCTGGCCGAATCCCTACGATCCAATCCGAATACAGGGATTGAAAGAAGAAATTGAATACCTCTACAACCAGACTGACTACGCCATTGCTGCCCACCGTCCGGTTTACGGCGGGGTGTGGGAAATGGCGCGTCTGCTGATTGGGTTTGAAAATACTCTGCTAATGACCAAACTGGATGTCAAATTATTCACTGCGGTCACTAACAAGTTAAATGAAGTTTTGAACAGTTTTTATGATGCCATGTTATCTGTGGTTGGTCCTTACGTACATGTGGTGGAAATCGCTGATGATTTTGGCACTCAGAATGGACCCATGGTGGCACCTTCTTTATACAGGGAGGTCATCAAACCGCAACATGCAGAGACCATCCGCCTGATAAAAAAGAAAGCCCCACAGGCAAAAGCATTCCTGCATTGCTGCGGCGCAATTAAAAAATTCCTGCCCGATTTCATTGAAGCAGGTTTCGATATTATCAATCCAGTACAACCGAATGCACGCGATATGGACCCTGCTCAACTAAAAAAGGAATTTGGCAAAGACCTTACTTTCTGGGGTGGTGTGGACGTACAGGAAGCCATGCGCGGTTCCCCTGAGATGGTGAAAATGGAAGTTTGCAAACGCATCCAACAGATGGCTGTGGGCGGGGGTTATGTGTTGGCGCCTGCCCATAATTTTGGTTCGGATGTTTCCCTGGAAAATATGCTGATGTTCATACAGGCTGGCCGGGAGTGCGGTAGGTATCCTTTGAATTTTTCCAAGCAATCCGAGGTTGAGGCTTAATCAATGCTCTATCAATCCCTGCGGGAAGAGGTGCTGCAAACAGCCCTGGTATTGAAAAAGTTCAATCTGGTATGGATGGCGGGTGGATCGGTTTGTGCACGTGTTCCGGAAAGCGGTGATGTAATTGTCACTCCTAGCGGATTACCTTATGAGGACCTGAGCGCGGCGGATATGATTGTCACCACTATTGATATGAAAATCATTGAGGGAAAATATAAACCCTCTGTGGCATTAAATTTATGGACAGCTATCCTGAAAGCCAGACCGGAAATTCATGCGGTGCTGCACACCCATTCAGTGTATGCAACCGCATTCTCGGTAACTGGTGAGAGTATTCCTATTATCACCGAGACAATGGCAGATTGGTTCCGAAAACCTATTCCGGTCACTAATTATGCTCATGTGGAAGATCCGCGTTTTGTCAGTGAACCGGTTGAAAAACTGGGGGATGGCTTTGCGGTATTGCTTGGTCGGCATGGTCCCATTGTGATTGGCAAGAATCTTAAAGATTCCCTGGAACGTGCGGTTACTTTGGAGGAGGCAGCCAAGGTTTATGCTGTGGCGAAATCCATTGGGTTACCGCAGGTATTCAGTGAAAAAGAAATGCGCGAATCCTTTGATTTTTATGTGACTCGTTACGGACAAAAATAATTTTGGAATGAGGTTAATCAATGCTGCTCTTCGATAATGACTGTGTTGCCTTAAACGTGAAAGTGGAAAATTCAAAGGACGTGATTTTTTTGCTTTCCGGATTATTGGAGAAAAAGGGTGCAGTAAGCGCCAAATATGGTGAAGCGGCTCACAAGCGCGAACAATCCTTCCCCACCGGCTTGCCCACCAAACCTTTTTATATCGCCTTTCCCCATGCTGACTGTGAGGAGGTTCATCAATCTGCCCTGGCAGTCGCAACATTAGCTGAACCGGTGATTTTTAAAAGTATGGAAGACCCGGATATTGAATTGCCAGCTCACATCGTTATTCTATTGGCTAATGGCAGTCCGGATGAACAGGTCAAGGTGCTGCGCCAACTGGCTATGATTTTTGGCGAACCACAAAAACTGACCGAGTTACGCGATCATAAAACTATTAGCGATTTAGTCGCATGGATGCGCAAAGAACTGAAGCTGGAAACTAATCAATGAAAGGAGGTTACCTTATTGAGATAAATATCATTAATAGCCCCCAAGTAAGTGGACATAGCTCTTAAATTACCCGAAAGGAGGAATAATTTATGTCCAGATTGATCGTGATTGCCTGTGGAGCAGGAGTTAACACTTCCAGTCTTGCCGTTGCCATGATCGATGAGCGCTTGCTTAAGGAAGGCATCATGGATGTGAAAGTGCAGAAATGCCTGATCCAGGAAATCGATAGATTTCAAGGGAGAATGACCCTGGTAGTCCTGATGATGAAGGCCTACGTGGAATTTGATTGTCCAGTAATGAAAGGCCTTCCCTTCTTGATTGGCACGCATGCTGAGCAGGAACAGCTTCTCCAAGAGATTGTCGATTTTATGAATAAAGATGCACAAGCAAAGAAAACAAAAAAATAATTAGGAGGAACAAATGGATGCAGTTTTTAAAGCCATTAATGATGGCGTCATGTGGTTCGTTGGTTTAGGAGCGACAGTAGGTGTTCCGATTGTGTTGTTTGTTTTAGGCATGGTTTTCCACGTCGGTTGGCAAAAAGCTGTTAAAGGCGGCGTCACCATGGGTATTGGTCTGTTTGGCTTATTCATGGTTCTCGATAAGATTATAGGCGCCATGAACCCGGTCATCACCGCCATTGCCACCCGCTTTCATATCGCCAAAGCCATTATCGATGTGAACTGGGCTGACAGCGGTTTGTGCTGGTCATGGCCTGGTGTTCCCGCGGTTCTGCTGGGTACCCTGGTTATCAATGGCATTTTGGTTCTCCTGCGGCTGCAGAAGACCCTGTGGACCGACCTGTGGTCTTTCTGGCACGGTGAATCTATGGGCGCTATTGCCTGGGGTCTGAGCGGCAATGTGATGATTGGTGTCGCCACCGGCATCATCTACCTGATCATCGGCGCCTGGCTCAGCGACCTCACCGCCAAGAAATATCAGGAATTCAATGAAATGCCCGTTATTGGTGTACCCTGCGGCCCGACCATTCAGGCCAGCATCGCCGCTATCCCCATTGTATGGGTGTTGGATCGCATCCCCGGTATTAAGGATTGGGATGTTTCCCCAGAAATGATGCGCAAGAAACTGGGTCTGTTCGGCGAAACCAGTATTCAGGGTTTGATCATCGGCTTGGTCTTCGGTATTGCTGGTGGTTACACTTTAGCTAATACCCTCATCCTTGGCATGTCCGTGGCAGCCATCATGGTGCTGCTTGTCCGCATGGTCGGCATTATTGCGGAAGGTTTGATCCCCTTGGCCCAGGGCATCGCCTCTTACTTGCGCGAGAGACTAAAAGGGCGTGAGATCTTCGTTGCGGTGGACTGCGCTGTCCTGCTTGGCCATCCCTCAGTGATCGTTTCCTCCATCATTCTCTTCCCGATCATGATTGTGTTGGCCGCTCTTCTCCCCGGTGTCAACATGATTCCCATCCCCTCCCTGGCGGTTATTCCGTTCATGGCTGGCGCCGTGGTTCCTTACACCAAGGGCAACCTGGTCAAGACCGTCATCGTATTAGCCATCTTCCTCATCCCCTATATGTACTTCTCCACTCTGATGGCTCCTGAGCACACTGTAGCTTATGCAAAAATTGGCCTATATGCGAAAGAAATTGGCAGTGGCTCTCTGTTAAGCTCCTGGGACACCGGTGGCGATCCCCTCGGATTCGTCATCACCAGTGTCTGGAAGCTGTTGGGCTTCACCGCTGGAATTGCCAAATAATTACCAGCATCCCTAAGTAACAAAAAGACCCTGCCGACGTGTTGACGTCGGCAGGGTACTCTAAGATAAGAATTGAATGAAGAAATGTGAAGTTTGCATAATTGGCGGGTCTTGCGGTACCTTTTTAATTGCTGTAACGGACCATTTAAAAGAAGTCTTTACCGCCAAAGGATTGGACTGTAAGGTTTATTACCAGAATGCTTTGCAGAATAGCGAACCTCCGGAAACAGCTGATGTGGTTCTGCAGAGCATGCCGCTCCTTACTGAAAAAGATGTCCGTTGCCCGTTAATTAGTATCCGTCCATTGATTGTAGATTTAAACCAGGTAGAAACAATGCAAAAAATATTAACTACAGTGGAACAGATCTGCGCATCAAACTGAAACTATTATTTATGGATAGGATTTATCTCGATAACAGCGCCACAACCCCCATCGCTCCTGAAGTGTTTCAGGTGATGATGAGTGCTTTAAAGGAAAAGTTTGGAAATCCATCCAGCCTGCATTGGGCAGGTCAGGAAGCAAAATCATCTATTGAGGATGCTAGAAATACTATCGCCCGGGAAATTGGAGCTTTACCGGAAGAAATTATTTTTACCAGCGGGGCTACTGAAGCCAATAATTTGGCATTGATGGGAACCCTTTCTTTTTCTGCAGCAGAGAAAAAACAGATTCTGGTCAGTGCCATTGAACATCACTCTGTTTTACATGTTGTCAGGGAGTTGGAAAAGAAAGGCGTAGAGGTTACTTATTTACCAGTGGATGAAAATGGCATCGTTGACTCCAGTTTGGTGGAACAATTCATTCAGCCATTCACAATTCTTATCTCAATCATGATGGTCAATAATGAGGTTGGCTCAATCCAAAGAATAGCTGAAATAGGCAAGCTTGCCCATGAGCAGAACATATTAATGCATACGGATGCTGTTCAGGCAATTGGTTTGCATAAAATTGATGTGAATGAACTTAATGTGGATTTAATGTCAATTTCCGCTCATAAAATTTATGGTCCGAAAGGGATTGGGGCTTTATACATAAAAAAAGGAACCTTGATGCAGGCTATCCTCTTTGGCGGTCCGCAGGAGATGGGTTTGCGTGCCGGTACAGAAAATGTTTCTGGAATTTTGGGTTTTGGTAAAGCAGTGGGATTATTGGCTGACCATAGAACGGGAGATTATGTACACATTCAAGAACTGAAAGATAGATTGATTAATGGATTGAGTCAATCGATAAAAAATATTCATTTCAATGGTTCCCCTGAAGGAACCTCCCCGCATATTCTTTCGGTTAGTTTTCCAGGAGTGGATGGGGAAGCTTTATTGGTTCATCTGAATAAATTGGGCATTGCTGTTTCAATGGGTTCTGCCTGTAATTCCAAATCCATTGAACCCTCTCATGTTTTACTAGCCATGGGGATGTCCAAAGAGCTGATGAGTGGAACGATCAGAATATCTCTCGGGCGTTTTTCCACCGAAGAGGAAGTTGATTGTTTTCTCCGGGTTTTGCCTGAATTCGTTCGCTCCAGTCAAATTCTTGCATGAGAAAAGATGGAGATGATTTAATGCAACCCCCAACCACCTTTACAAAAAGAGATGAATTATTGGCAGATGTGGCTGAGATGTATTATGTCAAGGAAATGAATCAATCCGAGATTGCCAAAAAAATTGGAATGACGCGCTCCATGGTATCCAAATATTTAAGCGCTGCCAAAGTAAAAGGAATTGTTCAGATACAGATTCAACGGCCGGTTGTTTTCAACCTGGAATTACGCAAGTATTTGAAGGAAAAATACAAAATCAGGGATGCCTTTGTGATTGAAAAGGAATTGATACCCGATGAAGTGACCAGCCTGGTAAAACTTGGATTAGGGGCATCCATGGTTCTAAAAAAATATATTTGCCCCAATTGTATTGTTGGTACAGCCTGGGGTTCCGCAGTCAATGCTACGATTGATGCGTTGGAAATGGAGGAGTTTTATCCGGTAAAGATCGTTCAGCTATTGGGTGAAGCGGAAACCCAGGATAAAGAATATTATGATCATGCCTTGATCCAGAGATTCGCAAAAAAGATAATGGGCGAAGCCTATTACCTGACAGCGCCATTGGTGGTGGATAATCCTTCAACAGCCGAAGCGCTCGTTCAGAATCAAAATATCCGCGAAGTATTGCAACTTGGCAAAAAATGTGATCTGGCTGTAATAGGAATAGGAACTCTGCAAAAATCAGATGGGTCTTTTCAAACCCAATCCTATATCCCCAAGGATAATCTTAAATCACTTCTTAATTTAGGGGCAGTGGGAAATGTGTGCGCCCGCTTCTATAATGTAAAGGGGGACTATTTGAAGACTGAATTGGATGACCGTATCATTGGTATCACCGTGGAGGATCTGATCAAGATCCCCATCCGATTGGGTATCGCCGCTGGCCAACAGAAAATCGAAGCATTAAAGGGGGCATTATTGGGCGGATTCGTTAATGTTTTAGTGACAGATTATTGGACAGCAAAAAGTCTATGAATTTATCGTGGAGGTTAAATGTCATCGGAGAAAGCAGTAAAAAAACAAACCAAACTGGATGAAGTCATGACCAGGGATGAGGCGTTGCACTGGCTTAAAATCATGCTTTTGGGACGCGCCTTTGAAGAAAACGCAGAGGAATTATATAACCTTGGCAAAACCCATGGCACTATGCATCTTTCCATCGGCCAGGAAGCAGTGGCCGTGGGCATCCGCAGTGCGCTTAAATCGACAGATTACTTTTTTAATACTCACCGCGGTCATACCCACTTCCTGGCCTGGGGCGGAGAATTAAATGGTTTAATGGCAGAATTTATGGGCAAGGCGACCGGGGTCTGTCATGGTCGTGGTGGTTCAATGCATATCGCGGACATCAAGAAGAACATTATTGGCTCTAATGGTATTCTGGGCAGCAGCACTGCCCTTTCATTGGGTTATGGAATTAATGTGCAATTAAAAAAAACAGAACAGCTGATATTGGTTATTTTTGGCGATGGGGGTGCCAACGAAGGAGTTGTGCATGAATCCATGAATTTAGCCGCCATCTGGAAACTTCCCATCATTTTCTTTTGTGAAAACAACAGTTTTGCCATGTCAATGCGCTTTAAAGATGCAGTCGCTATTAAGGCAATCAGCGAACGAGCTTGTGCTTATGGAATGCCGGGAATTACCGTGGATGGAAATGATGTTCTCGCGATAAACAAAGCTGTCAAAGATGCAGCGGATTTTGTCCGTGCAGGCAAAGGTCCGTACCTGGTGGAAGCTATCACCTATCGTGTCAGAGGTCATTCGCGAAGTGATCGCCAAAACTACCGCACTCGCGAAGAAGTTAAAGAATGGATCAGCAAAGAAAAAGACCCCATTTATCGATTTGCGAAATTATTAAATCTTTCGGATGAAGATGTAGAAAAATTTGGCAAAGAAGCCAAATTAGAAATCAAGAAAGCATTGGAATTTGCTGAAAACAGTCCTGAACCATCAATTGAAAACATTGAAGAGGGAACTTATGCGTGAAATTACTTATGTAGAAGCTTTGCGTGAAGCTTTAAGACAAAGCATGGAAAAAGATCCAAATGTCATTCTTATTGGAGAAGATATTGGTGTCTATGGCGGTTCTTTTGGGGTGACTGTGGGTTTGATCGATTTATTTGGAAAAGAAAGAGTACGCGATACACCTGATTCTGAAGCAGCATTAATTGGAGCCTGTGTGGGGGCAGCCATGAGTGGTTTGCGGCCGGTAGGCGAAATCATGTTCAGCGATTTTGTGGTGGATGCTATGGATCAAATTACAATGCAGGCTGCCAAAACTCGTTATATGTTTGGTGCCCAGGTGACCATCCCAACCGTTATTCGTTTGCCAGGTGGATCCGGCACAGGCGCGGCTGCCCAGCATTCGGAATGCCTTGAAAACTGGTTTGTCCATATGCCCGGTCTTAAGGTGGTGGTGCCTTCCAATGCTTATGACGCCAAAGGATTGCTGATGGCATCCATTCAGGATAATAATCCAATCATGTTTTTTGAACACAAATTGTTATACCGCACCAAGTGCGATGTTCCCGAAGAGGCATATACCATTCCACTTGGAAAAAGCAGAATGGTGCGCGAAGGCAAACATATCACAGTGGTTGCAATTAGTATCATGGTTTCCAAAGCGTTGGAAGCAGCAGAAATTCTAGTGAAGGAAGGCATTGAAATTGAGATCATAGACCCCCGTACCTTAAAACCGCTGGATGATGCGCCTATTTTTGAATCTGTGGTGAAGACTGGCAAAGTCCTCATCGTACATGAAGCGGTAAAAAATAGCGGATTTGGCGCTGAAATTGCTGCACGCATCGCTGACAGCCCCGCTTTCTTTTATCTAGATGCTCCCATCAAGCGGCTGGGCGGAATGGACATCCCCATTCCCTATAACCGATATCTGGAGCGGAAGGCGGTTCCGCAGGTGGAAGATATTGTGGATGAAGCCCGTAAATTAGCCCGGAATGAGTTCTAGGAGTATATTGTGCCTACACCAATCATCATGCCAAAATTTGGATTCAACCAGGAAACCTCAGAAATTCTTGAATGGTTGAAGAAAGAAGGAGATTCGGTTGATAAGGGTGATCCGGTTGCCGTAGTTTCTACAGAAAAAGTCTCCATGGAAGTTGAAGCTCCGGAATCTGGCCTCCTGGCTGGACTTCAATATAAAGTGGGTG
>Ga0315274_10012637_pt1 | contig 12039 bp, 8 predicted proteins | sample YL17G02_20_MG_FD_203700 | JGI IMG/M metagenome (GOLD analysis project Ga0315274, IMG submission 203700) | Sediment microbial communities from Yellowstone Lake, YNP, Wyoming, USA - YL17G02_20 | ecosystem: Environmental > Aquatic > Freshwater > Lake > Sediment | place: USA: Wyoming | collected... | reverse complement strand
ATCTGTAGTAATCCTGAGGCTTTGAGTGCCTTGACAGAATATACTGGTATCATCAGCACTTGAGCCGCCCCCTGACGTATAGGTGTACCCATGCCCACTCTGGAATTGAGTAATTACGGTCTCTCCCGGCTGCGGGATGGCAAATGCATATGCAGGTGATACAGGCGGTAAAAGCAAGAACAGAAAGGAAATAGCTACTATGATTCCTGTTACAGTGAACATCCTACGCACTGTCGTCCTCCGAATCTGACAAAGATGATAGGGTGTAGCTAGCTAAACAGAACATGCACATGCAGAGCACTACCTCTACCTCCACCCACCGGCAGTACACTGATGTGCACTGGAGTCACCGGAGATTTCTTATCCTAAGGTATTCCACTGCCCCCAGTCAACGTACCAGTTCCTCCCTTTTCTTGCCTTTACCTACCGTTAGCTGCCGCTAGGCGCTGGATTGACGGGCGTGCTATGGGAGTCAAAGGGATGTTGAATGTACTGCTTCGCAAGCTGACGCAGGCAATGGTCTGTTCTGGAACGTATAGAAAAGTACGGCTTTTGACCAGGCACCTGTTTATAGCACAACTGTCACCATGTATCTAACTCCGCCGAGTAAGCAGTATCCCAGGCTAATGGTACAAATTCTAGAGGGTGGCTATGCAGTTGACAGAAGCTACTCCGAATGGCTTGATACCACATAGGCAATTATGCGAAGCATTCAAGCGCTGCCCCATCACCGGCCCGTAGTGCTTAATGTTGGCCTAGATGATACCAAGCTGCCCCTCAAGCCCATAAAGCCCTCAGATTCTGACTACAAGACGCCTGACAAAGGTGCTTAATTGGATCTCATGCTGTGGTGATGAAGTCAGGGTGATCGGGGATTCCTCACAGCAACATGCCTTCCTGTTGTATGCCGTCAAAACGCTGGTTCCCGCTTATACTTCTTTGACCATGACTTGTCACTTCATACCAAGCTCTTGGTTAAATAATAGATGTTCATTGAAGTGCAGTGAGGTTTGATGGAATTTTTGTAGTTAAAGAGAAGATAAGTGAAGATAATTCATCTTGCACATCGTTATAGAGCTGCCTACGATTGTTTTCAAAGCACCTAAGTAGTAGTAGTACAGCTGCAGCTGAAATAAAAGGCCTAGCCCTGCTATAGGAGAGCTAATCCAGGAGAGCGTTGCTAACGAGGATAAAGCAGGAATACAAATCTGACAATCCTCAGTCCAGAGCCGCATGCTGGCTGCTCCTGTTGTTAAGTCTAAATGTCGATGATTCTTTCTTCACAAACAAAGCCCGTGACATGTTTGAGTTGGCGGGACTTGAGGGGAAGATGGCAGAAGCTAACTCAATCCTATGACCTCTGGCTGGCTCATGGCTATTAGTGTCCAAAGGGATTGTTGCTTTAATTATTATGGTAGTACTGAACAAGTTCACCAAAATACCTGTGAGGAACATGCCCCAAGGGGCCTGCTTTGCCTTGGGAACAACATGTATTTGGAATGCTATGGCAATAGGTAGGATTTGAAGAGGTGCTAGTAGAAGGAGAATCACTCATTATTGGGCTGTAAGAGAAATTTGGCGGACTAGGGGTTATCTGCGAAGCCGATTGACCGAAAAGAACCGTGGCTTATCGGCTACCATATAACTTCGAAAACAATTGAGGGAATATCGTGCCGAGCAAAAACATTCATTCCTTTTGGATTGATTAAGTAAGATTAAGTATATTAATTATCACAGACATACTGAAACCAGCATGACCTGTATCTCGGCATTTCAGGAGCATAGTCAGAATTGGTTACAAAGCATCGGAATTGATAGACAGGAAAGCGGCTGCCTAGCCACGGTAAAACGATTGAATCTCCCAACAGCAAGCTGCGGAGATTTTTCGCTAGATTCTACTCTATGAGGAGGAATCATGGTTCTTGCTAAAACTAGGAAAAAAGCGTTAGTTGGTACTAGAACAAAAGAAGAAGCAGTCTCTGTGATTGGACTAGGATATGTAGGATTACCTTTGCTTTGTCTTTGCGCAGAAAAGGAATATAGATGTTTTGGTATAGACATTAGCCCCTCCAAAATTGAATCACTTAAAAGAGGGAAATGCACTTTCCATGATAATAACATTCAGAAAATGCTCGATAATGTCGAATTCACGGCTACAACGGATTTTCAAGTCATACATGACACACCCATTGTGATTGTTTGTGTGCCTACTCCGGTAGATCGAAATTCTGAACCCGATTACAGGCCCATAAAATCTGCCTGTGAAGCTATCCGATTATATTTGAGAAGAGGCCATTTGATCATTATTGAGTCCACTATTAATCCGGGAGCCTGTGAGGAATTTATCCAACCCATTCTAGAAAAGTCTGGGCTAAGAGCCGGAGCGGATTTTCATATTGCGCATTGTCCAGAAAGAATAGATCCTGGAAACGGGAAGTGGTCTGTGAGAAACATCCCGCGCGTGCTGGGATCAACATCACCGGAAGGGCTTCATAGAGCCTTAGCTTTTTATCTCAGTATCCTAGAGGCACAGGTAATACCCATGAAATCGATTGATGAAGCTGCTGCAACCAAAATCGTGGAGAACACTTTTAGAGATATCAACATTGCTTTTGTTAATGAGCTAGCGAAATCTTTCGCAAACATGGGGATAGACGTCACGGAGGTTATTAAGGCCGCCTCTACCAAGCCATATGCTTTTCTGCCTCATTATCCCGGTTGTGGTGTAGGTGGGGACTGCATTCCTGTTTCACCCCGCTATTTAATCAGGCAGGCGGGAAAGTGTGGATTTGAACATAAGTTGGTCAAATTGGGTCGGGAGATTAACGAAAGTATGCCTTCCTATACAGTAAATTTGTTACTAGAAGAGTTAAAAAGACTTAAAAATACAAACGGAGGATCCAATAGAAGAGCCAACATCGGAATTTTGGGATTGGCCTATAAAGCTAACGTTGGAGATACACGAGAGAGCCCAGCTTATAAAATTATTGAATTGTTGAAAGCAGCAGAAGCCAATCTCTATGTTTACGACCCGTTTGTTGTAGAAGAGTCAAACGTTAAGTCGCTCGATGCTTTGCTTGATAAATCCGAGGCATTGATATTAGTTACTCAGCATCAGGAATTTGTGAATATGGATTTGGGCAAATTGAAAGATAATGGAATCAAGTTAGTGATTGATGGAAGAAATTGCCTGGATAAAGATAGAATTAGAAAACTTGGGATCGTGTACCGAGGAATCGGAAGATAAGAAGACAGCAAGACGGTTAAGGCATGAAGGCAAGATTACTAATTTTCTTCATATTATTTATTGTGGTCGCAATATTGATCGGGAAGTTTTGGGTTGGAGCTACACATTCCTTTGCTCCCTTGTATTTTTACGGCATATCAGTGACTGCTGTTTTGTTGATCACCTATGCCGTCGTTCTTTTTAAGTATAAAGACCCTTGTTTGGAGGCACGCAAAAAAACCAAAACGAATGAGAAAAAATACCTCGTCAGTTGTATGGTGGCGGTTAGAAACGAGGAAGATATAATAGAACTGTGCATAGGATCATTTCTTAACCAAACCTATATCAATAAAGAGATAATCTTCGTTAATGACGCCAGTACTGACGGAACAAAAATCATATTGGATAACTATGCAAATAAAGGATTAATCTCTGTTATTCATTTGGAAGAGAACGTCGGAAAGAAGAAAGCACTTGCCTGGGCAATGCTTCTTGCTCGAGGCGACATTTTCGCATTTTCCGATAGTGATTCGGTGATCGCCCCAGATGCCATCGCCAGGATCGTTGACATTTTTGATGCGGAACCTCTGGTAGGATCCGTGAGCGGGCATTGTAGAGCTTTAAACTCGGACGACAATTTTCTCACCAAGGTCCAGGATTCCTGGTACGAAACCCAGTATTCCACCAGAAAGGCATTTGAGAGTGTCTTTGGTGTCGTAAGTTGTATTTCAGGTCCCTTGGCAGTATTTAGAAGAGAGGCGGTGTACAATCTAATTCCAGCTTGGGAAAACGATACATTTCTCGGACAAGAATTTAGATTTGCTACTGACCGGACTCTAACTGCGCTAGTTCTTGGTAATAAGGCTGTTGGCGGAAAACTCAAAAAGAAATATGCTGATTCGCCTTTTGTTAATGCCATAGACTATCCCTTAAGAGATTGGAAAACTCTGTATTGTAAATCAGCTAGAGCATGGACTGTTGTACCTAATACTTTTGGGAAGCTAATTCAACAGCAAATTCGCTGGAAAAAGAGTTTCATCCGAAATGCTTTTTTTAATGCGCCTTTTTACTGGAGGAAACCTTTTCTTCCGGCATTGTTTTTTTATTTGCATATTCTCTTTGTTGTAGCAGGGCCGCTTGTTGCTTTCAGGCATTTGATTTATTTACCAATACATGGGAATCTTCTTTCACCATTTTTGTACGTAGGCGGGATTTGTCTTGTCGGGTTTACTTTCGGTTTGGCTTTCAGCAGAGAAAGCAGAGAACCTCACGAACCTTACAGGTGGATATATCGCCCGGCAATGAGTCTTCTCTCAACGTTAATACTAAGCTGGTTAGTGTTCTACTCGGCGGTCACCATCAAGAAAATGACATGGTACAGAGGATAAATGTGAGAATGAAGACGATTGCCATAGAAAGTTTCTTCTTCATTCTGATATTGGGGATTCTGGCTGCGGTGACCAATGGGTATTTCGGTTTTAGCAAGCATGTCGTTGCCAACACCCCGAGTGATGCGATCTTCAGTGATCTTGACCAAGGCGATATTAAGGTTGCCGATCTATGCCTTGATGACTGGTATCAGATGCCAAGGTTTGATTCTGTGAAGATCTCACCCCCGATAACTTGGGAAGAGGATCCTTTCAATAATGACGAATATTGGCGGTTTAATTTCTATAGTCTTCGTTTTACATCAGATCTTCTATATGCGGGAATACAAACCGGCGATAGAACTTATTATGGTAAACTCCTGGAAATTGTTAATAGTTTTCTCGATAGTGGCACAAATAAAATTCTTTCCTGGGCTGATGATTACGCGGTAGCTTGGAGAACAATGATACTCACCAATACGTGGTCGAAGCTTCATAGACAGAATGCCCTCCCGGATGAAACCAGTACCAAGATATTAGAAGCACTGAAGGTTCACGGTAATTTTCTTGCGGACATAAACAATTACGAGCCCAAGTTCAATCATGCGATTGGGGAATCGGCTGCTCTGCTGTTTTTGGCTGTAAGTTTTCCCGACATGCCGGATGCCGAAAAATGGTTAAGTACAGCGAAAGAAAGAATTGCCACGAGCTTAGATACGTTAATTGATAATGACGGGGTCCTAGTTGAGAATTCTCCTTATTACCATTTTTATATATTGCAGCTATTTCGACAAATTAGAGGATACGCAATTCAGCACAACGTAACTATCAGTGATCAATTCGATAGCAAGATCGAAGAGATGATATCTTACGCTACCTATATTCTTCAACCGAATCTAGGCGTGCCTCTACTCGGGGCTTCTCTTGAACGAAAGATGAAACTTGTGGGTCAATACGAGGAAATGGCAATGTCTGATCCTTATCTTCTCTATGTCTTGACTCAGGGGAAGCAGGGAAAGGTGCCTCCGGACCTGAATAAGTATTACCCGGCAGCTGGAGAAACCATAATGCGTTCGGCTTGGGGGAAGGGTACCAATTTTGAAAAGCAAACCCAGGTAATATTTGATGTAGGTAATTACAGGACAGACCATAGTGATTTGGATGCTCTCAGTTTCAGTCTTTACAGTAACGGTATAGCCTTAATACCGGATAGTGGACTTTACACTTATAGAGTGAACGATACGCTTGAAGCATATTTTCAAGGTACATCGGGTCACAATACGGTCGTAGTGGACGAGACGGACCAGATGATTGGCTCGGCAACAGGCGGAGTGTTTCTTGAAGGTGAAGGATACGCTTATCAATCTGCTGAGCACGAGCTCTATAATGGAGTTACACACCAAAGGGCTATGGCGCTTCTCGGGCATAATATTGTCCTTATTGTCGATAATTTAGTCTCAGACAAAGAACATAAATACGAGCAACTGTTCCATCTTTTCCCAGAGGCAAACTTGGATATCGATGACCTGACTGTTAGTGGCAGCGGCTCAGATTCGAACCAGTCCATTACAATCTATCAACTATTGCCAGAAGGTATTGCTCTGAGTTGTGGGAAGGGCAACGATTCTTCTCCGAAGGGCTTATATTCCGCCCAGTACGGAGTAGCTATACCCAACTACTGTATTTCATACGAGCAATATGGAAGGACGGCGTCCTATATAACGCTTCTCGAAATTGGTAAACATGACAAAAACCTGGTGGCGGAGGTTAGCGCTGATCAAAGTACGGTTAATATCCGTACAAGCGAGCGTGAATACTCCATAAATATTGCAAAGTCCCCTGGCTCAAAGCGGCAAGTAACTGTTAGTAATAATAACAACATACCGTTGCCCGAAGAGACGACGATAGAAACATTTCAAAATGCTGGAGACTGGGTTAAAGAGAATCAGTCTACGGATGGAGGCTCTGTTTCAATTGATCAAACAGACTATTCCGTAGATGGGAATAGCCTAATATTGACTTCTCCTGCTGATGGTTCCTACCTAGGCGCCGTAAAGAACCTAAATCTTGACCAGTCTGATAAAAACATTATCTTTAGAATGAAGGTTTCTAATAGACAAGACGTTCAAAAACTGGAACTTTCTCTTTCAACAAATAACTGGAAGGGCTACGTGACCACAGATTTAAGTTATTTTTACAGGGTCGAATATGACGACGAGTGGATAGCAGTTACTCTGGGGAGGGGCACAAGTAGCGATGTTGGAAGTGAGTGGAAAAAATATGGTTCAGGATTTGACTGGTCAAATGTTGACACGATTAGATTTAGATTTGGCACTATAGAAGGGAAGGTGGCCGCTGTAGAATTTAAAGGGCTGTCAACTATCCCCGATCAAAAAGAAGGTGCCGTAGTTATTATCTTTGATGACGGCTATAAATCAATTCTTTCTGCTGCCAATATAATGAACAAGTACGGATTTAAGGGCAATGTAGCCGTAATCGGTAGAAATCTGGCAATTACACACAGTCAGTATCTTACTATTGAGGATCTGAAAAACCTTCAAGATGCTTACGGCTGGAATATGGTAAACCATTCAGAATATCATAAGAACGCATTAGATGTATATTACGACGAAGGGGATTTCGCGGGATTCGAACAAGACTTGATTAGCGGTGCCCAGGCCTTAATGAATCTCGGAATAAACTCTGCGCCCAACTGGTTTGTATATCCCAACGGGGCTACAAATTCCGAGATTAAAGGAATAGTGGCGAAATATTATAAATTCGCCAGACTAGACTCTGGCTATCAAGAAATATTTCCTTTAGGGGAGCCCCTAGGTGTAAGAGCATTTCCGGTTCAAGCCCAAACCCCTCCAGATCAGGTTAAGAGATTAATGTTAGAGGCTAAAGAATGCAAACTGACTCTGTTCTTGACATTTCATAGAATTAAGACCTTGTCTGATGAACGAGGGTATGATATTACAGATTTTACGAATATCATGGCATATATTTCACAGCAAGGTATAAAAGTAAAAACACTGAGCGAATTGGATGAAGGTAATGGGGTTTCAGTGAATAGCATGACGATCACTGATGCCATCCCCGAGCAGATTGTGTTAGATGTGAAAATCAATAAATAGATCTGTTTCACAAAATGTTAAACAAAATATCAGGTCATAGTGCACTCCCCCACTATGACTGGACGGATAAGGTTAGGACACTCGGGCGGGGGAGGGCATTACCATCCTGAATTAGCAGTAGCTCCTCAAATTTATTCGGTGAGCGATAGCCAAGCGCTGAGTGAAGCCTCTTCTGATCATAGACCTCCTCAAGGAAATAGGGTAGCTTGGCTATCACGTCAGCGGACGTCTCATACTGACATAGGTACACCTCCTCGTATTTCAATGTTTTGAAAAAGCTCTCTATCCTGGCGAGCTCACGGGGGTCCCCTGTCCGCGCCATGCTGATTGGCCGTCCCCCGGAATTAGTACCACCGGCTATTAGAGCTCAGCCACTGTTGAGGTGTACCCCATGGGAGCCCTACAGTTCAATGAGCTGTGTGGCCTGATCTCGTTGTAATCCCTACTCCAGTCTTCGATTCAACTCGAAACTCTAACGACGCTCACTGAACAATTGCTTGTGATGTGCAGTCCGACAGGCACCGGACAGCTTGAGCGTCTTCACCTTAACATTTCATCGAATTGTTATTTCTTCCTAGACCCATTCGCCACTTTATCCAACATTGTATTATAGAGACAATTCCTGAGGGAGAGGCACGACAAGCAAATAGAGAATTTCCTTAGCTTCAGAAAATGCAGAATCAAAATAGACATCATTATTTTGGTGGTATAGAGGGTAGGGGGTGGGGTGAGGGTGGGTAGTCCCAAACAGCTTCTGTATCGCTATCAGAGAAGGTGACTTGCCTGGTACATCTACGTTAGATAATCTTCGTACTCTAGATTACAGCCTCATAACAGACATCGACATGAAACCAACCCCATTTTAAAAATAGCTCAAGCATGGATTTGATGAAAATATTCTTTTGTAATGTATGACCCCATGAACTTTTATTTCCCACTCAGGACAAACGAGGCTCTAGGATTCGATTCTGGCGGCTTAACAGGGGTAGGCCAATTGATACCGAACCAAGTTTATTTTCGGTTAGCTATAAACCGAAGTCTAAAAGTTGGCGTTAATTTGGCGTTAAATTAAAAAGCACTGGTTATCACTGGACGGTACCCTAGCTTCAAAACATGATTTTACCAACTAACACAACTGTTCTAAAATGAACGTAAAAGCACCATTTGGGACATCTAGCCTAGAATTAAGAGTCAGTTGCTCTGCCAGTTGAGCTACCAGGGCATGCCTCATTACAACAGGGACTAATTTTAACACCTGCGTGGCTCTGTGACAAGTAGAATCAGAAGGAAATGGGCAAGAGCTAACTTATACCGTCGAGGAAGGCTCTGACGTTCTTCCCCAGGACATCGTGGTTGTAGCCGCCCTCCAGCACCCCGTACCGCCTCCCCTGACACACTCTCTCAGAGAACTCTTTCACCAGCTTTCCGATAGTCTGGTAGTCCTCAATGGTGAGCAGTCCTCCCCAGTCCTCCACGCCGCGGTCGAATCCGGCCGAGACAGCGATTATGTCCGCCCTCTGCCCATCCAGAAATTTTGAGATGCCGTCCACAAAGTCCTGCCTGTTTCTGTCCTCAGGGTGGTGATAGACTACCTCAGGCACTCTGCTGAAGATACTATCCGTGCCATCGCCGAAATGGAGGTCGAAATCCAGTATCACTGCCCTGTTTATTTTGCCTTCGACCCTGAGCCTGGCTATGGAGATGGCTATATTGTTGAAGAAGCAGAACCCCCAGCAGGAATCCGGGCTGGCATGGTGACCCGGCGGCCTGATAAGTCCAAATGCGGGCTCTCCGCCCATCGCCAGTTCAGCCGCTTTAATAGCTCCCCCTGCCGCCAGCAGAGCGACCTCGTATGTCTCACTCATCCTCTGAATATTTGCAATATGCCAGTTAGTGTGGACGAGCTTTATGTCGTCAATCGACGCAGGCTCCGGGGTGACCAGCTTGAAATGAGGGGAGACCGCACTCAGGATGGTCTCGATACGGCCGGCTTTAGCAGCGGGGTCGCTGGCATAGACCTCTTGATATCGTGGATGGCAAACAATCTTCATCGCGGGTTTTTCGTCTTCGGCATCAACATTCGCAGAGTATCGGCATAAACCTGGAAGCTGTAAGCATCGAACAGCACGAATGCCACTTCCTGCAAAGAACTGCTCTGCTCTGCGAAATCCATAGCTACCTCCAGGGCTATCCTGGCAGCAGGCTCCAACGGGTAGCCATAGGCCCCTGTGCTGATGGCAGGGAAAGAGATGCTTTTCAAGCCCTTTTCGGCGGCCAACTTCAGGCTCTCCCTGTAGGCGCTGGCCAGAAGTTCCGCCTCTGCGTTGGTGCCACCATGCCACACCGGGCCCACGGTATGGATAACGTATTTCGCCTCGAGCCTGCCTCCGGTGGTGACAACGGCTTTGCCTGCAGGCAGGCGCCCTATCTTGTCCCTGATTTTGCGGCATTCCTCGAGAATAGCCGGCCCCCCGGCACGGTGTATAGCTCCATCTACACCCCCGCCACCAATCAGCCCAGAGTTAGCAGCATTGACAATAGCGTCGGTGGCCTGTTGAGTGATGTCCCCCTGAACCAAAGCAAGCCTGGTCTTATTTACAACAAGCTCCATATTTACTTTTCGGTACCTTCATCCGCGGCTTTTTCGGCTTCGACTTCTCTGGTTCTGAGCCAGCGCTTTATTTCATCGAGTCCGGGAGGCGAGACATAGAATACCTCTATATCAGCAGGGAACTGCACCTGATGCCCTTCCCTCATCAGCAGTATCCCGACCTCGCTCTCCTTCAGCGTGTCGTTTATCATCTTCGCTATGTGCTCATTTCTCTTCTTCTGGGCCTGGATATAGGATTCGTAGACCTTGTCGAATACCTTCGCGTTTTGCAGGCCCACCGCCAGGCATCTCGTCCAGTCCATAGACTCCGTGAGCAAATCAGCATCCTCGAGCGGCTCAAGCTGAGCGCCTTTATCCAGCCTGGCTTTAACAATGCCATAGCTTGTGCTGTTCAGTTCCTCAATAATCTTGCTCCCTTCTTCCCCACCTATAGGCACCAACTCGTGATACACCTTCTTTGTGATGCCCAGTTTCAGCTCCAGGCTAGTCAGTTGCGCATCTACCTGGTCCCAGTACCTGAACACCTTCTCAAAAAGCTCGCCCTGTATATCCCTGGGAGTGAAGAGAAGGGGTACAAAGAACAGCTTCCTGGCAGCCCTGTATTCCTCAACTGAAGGTTTCTCTATTTTGCCCAGATCTTGAGACATTTAATACCTCTCGAGCAGATTGGAGCAGATGCTACAACTCTACCCGTAAATCATCACCAGAAATCGATATTTCCTATGCTCTCGGTCTCCCTTATGGTTTTTCCTATCTCACGCCTCATTGCCTCATCCTCGACAGGCTCTACCTCCGAAATCGGTAGCCCCGCTTTATTCTTCTTCGTTTTCCACCTGGCTACAAACCCCGGCACAACCGCATAGCCGCAGGTCCCTCCGCCGCCGCAGCATGAAGAGTCCAGCGTAGTAGTCCCCATGACATAGAGCACTTCCTTGCCGTTGTACTTCAATCGCTCTTCCTTGCAGGGAATGTAGAACCCCGACAGCCCCATTACCTCTTCATTCAATGGCAGATGCGTATACTCTTGTTTCATCTTACTTCTCTCCCCGGCCAAGCGCTTTGATTTGGATACCTTGGGCTTGTCCTTATCAGGTTTAGTTTGCTTTTTATTAGCGAAGCCCTTCATACGGAACCAGGACGGCGTGCGATACCCTTTTACGCTCATTTCTTCCTTCGAGGCAGCATAGCCGTCGATTTCCCCAGAGTGACCCTGCGGCCTTTTTGATTTTGTGCCCAGCTTTCAATCTCTACAAAGCCTTCGCCATCCTTTATAAATTTTTCTACCACCTTGCCCTGGAAGGTCATGGTATCGCCCGGGAAAACGTTCCCTCTCATCTCAGCGTAATGCCTCCTCAGCATGCCCTCGCCTCCGATCCAGTTGGTCACGAGTTGAGCCAGAAACGCTGCGTTGTGCGGGCCGTGAGCAATGACATTAGGCAGCCCCAGCATCTGGTTGGCAAACTGCTGGTCGTAGTGATGCGGCCCGTAATCGTTTACAGCCGCACCCCATTTCAGAATGGTAACCAGGCTTATACCTTTCACCAGTGAAGGCAGCGGAGCGCCTACCTCGACATCCTCGAAGTATATCTGCTTCTTACCCGGAGGTTCGAGCTTTACCTCCTCCGATAGTGGTGTGGGTTCTGCCGCCTTTGACGATGAGGACGAGCCCTCGATGGAGACCATAGCCTCGCTGGTTAT
>Ga0315274_10012636_pt1 | contig 12039 bp, 20 predicted proteins | sample YL17G02_20_MG_FD_203700 | JGI IMG/M metagenome (GOLD analysis project Ga0315274, IMG submission 203700) | Sediment microbial communities from Yellowstone Lake, YNP, Wyoming, USA - YL17G02_20 | ecosystem: Environmental > Aquatic > Freshwater > Lake > Sediment | place: USA: Wyoming | collected... | reverse complement strand
GAAAATGTTTCTGAGACCAAGATCTTTAAAGAACTTAGCCTGGTCGAGCTGTTCTTTTTCGAACTTGTCTAGTGTTGGTGTTACAATTCTCTTATTGCTTTTCACAAATTTGCTCTTTTATATAGAAAAGGATTTCCTTACTTGGTCCCTGTAGTCTGCACGCGTTCCAGGTAAAATGCGGAACTCTGAATAACATCTTTTTGAGTATACGTTTTGGCGCACAGATCCTGGCGAATAAAGAACGTGACATTTGGTTATTGCTCTTCGTCGTAAAAAGTTTTTATAAGTTTACCAGGAAAGTTTCTTGTGTCTTCGCATACGTCAATGCGTACCAGTTTATTTTGAACCCAAGTTTCAACCATGTCGTACCCACGAATACGCAGTACCTTATGGTAGTGCGATAGAAGATAACAATTGCACCTGATTTTTGCCCATAGAATGTGTAGGCAACGTTTCATTTAGTTTTTCTTACGTGCGTTGTACAGTGCTTTGTTGTACATAGTGGCAAGCTTATCCAAATCCTCGGCAGTATCCTTGTACATTTTTGCCTCGGCCTTTAGCTGCTCGACTTCTGCTTCAAGATTTTTTATTTTCTTCAGCAGAACTTTTTCTTTTACGAACCATGGATTTTTTCCTGGACCGGCCATGTGCACTCCCTTTAATCTCAGTAGCTATGTAATCGCTAACTGTTATGAGAGAATCATTCGAATAATTGACTACAAGTTCGCGTGCAGCAAGATCATGTACAACGAAATCAGAAGCCGCCCTTGAGCAGTTGTACGCCCGTGTCCGAACGCGGCGCTCTACTTTATCGAGTACGCTGTGCATTTATTTTGGGTGACGCCGCTTGAGTGTGTTAACAAGATTCCTTATTCGCTTTTTGTGTTTTTCGCTTCCACCTACTTTATCTTCTTGAGTTGCTTTGATAAGCTTTTCTAACTTTTTATGGTCAATTTTCCGTTTCATTTTTATCGATCTCCTTGAGTCGTTGCCATACGTGATTAAACACTTCATTAGGCACGGCCACTATTGTAGAATCTATGACAGGTACTCCTACTCTATTCCAAACAGCCGCACGGGCTGTAGGACCAATAAGTTGCTTGGACAATCCTCTAAGATATACTGAAACCTGAATCACATTATTAATTGATACATGCACGATGCATTATTTTTCTTCAAGGACATTTGCCGTCATCGTGTCCAGGTCGAATTCTATGGTGACACTCTCACCATACCTGACCCATTTTCCTAATCTAGCCGTGCACTCTATGAGGTCTTCCTCACAATCAATCTCGGCAAATGCTCCTAGCTCCTCTCGCAGAGCGTGATCGACTGCATCAGGTGTTTTGAATGTGATTTTGAGTTTCATGCTTTTGCCCTTTCCTTATTGATACCGGTCAAAGCTTTCTTTGCTCGCTTTAGAAACAATATCATTGGATTTGGGTTTTGTGTACGTGTAAAGATTTGCCACGGAGCGCCAAAATAGCTATCACAGGGAGCCTCTAGTTGTTTTGCTAACGGGCACTCTCCACATAACTCTTCTTCATAGTAATGAAAGCACAGGGCGGATGCTGAAGTGTTGATCATTAAATGATTTGTACCGTCTGAGAGTCTTCGAATATTTCTTACACTTTCAACCCAAATTTCGGACTCAGAAAGTATAGACTTTCTCATTCCTAACCAAAACTTTAAATCATGCTGAAGTGCATCTTTTTTCATTACTGCATTTGCAGGAACTGAATAATACTTAGCTTCCCATTGTAGAAGTTTATGGCTCACGAACTGCTCCTTTCGATAAAACTGTTTTTAATTCCCCACTCGATCCAATCATTGGCCATATCTAGAACATAGCCTTCATGTTCTTTTTTGATCGGGTCCTGCCCCGTAATCTTATGCAGGGCAAAGAACCAGTGATTCGTTTCCTTCCGTAAATCTTTAAGGATTAATGGGATTGCCTTTTTGCCAAGCTTGATAATGTTTTGGTAAGAAGGGTGTTTTGTTATTTTTGACATTGAAGATAGTAGTTTTGTTTCTTCCAACCACTTTTTCTTTTCGATTTCAAAATACGCGGCGGTCAAATCTGTTTGGAATCTCTTTTCACAACTGCGCATAAGGGCTAGATCATCAAATTCTATAGACAAAAATTCACAGTAAGAATCTATGACCTCAACTTTATACTTTGCTGTGCACTTTGGACATTCTACCTTGCCACTTTTAGGTGCTGGTAAATCTGCCCCACAAACACAGCAATCATGTGTGTCTATAAATACTGTGGTCAAATTAATCCCCTAATGCACAGTAAGATACTGTAGCGGTTTTAGAAACACCCTGATGGCGTTTTTAGCATCTGTAATGGCTGCGTTTTCCGTTAACCCTGACCCTTTACAGTCGGGTAGCTCTACGCATTGAGCAGTATTTAGGCTTTGCTTTTTGTCCCAATGAATTTCAAAATGATATTTTTGTTGCCTCATAGTTATGGGCACTCCTCAATTGCATCAGAGGCTAATTGTCGTTGCTCCTCTATCCAATCTTCTTTTTTTGTGCCATCGGATTGATCTCCGTACTCTTCAAACTGCACGCCTTCCAGATCATCCGCCCAGCTCTCCAGGCTATCTGCCTTTTCCTGCCACTCGTCCGTGAGAGGGTTATTATTCATGTTGCTTATGCTCTCTTGGTATTCTTCGGCTACCTCTCTTGCCGTTCCAGCAAGATCTTCTAGTGCGGAGGAAAGATTGCCAATGTCTTCTCCGGTCCATTCCTCAACTTCCTTTTCTGTGGCCTCTTGGGCATCATAGACTGTGCCCATCTTGGAAGTGGTTAATTCAGAGGGGCGGAAATTGCAATCGTTGCATTTTATTTTCTTTGCCGAAAATCGACTTGCAACTAATTTGTATGGTTGCCCTATCTCAATGGGCTTTCCGCAACCGGAGCATTGTCCAGGCGATTTTCTACATGCCTTTACGTGTTTAATATTCATGGCTTATTTTCCTCCTAAAAAACAAACAAGACGTGCACCTGTGTTAGAGGGACCAGTGAAAGGGGATACAGTTCCTGGCCCAGGAGCGCCCTTCTGCGTGGCTACCGTAAAGCCCGCACGTCTCTTTCCTTAACATAATACCTATTTCTCTGCTTGACAAATGAAATTTAATTCGAACGTTCTCAGGAACGTTCCAAATGCTCCGGTCTAAGGATCGGGGAGTGATCACAAAGCGAAAAGATTACTGAGCGGTATTCAAGATAAGTGGTAGGCCGTCCTTTCCACCGATAATAATGATCTTTGAATTTGGGGATTTGCCTAATTGTTCTGTAGCTTCGATTCCTTTCCAACGCAGCAACGGTTCGCTGATTCCTTGCGTAACAATTTGCTGGAAATCTGAAATACCTTTGGCCTCGATCTTTTTTCTTTCGGCTTCCTGCTTTTCTTTTAGCAAGACGAACTCCATCCGCTGTGATTCCTGATCGGCTTGGAGCTTCTGCGTAATTGACACAGATAAACCTTCAGGAAGAGTGATTTGGCGCATTAAAACTGACTCAACTATGATGCCACGTTTTTCAGTCATCACTTCTAGATCTTTAAGAATCACTAGCGCAAGTGCGTCTCTTTCAGAGCTGTATAAAGACTTTGCTTCATGCATTGCTGTAACCCCACGGGTTACGCTACGAAATTGTGGGTCCACAATTGTTTTTGCATAATCCACCCCAACCGTTTTGTAAACAGCCGCTGCTGCACGTGGGTCAAGATGGTAAAGCACGCTAAATTCAACATTGACAGTTAGTCCTTCTTTGGTAGGAGACCCCATCTCTTCTTTGTTTTCCTGTGTCTGTGTATTCATTTTTACAATTTTGGCCATTGGGTTGATAAAGTTAATTCCAGGATCAAGTGTTGTATCTGCTACGTTTCCAAAAACATCAACGATGCCAATATGGCCTGCGGGAATGATTGCGAAAAAGCTAAGTAGAAGAAAAGGAAAGCCAAAACTATAAAGAATTATCCATATAACCTTTAATACTTTGTGTGCATATTGTACTTCTTCATCTTTGCTCCTGCTGCATACTTTGCTAATCGTTGCTGCAACTATGCCGAGAATGATTATAACTGCTGCTGCCCAAAACATGTGTCTCTCCTTTGCGTGGTAGGGGTTGTACTTCGTGATTTCAGATCAATTCTTTTTGCTCAGCGATCCATTGGGTCAAATAGACGATATTGTTTTCGTCGTCAATGTCCTCAATTTGACTAACTGGAATCCAATATTCCTCCTCTTCAATAATGAACAGTTTTGCCTTATCGGTTTCTGCCTTGATCTCGTCAAAGGAAATCTCAACTAGTCCCTCTCCATTTTCATCTTTGAGTAGCTTTGCCATGTTCGTTCCTCCAACGGCCATAATTTATGCCTTCTTTGCGACGTGTAAAGCTAAAAATGTCCTCTTTTTACGATAATTTGAGTATAATCTATCTAAAACATGGACTTTAAGCCCAAATTTGACGCTTCCAAGACCTTTAACGCCCAGTATTACGCTACATCCTGTGGTTCCCCTTTAGAGCGTAACGGGGCGTGGTTAGGTCACTTTAATCGCATTGCAGAACAGATTTCGACCCGAATTAGGCCCAAAACCGCCCTGGATGCCGGTTGTGCTTGGGGTTTCCTCGTCGAGGGGCTTAGAATCCATAGCATTGAGGCCTGGGGGGTGGATATTTCGGAGTATGCTATCCAGCAGGTGCTTCCTGCCTTTCGTCCCTATTGCTGGGCCGGTTCGCTTACGGAGCCTTTGCCAAGGAGGTACGACCTAATCGTTACGATTGAGGTGTTTGAGCATCTCCTTCCAGAGCAGTCAGATGCTGCTATAGCCAATCTTTGTGCCGCAAGCAATGATATCCTATTCTCATCTACACCGGAGAACAAAACTGAGGCCACACATTTTAATGTTCGTTCTGCTGCAGATTGGGTGGGGGCATTTGCAAGGCATGGATTTAAGCAGGCTGAGTTCGATGCTAGCTTTATTACGAAGTGGGCGATGCGATTTGTGCGATCACCGTGCAAGAATACTGGGATCGAATGTAGCCGTTCCCAGTAATTTCTTTTTGGCTTTATCAATATCCTGTTGAAATGTCTTCCATGCAGTTTGTTGTGCTCGCATAATTCTTATCGCCGTATCCACAGCACCACCGTCTTGCGACGGTTCTCCTGGGATTTCTTCCATGATAAATTTTGCAAGTCTGGCGATCTGGCTTTCTAAGGATTCTGGTTTTGACATTTTATAGCTCCGGGATTTGTGTGGTTTCGCAATTGAATTCTGCCTCTGGGTTAGGCGACCACGCCAATGCCATCCTCCAACACTTCATCGAAAGATCATTGTAGTGTTCTCCGCTTCTAAAATGCTCACGACAACTTGCTTGAGAGAACTTTGGTCGTTTGCACTGAGTGGCCCACTTTTCAATTTGCTCACAATAAGCGATACACTCTGGAGGTGTGTAAGCACAGCTTTGAAGGAGGCAGAATATTACGATAGCGATGATTAGCCAAAGAACATTGAGGGTATTTTTAGATTTCATGAGTTACTTCCTTTCGTGTTTGCGTAGGATGGTGGGGGCGGCAAATCTTTGTCTTCGTATTCTTTATCGCTTTTAATACCTATAGGAGTAGTAAAGAACTCAGTACTTGACGCCTTTCCTCGACTCATCTTCTTTAACATTTTAATGGTGGTATCAAAATTATTCCCTAAACATTTAACGCTGATAACAAGCTCAGCTAGCGCAGCAAAAGAAAGTTCTTCGGTCTTATCTACCCACTCAATGAGTTCTTCTCCATTTATCTTTAATTTTGTGCTAAGATAAACTCGACGTGTTTCTGAGGAAGGCATATCGATTTTTATAACTCTATCGAATCTTTGTGGGCGTGCAACTAATCTTTTGTCTAGACGTTCTGGATAATTTGTGGTTGCAATATTTAAGACTCGATCTATTTGATACTCACCGTCCAATAATGCTAAAATATCCTCATCTCCGTAGGAATTTACGATTGCATCAATGTCTTCGAAAACGCAAACAACCCGTCTCTGAGGTTCTACTTTACGAAAATCCCGTAACGCGTTTAATAGTGCATTAGGGCGTTTACAGATCATAACAACGTCCCCAACTGATATAATACGGTTGGATACGAGCTGCACTACGGCTGTTTTACCGCATCCGGCTGCTCCATACAAAAGATACCCGCGACGGTGAAGAAATCCATATTCATGAAATATCGCTTCTTTTTTCCAAAAGGAATCAATCTCATCGCAGATTATTTTTGGAAGGCCGTCTGGAAAATCAATTAAAGCATCTACCTTAATATCCAATTTTTCAAGAACAATGCCTCTTTGTGTTTCACATTGATTGTATACACCTGCAGGAAGTTTGCTAGCTGTTGGCGGAATCGCTAGATAGCGGTTGCTTTCAAGTAATGCCCACTGGGTAAGAGACAGTGCACCGCGAGACTCTACTTCCTTTGGCGTTTCACCACTAGGAACTGCATTGCAAGTTTTATTATGTGGGCGGTCTGTCCCAACGGGACGGCTGTCTGATCCAAAGTCGTCAAAGTTGGTTTCGCTCATTTTTTGCATTCTCCTGTAAGGGGGAGGTCCCATAAGATAATACTCTAAATCAAAATGTAAAAGGATTTATTTTAGAAAATTACTTATGCCAACCGTTGGGAGGAATGCAGCCTGTACCTTGCTTGTCTTTTGGAAACGGATTTGGCAATCCGGTATCTCTTTTCTTTTCAGAGATTTTGATTCCCCTGGCGCGTAACCCAGCAAGGTCGTTGTAATAGATTACAGCAACGGACACTGGCTCTACAGTTGAAGGTACAAAATACACAGTTGACACAGAATGGGCAACTTTATTTCCAAATCCAGTTCCTAAGTTTTGTGAGGTAAGCGTGCGGTTACGTATCCCTCTTGTAATTCCACCATGTGTTTTTACATCCCCACTACTACAATTGTATATGGAAGCTGTTTCCCCAAGATTGATATTTGGAGACGGCTGTTCACTATAGGACATTGTATCAAACGTAGAGAATCCTCCAGCTGCGTCTGCTGTATTTTTTGGGGCTGTAAAACTTAGTGTCCATGCTGGAGGAGTGAGCCGTTCTTCCCATATAGCAACAGCGATCACTCCTTTATCTTCACCCTTTCCGATTTTCTCTGCGTACGATTTTCCTTGTCCTGTAAAAAAGAACCGCGCTACTTCAGAATCATTCAATCTCCATCCAGGCACAACCATACTTTGATACGGGTTTAGGATGTAGCCGTGTGCACTGTCGTTCTTGGATGCTTCTTTTCCAGTCATCACCGAGAGGCCGTCTACAGTTGGATGGGTGAGGATCCTTCGTGAGGTGAGGTTAGAAATCTCCAAGGAGAAGGAACTTCCTTTCCTTCCTTCGACAAAAGTGTTTCCATCTTTGTCGCGGTACTCCTGGACAGCCTTGTTATCACCGACGAGTATTTTTGCTTGAAAAAGAGGGGTGCTTACTTTCATCATAACATCTCCTTTCGAGTCAGCGCAGGACGTTGCCCGGTCTGACGCGGCTATAGGAACCCAGCTTATCTGAGTTCGATAGGGAGACTATACTTCATATCTATAATAGATGTCAACTATTTTTTGGAAGGACTAGTGCAGTGCATCCTGAGCACATCAAAAAGGCTGGATCATTAGGAGGCGGTGCCTGTTTAAACAACATAGATTCATGACAGACGGGGCACCACTGTTCTTCATCCGCTAGGAGCACGACGGGTATGCTTTCTTTTACCGGCAACTTGTCGTCTTTGACAAAGATTCCTTCTAATGTGTTTCCAACATCGGCTCCGATGGATCTAATAGACAGATTCATCTCGTCTAAGCTTTCTTTTAGTTCCACAATTCCTGCAAAGGATTCTATGTTGTGATTAAATTTTGCTAGCTCGTCTGCGATGCAGAATAATGCAAGTGCGACAAGTCTATTATCAGTGATAGCATGTTCACCAAAGCCAATATCCACCGCAAATGGTTTAACTATCTCGGGGATTTTTTCTAAATAACTTTTCATTGCACCACGATTTCACGGATAGATTTTTGCCTGTAGGGACCGTAAAACGAAAATTCTGAAAAATCAAGATCCCCATATTGCGCTATGTAATTTTTATAAATGTACTTTCTTCCGTTGATTTCGAGAATAGTAAGTCCGGTACTCGGGTAGTCTTCTACCTTTTCCTTGGATAAAACCTCGTGCTGAATTGCTATTTTGAGTACATCTTTGTAAAGAGCTAGCCTGCTATTCCAGCGATAAAGGCAATTTTCTGCTGCACGATATTTTTTTGCTGCCGCTTCATTTAATAACTTTTTTGGTGCCTCCTCTATCACTTTATGACTTACACCGCCAGGGTTACCGGGATGATATGCAATTTCTAAATAATGTTTCCTTCCTGGAGCTTTGCAGTAAGCCTTTTTGCATTCCTTTATTCCGTTCCACGCCTCCTGGTATTTAGGTGATACTTTGTCTCTGATGTGATCAGCGACTTTAGCATATGCCTTTTCTGCTTCAGTTGCGCACAAGAGCAATCTGTAATCGATTAACTCCCTGTACTTATCGAGCGTGCAATTTGGAGGGTAGTGCCAAACAAATAACGGACGCTCCGCACCATCAGCGCTTCGGATTACTGGAGGATCAATAAAATCCCCCTCAGAGACGGTACAGGCAAGCTTCCCAATCATGTTAAGGGCAGAATAGCGGGTGTCTAGTTTTATTTTCATTCCTGGAAGTTCAACATTTTTCCCGTGACGTTCTAAAAAAGTACCTGGTTTCATGTACAAATCCTCCGTAAACAATCTAATACTAAAATACCGATTGTCCAATTATTTTTCGTTGTCTGGTATAATACCACTTGACAGAATAAATGCAGGCATTATTATTTGATTATGGAAAAAATACACGAGCGTAGATTTAATCCGAGGGTTGGCAAATTCAGGTTTCCTAAATACCGATTTAGGGGGAGCGAAGATCCGCGTGCTAAAGAGAAGCACTCTGACGAGAAATATTTGAAAAGTCTGCCTAAAGAAATCAATGAATTGATTAAGGATAAAGAAGAATTCATCTTCAGGTTAATAGGCTTTGCTTCTGAAGGAGTATTGGAGAGCACTTCAACACGCTTGGCATTTATTATCGATGGTCGTGACTTGGATGCATTTTGGGAAAGGCTGGAAACTGATATACCAGGGAAAAAATCTTGAACAAGGTAAAGTGTAAGTTTTGTGGTGCGTTGTTTACTCCGCGCTACGGGTGCGGTGGGCGTATTTATTGTTACGATCCCAAATGCGAATTTCGTAGGGAAAATAAACGTCGCACTGAGCGAAGAAAGCTAAGAGGAAAAGAGAATGAGTGATAGTAATACAAATACGGGAATTGGATTCACCGGCTTATTAACGATTGTATTTATTACATTGAAGCTGCTTGATAAGATTGATTGGTCTTGGTGGTGGGTGCTGTCCCCAATATGGATATCGATAGTAATTTTTCTTATCGTGTTTACTTTTGTGGTATGGATAAAGGATTGGTAGTAACTACTTCTTCATACACTTCAATGGAACCACGTAAGGTAGTTTGTTTTTGAACGCTACCTTTCCTATGTGGTCAGTTATTTGTTTGTACTTGTTGTTGGCTAGCATTACTCCCGGCTTATCGCTCTCCATAAGACCGCTCTCCAAAAGTTCTATCATTTTATCGGCGTCTGCGTAAGTAAATCCAAGCTCTCCCTCATCCGTTTGTCCTAACCAAAGATCTGCGGATGGGGCCTTATTAATTATTTCTCTTGGTATTCCTAAGTACTGCGCCAGGTCGTAGACCTCTGTTTTGAGTAGCTCACGAATAGGCTCGACGCAAGAAGCGTTGTCTCCAAAAAGTGTGAAGTAGCCAAGGTAGTGTTCAGATTTATTTTCTGTTCCGAGTACGAGGCACTTGTTAGCAGCGGCATAATCGAAGAGAGTTATCATACGAACCCGTGCAGCAATATTTCCACTGCGTAAAGTTGAAAAGGGTTTATGGCTTCCTAATTTTTCGGAATTTAATACAAATGTTTTTACGATGGAGTCTACCATCGGATGAATATCAAGGATTGAATGGCTGCCTTTGTTGGCAAATGCGTTTATCAAAAGTTTTGCATGCGATATTGATTCGGGAGAAGATTGTTTTCCATTTGGCATTAGCAGTGCGTGCATATGTGCTGCACCTAGTGCCTTTACTCCCAGGACAAAAACCACAGCGCTGTCGATACCTCCGCTGAGTCCAAGCACCCCGTCTGTGTATCCTGCAGATTTGAAGTAGTCCTGAATACCAGCAATCAAGTTGTCTGTTAGCACGCCGTAATTAAATGTTTTCATAATTTTCTCCTTTTCTTATGGCTATTTCAATGTATGTATACAATAAGGCACGTTTGTGCCTGAGTAAAGTTCGGTTCCATCGAAGATGCTTGTGAGCATAGTGATAGACCTTGTCATTAATAGTAAATTGTGTGTGTAAATAAATTTGATGATTAATACCGGTATACACGTTGTCCCAAAGCTGTGTCGTGTTATTCAATTTTAATTACCTTCTCTGATAGCGACTTCAAGATACATGTACAGTTCGTTTGTGCGTCTAATTAATTGTAGATTCCATCTTAGCTTTTCATACACAACGAGGCGAGTCATGTTGTTAATATTTTTTGGATCTGCCGTATATTGGTACGCTTGAGAGATAACAGTAGTAATTTTATCACATGTACTAGTCAATTTTAAACACCTTTTTCAAATATGCAACGTACGAAGCATCTTCGCACATTTGCTTTCCCTCGTCGTCTGATATTTTGGCAACGGGAGATCCGTTACACTCAACGACTTTGATAACGATCTGTAGCGGCGTTAGGCCGACGTCATTCGTAAGGTTTGTTCCAATGCCAAATGACATCTTTATTTTATCCTTAAAGTTCTTATAGATGTCTATCGCCTTTGGGATTGTAAGCCCGTCTGAGAAGACAGCCGTCTTGGTCATGGGATCAATGTTTAGTTTCTTGTAATGGTCAATGAGGTTTGCACACCACTGATACGGATCGCCCGAGTCATGTCTGCACCCGTCGTAAAGTTTAGCAAAGTATAAATCAAAGTCACGAAGGAAGGCTGCGCTGTTTATCGTATCAGTTAGGGCAATACCTAGGTCGCCGCGATACTCCTTGGTCCAATTCTCCAGTGCCGCTTTTTGTGAATCCTTTAGACGATACGCCATCGCCTGGTGGCATTGGATATACTCGTGTGCCATGGTTCCGATAGGGTGCATACCAAGGAGGTTAGAAAAGTGAACGTTGGATGTCCCCACAAAATTATTTGGGAGCTGTGATTGTAATCTGTCTAGGACAAATTTTTGAGTTTGGTAGGAGTAACGACGACGCGTACCAAAATCAGCAAACTTAAAATTGTTATCGTGTAAGTCTTGTACCAGACTTATTTTATACGATAGATTTTTCTCAATCGTATGCGCAATGTGTTCATAATCGTTTTGCGGTCTTCCGGTTGCAAAGTATGCCTCATTGACGATTGCCAGTATTGGAATCTCGTACAGGATTGTTGTTAGCCACGGTCCTTTAATTGATATTGAGAGGTCTTCGTCATCATTAGTAATCTGAACATGACGATTCGGCATAAACCTAAATGCTTCCAGATACTCTAGGTAATCTGGTTTCAAAAATCGGATTGTTTTTAGATAACATAATTCTTCCGTGGTAAGGCATAGTGCGGGTAGTTTATAATAAACATTGTTAGCGATTGTATCGAAGCATTCTTTGCTAAACTTTACTTTGTTTCTGCATTTGAAGCTGTAGCGCACCATTGTTCCTGGAAATTGGTGTAGGACGGTTTGCTGCATCGAAAGTTTATATGCGTCAGTGTCGAGGATTGATTGGATCATTTATACTCCGTTTATCAATTTGTTTATCAATGATACGGTGTCGATCATTGTCACTCCGAGGCATTTCCAAACTTCGATCAACTTATCTAAT
>Ga0315274_10012635_pt1 | contig 12040 bp, 14 predicted proteins | sample YL17G02_20_MG_FD_203700 | JGI IMG/M metagenome (GOLD analysis project Ga0315274, IMG submission 203700) | Sediment microbial communities from Yellowstone Lake, YNP, Wyoming, USA - YL17G02_20 | ecosystem: Environmental > Aquatic > Freshwater > Lake > Sediment | place: USA: Wyoming | collected... | reverse complement strand
GAAGATTGGAACGGGACCAGACGAAGATAAAATGCTGATGGAGGAGTCAAAAGTAGAACTCATTCGACGATTCAAAGAACTGGTCGCAGCCCATAATAAGTGGAAACGAGAAGCCATACTCCAAGCCGAAGAAAAGAAGAATCTAGAAATTGCTCTGTTAGAGGAATTGGGTTGGAAGGTAATCTACGAACGAAAAGCGGCTCTTTTGACTGCTCAAAATTCAAGTGATTTAGGAAAGCAAAAAGCCCATTTGCAAGCCTTGTATCGTGATCAAGTGTTGCACTCTGTGAAGATTGCAGAAGACCGGGAAGATCTCCAAGATAGATTGAAATCTTTGTCACTGTTTACTTATGGAACAGAAATTGAGCAAGAACGGGAAGCGAACCGACAGGCCATGGTGCGGGAACTCCGTGACACACAAGACAAGTTCCGTAAGTTGATCGCAGAAGCCAACAAGTACAATGGAGAAGTGCAGATTCTTACGATAGAGCAAGAAGATGCCCTCCAATCCATTCGTACGAATTACCAGATTTTGGGTGATCGTAAAGAACTGCTCTCAACCTTGCAATTGATGAAGGACTTGGCCGAAGCCCGTGAAGAAGGGTATCTGCGAATTGCAGAAATTCAGCAGCGGATCAACGCTGTGCAATCTGTAACTGATCCTACAAAACAACTTATTGCTGATGAAACTTTGCGTCGTGGGTTACAAGATAACTATCGGAATTTCTATCGCGCACAGCAAGACCTTGCAATGAGCCACAATTCCTATCTGGCTCAATTGCGTGGCGATGATGCTGAGCAGTCACGAATCAGTGTGCGGCAACAGTTGGAAGCCCAGGTGCGAGAAATAGAGGATAACGCCAAGCAACAGGAACGATGGGAAGGTTTCAGTGCTGAAGCAATAGTTAAAATCTGGCAAGATGCCACAGATAAAATCATCATTGCTCGTAGAGCCGCCGCTGGAGAAGAATGGCGTGTAGTAGAGATGAGTAAAGCACAACATGCGGAAGCGGCATCGCAGCTACGAGACCAGTATCAGCAAGCCTTTGGTACACGGGAACAAATCATTAGTGCCCAAATGGATTTGGTGGCACGGCAGTATCGTGTCACAGTATTGACTGCGGGTCGGTCTGATGCAGAAATTTTGGCGGCCCATAAACTCTATGTTGAACAGATGAAGCGGTTGAATGAGCAGTTGACTGGTGATTTCATCACTGGATGGGATCGGGGTTGGTCGGAATGGTTGCGGTTGCTCAGGACAAACTATGATTTCGGTGTAGAAGCCGCAAAGGTGGCGTCTGACGCGATGTACGAGGTGTTTAACGCCTTCATTGAACTTTCCAAGACTGGGTTTAAGGATTGGGAAAAGGCGGTTGTGAAGGTCTTGGAAAACGTGTTGGCAATGATCCAGAAGCTGTTGCTGGAGATGGCTATTGCCAACATCGCTAAATTGATCTTTGGTGCGGCGGCTGGAGGAGCAGGAGCAGCAGTGGATACAGGAGGCAGCTACGCAATGACTCCTGTAAATCCAAGAGCAGAAGGGGGGATGTTCTCAGGGACATTTGTTCCTGTTCAGCACTACGCGATGGCGAATGGAGCGCTCCTTTCAGGCGGCTTCACTCCGATGTCTTACGCCGCCAATGGGAATTTCTATAATCAACCGACCTATGGGTTGATTGGCGAGGCAGGCCCTGAGTTAGTACTCCCTTTGACCAAGCCAGACCGAGTCAAGAAATTGTTGCAGGAAGTCGGGCTGGCATACGTTTCCGCAAAGGAATTTGATAAAGTTAAGGATCTTGCTCCGCTGACGCAAAATGTACAATTGAAATATGCGGCTGGAGGTTTTGTGCCTGGGTCATTCCAGCCAATTACCCAAGCAGTTAAATACGCGATGGCTGGCGGAGCATTTCTCCCACACGGGTTTTCCCCGATCAGTGTCCCGGTATCGTATGCGGCTAATGGGAACTTCTATAATCAACCCACATACGGGTTGATTGGTGAAGCGGGTCCTGAATTAGTGCTCCCATTAACGAAGCCTGATCGTATGAAGGTATTGCTTCAGGAAGTAGGACTCGCTTATGTCTCTGCTAAAGAATTTAACAAAGTCAAAGAACTGGCCCCGTTAAGTCAAGACGTAAAGTTGAAGTATGCGTCTGGGGGGTTTGTACCTGGATCGTTCCAGCCAATTACTCAAGCAGTCAAGTATGCGTCTGGGGGGTTTGTACCTGGATCGTTCCAGCCAATTACTCAAGCAGTCAAGTATGCGTCTGGGGGGTTTGTACCTGGGCACTTTACTCCTATTCAAGCCTTTGCTACAGGCGGAACTATGTCGGGGTCGTTTGCCCCAATCCAGAAATTTGAAGGTGGGGGTATCGTTTCACAGCCAGTCTTAACTGTTGTTGGAAAAAATAAAGAAGCAGATGAAAAGACAGTTATTTCTCCTGAAGAGAAAAAGACCCCTCCACAAGTAATTATCAATGTGGAAAACAAGACCGGGTTGCCTGTCGAGTTGAAGAAAATGGGGCAACGGGAAAACCAAGGACAACAGATTATTGATGTAGTCATGGTTCATTTAGTGACAAACCCAGACTTCCGTGCGGCGATTGCCGGGACACGCTAATGGCGAATTGGCCAGCAACGATTATAGCCCCCTGGTTGACATTTGTAGAAGATGCGTTTAATCCGATTATTGTCACAGAATTTGAAGCCGGATATACGCAAACTCGTCCACGGTTTACCAGGGCAAAGAAACGGTTCATTCTCAAGTGGGAGTTAATGTCTACTGATCAGGTAGATATTTTGCGCCCGTTTTATGATAGCATGGCCGGTGGAGCGGTTTTTACGTGGACCCATCCTGTGAGCGGAACACCATATGTGGTTCGGTTCACAAAAGATGAGTTGATATGCACACGGCTGTCGGCTGCATGGTGGGTGGTAGATGTAGAATTGGAGGAAGTATAGATGCTCACGTTGTCGGCCGCTGCTCGGTTAGAAAAGAACCGGATGGCCACGGGTGGCGTGTTTCTGATACTGTTAGAATTGATTCTCCCAGATGATGTGCATGTTCGTGTGTGTCAAAACAATGAAAACGTCACCTGGGGTGGGTATGAATGGGCAGCATTTCCATTTGAATTAGATGCCGTTGTGTCTTCTCCGCGTGGGGAATTACCAAGTCTCAATGTGCGGATTTCTAACATTACGCGGATTATTGAAGGCTACATGGCGGAAACAAGTGGTGGGTTAAATTCTCAGGTGACTTTTCGTGTGATCAATAGTCAGTACATGGGATTAACCAAGCCAGAACTTGAAGAAACATTTGATATAATTGCAAGTTCTGCTGATGCACAATGGGTCACGTTGAGTCTTGGTATGCCTAATCCATTACTCCAACGCTTTCCGCTCAATCGGTATTTTCGAGATAACTGCCGATGGGTCTTTAAAGGTGTAGGGTGTGGGTATGTTGGGGCGGAAACAACATGTAATCATACGTTGAATGATTGTCGGTTTCGAAATAATGAATTGCGGTTTGGTGGATTTCCTGGGATTCCTGGTGGAGCCTTGTACAAATTATGATCACAGTTATTATTCCATCTGTACAGGATCTTATTGGGATTCCATTTGAAGCTGGTGGCCGAGGGCCAGTAACGTATGATTGTTGGGGATTAGTTCGTGAAGTCCGTCGGCGGTTTGGGCTAGAAACTCCAGAATATATTTATCAAAATACCGACGTGGAAGATCCAGCAATTATCAATAATGTTATGGTTCCCGCAACACAAGATGTTCGATGGCATACGGCTGGTCCAAATGATGTTGGGGGCGTGGTAGCAATTCGGAACGCCGGGGGACCATTTGTGAATCATTGTGGGGTGTTAATCGCCCCGTACATGTTCATGCACACCCTCAAGGGTGTAGGCGCTCATGTTGTCCGGTTTGATTCTCCAATGTATCGGCATCGGATATTCGGAGTGTATGAATGGACCAAAAGTTAAGTATCATCTATATTCGTAATCCATTTGACCCACATGGTAGTCGGGACATCGCGGTGATGGACTGGCAACCAGGGGCGTCCCTTGCCGATTACATGTTGGATGTCATTCCTGCCCAGGAGTACGCCCTGAGCCTCAATGGCGGCAAAGTAGAACTAGAACTTCGTCCGTCTATATTCCCCGTGCCTGGGGATCAACTTGTTGTGTGTCCTGTGGTGGAAGGTGGGGGTGGGGGAAGTGGCAAGCAGATCCTGCGGATCATCGCAATCATTGTCGTCACTATTATCGCCGCATTAGTTGGGCAATTCTATGTTGGACCGTTGTTGGCGAGTGCTTGGGGGGCTGGAGCAGTAGCAACTAGCATGATTGTTGGAGCAACAGCAGCCTTGATGGGTTTGGGCGCATCAATGTTGATGAATGCGTTGCTTCCCCCGCCCAAAGTCTCACTCCCCACGCTTGGTGATGGTGGAAGCGATTCCCCGACGTATGGCTGGAATGGCGTCCGAACGATGGCCATGCAGGGCGTTCCTATTCCAGTTTTATATGGAACGCATCGTGTTGGAGGAAATGTCATTTCTTCCAAGGTCATTTCAGACGGAACAAATCAGTATTTAGATATGTTGATTGCATTGTGTGAAGGATCAGTTATAGGAATTGATGATATTTTGGTCAACAATAATCCATCAGGAAATTTTTCCAATCTACAAATGTATGCTCGTGTTGGAGAAATGACTCAAGATATTATCCCATTCTTTGGGGACATTTCTACAGAGATGTACCTGAATATGCGAGTGGTAAATGAACATTGGGTAGTGCAAAACACAGTGGGTAATGGAGTCGAAGGGATAGAAGTTGATCTGACATGGCCAGCGGGTTTATTCTATATGTCAGGATCTAATATAATAGAACAAGGCTTGTGGGTAGATATTCAATACAAATCTGTTGGAACATCAGACGCTGAGTATATCTCGTTTGATGGATATCCTGCACGTATGGGTGCCGCAACCCGAGAGGCGTATAGAGTTAGTGCTCGCATAGATGGGTTAGCACCAGGAGCGTACACTGTTAGAGTTCATAGAGATCCTGTGCCAATTAGTGTGTACGCTGTAACTGATTTTTATTGGACTGCATTACGTGAAATTGTGTACGATGACATGGCCTATCCTGGTGTTGCACTCCTTGGGTTACGCGCACTCGCAACCAATACGCTCTCTGGCACGGCCCCCAACGTAACGGCGCTAGTTACTCGTGGCAATGTAAACGTACATGATGGAACGCAATGGACGACTCGGTCAAGTGATAATCCGGCCTGGGCTGCATATGACATGTTGGTCAACACACAGTATGGGGGACGTATTTCTCCATCTCGGGTGGACTTTCCCAGTTTTGAACGGTGGGCCAATTTTTGTGATGAACAGGTTCCGTATGGAAGTGAAGAACAAACAGAACGGCGGATTACGTTTAACGTGGTGCTGGATACATCCTCTTCTTTGTGGGATGCTGTAAATGTCGCGTGTCAAGTTGGACGAGGTGCAATTATCATTCGGGGTACCAAATACTTTGCGTACTATGATGCTCCTGGAGTACCCACACAACTGTTTTCTGTTGCGAACATTGTTCCTGATAGTTTTAAGGAATCTTATCTACCAGTAAAAGACCGGGCCACTGAACTGGAAATCCAATATGCTGATAAAGAAAATAATTACGAACGGTCATCTTTGAACGTTATGACCGATGAAGGGTTTGCGGGAACAGGTCTACAGCAAAAGACAACGATTTCCATGCTTGGGTGCGTAACAACTACCCAAGCATATCGAGAGGCCCGATATCGGTTATTGATGAATCAATATCTCATTCGTACTATTTCGTACGATGTGGGTATTGATTCATTAGCCTGTGAAGTGGGTGATTTAATTTATGTGCAGCATGATATTCCTTCATGGGGGTTAGGTGGTCGCATAGAAAGTGCAACCATCAATACGGTAACACTTGATCAGTCTATTGTGTTAGAAGAAGGAAAATCCTATCGCCTTATGGTTCGACATACCAATGATATGCTTTCTCAACGAACGGTCGTCGTTCCTGGGGGCGGATATACTGGTGACACAGTTACCGTAACAGCAGATTTCCCTCACGAGCCGAGTCAATACGATATTTATGTCTTCGGTGAAGTGGATAAAGACCGAAAGGTCTTTCGATTGGTTTCTGTACGCCGATCCAAGGATTTTGATTTTACGCTCACTGCATTGGAATATGATGAACGGGTGTATGCGGAGCAAATTGCACCCACACCGCCTCCGCCTGGAGACCCGTATGCTGTTCCTCCATATGTGACAGAAATTTCTACCTCATATCGGTGGTATGCAGATCCTACTGACCCAGTTGTTCCTCCTCCAGTTGATCCTGGAACCGGTGGTGGAAATGGGGGGAACGGGGGTACTAATGATAACGCTGACAGCACTGACGGAACAGGAACAGGGAGTCAAGGGGGAAGTGGTGGAGACGGAAGCACAGGTGGGGATACTGGTGGTGATACAGGTCAGTAATATATCATAAGCTGGATTAATCAAAAGGACATAGTATGCCCACGTTGACAGATTTCTTTTGGAAACCACCAGTAGGAACACCCTACGTGGAGTATTATCTCTTTTTACGACTACCAGGAGAAACGACCTGGAATCCAATGACTTCTGTGAAGCACCCGCGATGTACTGCGGTACTTCCCAATCTTGTTGTTGGGCAGACATATGAATGTACAATACTGAGTAAAACTCGTATGGGTGTCTGGAATACGTTTGAGGGTTCAACAATTCATACGTTTACTGTTGGAGATAATTCTCCTATACCGTCTGCTCCATCTGGATTTGCCTTAGCACCACGATCGTATGGGTTCAATGATGTTCTACTCGCGTGGACTCCTGGTGCAAACACCTATTACATGCAGGTGTGGTGGTCATTTGTGAATGATCGTGATTCAGCAATTCTGGCGGGAGAACCTGTGTGCAATCAACCACTCAATATCTGGGGGTACACTGCAAATCCGTATGGATGGTCTATTCAGTTTACCAGTGCAGATGCAGCCAGATATATCTATTGCTGGATTCGTCCTAAAAGTTATTGGGCGAAGTTAGGGGACTTTTATCCTTTTTCAAGATTTGAAGGACTTTTGGGGTATGTAGTCCCTGAAACTCCACCGGTAGATACCGGCAGATAGTTGCCGTTTCTTTGCGATAGAAAGGTGTAAAAATGACAGATCAAACCGTATTACAGTCGATCACTGATCATTTCGGGATCATCTTGAACTCCGTGCTGCTCGCGGCGGTCGGTGGGCTGGCCAAGATGATCAACTCTCGGTTCAAGGAGGTGGCAGAGCAGCAAGAGAAGACGAACATCCACCTTGCAACACTAAACAACAGGGTGCATAAGGCCGAACAATCCTTGTATGATAACGCAAAGTTGGCGGAAACAATTCAAACTGCCCATGCCGAAACCCGTCGCCATTGTCAGGATACCAACAAGCGGGAGTTTGATTCGGTTTGGCGCACGTTATTTCAGGCTGCAATGAAGAACAAGGAAGATCAAGGATAGATAATCTAATGACACCAACATACATTGTTATCCACCATTCGTTGACAATGGACAGTGGTACAGTGTCTTGGGGAGCCATTCGGCGATATCACACAGAAACCTGTGGGTGGAAGGATATTGGGTATCACTGGGGAGTGGAACAGGTCGGGGACTATTATGAAATTCTGGTCGGCCGGACCATGGAAATGGATGGAGCGCATTGTGTCACTGCCAGTATGAATACACGGGGAATCGGCGTGTGTTGTGTTGGCAACTTTGATCTCGCACCTCCCCCACCTGCTCAACTAGAAGTCCTAACCAGATTGGTCGCGTGGCTGCAACATGAGTTTTATATCCCCCGCACGAAAGTAATTGGTCATCGGGATGCAGGGATGATGGTTAGTTTGGATTGGCATGTGGGGGCCTTCAAATCCTGCCCTGGAAAGTTATGGGATTTGACTGAATTTCGTAAACGACTTCCAGTTTAACGGAAGGATCACCATATGAAATGCCAAAAGATCATACAGCAGATTTTTCATTCGTTGTAACTCGTGGTCCTGTTGTTGCGTCGGGTACCTGTGGGGAATGTGGACGCTGTTGGTGGGAACTTCCTATGCCGTTGGTGTTTGGTCGTTGTCGGCGGGAGCATGACTATGCGAAAGGATACTATTTTAGAAAAGATTACAGATAAATTGGAGACAGAAACAACGCACGAGGTTACAAAATGAAGTATGATGGGTTTTGGTTATTGATTATTTTTGCTGTACTGATCACAGTCTGGATACTCACAGCTAGAAAGGGAGATCGATGATGAAGAAATTACAGTGGATCAGCATGGTGCTTGCGGTAGTGCTGTTGTCTGGGTGTGGAATGATGATGGGTGGGTATTCTGCAAAGGACATGAATGAGTGGGTGGCGCAAAGTGAGGCAATCAACGCAAATGGGTGTGTCTATATGCGAGGGAATGCTCGCCCGTATGCTGATGTGAGCATGATGTATATTGCCGCGTATGGTAAGAATGCCCCGCAGTATCTGGAATGCCTTGAAGCAATTCCTCCAGAAGCACGATTCATTAATCCATCACGGCAATTGCCGTGAAACATTGGCTTCCGTGGAGTACATACCTTTCACGTAGAGGTAAATCAATAGTGTTTTATCTTCTACTGATCAGCGTACTTGGAAGTATCGTAACCTTGTCAATAATTATATCAAAACTTCTTGATTGGTTAATTGAACAACCGGTTGTTCGAGGATGGGTACTGCGATGACTACAGATTGGATCGTCTATCGGCGAAAGTACAAATATCGCTTATTTGACGATTACATCACGCAGCTACCCTTCAAGGTGTCTATAGATATTATCACTCCATTTGTTACTTTGTCTAGAAGTGGAGCGTTAATTATCAAGGAAGGGTATTCCTGGGATGGTCCCAGTGGTCCGACGTTTGATACAGATAATTTCATGCGTGGATCATTGGTGCATGATGCACTGTACGAGTTGATGCGTGCCAATTTGCTGAATCACGAGATCTATCGTATCAAAATAGATACTGTGCTTTTTCAAATGTGTTTAGAAGACGGCATGAATTGGCTGCGAGCATGGTGGGTATATCGTGGGGTTCGGTGGGGAGGACATGCTGTAGCAGATCCCCAATATGTAAAGCCATTACTACGATCTCCAAACAAAAAGTGGCAGTTATCCAATCAGTATAGGTAGTTGTTGGCTCGGTATGGTACTATAGTCCTTGCCGTGCTCGGGACGAACTGTGTATTACAAAACATTTTGAAAAGAAAGGAAGGAAGAATTATGGCAGATCCCGTTGTGCAGGACGTCTCTCAGGCAGCGCAGGCTGCCGCTCAAGCTGCCGCGCAGAACATGGCAGCGCAGGTAGCTCAGCAGATTGCTGAGCAGGTCGGTCAGGCTGTTTCCCAGGCCATCCAGAAGTTCATGCAGACTACCGGGGCCGCCACGATTGGGACGGGCGTGTCCGGGGCTCAGACCACCAGCCAGTCCACGCGGGAAGAGTTGGGCGACATCGGTGGGACCGAGAACATCGAGGCCAATCTCGCGGCGAACACCAACCTCATCATGGCCAATACCAAGCGGACCTATGATGAGTACCAGCATGAGTCGCTGGAGAGTGTCCGGCGCAATCGGTCCTACGTAGACAAGATCCTCGCGGAGAACGCGAGCCACGACCATCGGGTTCGGCAGATTGCAGAAATTGCCCTGTCCAACGCGGTGGATACCGCTAATCTCGTGAACAAGCAGGCCGTGGCCCATCGTGACGTCGCCATTGACCGGACCTGGAACGTGGACGAGGTGTCCACGCTGACCGCCAAGTCTGGCGTGCAGGCCGACACGATCCAGTCCATCGTGGCCGCGACTGTGGCTGCGACCCTGTCCGAGATCAACAAGCAGAAGGCAGCCTAACGGTTAGAGCCTCTATTCGTCCCGAGCGAACCCAGGAGGACTAGCCAACGAGCATGAGGGCTAGGGGGGTAGCTACCCCCCTAGCCCTTAGTGTTTCTGATTGCAAATTAGGGGCCTTCGAGGCCCTCAGAGGGGGTGTTTAGGGTGGCAATAGTGGGGTTTTCTAGGGCCGCATATGCCCGTAACACCTGATTCTGTAGCTGCGTATGAAAGTGAGAAGGCAAGGGGACGAATTCTGCTTGTTGGGCTACTGCAATATCTAACCAGTCTTTTAATCGGTTCTTAACTTGTCCCATATCGGATACAATATAGGGAGTGACATTAAAGTGTCGGAGTAGGGTGCCCGCAGCATTGATATCAACTAATTGGGCTACTCCGACAGAGAGGCATTCATAGAACCGTGTTGCAGGACTGGTATCTCGGCCATGAGAATATTCATCTTCAATGTAAATGGTGGTGGTCCATTGGCTGAGTTCTCTGTACAGAGAATTTAACGGAGGAATTAAAGAGACCTTGTTACCAAGCAGGCGACGAAAATCGTCGTGACTCACTTCTGGAGCACTGATAGTTGTTGTGTAGGGAACTTGGTCTCCGAAGTAATCGAGCAATGATTGACTTCTTCTTTGTCGTAGATCCCCGTAGTAAAACAATCCAGGAAATTTAGTAAAAGATTTATCAACACTATACCGATATCCAATCATATTCCAATTCACGTAAGACCCTTGATCAAACTGGAGTATTTTATTCGGGATGGTAGACCAGTAAATAGGTTTCCAGGGTCGGTTATCTTTTTTGTAGGCGTCGCGAAATGCGATCGGTGGACGTAACGCATAATCATTTTGAACAAACACAAACCGTTCGGCAAACTGAGCAACACGCGCCATGTACATCCGCCAATCTTCACTGGCAAACGCATCAAGCCCATTAACATAGATCATGGTATCTACGGTCAATGGGGGGTCTTGCACTAGACTGGTGTACAAAGGAACTTGTAAGACATTGGCGATGTAGTTTGCAAGACGCCAACCAAGCTGTTGAGGCCGATGGATCCAATAGAACACAGCGGTTTTCATGTGTTGTTTTCCAAATGAGTGGTTGCTTTGTCTATGGCTGTTTGGAGTTTATTGGTAAAGACTGCGACATTTGGCCGACTGCGAAATAGCTTCAAACAGTTGACCATATCTCGCAAGAGATCTTCTGTATCCAAACGCCTGAGCAGCAAGTTGGTTCGGGACTCCTCAAGAATTTTTCGTTCATTGATGAGTCTCTTGTTTTCTTTCCGAAGGGCTTCATTTTGATCTGTCAGTAGTTGGTTGTAACCTTCTAAAGTTGTGACCATTCCAGCGTACTCGCTGAGTACCTTGTCCCTACTTCCAAAGATGACTCGCCAATTTTTAAACATTGGTCTCTCCATGCTGAAGTATCCACGCCCGGTGGCCGTCGCGGTATCCAACCGTGTTGTCTTGCACCCATTGAGATTCTGTAGGGAAAATAGTGGATCTGAAGGAACTGTGCAGATTTATTGAGGCGTTATACCATCCTGTGCGGAACCCTTCACGGTAGGCGTCAGTGTTTTTAAGTGGATGATTACTGTCTTGGAGAACTTCCACCCAAGTTTTCAGTATTTTCATATTTCCTCTCAGGGCCAATGGCCAAATTTTGTCAATAATTCTTCTAGCAAAGGTAAGCGGACATGCCATCGTTCTTGCAGAATTTTATATGCGTCAACATCCCCAGCTTTGGCCTGTTGTTCCAATACAAAGCGAAGTGCGAGTTTGGCGTCGTAGTCTCGAATGTTTTGGAGTTCTTTGGTATTAAAAAACTCTTCGCGTGTTTTGAACGTAACACCAACCTGAAGGGGGATATGGTGCCGATATTTCTTGTGAGCATTGTTTCGTAGGGTTTTGTGATCGGCGTGCTCTGTGCAAGCACAGAGGCGAGCGGCTCCATAGCTTTCTACATGATACGAAATAAAGAGACTAAAGATTTTACATCCTCTGTACACACAGCCAATAGATTTTTCTAGTTCTCCGTTCAAAATTCTTCGCCAGGG
>Ga0315274_10012634_pt1 | contig 12041 bp, 11 predicted proteins | sample YL17G02_20_MG_FD_203700 | JGI IMG/M metagenome (GOLD analysis project Ga0315274, IMG submission 203700) | Sediment microbial communities from Yellowstone Lake, YNP, Wyoming, USA - YL17G02_20 | ecosystem: Environmental > Aquatic > Freshwater > Lake > Sediment | place: USA: Wyoming | collected... | reverse complement strand
CTACGCCTACTGCCCAACCAATGGTTCCCCTGACATCTACGCTTACATTATATCTTACCCGATCGGCAATATAAAGTACAACCCTGCTCGCCTGCGCCGACGGCACACGGGCCGCGCTTGGCGCCGTGGGCCGATCTGGCTCGGGAGATGGGGCTGGATATCTCATTCGCTGCCAGGCTGCTCAGGCTCGCCCTGCTAGCGCCGGACATCGTTGAGGCGATCCTGATGGGCAATGAGCCGAACGGGCTGTCGCTGACGAGGCCGGCCAAAGTGAAGTCAGTCATCTGGGAAGATCAAAGGGAGGTACTCGGCTGTTGTACGTAGGTGACAAGAAACCACAGAGTGTCGGGCGTAGGAACGCGAGCGCCGAACCTAGGCCCAGGGGCCTGGAGCGGTCCACCTCAAGCCAGTGGGTCTGCCGGAATGCAGAACGGTGACAATCGGCAAGAGGAAGCCCCGCACCATAACCACGACCTCCGCGAAATCAACGGGTACCTGTTCCTGTCCAAGCCGACGTCGGAAAGCAGTCCACTGAACCTGCTTCATCTCCGTGAAGCCGTCCGAGAAAGGCACGATGTCGCTCGGAACGCCGACTCCCCGCCTTTCCAGCGTTCGTCTGATCGCCTCGGCGAGGATATCGCCGTCAAAGTCAAGGTGGCGAGATAGTAGCCAGATGTCGTAGAAATCCTTCATACGGCTGTTCAACTCGCCCAGCTTGAGCATCGCCTCGAACTTCTCGGCGACAGCGCTCTCTCTGCTGTAACACAGCAACTTTGGAGGAGGGAGATCGAGAACCGTCGGCAACTCCGATATCTCGGGATCGGGAACAACGACGTCCCCAAAGCCGATGTCTATCCGCATGTTCACTCGCGCTGCGTCCAACTCGCCAGTGAACCTGACGCGAATGCCCTCGTAATCGGCGTCTTCTGAAATATGCTCAGTCCGAATGGTTGATGCATCAAAAATCAGTCCGTCCGGCTCCACCTCGACGGAGAGGATGTCCCGCACCTGGGCTGCGATCACGGTTTCCGGGTTGCTTGTCCTACCAAGCATGTCGATGTCCATCGTCGGCCGGGCTTCCGGTGACTGCCAGACTCTGAGCATCAAAGCGCCCTTGAGCACAAACCTGTCGGCATGTGAAGACTTCGAAAGGCGATATAGAAAACGCTCCATAGCGAAATACTGAAGTAGTTCATTGAAGGGACGTTTGTCGGCTTTCGCCCTGTTGAGCAATCGCTGTCGAATGGATGCGGGGATGTTCCTCAGTGGCTTCGGGTTCACAGCATGGCCTCCAGGTAGGGCTTCATTGTCTTCTCCACCCGGCAGATTCGAGCATACTCCAGCAGCTTACCGATATCGAACGCTCCCTGATCTCTGTAGAGCTTGAGCGCCTCCAGCACGATGTCCATGCCGACCTTGTTTCGGAACTTGAAGCAGTCTGCCAGGGTCTTTTCCTTGCTGTAGACACGAACGGTGACACCATCAACCAGGTGGTCTTCTACACCCGCAGTCAGACTCTCTCCAGAGAAACGATGCACGGACACTGGCGGGTAGTCCATCCGTGGCGACTCAGCGCCCTTTTCCAGGGCAATAGACACCGCGTGTGGAACCTGCGTGGTGATCCTGTGGAATGCGAGAGCGGAAACAAGGCAGATGACCGCCCTGGGGATTCGCGTTGCGACCGTGACGAGGTCAACGTCGGTGAGCGGCTTCTGCTCTGCAAGACGGTATGCGCCGCGCGAAATCTGCTCCAGAATCCCGTTGTCCCGCAGTTCGTAGAAGACGCGTGGATGTATTCCGATTCGCATCGCTTCAGCGGTTCGGATGATCCCGCCTCTATGCTCGATGAGTCGCCTCGCCTTCTGCGCCGCGGACCCGTGCCGAATGTCCCTCGCCATGATGGTATCACCTACACTTGTTTGCATCTATGGTTACTATTATCCATTCGGATGATAGTATCACCCACACTTGTTTGCATCTATAGTTATTATTATCCATTCGGCCCGAAAATGCAAGCGCGCATGTCGTCATATCCAGGCGGTCAGAAGCAAGGTAACGCCCGCTACTCCAGTCGCTCCAACACGCAAACGGACTCGAAACCTCCCAAAGCTGAACTCAAAATCACCTTTGGACTCAAACGGACGAGTCCAGAGGATGTAGAGGGGAAAGGGGGGAAAGAGAGAAATCGGCCCGGATGTGTGGCTTGGTGGCGCGAACAAGCCCTAAGCGGCCAACGTCTGGTCTTCAGACAACTTTCTGACAAACGCCTCGGCAAGTAGCGGATCGAACTGTTTGCCGGCATTTGCCTGCAGTTCGAGTAAGGCAGCATCCAGCGTCATAGCACGACGATAAGGCCGATCAGAAGTCATTGCATCAAACGCATCCGCCACCGCCAGTATACGTGCGAACAGGGGTATGCCTTCGCCTGAAAGACCATCCGGGTAGCCCGCCCCATCCCATCGCTCGTGGTGAAATAGGACAGCGGGTATGATCGTGTCCAGCTGCGGGGCCCGTTTAAGGATATTTCCCCCTACTGATGGATGTTCTCTAATGATCTCCCGCTCCTTCTGCGTCAGACTCCCTTCTTTATTGAGAACTGAGTCCGGGATTCCGATCTTTCCAAGATCATGCAGCAGAGCGGCCACTTTTAAGTCATCTATGGTTTCACTCCCAAGACCGAGCTCCTCTCCCAAGAGCAGAGCGTATCTTGTGACCCTTTCAGAATGGCCGAAGGTATAGCGGTCTCTGGCATCCACAGCGGCTGCTAGAGACCGAATTGCAGCTACGTTGGGGTCATGCAACACCCTGTAAAGGTCTTCCGGATCCAGGTTCTCTCCTTCTGCAACAGATGTGTCATATGCGCCGACGCTATTACGTGAAACATGCTTTGCCCGGCAGAGGGCGATATCGGCCGCCATTATAAGACCATCGCGTGTGCTATGGTGCTCAGGATACCAGGCCAAACCGATAGTTACCGTGAGGTTTGCCACTTGTGTGTTATCTGGAACAAAGTCCTCGGCCAGCATCTGCTCGGATTGAACTTCGCAGAATGGATGCTCCTCAACCGCTGTTCGGACGCGCTCCGCTACGACCATGCCTGACTCTTGATCGGTTTCCGGCAATATGACTGCAAATTCGTCCCCACCGTATCTAGCCACCACATCGATAGTGCGAACGCTGTCTCGCAACACTGCCCCCAGTTGCCTGAGAAAGCTGTCTCCGATGGGATGTCCCAGCGTATCGTTTACCAACTTGAAGCGATCTGCATCGCAAATCAGCAGGCAGAGATTGTGGTTGTACCGTTGCGCCCGTTCGATTTCGGTGGTTAGCCGCTCATGGAGATACATGTGGTTGAACTGGCCGGTGACGAAATCGCGTGTGCCCTGTTCGGTTAGCCGCCTCCGGCTTTCCTCTAATGCAGCGATCATGTGGTTAAAATCCTCAACCAACTCGCCGACTTCATCAGAAGAGGAGAGATCAATCCGGAAATCCAGATCGCCATTGCGGATCCTGTGAGTAGCGCGGGAGAAGACGCGAATCGCTTTGAGCAGAACTCTTGTGACCACAATGCTAAGAGCCATCGCGGCCAGAAGTGCGGCGAGTATATTCTTGATGGCTGCCGCCCGTAAAGAGTATTCCTCTCTACGCAGTTGCTGAACAGACATGTCCAAACCGACGATCGCATCGACCTGCCCATGCGAGTTCCTGATCGGAGCATATCCCGATAGCCACGTGCCCCACTTGTCCTGAGCGGGTTCCTTATCCGCAATGGGGACGGAGAATGCCTTCTGCATCTCCGGATACGGGCTAACGTCATATTCGTCACCTATGTGAGAGCGGTTCCTGGGATTCTCTTCCGCATCCACCACGAACTGCCAGATGCTCTTCTTGCCTGTCTTACGCATGGTATAGATGTAGCGGATTTCGGGATTAGCTTTCCGGATCTGGCGGAGTGCGACCTGGAGCTTTCGATAGGCTTCGGAGGATTCATCCCTACGTGTGCGCATCCGGTAGTGCGTCTCAGGATCTATCCGCAATGCCGCAGTTCTCGCGAGGGCCTCTAACTTGGACCGAACCTCCTGACGCAGCGAGTGTCTGGCGCCGAGGTACAGGACCATAGTGCCAACCAGCGACGTAGCCAGCGCCAAGCTGGCGCAAACCAGAAACACCTTTGCTCCCAACGGCACCTGTATGCGATTAGTTATGGACATAACGTTCCGCACTGTGGCACGTATACCAGGTCTCAGATTTGCCACTGGTCTAATGGCGCTAATATGAATAATCGGCACTGAGGAACATGTTCTACAGGAGAATCTCACGCCAGCTGCGGACATTGGGCTGGCATCATTGAATAGAGCCTGGGTATTGCGGACCACCTGACCCCTATTCCCTAATCCCTGTTCCGCATTCCGCATTCCCCATTCCGAATTCCCTGCTCCCTCTCTTGGCCTATCCCTGCGTTCGTTATATAATGCATGGAGAGGACGGAGAAGGGGGAAGGCCGGAAAGAGCTTCCTCCTCGTTTTGCATGGCTCACGGCGCGACAACCCAAAACAGCATAATCGTCCTAGATGAGCACACGGCCAACCGGATCGCTGCAGGAGAGGTGATCGAGCGGCCGGCGTCTGTGGTCAAGGAGCTAATCGAGAACGCAATTGACGCTGGAGCGAGCCAGATCTGGGTAACTCTCGAGGACGGCGGGAAGGAGCTTATCAAGGTCGCCGACAACGGCTCCGGGATGACACGCGAGGACGGGGTCGTCGCTCTTCAGCGCCATGCTACCTCGAAAATCCGCACCGCGGACGACCTCTTCGCCATCCGCACGCTCGGCTTCCGCGGTGAAGCCCTCCCCTCGGTGGCATCCGTCTCGATCATGGAACTCATCACCAAGCACGCATCCGAACCTGCTGGGACGCGGCTGGAGGTCGAGGCCGGCACCATAACTAACCTCGAATCGGTCGGAGCGCCGCAGGGCACTACCGTCATCGTCCATCGGCTCTTCTTCAATACTCCAGCGCGGCTGAAGTTCCTCCGCAGCGCCCAAACGGAGCTCTCTCATATTACCGACCTCGGAGGCCGGTTCTGCCTGGCTTATCCGGGCGTCAATTTCCGCCTGATGCACGGCGAAAAGGAGATCCTGGCGGCTCCTGGCAGCGGAGATGTCCTGGGCGCCGCTGCCTCGGTCTATGGCCGCGATGTGGCCAGGGAGCTGGTCCCGATCGAGTTCGACTCGGCGCCGCTTCGGGTCTGGGGCTACGTCTCGAAGCCGTCGTTCACCCGCGCAAACCGCGCTCACCAGGTCTTTTTCGTCAACCGCCGCTCGATTCGGAACAAGACGCTCACCCACGCTGCCGACCAGGGCTACAGCAGTTTCGGCCTCCAGCCCGGCCGCTATCCCGTCCTCATCATCTTCGTGGACATCGTCCCAGAGCTGGTGGACGTGAACGTCCATCCGGCGAAGGCCGAAGTCAAGTTTTCGCGGGATTACGAGGTCCACAACGTCGTGCAGAGGGCGATACACGATGCGCTCGCCTCCGGCGCGGCGATCCCCACCGTGACCAGGGCACGCGAGGGCGGGTGGCCAGTGACCGGCGAGCGCCGCGCCATCTCGCCTCAGGGCATGCTTCTTCCGCCGGAGGAATCGGACGTGGCAGCATTCCGGGAGGCTGTGCTTAGGCGGGCCGAAGGCGGCGAGCAGCAGGCGGCGAGCGGAGAACACCTGGAGGCGGAACCGTTCGCGCCTGTGCATCTCGGCAGCGCTCGGGTCATCGGCCAGGCCCGCAGCACCTACATAATCGCCGAGTGCGAAGATGGAGTTCTCGTGATTGACCAGCACGTGGCTCACGAGAGGGTGCTATTCGAGCAGTTGAAGAAATGGCGGGAGGACGGCCATCCGGCGGTGCAGGGGCTTGTGATCCCGATTACGCTCGAACTTGCTCGCAGAGAAGGTTCTCTGGTTGGCGAGCGCCTGGCGGACCTGCGGGCAATCGGATTCGATATAGAGGTCTTCGGCCGCGACGCGTACGTGGTGCGAGGTGTGCCGGCGGATGTGAAGCCGAAGGACGCGGAACCGCTGCTGCGGGACATCATCGCCGAGCTTGTTGACGTCTCTATAGCCAGGCACCTCGTGGCGCGGCCCGAACAGGTGCTCATCACGAGCGCGTGCAAGATGGCTATCAAGGCCGGCGATCCGCTCTCCAGGCCGGAGATGGAGGACTTACTCCGCCGCCTCGCCGCCTGCGACAACCCCTTCGTCTGCCCCCACGGCCGGCCGATCATCATCAGCCTGACAAATTGGGAGCTGGATAGGAAGTTCCGAAGACCGACAGGCTGACCTGAAACACTACAAGAGCAACCCGGCGGCACGCGGCATCTCGTCCCAGGTGCAGCCGTCAAGCACTCGTCCGGCCTTCTTTCTGTTTCGACCACCCCATTGTTTGAAGAAGAACGGCACTTCGGCGCGCAGGCACTGGTCGCGAATTTCCACGACCCAGGCCGGGTCCATGGGCCGTGATCGGGGCCCGGATTCGCCCCCTACGATGACCCAGTTGATTCCGTCCAGGCACAGGTCCGGTAGTGGGCCGAGAAGCGGCTCGAAGGAGATGAACTTGACATCTGCCCCGGTACGGCGCAGGTGGTCAATGCGGAACGTGTAGTCCTCGTTCTCGACGCTCACGCCCATCCAGATATTCGGGGACCAGGGAAGGGCTGGGTCAAGTTCGAGAAGTCGCTTCGATCTCTTGGTCAAGACCTGGAAGCGGTGATGGCTTGCGCGCCGCATAACATCGAAAACGCGCAGGATGAACTCGGCAGGGACATCTTCGTGGAACAGATCGCTCATCGAGTTGACGAAAACTGTCTGCGGTTTCCGCCACCCAAGAGGCAGCGCCAGCGCGTGTTCGTGCAGGGTAAGCCCGAACGCGTTTGCGTAGTTCGGCTGGCCCATGGCCCGAAGGCGTACCGACAAACCCTCGGCATAGCAGTTCTTGCACCCCAGGCTGATCTTCGTGCAGCCGGTAACCGGATTCCAGGTTGAGTCGGTCCACTCGATTGCTGATACGGTTCCCATATTCTTACCTTCCCAGAATGTCTTGCGCGATTCTTAGTGCAATCGGAGCGCCCTTCTCGTTGCCGGCAGCGAAGCACAGCAGGTATATGGGTACGTTCGTTGAATTAAAGAGCAACAACGGATTCTTGGCCACTGCCGCAAACACGGTCCCCAGGCGGGCGGTGAAGTATTCCCCTATCGACTCGAAAGTGGCCTTCTTCTCATGGGAGGATTCTTCACCGAAGAGTGTCACCCTGGTCGCCTGTTCGTAGAAGGCGTCGTACCAGTCGGTTGCGCCGAAAATACGGTCAAGCCTCCTTCGCTCTGAATCGCCGATAGCTCCGTCCCTCCTCATCAGACGATTCACTGCTACCCCAAGCGGAAAGAGGTACCAGAGATCGATCGCCCGAGTCCTCGCGATGGCCCGCACCGTTTCCCAACTAACCTGCATGCCGTACGGGTCGAGGAAAAGCACGGCACGCCTGCCGGACCAACCCGTATGGCATAGCTTCTGAATGTATACGTTAGCGTCCTCGTTCACGAGCGAGATTCTATCTGTCCTGGACGGGTATTCTTCTCTGAGTTTGCCCAGTTCGGCGAAGCTGGCAAGGTCCTTGTCAATGAAAATGTACCTCGAGAACGGCGGCTCGATCTCCAATGCTATGCGGGGCGATCCTGCGAGGAACTGCTGTGTCTCGGCTTCCGCGAGCTCCGGGAACGAGAGCTCGTCAGAACCATCGGCGTTATCTCGCCTCAGCGAGCGATAGCCGGTCCCGGCGAACGCGTCAATGTAGAGGAGTTCAAACGGCTGTTTGCTTAACGCTACCGTGTACGCGGCCAGGTACTCCCGGAGACGTGACAGTTTCTCCGCAGTCCAGTCCCCTCCAAACGCCGGTTGACCCTGCTTCCTCACGTCCACCCCCTGGATGCAAACATGCATTCGACTCCTTCTGCACTAACCGCATGGATTCCTCCAGGTCTTTCTCCTGTCCCCACGGTCGGCCGATTATCATCAGCCTGACGAATTGGGAGCTGGATAGGAAGTTCAGGAGGGCGACGTAGAACGGACCGCCGGGCTTGCTCTGGTTCAGGTGTCTGTCGAGTATTCTCCGTTCAGGATTCGCGCTATCTGGTCTCTCAGCATCGGCGCATCCTCCGTAGCCGCCGTCCAGACAATCGGCCATTCCACAGAGAAATAGGCGTGCACCGCTATGTTGCGGAAACCGACGATGCGGGACCATTTGATTCCTTGGTGACGTTCCCGGAATTCCATTGGCAGCCTCGCCGCGGCCTCGCCGATCACGGTCAGCTTCTGCAGGACCGCACTACGGACCAGTTTGTTCGATAGGAAGTCGTCACGGCTGACATCCGCCACGAACTCGCTTATCTCATCAGCGGCTTCAACAATGTCCGCAAGATACAGTTGCTCACGCCGCATAGAGCACCTCTGCTTCAGACAGCACCTCGTCGAGGATCAAGGTCTTCAGCCCGCCCTTCGGAACGACATCTGCCTTCCGTCCGAGCAGTGCGGAAAGCTCCTCTGCGATCGCACCGAGAGCAAGAAATCCTATGTGCGCCTCCGGCGCGAAGGTCACGAGCACATCCACGTCACTCTCCGGCCCGAAGTCGTCCCGAAGGACCGAGCCGAACAGTGCTAGCTCCGTTATGTCCCACCGGCGGCAGAAGTCGGCGATTTTCCCGCGGTCGAACGCGATTCTGGCGCTCATACAGGTAGCCTATTCTCCGCTGCCTGCCGCGACTCCTTCCCGCCTCTCCGCCAGTGGCTCGGAGGCATAGGCGTCGAGGTCGAGGCCGCAGCATTCGCCGCGGATGAAGCGATAATAGCCGGCTGCGGCGACCATCGCTGCGTTATCCGTACAGAGCTCCGGCGGCGGCGCGCTGACGGCGATGCCAAGCGCCGCGCCGCGTTCCTTCATCTGCCGCTGCAGCTCCCGATTCGCCGCCACGCCACCTGCAATCAGCACCTGCCTCACGCCCTTACGTTCCGCCGCTTTGAAAGTGTTTGTGACGAGCACATCTACCACGGCCTGCTGGAAGCTTGCAGCAACGTCCGGCAGCGACATCCCGTCCCGCGCCTTCTCGACATAGCGGATCACGGCCGTCTTCAGCCCGGAGAAGCTGAAGTCGAGCGTGTCGTCCAGCCTGGCTCGCGGAAAGTGGACTGCCTCCGGATTCCCCTGCTCGGCGAGCCGGTCAACGATGGGACCGCCGGGGTAGCCGAGTCCCATCGCGCGCGCGGACTTGTCGAACGCCTCGCCCGCCGCATCGTCCCTGGTCCTGGCCATCATCTCGTACTCGCTGTGGTCCGTCATATAGACAATGTCCGAGTGGCCTCCGGAGACGATCAGACAGACCAGAGGGAATAGGGAATAGGGAATAGGGAATAGGTTCCTTCCAAAATCCAGGAAGTTGGCGTAGATGTGCGCTTCAAGATGGTGGACGCCGATCAAGGGCAGTCCGGCGGCCCAAGCCATGGCTTTGGCGGCGGAAACCCCTACGATGAGCGCCGGGATAAGTCCGGGCCGATTGATCACGGCGATAGCATCAAGATCGTGGAAGCCGCAACCGGCCTCATCCAGCGCCTGCTGGGTGATGGGACTCATCAGCTCGATGTGCCTTCTCGATGCGACCTCGGGGACGACCCCGCCGAAGCGCGCGTGGAGGTCCGCCTGGGAGGCAACTACGTTCGAGAGGATTGTCTTGCCGTCTTCGACGACTGCGGCGCTCGTCTCGTCACAGCTCGTCTCGACCCCGAGGATCTTCATCCGGCCACTCTGGTCGCGCTGTCCTCAGGCACCCGCGCGCCGACTTCTCCGAGCAGCAGCCGCTTGATGTCCCTGAAGAAGTTTTGATAGGTCTGGGAGAACATATCATCAACCCACATGACGACGGCGTTTTCGCCGTTGTCGCTGTAGTAGTTGCGGCGGATGGCGGCTGAGACGAAGCCGTACTTGCGGTAAAGCCTCTGTGCGACCTGGTTGCTTTCGCGGACTTCCAGTGTGGCTCTGCGGGCGCCGCGCCGCTGCGCCTCGTCAAGCATGGCGATGAGCACCCGCTCCCCGACCTTCTGCCGGCGGTACTGGGGGTCCACGCCGATCGTCGTGATGTGGGCCTCATCCATTATCACCCACATCCCGGCATAGCCAACGATCTTGTCGTCAAGGCGGGCGACAGCATAGTAGGCGGCGCGGTTGAGGATCTCGGTCAGATAGGCGCTCTCGTGCCAGGGCGTGGCGAAGCACTGCCTCTCAATCTCCATGACCCGCGGCACGTCGCTGCGCTGCATCCTGTCAATTCTCAGTCGTACCACTGCCTCTGCCTCGCTCGATACGGCGGAAGTCTAGCACGAATCGCGCCTCGTGTCAACGGCTCCGAAGACGCTCCGGGTTAAGCATTTGCAGCCAAGACGCTAGCCGGCATCAGATCTGGGGGGCAAATGCTTAACCCCTACAGGTCTATCATAATCGTGACGCACACCCGCATCCTGTGCCGGCGGTTGAAAAATGTCGAAGCATGGTGTAAAGTGGGAACCAGGGCGACTGTGTGCAAGCCCAATTGGATAAAGACAGGAGGTGAGATCAAGATATGTCGAAGCGCACATTGTGGACGACCTTCACGCTGCTTTTCATGATCGCCGGCGCGGCCGGCGGGGTGTGGCTTGCTGGAAGCTACGTCGGGAACCTGGGTGTGCCGGATGGCCGTTTTCTGTGGCTGGATGTGAGCACGGGCAAGAAGCTTTCTCTAGCAGAGGGCATGCTTGCCAAGGTCGCGTTCTCCGTAGGCGGGCTCCTCATAGGATACCTCGTCTCGACGATCATCTACGCTGAGCTCCAGCGCCTGCGGCGCGGCATCGAGACAATGTCCGTTCAGGACAAAATCGCTGTCGTGGCTGGCCTTGTCATCGGGCTGCTCCTGACGCTTCTCATTGCCGCAAGTATTCAGCAGCTTCCAGCAGTTGCCAAGCTGGCAATCGCGGTTTTCCTATGTTATCTTGGGGTCACGGCAACGCTGTCCATGAAGGAACAGCTCCGGCTGTACTTCCCGGGAGTCACCATTCAGGGGAAGTATCCAGCAGCGAACGTTCTTCGGCCCAAGATTCTCGATACTAACGTCATCATAGACGGGCGTATTGCCGACATTTGTAAGGCTGGCTTTGTAGAAGGGCCGATCTACATCCCAAGGTTTGTGCTAGACGAGCTGCAGCAGATTGCGGATTCGAGTGACTCCCTTAAGCGAGCTCGTGGACGCAGGGGCCTGGACATCCTGAACCAGATGCAGCAGGAAATGAGCCTGCAGATCGAGACCTACGATTCCGGGGACGCGGGCTCTGCGGAGGACGTTGACGGGAAGCTCGTGCAGCTTGCCACGGATCTGGGCGGCGCCATTGTGACCAACGACTACAACCTGAACAAGATCGCCGGGCTCCAGGGCATCAAGGTGCTGAACGTGAACGAGCTCGCAAATGCCCTGAAGCCCGTCGTCCTGCCGGGCGAGGAGATGACGGTTACGGTCATCAAGGAGGGCAAGGAGCAGCATCAGGGCGTCGGTTACCTGGACGACGGGACCATGATCGTAGTCGAGCACGGGAAGCAGCGCATCGGTGAGACTCTGACTGTCATAGTCACGAGCATCCTGCAGACTGCGGCGGGAAAGATGATATTCGCAAACCTCAAGAGCGAGCAGCAGGAAGGGGACACGTTGATTGAGCGGAACGTCCGCAGTTATTCCGGCAGCAGGCAGCGGAGAAAGATTCGGTAGGGCGGCGAGCAAGATATTCGCGCTGGCCGCCGGGAAGCCTCTCCTCGCGCACACGCTCAGCGCGTTCGAGCGCTGCAGCCTGGTTGACGAGATTGTGCTCGTGGTGCGCGAGCGGGAGGTGGACGACGCTCGCAGGTTAGCGGAAAGCTGCGGGACCCAGAAGCTTGCGGCGGTGGTCGCCGGCGGCGACCACCGCCAGGACTCGGTCGAGCGC
>Ga0315274_10012632_pt1 | contig 12041 bp, 13 predicted proteins | sample YL17G02_20_MG_FD_203700 | JGI IMG/M metagenome (GOLD analysis project Ga0315274, IMG submission 203700) | Sediment microbial communities from Yellowstone Lake, YNP, Wyoming, USA - YL17G02_20 | ecosystem: Environmental > Aquatic > Freshwater > Lake > Sediment | place: USA: Wyoming | collected... | reverse complement strand
ATAGGCTACATTCTGAAAGATTCCTCATCAGCGACGATAGACATAGAGGACCCAGAGAAAACGGTGGAATACGCGCTGCTGGCTTCTCAAGCGTTTGGTTCATCGGAAAAATTCGGTGAACTCTTCGACTTAGGCACCATCGAAAACACGCTGATAGAATGCAGGGACCTCAAAGTGCTCTGCGCGGCATTTGGTGAATCCACGATTAGCATTTTCATGGAAAAAGATGCTGATCACGCCGAAATCCTGAGGAAAATCTCATCTTAACCTGAATAGGTTCCTTCAGCACCGTTTGTTTTTTGTTCGAAGATTATGTTTGAGTTAAGATTTCTTGAAAACACTTGTTGATTCTTACTTTCTGGCTTGAGATATCCACAACGGCAAGGTCGTATTCGAACAGGAAAGCTGCAATCTCCCGCACTTGGCGCTCATTAAGTTCAACCAGTTGTTGCAGTTCCTCTATCCCGTGCCATTCTCCGTCACTGAGTACCTCGAGCATTATCGTCATTTTGGAAACCGTGAGTTCCATCTCCTGTACCCAAGGAAATTGACGCTTTTGCTTAAATGTGTTGTGAGTTTTAGTTTTAGAAAAACAATATAGAACATCCAGTGCATTTGTTTATGCCATTTCCCTGCATCCTCATTGTAGCATAAACTTTATATTCAGAATTCATCCACCTACTTGCTCTTGAGGGGTTAATTGTAATGACCGCACTGTTCACAGCAATCTCTCATGCAAACGTTAACGCAGCATCTAGTTGTGGATCTGGACGCGGATCCAAAGGAAACTAAACAGTTAACCTCAGTTTGTGTGCGTCGTTTTTGTTTCTCGGTTGCTGTTTGGTTTTGGACGTGAAAAGAAGATGGACTCTAAGAATATGTGTGTGACAAAAACTCAACGATTCATTACTCGTAACCCTAAAAATTCAAGACTCAAAGGAGAAGTATGAGCATGCACAAAAAACTCTTGATTCCCGGACCAACCGAAGTAAGCCAGGAAATACTCCGTGAACAAACCCACCCTCTCATAGGGCACAGAAGCAAAGAATTCGCGGAACTTTACGGTGGAATAACCGCAAAACTGACCAAATTCTTCGAGTTGCCAGCCGAGTTCAAGCCCACTACTACAACATCTTCCGGCACCTTGTGGTTTGACATCGTGGGCCGAAGCATCGTGAAAAACAAAGCCTTAGTCTGCGTTAACGGCGCGTTCGCCGAGCGATTCGGCCAAACTCTGCGTGCCTGCGGTAAACAAACCGACTGGATAGAAGTAGAATGGGGCAAAGCAGTCAAGCCAGACGCAATCGCGGAGAAACTGGAGTTCGGTGACTATGACACTTTAGCTATCTGTCACAATGAATCTTCAACGGGTGTGCGAAGTCCAATCCACGAAGTTGGCAAGCTAGTCCGCAGAGACTACCCTGATGTCATATTCGCCGTGGACAGTGTCTCATCAATGGCAGGTGACAAAACGTTACCTCAGGAAATCGGGTGCGACATCCTATTTGCTTCAACACAAAAATGCTTCGCTTTGCCACCTGGATTAGTTGTTGCCCTTGTTAGCGACAGGGCACTTGAAAGAGCCAAGACAATGCCTAACAGGGGTGCCTACACTGACCTGGTGGAAATCTTCGAGTTCGAAAAGAAACATCAGACACCCTTCACGCCCTGTATTCCGCTCCTTTACGCGTTGAACAAGCGCTTGGACCTCATGTTGGAAGAAACCTACGACCGCATCTACCAGCGTCACAAAGACATGGCAGCGCTCACGCAGCGATGGGCAAAGCAACACTTCGAAATGTTCCCTGAGCCAGGCTACGAGTCAATCACCATGTCCTGCATCAAGAACACTATTGGGAAGAGCGTGCAGGAACTAAACCAGAAACTGGCAGAAAAAGGCTTGAACATAAGTAACGGCTACGGCAAACTCGCTGAGAAAACCTTCCGAATCGGCCACATGGGCGAATGGGACGTCGCAGGAATCAAGGAGGCTCTCGCCGCAATCGACGAGATTTGGGGACTCGAAAAGTGACAATTAGAGTTCTCATCAGCGACCCAATCTTCGACGAAGGCGTAGAACTCCTCGAGCAAAAAGGCTACCAAGTCACCAAAGCTTGGAACCTGCCGAAAGCCGAACTTCCAAGGATAATCGGCGATTTCGACGCACTCATCGTGCGGTCGGCAACCAAAGTGAACGCCAACTTAATTGCCAATGCAAAAAAACTCAAAGTCATCGGACGCACAGGAGACGGCGTAGACAATATCGACGTTGAACAAGCTAGGAAACAGGGCATCACGGTGGTGAACACGCCACATGTGGCTTCCGTGAGCGTTGCTGAACTTGCGATAGGGCATCTGCTGGCGTTGGCGCGAAACATCGTTGAAGGCACAGTGACTTTACGTGAGGGCAAATGGGTCAAAGAAGAACTCATGGGCGTAGAAGTCAACGGGAAAACCCTGGGAATCATCGGTTGCGGAAGCATTGGCAGGGAAGTTAAGAAACTTGCTTCAGGCTTAGGCATGAACGTTCTCAATGTGGATGTGTGTGTTAGCAAAGAATTTGTTCCCTTGAATGAAATGTTGCCCAAAGCCGACTTCATCTCCGTTCACGTTCCGCTTACACCTCACACAAGACACTTTCTGTCAACGAAGGAGATTGGCAAGATGAAAGACGGCGTAATGCTGATTGACTGCTCCCGCGGCGGCGTAGTTGACCAAGAAGCATTGTACCAAGCTCTAGTATCGGGTAAAGTGAAAGCGGCAGCCTTGGACGTTTTTGAAGAAGAGCCCCCAAAAAACAGCAAACTACTCACGCTCAAAAACGTGATCGCAACTCCTCACATTGGAGCTCAGACTAAAGAAGCACAATTGAAGGCAAGCATACAAATAGCCAAGAAAGTAATTGAAGCACTTGAGAAATCTGCGAGCTGAAAACAATGGTTGATATCAAGCCCTTCAAAGCCATAAGATACACCGAGAAAGCTGGCAAACTCAAGAACCTGATAACTCAACCCTATGACAAAATTGACCAGGACATGCAGAGGGAATACTATGAGAAATCTCCTTACAACTACTGCCGCCTGATCTTGCCGATGGAGGAAAACAGGTACGAGGCAGTGCACCAGCGCATTTACGAGTGGTTAAGCGAGCATATCTTAGCCAAAGATGAGGAGCCGTCGGTTTTTGTTTGCAGGCAAGAGTTCAAGCTAAACGGCGGAAACTATACACGTACTGGATTAATTGCGGCTTTGCGCCTCTACGCTTACGGCGAAGGCATGGTTTTTCCCCATGAAACCACGTATGCCGCGCCGAAAGCTGACCGTTTGAACTTACTACGGACAATCCGGAAAGACCTCGAACCCGTATTCCTGATTTACTCCGATCCAGCGAACGCAACCGTTGACTTCTTTGCTGAAGTCGCAGAAACTCCGCCGACGATGGAGGTTGAGGACCAATTCCGCGTTAGGAACAAGGTGTGGCGAATAACTGACCCGGAAAAGATTGCGCTCGTGCAGAAAGCCTTGGAGAATAAGACACTGGTGATCACAGATGGGCACCACAGGTACGAGAGCGCCCTTGCCTACCGTGATGAACGGCGCAAGCAAGAAGAGTGGACTGAGGACTCAGCGTTTAATTTTCACATGAGCTATATGGTTCCCGTTCAGGATGAAGGGCTTGTCATTTTGCCCACTCACAGGCTTCTCCGAAAACTCGAGTTAACCCGTGACATTTTGGAGACCCTCAAAAACTATTTCGCGGTCTCAGAACTCACGCCCAAAGTTGACGCGTTGGAGACTTTCTTAGAGAACCACAAGACCGAACACGCATTCTGCGTCTACGATGGAGTTAAGGCATATAGTATGCTGCTGAAAGACGAGAAAGAAATAGCCAAACTCGCCAACACTACTTCTTCAAAGGAAGTTCGTCTTCTCGACGTGGTCATATTACGGGACGTCGTATTCAAGACCATGATGAAAACTGGCGAGTTGAAGATGGATGAAGACATACTTTACGAGAGGTCACTGCGGGTCGCCATGGAAAAAGTTGACGCTGGAGAGGCCAAAATTGCGTTCTTGGTTAATGCGATTAGTCCTGAGGTGGTTTGGCGGATTGCACAGAAGCGTGAGCGGTTGCCTGAGAAGTCCACGGATTTCTACCCCAAACCTGTGTCTGGCATGGTGATGATGGACATTTCACGCGGGGAACAACTATAACCCGCGTTCTGGATCTTTACTCTCTTTATCAAGTTTCTTGGGCACGTGTTTACTTACTTTATGAATTTGCATGCGTGCCGCTTGAATCTTTTCTTGCATTGTAAGCTGCAAAAATGGTAAGTTTCACCTTGATAGGTGATTTTGAATTTAGCTGTGTTTTCGTCCAGAACCATGCCGCAGACTGGGTCTCTAAACATCTTCTTTGTTCTTGCCCTCAAAGCAGAGTGTTTTTTCCGCCTATTATGGTTAGCGGTTTAAAAAAAGCCGCTAACGGGCGAATCTTCGCGGGATCTGACTTCTTCTATTGTGGTTTTCGTCAATGCTTTGATGTTGTTGAAGTTTGAGAGTTCCCCGTAGCTTACGAGCGTGATGGCTGTGCCTTCGGTTAATTTCCTTGCGGTTCTGCCGATGCGGTGGAAGTACACTAGTGGGTCAGCTGGGACGTCGTAGTTGATTATGTGCGTTATGCCTTGGATGTCTAAGCCTCTGGCTGCGACGTCAGTGGCGATGAGCAGGTTTAGTCTTCCGTTTCGGAAATCGTTGATTGCGCGGTCTCTTTGTGGTTGTGTGAAGCCTGCGTGTAGCGCTTGCACTCGGTATCCTTTTCTTTCCAGTTGGTCTGCGAGTCTGCTTGTATCTCTGCGTGTTCTGCAGAAAACTATGGCTTTGTCCACGTGGTCTTGGTGCAGGATTTTGCAGAGGGTTTCGAATTTGCTGTTCTGGTTTGCAACGGTGTAAAACTGTTTCATCTGTGTTAGTGCGATTTCGTCTTTGCTTACGAGGATTTTTACTGGGTTTTTCATGTATCTGTTGGCGATGCTCATCACTGTTTTGTCTATGGTTGCGCTGAATAGGCTTGTCTGCCTGTTTGATGGTACTTTGGAAAGTATGTATCCGATGTCTTCTATGAATCCCATGTCCAGCATGCGGTCGGCTTCGTCGAGAACCACAATCTTCACAGACGCCAAGTTTAAGATGCGCCTTTCAAGAAGGTCAATTAATCGTCCTGGCGTGCCTACAACGATTTGGGCGCCGTTCTCGAGTTCTCGGATTTGCCTTTCGATTGAGGCTCCACCGTAAACTGGTAAAACTCTAAGTTTGGCGTACTTCGCGAACCAGCTCATGTGCTGTGCTACTTGCACGGCGAGTTCGCGTGTGGGCACAAGGATTAAGCCTTGTACTTTTCTGAGTTGGCGGTCTAAGCGTTCAACCATCGGGACTCCGAAGGCTGCGGTTTTTCCTGTTCCTGTTTGTGCTTGCCCGATAACGTCTTTGCCTTCAAGCAGTGGCGTTATCGCCTGAGCTTGGATGGGAAAAAGACTTCCATATCCAAGTTCTTCTATACTTCTCTGGACCTCCACACTTAGGGGTAGGTCTTTGAATGACTGAATTTCTAACATATTTTATTTTATTCTCCTGCCACAGAATTTTCATGCATCTTTTCAAAAGCTGCTTTCAGGAGCTTCGTTGTGTTACATGAGTTAATGTGACGTAGCAACATCATCAGTTCGTATATAAAAAGGTTTAGCATGTATCAAGACAGACACACCAAACGGCGGTGTTTTTTTGCTTGTTTTGGCGTTTAGGCGTGGCTTCGAGGTGGGCTGTGACGGGCTAGATTAGTTTGCATGGACTCGTTCAGTGTATGCCATTATAGTTTTGCCCGGGGAATTCAGCAAATTGATACATTACTGAAATCGGAATAACCTATTATATGCATTTTCAAGACTATTGAGTTTCAGTAGAGGAGAGGAGAAGGCAACCATGCAAACAACTGTGGCAACGTTACTCTTAATCACTTCTGTAGTTGTTCTCTCGTGCGTCGTCGTGGACTACGCCGTTACCATAGTTCAGCATACGCTTCAAACAACAAATATACCGCAACTAGACCGAATAAAAGACATCCAACGCTCAATCCTTAACGAGACAGACAGTTTCTTCAACCAAACCATAACACAACCCCAAGACACTTGGCCACCACCGTAACCTTCAATCAACAAATTCCAAAATGAACATCAATTCCTACTTTTTATTGCCACTTTAAATAGGGGGGTTAGTCTTTTCCGAGCGCTAGTTCTTTGGCTTCTTCCAGAACAGGTACATTTTCGTTTGTGCCGTGAAGCTGAGTCGTTTCAGTGCCAAAGCTAGGCCTGCAGCGTCCAAGCCGTGTATTTTCTGGGTGAACTCGTTGTGTTTTGGGTAAACGTTTCTTAAGCTTGCCAGCCGTTTCCGTGCACCTGCATCTTTCAGCGATAGCGCTTCCAACACGTTTAAAACTGCTTCTCGCCCAACTGTGTTAACTATTCGTTCTCCGTAGGAAACTGCGCCAAGCAAGGCAACGTCAAAGCCTAAGTGCTCAAGCTTCTCCAGCGCTTCAACCACGCCAGCACTCGGCTTGCTTTCGGCTACGCGTTGCATTCCCGCGCGTTCGAAGAATGGGTTGTACTTTGCCATGACTGCAACTGCTTCAATGCAGGGTGTTCCAGCCATCGGCAGACTTTCGCGCACTATTTTCTCGCCTAAGCCGATTCCGCGGTACTTCGGGTGCACCACCACACGGCTGATTAAGCAGATGTCGCGCTGCAGCTGTTTGAGTGTGCCTTTCCAGACTTTGCTCCGTCCAAAACACATTGGCGAAGGATAACTGTACACGATAACGCCACATAGCTCATCTCTGCGTTTTAGAGTGAAGATTTTTCTGGGCGCTGGGCAGCGTCCTTCACGGTAATGGAACTGGCTCAGCAGCTTGTAATCTGTGAGTGTTCCTGGTTCCACGTGCATTTCAGCGGTTAAACTGCATTGTTGCGCTTGTGCTTCTGGATTGTAGCGGACGGTGACTTCTTTTCCGTATCGCTTGTACACGTGCACGTTTGGCGCTAAATCAGGTAGCAGGTCACTGTGGGTTGTTGCTGCGACCACGGCTTTCCCAGTTCTTCGCGCTAAGCGTTGCAGGTTGAACGCCACGATTTTCGCTGTGTCCCTGTCTAGTGTGCTTGTGAATTCGTCGAGTAGCCACCATTGCGCTGTGGTTTCGGCTAATCGTGCGATTTGGTAGCGGTGTTTTTGTCCGTCGCTGAGTTCCGTGTAGTTGCGGAGGAAGAGGAATGCGTCGTTCAAGCCCACTTTGCTTAAGAGTTCAAGCGCTGCGCTGGTGTTTTCGGCGACGGTGTCGATTATGGGTTCGTTGCTGTTTATGGTTAGGTCTCGTGTGTCCATTGCTTCCGTTGCGAGATCGCGTTTTACGGCTTTGAGGAGTGCGCTTTTGCCGCTGCCGCTGTCGCCCGTGATAAGGACGATGTCGTTTGGTTTGATTTTGATTTCTGTGTTATCGTAAAGGGTGAAGCGTTGGGTTTGGTCTGTGCCGAGTCCGAAGGCTTCTGCAACTGCGATTGTTCGCTGTGTACGTGTGGCTGGTGCGGTTTCGTAGCTTATGTTGAAGGTGAACGTTGCGGTTTGGCGGTTGTAGGTGCGTTTGAGTTTGGTGATGTGGAAGTGCTCGGTTTTGCGTCTTGTCATCGTGTGTCTCCTTGGGTTTTGTGGTTGACTAGTTTTTGGCGGATTGTTGCCAGTTTGGTTCTGGCGGGGTTTGCTGTTTTGGCGACTACCCAGAGTTGGGGTGTTGGTTGGGTTCGTGTTGCGTATGCTGCAAGTGCAAGTGCCCAGAAGCGGTCGTCATGCGTTCCCTGTGGGTGGTTGAATTTGGTTTTGCCGTCTTTGGTAAGTTCGTATTGTTCGAGGTTGAGTTCTGCGATGAGTTCGCCGTCGTAGGGTATGCGTAAGCGTTTTTCGGTCATGGTTTGTTTGAGGTGTTGCGCCATTTCCTGTTTTGTTTCCAATGTGAACGTGACGCCTTGGGTGTTGGTTAGGCCTGCGTTTTGCATGTCTTCAGTTATGTAGTCGCCTACGCCGCTGCTGTCGACGAGGATTTTGTGGATGTTTTGCCATCGGTCGTTTATGGTTTTGACGTAGCCGATGACGCTTGCGTAGGGTGTGTCTAGTGGGAAGCGGTGCATGTGGACTAGTTTTAGTTGGTTGTTTTCTGTTTTGATTGTGGCTATGACGCTGTGGTCTTGGTGTTTGCCTAAATCTAAGCCTGCGTAGAAGTCTCCTTTTGTTGCGGTTTCGAAGTTTGTGTATTGGAGGGTGTGGTCGATGCATGTTGTGATTAGGGTTTGGTTGAGGTAGGCGGCTTCGTTTTCTGCCCAGTCTGCTTCCATTTCGCGTCGCCACCTTGCGGGGTCGCCTTCGAGTTGTTTTTTTATGCGGTCGAGGATTTGTTGTTTGAGAGGTCCGTTGGGTTCTATAGCTTGTTGCCATGTTACGTGGGTTTTGGCGTATTCCGTGTAGGCGGGGTTGTGGAAGATTTTGTGGAATATGCTGTCGGTGTGCCATGGGGTGCTGGTGCAGATGAATTTGCCGTTTGTGGTGCCGAGTGTGAATAGGATGGCGTCGTAGAGTTCTTCGTCGTTTGGGATGAAGTTGAATTCGTCGGCGTAGACTATGTGGAGTTTTGGTCCGCGTATGGTTTCGGGGTTGTTTGGGTAGGCTTCGATGTTGCTGTTGTTTGATAGGGTGACTGAGGTTTTTTGGGGTTTTTTGTATGTGGTTTTGGGGAGTTTTTGGAGGAAGTTGTTGATGTGTTTGATTATGAGTTTGGTTTGTCTCCAGCTTGGTCCGAAAATGCCGATGTTGCTGTTTGGGTTTGTCAATGCGTAGTGGAGAAGTAATGCGCTGATGGTGTGGCTTTTGCCTGTTTGCCTTGCCCACCTTGCGGCTATGAATTGGTTGTTTTGGAATTGCTGTATGAGTTCGGTTTGGTAGGTTGTTGGCGTGAAGTTTAAGTTTTCTTTGCAGAACTGCACGGGGTCTGCTGGTATGGCGACTTTTTGTTTTTGAGCGGCTTGTTTTTTGAGCTGATTGATTTCTCTGTTCATTTGTGCCATGGTCATTGTTTTTCGAGTTCTCCAATGGTTTTGCGGAGCTCATCTAGTTCGGTTTTGATTTGGGTTACGTCGTAGGTTTTGCCGATGCTGTTGATGATTTGGCTGATGTAGGCGGCGAGTCTTGCCCAGTTTTGTTGTTCTGCTGTTTTTTTGCCTCTGGTGGAGAGAATTTGTTGCATGGCTACTTCTTGGAGATTTTTAAGGTCCAAAATAAGTTGAGCACGTAGACGTTGTGTGTCTCCGTCGAATTTTTCGGTCAGGTTCGCTATTCTTTTTTGTAAAAAGCGTTTAGGAGGTCTGTTGACCCTACCCCCTATAGGTTTCTGCATACTATTTCTATTAGGCTTCAAATATGTTCGCCTCACTCCGTTTTCTGGGAAATTAATATGCCCGTTATGGTGCCTGCTAATCCTGTGATGGTGGCGAAGACTTCGCTGTTCCATGAGCCCAAAAGTGCAAGGTGCGCAATTTCTATGGCTGTTAGGCTGAAGGTTAAGGCTATGGCGAATTTTACTCCGAGGACTAAGCGTTCGCTGGGCGAAACCTCTGATAATTGGCTTGCAGCAGTCTTGTCGGTGGTTCTCCTCGTGAGCGCCCGTTTAACCCAGTCCGTCAATGGTTCCGCACCCTCTGCTGCCGCAGGCAACGCCCTAAACTGGGCTTTTCACTCTTCATCTTCTCATTCACCGTGAAACTGTTCAGCAAAACCTTCGCCTCTTCAACGCAAACATGCGCCTTCGCTACGACAGTCGCGCTGGTGGTCCACGCCACAGGCACAGCCGTATAATCAATATCGTAAAGCCCATCTGAATAGCGGAAACAGTTCTGCGCCAAAATCACATGCTTACGCTTCTGCCCCAACACGCCGATGAACACGCCCCAGCTCTTCACAGGCACATCTATGCCGCTAAGACCATTGCTTAAGCTCTTGCCAATGCTCGCGTCACACCACTCAACGCAAACCAAGTCACCCGCAACTAAACCACTAATCTGATTCAATATCTCCTTCATGACACATCATCAAAAATAGCACGGGGCGAACAGCAGATATAAACTGTCACAAAATTTAGCAATTCACCAATTGGTAAATTCACAAATTTACATATTCTGTCGGTGATTTTTACTTTGTATCCATCGATTATTGTCTATTACCGTTTGGCATGTGGTGTCGCCGTAAACGGTTTCAAAATCTGGCGTTCGCTAACAGCGAACATTTATAAGTGGTAGCGAACATACTTGACAATCATGCGCGTAGCTTCAAACATTTTTGAGACCAAGGCAACCCGAATACTCCGATGTCTCCTCGTAAATGTAGGAAAAGAATGGACCGTGCGCGAAGTCGCCCAAGAAGCACGCACTTCTGTCGGTTACACTCATGCCGTCTTAGCTACACTGGTAAACATGAAGTACATAAAAAGAAACGAAAAGAACAAACTTCTCCTAATGGACACAGAGCTCCTCCTTAAACGTTGGGCAGCATACTACCAATACACTTATGCAAACACTTTCTTGCAATACTACACGTTCGAGAAAGAAATAGATTCTTTCCTACGGCGCTTCAATGAAAAAATTAAAAACGAAGAATACGCGCTAACGTCCTTCTCAGGCGCTTGGCTTGTATCGCCATATGTACGTCCGGTGGATATCCATGTTTACGTCAAGACAACACAACAAGTTGAGCACATTACAGGGCTGCTTGATATAAAACCAACCGCAGGAACAGGCAATGTTAAAATCGTGATTCCATATGACGACGGCGTATTCTACGGTGTAAGATCCATAGAAGGCATAAAAGTGGTATCTAACGTGCAGTTGTTCATTGACCTTTGGAACTACTCCTCAAGGGGCGAAGATGCAGCTAAAAGCGTATATGAGATAATAGAGAAAGAGTGGAGCCAAATTTTAGCGGGTGATTCTCATGTATGACAAGGAGCTTACTGAAACTTCCAAAGGCGCCCTAGTCGAATTAATGCTCGCACTTGGCAGCTACCGCAGCGATTTTGTTTTGGTTGGAGGATGGCCGCCGTATTTTCTAACTCACAAACATTTTGACCATTGCGGCTCAATTGATTTGGATTTTGTACTGCGTCCTTCGATTATGCTTAAGTACCAAAGCATCAGAGAAGTAGTGAACAGTTTAGGGTACAAGGAAACTCCCAATATTTTCAGGTTCGAGCGAGATGTCGTTTCAAATCGTGCCAAGCGCAAATTTTCAATTCACTTGGATTTTCTAACAGAACCAGACGCCGCAGAAAAGTTCATGCAGGATAGTCACCTTGTTGAAGTCCAAAAAGACTTGAAGGCTTGCCTCATTGAAGGCTCAAACATAGTGTTCAACTTTAGCTACACTGAACCAATCAAAGCAACCATTCCAGGCAACGGCGAAGCCCAATGCGGTGTCCCCATAGCCAACATCGTCGGCTCCTTGACTATGAAAGGTCAAGCGCTCATGGGCAGATTCAAAGACAAAGATTATTACGATGTTTATGCCCTGACAGGTTTCCATGACGGCGAACCCAAAACCGCCGCAGAAGCATTTAGCAAATCCCTAAAACAGCAAAAATTCGACATCAACAACCCACTTGTGTTTTCGAGCCTTTCAAAAATTAGCAGCTCATTTGAAAAGGTGTCTTCGGTTGGTCCATTTATGGTTTCACGCTTCACCGACGAAGACTTAAGTACTGACGCGTACGAACGAGTGAGTGCCTTCCTGCGGATACTTGAATCCGACTTCCAAGTTCGCTTTTAGCGAACAGATTTATACCAAAGCGAACAAGTGGCACCCTACATCCTATAAAGAAGGGCATCTAATCTGATTCAATATCTCCTTCATGACACATCATCAAAAATAGCACGGGGCGAACAGCAGATATAAACTGTCACA
>Ga0315274_10012627_pt1 | contig 12043 bp, 9 predicted proteins | sample YL17G02_20_MG_FD_203700 | JGI IMG/M metagenome (GOLD analysis project Ga0315274, IMG submission 203700) | Sediment microbial communities from Yellowstone Lake, YNP, Wyoming, USA - YL17G02_20 | ecosystem: Environmental > Aquatic > Freshwater > Lake > Sediment | place: USA: Wyoming | collected... | reverse complement strand
CGAGGTGCCATTTGCCGAAGATTCCGGTCGCATAGCCCAGCGACTTCAGGGCTTTGGCGATGGTCAACTCGGTCACGGGAAGCCCCGGGGTATTCCTATTGCCGCCGAGGATATGCGGGACCCCTGCTCTCGCAGGATAGCGTCCAGTCAGGAGGGCCGCTCTGGACGGCGAGCACACCGGCGAGTTCGAGTACCAGTTGGTGAACCGGACTCCGTTCTTCGCCAGCGCATCCAGGTTCGGGGTCAGCATCTCCTTCGAGCCGTAGGAGCCGAGATCGCCGTATCCATGATCGTCGGTGTAGATGATGATGAAGTTCGGTTTGCTCTCCTGCGCCTGAGCCATGCCGATGCCTCCCACTGCCAATGCCGCCGCCGATGTCTTGAGAAACTCCCGCCTGGTTTGTCTCATTGCCGTTCCTGGTCCATTCCCTCACGAGTTGGTTTCGCTCTTCAAGGACAGCAGCAAGACCTCACCCTCCCCGCCTTCGGGAAGCCTGAAGTGAAGCACCCGGCCGTCCGGCTTCTCCTCGATCCTGAGGGACTGCGACAGGGCTGAGGTCTCTTCGGGTGAGACCTCTGCGAAGAACAGCACGATCCGCCGTGCCACCTGATCGCCGTCCTTGAAGTTGCGCGGCCGGTCTGAGAACGAACCGTAGAGGACGTCTGCATAGACCGCCTGCGCATTGTACTCGGCGGCCTGACTGTAGGTGAGGCCTGACCCCGCGACCATTACAACGCCCAGTCGTCCATCCACGTTGACCCATGGGCCGGGGATGGGGCGGGAGGTCAACTCCCGCCCCAACGGGGTCTGCTGAGGCTTCTGCCAATCGAAAACGATCTTGCCACCCCGATGGTACACAACCCTCTTGCCTCCCGTGAGCCTGTCGTTCTCGATACCGACCGGAACGCCCAGCTCCCGCTCTACGGATACATCCGACAGCGCAGTGACACGGTCCTGGTAGACCACCGTCTTTTCGCCTATGGAAGTCAGCTTGAGAGTGCAACTCAGCAGGCCGCCGTTCGTAAGCAGCTCGCCCGCCGTCTCGAACCCGTTCGAGGTCTTTTTCCAGGTACGTTCGACGACCTTCATCCCTGCATCGCCGCTCGCGTTCAGCTCAATAGAGCCCACAAACCCGTTGGTGATCGGCACGGTGAAATGAGGATTGCCCTCGTGCCCTTCCCCAATCGGCGCAAGCATCCCCATGATCTTGTACTTCCAGGAGAAGGTCAGGAGCTTGCTTTGGGTGCGGTGCAGGATGACGCCAATCGAGCTGAAGTGCCGCACGCATTCGGGAGGACGAAGCTCCCGCTGAGCCGTGGTTTGGCGATCCACCGTGACATACGGCTCGGGGGGACCCTCGCCCTCCCTTCCAAACAGCTTGTGTGCAAGGTAACCGTATGTGACCTGCTCGGCGAAGATGGCGTGTCTGGTGAATCCGAGTCGAGACCCGGGAACCGCCAGGTCGCCGCCCTGCATATTCTGCCACGCCCGTATGTACTGCAGACCGGCATTCTCCCACTGGGCCGCCAGGGGATCTTTCATACTGGTGGCGAGGAATGCAAAGAGGTTGATGTAGGGGAGGCCGTGCAGCTCCCAATCCATTCCCTGAGGGAAGACGCTCTCTCCGCACGGAAGCATGATGGTCTGGAACGTCCCCCAGGTGTCCATAAGGTGGTAAGTTGCCGCCTGCGGAATGGGACGATGAGCGTAGGCGTAATGCATCACAGCCTGCCCAAGGAAGTAACTGCTGCACGCAACGTATGAAGGGTGGAAGAATTCATGGTTCTCGAGCGTGAAGTCCGGATGGAGATTCGGTGATGACACCCATTCGCTGACCGGACGTCCGTCAACGACCCTCTTGTCCTGCAGGTCACGCGGGACCGAGAGGGTATTCATCATGTATTCGATGGCCTTCTCATTCCAGGCCTCAGCGTGGGGATGCGAGGGGAACATGTTCGGGGCGACAGACAAGCAGATCAATGTCCAGCCGTTTTCCTCGGCTTTGGTGTCGAACCAGCGAGCCCCCGGTGGTTTGCTGCCGAGAAAGCGGTCTGCTTCGGAGGCCACGACGCGCTCGACATCCTTTCGCAGATCGGGGTCCAGATCAGACCACATGAGCCAGGCCCCGAATGCGAGAGTGCCTGTCCACATGGCCGATTGCCAGCTACCTCCCCATTGCCTGCCATCCGGGCACTTCTGCGTTCCGGTCACATGAGTAGCGACGGCATAGCGAATCGCTGCCCTGGCCTTGCTCATGTAGTCCCGGCGCTCGGTATCCCTCAGGGCGCCGGAGTACTTCAGAAGCGCTGCGCAGGTGAGGACCATCTCCGAGATGGCGCGTATGCCCTCGTTCCCATCGCTTATCCCGGTGCCCCAATGGCCCGCCCGAGGATCGAATGAGGAATCGTGCCATTCCCGCTCCGAATGGCGGCAGGCGTCGAGCATAATGCTCGTATAGGTCTTCATAAGCTCGCCTTCGGAGAGGGTACGGATGCGGTAGACATCATCCGCGCGCGCACAGACGGGCAGCAGGATGAGCAGGGCAAGCAAAGTTATGCAATTCACTGGTTCATCACTCCGCCGTAGCGCTGGCAGCTTGCCGGCTTTGTCCGGGATTTGCCGGCGGGCCGCCGGCGCTACTTCAGGAACAGCTCGACCACCGGCACCATCACATCCGGCTTGATTACGGGAAGCTCGAGGGTGAGTATGCCTTCCCTGCCGCTCATGGTCGTGTTCTGAGGCTTCTGCTTCGGGTCAACTTCGATCCTTTTGATCTCCGAGCCGTCGTTCAGCAATTGGGCGTACTCCACCTTGCCCGCCAGGCCTTCGAGGTGAACGTGCTTGTAAGGCCAGGCAAAAAGGTGGAGGTAGAGTCGGTTTCCGTTCTGCGTGTATCTGCAGTCCGGCGGCGGACTGAAGTCGCTCGCGGTGCAGCCGTAGATTGATCGGCTGTGCTGGCGCATCCACTCGCCGATGGCGCGAAGGCGCTCGATCGCTTTCGGCTCGAACTCTCCGCGCCCGGTCGGACCGACGTTGAGCAGCAGGTTGCCGCCCTTCGACACAGCATCAATCAGCATGCGGACGAGCATATCCGCCGACTTCCAATGGAGCGCATCGCGGTCGTAGCCCCAACTGATATTGAGCGTCTGGCATGCCTCCCACACGACCGGCTTGCCGTCAACCTGCAGCCACCCGGCCGGCTGATACTGCTCCGGTGTCCTGATGTCCGCGCTTTCAGGCAAATCCAGCCGGTCGTTCAAGATCACGTGCGGCTGGAGCTCGCGTACCATCTTCACCAGCTTCTCGGACTGCCAGTCGTCTCTGCCTTTGCCGCCCGCCAGACCGGTACCGCGGCCGGGATAGGAAAAATCGAACCACATTACGTCAATCTTGCCGAACTGAGTCAGCAGCTCGCGAGTCTGGCCGTGCAGATACTCCGCGTACTTGCGGACGTCCCTGTGCTTCTGGCTCTCATAATACTCCGCGTTGTCGCGCATCGGGTGATGCCGGTCAATCGGAAACTCCGGATGATGCCAGTCAATGAGGGAGTGGTAGAACCCGACCTTCAAGCCCTCGGCCCGAAATGCTTCCACCATCGGCTTGAGCAGGTCGCGCCCGGCAGGCGTGTTCGGCGCCTTGTAGTCGGTGAGCTTGGAGTCCCAGAGGCAGAAGCCGTCGTGATGCTTGCTGGTCACGACGAAGTACTTCATCCCCGCGTTCTTCGCCTCGCGCGCCCACACGGACGGATCGTAGAGGTCGGGGTCGAAGTGGTCGAAGTACTTCTGGTACTCCTCGTCGGTGATGCGCTCGCGGTTCTTCACCCACTCATGTCGCCCGGCGACGGAGTAAATCCCCCAGTGGATGAACAAGCCGAAGCGGTCGTGCACGAACCAGCTTGTATCGCCAGCGGTCGGCTCGGGAAGTTTTGGCATGGCGTCCTCCTTTACAGGATTAGCTTCGCCAAACGAGGGAGTGTTCCCTCTACCGCCGATGAACGCAGATAGACGCGGATGGGCACTTGGGCAGCACAGACTCCACAGGGGAAGCAACCGACCGATTTGGACTGCGGCGGCGCCTGCTATGGAGAGCAGAGAGGCGACTACTGACGGCATGGCAACTTAATCAGAGGTCGTGAGTTATGCTGAGTACTTCCGAGTTGTTCACTTCAAGGACACGCCGAGACTTCTTTTTCTCGTCTACGCAGAGGAACACGGTCCTGCCAGACGTTCGGTCAATGAGATAGATCTCCCTGCCAGCACGCGCGAGTTCTTTCTGCACGTCCGGCTTGGCGGCAACGGCGGCGATTCTGATCGGCTCTCCGCCACCCATCTGCTGCGGGATGTAAGGATAGACCTGGCTACCGTACAAGGGCACTACTATCGCGACCGCCACAGCCCATACGTAGAAGTTCGCCCATCCGGCCAGAGGGGCATACTCTGCCCGGTAGTCCGCGGGTCGCTTCGCCATTGTTCGTCGTGCTACGACCACCCCGACAAGTATTAACACGGCTGAAACGAGGTAGCTCACGACCACGAGGGTCAAGAGTCTTACCCATCCGGGATGGAACAAGACAAAGCTGCGAAGCGTCATCCAGGCCGGCAGACTGCTGATTGATTGTACCGCGAAGACACCAGCGGCTATGGCTATGTATGTATTGACTGAATATTTCAGGGTGTGCGAGGCTATGGCGCCAAGAGGTTCCCCGTGCCTTCGGACAAGCTGGAAAAACAGCCCGTGAAGGGGAAGCACGACGGCGGCCACAAAGAGGCCGAACATCAGGCCAGCCAGCACATACCGAGTGCTGACGATGTCGAAGCTGACGGCACCGAAGGACGCAAGAAACATGTTCGTGATAACGAACCCGACAATGTAGAGGCAGAGGGCAATCCCTAAGCCGTACTGATGCACCTTCGGGAGGAGCCTCACTACTGCAGGTAGACGCTCCTCGAGGTCACACATGCCGTCCGTCTTGGGGCTTTCTTCGCTGGCTTCCACATCCATGTTGCGACCACACTCCATTCTTCGCCTGTCGGGCCATCCTCATGTCGCAAGCCACGAATGCACCTACTGTACGCCAACCCGTGGCTACTCGCCCTCATGCAAGAGGCGCGGAGGCGTAGCAGACCGTGGGCGCCGACAGCGCATCAGCGGTAGCAGAAGATGAATGGGCTATTTGGGAAAGGGCACCATGTCTATCATGGAGGATCGAGGTATGTGCACAGGAATGCGCCTCCTGCATTCCCGGAAGAACCCTTTCCATCTCAATATGACCAGATTCGGCGTACCGAAATCGGACGGCAGGTACACCACGAATGGGGAGTCATGGACTATCTCCCTGATAGTGAAGCATCGCTCGTTGGCCTCAGCAGAGTAGATAACGACGAGGACGTCCTCTGCGGTAGTCTTGCTGTAGTTCCATACCCTTACCTCATAGGAGTATAGCTCCATCCTGCCGGTATCGCCGGAGAACTTGGACTCCCCCAAAGCAACGTCAACGGCAAGCTCGACCCGCTTTTCGGTCTGCTTACGGATCACCCAGCCGATGCCTTGCAGCGCAGGCACAATCATGATTAGCACATACGGCTCAATACTCGTATAGTCCATATCTCACTCCTCCTGCTGATGGCAATGTGCCTGCCCTTTATGCTTCGCTAGCTACATCTGTAGCCCCGGCTGCTCGCCCTCCCTCACCAGCTTCTTCCCGCCGCCGGAGCGGAGGGACCAGCCGCGGGGGAAGTCGAACTCCCTGCCGGAACGATGCTCAGGGATAAATGACGATGAGCGGAACACAGGCATGCATCATCATTGCGGCCACTATCAGGCATCTGTACGTACAACATGCCACTTCTTGGCAGTAGGATCATACTCTTGAGTCTGTTTATAACGGTAGGTTGCGCCAAACGTATCTTGGTATTCTACGGAAATGTCAAGAAGTGCCACTTGTCGGGCACTCAGGTGATTTGCCAAACCCGCGTGTACGTTAGACATACTGGCGTTCTGTGATCGTGTGGAATCCAGCGAGGGGTAAGGAAAATGTACCACGCCTCCGTCCCAGTTGCGCCGGACTTCGCCCTTTATGTCCACCGCACTTCCTGCACCCACGTTTGATAAGCTCACATGAATGTCCTCAGGGACTCCCCGAACCGAAGCGATGCTCGTAGCGCAATCCGTCTGAAGGCGAGGCCGATTACCGAAAACCTGCCTCCACATTATCTGTCTGATCTTGCGGTTATCCCATGCGTACCAGAGAGCTCCGAAGGCAGCCAATGCGAGCACAACCGTCTGAACCAACACGAGGATAAGACTAGCTTGCTCATATATCGAAAGTGTATCGCGCCACATACTCCATCACCTGCACAATCCGTTCATCACAACCCCCGCCGCCGGAGCGGAGGGACCAGCCGCGGGGGAAGTCGAACTCCTTGTTCTCCAGGAGTTCCTTGGGGCCAAAAACATGATGATCGTGCGCGGAGTTGAACGGCGGGTCGAGGTAGACCAGGTCCACCGACTCGTCCGCGAGGTGCTCGCGCATTATGGCAAGGTTGTCGCCGCAGAAGAGTGTGTTTCTCACGTCTGTAGTATTTCGGCGGGGGACGGGCGGATTCCTGCCTTTGGAGTGCGGCGAGTGATCGCCGCTTTGCCCTGCGGTGGCGGCCTCGGAGGGGGGACTGCGAAAGCGAAAGCTTTGCCGACTGCGCTTTCGCAGTCCAAAGGGTCGCCGATTGGAATCGCCTCCTACATGGGGGAGGCGAACGTTCAACATCCAACGTCCAACTCCCAACATCGAACGGGGCAGTCGGGAAGCGGCTGGGGTACAAAGCGGCAGCTTCCGCCTTCGCTGAAGCTACGGCGGACGAGCCGCGGCCGCACTCCAAATGGCTCAGCAGGAGCTTCGCCCTCCCCAGGCACGTAGCGCCGGCAGCTTGCCGGCATATGCCGCCGGGCCGGCGGCGCTACGAAGACACGGCTCAGCAGGAGCTTCGCCCTCCCGCCTATCCTGGCGGCCTTTGCGCCTTGGCGGTGAATCTGACGGTGAGCTTGCCCTGCAACCCTGTGACATCCACAGTCCCCTGGGCATCGACCGGCAGATTCTTGCCGGCTATCTCAGCGGAGACAACTTTCCAGCCTTCGGGAAGCCGGGCGCGGAGGAGGAAGTGATCCGGAGACCTCGGGGGTGCAGTGACCTCGGCGAGCACATATCCCTTCTCCAGGTGGGAGGTCATGGACACGGACAGCTCGCCGAACGCAGTGGGCGCTTTCTCGACTTTGATGCTCTTGCCGTCCTCCAACCAGCGGCGCGGTGTGGCGAACATAAGGCGCAGAGTATCGGGGCGACCGTCGCCGTCCATATCCCAATCCTGGACCAGCACGTACCTGAGCATCGCGAGGAAGAAGGCGTTGCTCGCGCTGTTCGGCGGGAGGTACATCTGCCGGCCCGCCGTCGCTGAAGCTATGGCGGACGAGCCGAGCTGATCGATAGGCATGGGGCATGTGCCTTCCGCGCCGATGAACGTGTCCCTGGTGAGTCCCTGCGCCAGCTTGCCGTAGAAGCTGACCAGCGCCCGATCAACCTCATCGCGCTGAAGGAGCACCAGGACATAGCGCAGGGTGTACAGGTCATCTATGTTCTGGGTGACCGCCCAGAAGTCGGATTCGGGGTGGGTGCGGACCATGCCCATCATCAGCCCGCCCTTCTGCTCCAGGTAGTCCGTGATCCAGTGGGCTTCCTGGGAATCATAGGGAAAGAAGCCGCATGCGAGCACGTAAGGCGCGACCAGATCCCAATACCCACCGAGGCGGGTGGCGGTCAAAGGATCGTATGGCTGCTCCTCGCCGAAGAGGGCCATGGGAACGAACGGCGGATTCACGTCCTTGCGAACGCTTTTCTCGAAAGCATCCCACAGACGCGGCCTCCACTCCTTCGCCGAGTCTGCAAGCCGCTGTGCCTCGGTGTGGTCTCCCATGTCCTCAAGCACTGCCGAGAAGTGATGCAGACCAGACCAGCCGTTCGCGTTGGAATTGAGCGAATAGACCTGCGTGTGGATGTCGCCGCAGTAACTCTCCCTCGGCGCGAGTCCGGTCCCGGGCTCACGCTCGTTGACCAGACGGTTGACCTGCACCGCCAAGCGGTTGCGCTGCTCGGTGAACCAGCCTGCGTCATGGGTCAGCCAGTAGTAATCGGAGAGCAACTGCAGCTTCTTGCCCGCCTGATGGAACAGCAGGTCATCGCGCTTGTAGTCCATCAGCGGCACCAACAGGCGGCGGGCATCATCCTTATGGCCCCAGAGCGCAAGGGCGCGAACGGCATCTCCACCTTCGCCGACGTACATCTTTGCATACTGGTTGCCCGCGCTGTAGTTGACGTCGTTGTCCTTGATGAGCTCGAACGTCCCGATGATGAGCGACCGCCAGGCATTGTTCACGACGGGTTCTGGGGTCTCGACCTGCATCCCGCGGTCGAGCAACGACTGCCAGGTCCGGATGCACTTGCTCCTCTGGGCATCATAGATCGAGGCATCGAGCTTCGGGAGTTCGGAGGGGACGGGCTTCGTGGGCACGGCAAGCAGGACCGGGCGATCAGGCGACAGGATGGTTACGAGCCTCTGTGCTCCAGGGGCCCATTTCCAGTTCTCGTCGAACCATAAGAGCGCGCCGCCCTGGGGGTCTCTCACCACTCCATTCGCCGTGGGAAGCGGCGCATCGGCGCTTAGTGAAAGCTGGGCGATCACTTTGCCTTTACCTGTGAAGCGGAGGAATACCACACCATTCTCCGCATAGTCTATGCCGGCAAGGGCCTCTTCAGTGACCTCGGCATCCCCATGCCGATACCGGGTCCGCACGATGGGCAGGTAGTCGTTCTCGTAGTGTGGACCTTCGAGGTAATGCAGGTCGCCGCCGAACACCGAACCGTATTCGCCCAGGTAGAACGTGACGGGATTGCCGGTTTCCGACTTCCAATTGAGCTGCCTGGCGAGGGCATTGACGGAACTGCCGTTGCTGATAAACCGCGCTTTGACCGTGGCGGAGGGCGCACTGAGCACAATGGGATAGTGAAAGAAGGGCGCGTCCACGTACCTGAGCGGTGGAAGCAGCTTGGCGAAGAACTCGTAGCTCGGCCCGTTCGGCTGGCGCATGGCCTCCTCGCCCAGCACATCGAGCTTCGACTCAATCGCGCGCCTTGCCGTTGAACATGCCTCGTCCATGCTGGACCTCTCCTGACCGTGGAACGAAGGCACAGCCTTCTCGACGCCAAAAGCCGGGCGCTCCTCGACGGTCAGGGCACAAGACGCCGCTGCGATTAGCGTCGCAGCCAACAGTAAATGTGTCCCGCGTATTCTCATCGTGATACTCCTTCGCGCGGCCAAGCCGCGAGTCACTTGGCAACCGGGAAAACCGATATCCTGAGGCGCGCACACCCCATCGGGACCAGCTCGACTTCCTCGATCGGTTCCTTGCTGACCGCCGGACTCCTGGGCACCGGGCCCGGGCAGTTCATCACTAGCTGCCACTCAGGAATGCGCCGCGCTTTGGCGGTGAGCGCGATCGGGGCCGATTCCGAGGTAAAGGGCTGCGCACCGACCGGCTGCCGCCTGCTTATTTTGAAAGACCCGGCTGGGTCCTTCGCATCGAGTATCAGGCCATAGTTCCATGGAGAGGTCGGCCAGATTTCCTTTTCCGGCCATTCCTCGGTTCCGCCGTACACCACCCACTTCTCGCCGATCTTCAGCGAGTAGCTCAGCGGCCCGCGGCTCACTGAGACTCCGCCGTTCTGCTTTTCCCAGGTTGTGACGCTGAACTCCATGGGCAGCGCGAGCTTGACCCGGTCCCCGTCCTTCCACTTCCGGTCAATCACAACGTATGACAACGGCTCGGTCTTGACCCCGAGGTCTTCGCCGTTCAGCAGAACTGTCGCACGCCTGCACCAGCGCGGAATTCTCAGCATGAGCGGGAATCGAACATCCCTGGGCGTGTGCAGCGTGAAGTGTACCTCTTCCTCGAAGGGATAACCGGTTTCCTCGACGATTCGGACTTCCGCTCCGTCGCCCACCTTCGCCTTGACTTCGCACGCCGCATAAAGCACGGAGGCCAGGCCGTTCCCCCTCGCGGCCATCCAGAGATGCTCCGCGTAGTAAGGCCATCCCTGGGCCACGTTGTGCTGGCAGCAGCGATAGATGTGGGGAGAGTACGACACCATGGTGCCCTGGTTCTGGTAGCAGTGCTCCGGCCCGGAATCGAGCTGAACCTGGTTCGGCGCGGTGAGATAATGCAGACCCTTCAGGTCGGGCGTCATCGAGGCGGGAAACGAATTAAAGGCAATCTCCTCACACCGGTCGGCGTACTTCGGATCGCCGGTTATCCTGAGGAGGGATCCGTTGCTGTACATGAACTCGACCATCGCGCAGGTCTCGGCCGCCTGCTCAGGGCCGGTCTTGCCCGGCCGGCAGTTCTCGTCCGCGCCGAACATCCCTCCCGGAACCTGCCCGTACTCGTCCATCATCTCGGCGTAGTTGCGCTCGGTGGCCTGGAGATGCCTTTTCTCGCGTGACTGCTGATAGAAGTCCGCCGGCTCCCTGAAAGCCTGGCAGAAGTTGACCACATGGCGGCTTGCGATCCCGCCGGTCCAATCCGCTGTCCGCTCGTGAATCCTCTTCGCGAGGTTGAGCAGCCATGCCTCGCCGGTTCGATTGTAGAGCCAGTAGACGCTTTCCAGGTTATCGCCGCCCCGGACCTTCTGCCAGCTTTCCGGAAGGAGATCGTCGTCGGGCAAACCGGCCTGGTAGCGGAAGTACCCGGTCATCAGGGGGATCACGCGCTCGTCGCCGGTGGCCTCGTAGAGCGATTGCAGCGCGAAGAGCATGGGCATGTTCGGCCACAGATCGCGGTTCTTCTTGTTCTCCGGCGGCCCGAAGTAGCCGTCCTCCTGCCGGCTCTCAATCGCCTTGTCCAGCCACTTTCTGGCCTTCAACTTCATGTCACGGTTATCAAGCACGTAGCCGAGGTCGCCGACGCCCTTTATCCAGTAGGGCAATTCCTCCCATCCCCGGCTGCGTCCGTTCCACCAGCCGCTGTCCTCCGTCACGAACGAGCTGATCTCATCAAGCCGTCCTGTCATGCCGTCCACCATCAAGTCGAGCTGGCCCAGAAGCCAACCACGGGGAGTGACAGCGCCTATGGGGAGCTTCGCCAGCGGATTCGGGAGCAGCGGCGCGCGGTTGAAAACATAGAAGTCGTTCGTGCCCTCCGTGGGCGGAGTCTTCACAACACTGACCTGTGCGGCGGGCGACTCAGAGACGAATAGTGCAATGGCACAGAGAGCTGTGACCGCGAGCAGTTCGGTATTCAATCTCCATCTTTCCTTTCAGGCAGTCGGTATGCGAGCGCAAGAGCCCACGACGCTGGCTGTGAGATCCTTCGCTGTCGCTCAGGATGACAACAATGAGCCCTGAGCCCTCCGGCTCCTGCCCGAACGGCAAGCTCACATGAGGAACTATTCGGCGGCAGCTTTGGAACGTCCTCCGCGCTGCTTGGGGGTTTCAGGGGAGATTCCGAGGAGGCTATCCGAGGCGGCTCTGCGGGAGGCCAGCACAGTGGGCGACCCGCGATCACTTCTGCCCGTCGTCTGCTTTGTCATCCGTCGAGGGGATGCCGAAGACATCGCGTATCGTTTCGAGCTTTGGCGACGAGGCCTGATCCGCCGCGTACTCCTTAATGCGGACGACCGGGTGGTGGCTTATCTTGTTCACGATCGAACGTGTGGCCCGGTTGATGGCCTCCATGTCCTCCGGAGAAAGGTTCGGAAGCCTCGCCCTCAGTTTCTCAAGCTCCGCCCTGCGGATATTCTCGAACCTGTCCCGAAGGGCGCTGATTACCGGCACGGCGTCCAGCGTTCTGAACCACTTCATGAACTCCTCGACGCCCTCGCGGACCAGCGACTCGACCTTGATGACCTCCGAATGGCGGTTCTCTGCGTCGGCTTCGACTGCCGCCTGCAGATGGTCAATGTTGTACAGGAAGACGTTTTCAATGCCTCCGACCCCGGCC
>Ga0315274_10012625_pt1 | contig 12043 bp, 10 predicted proteins | sample YL17G02_20_MG_FD_203700 | JGI IMG/M metagenome (GOLD analysis project Ga0315274, IMG submission 203700) | Sediment microbial communities from Yellowstone Lake, YNP, Wyoming, USA - YL17G02_20 | ecosystem: Environmental > Aquatic > Freshwater > Lake > Sediment | place: USA: Wyoming | collected... | reverse complement strand
TCTTTCCGTCGACGATGACCTGGTGATCCAGCGCCCGGCTCTCCGTCGAAAATGTGTTGAAGGTCCGGCAGCCGGCAAGCATCAGGGCCAGCGCCAATAAGACTATTTTTTTTGAGATGGAATTCATCGTTGCCTCCGTTCATTTCATTATAACTCGAAAAAACGCCGGGCAGATGCTTTTCCTTCGAAAAATCCGGGGTCAAACCTACTCTTTACGCACATACTAGGCTAGAAGCCCGCGTTAAAGGTACCTTTAATCCCATTCTATATTATATTAGATACGAGGAAGGTGCTAGCCCTTCGAAAGATGAACAATCCGGGGTCAAAAACCCGGGGTCAAACCTACTCTTTACGCAAGTTCCCCTGGAATATTGTGCGTAAAGAGTAGGTTTGACCCCGTTCTGCTCCGTTCTAGGGCCTGAGCGAGAGCGAGATCTTCAGGACCCCTCGCTCTTCCATCGGGAAGAACCGGCTGGTCGGATCCCATCGCCTCTCCCAGTTCTTGTTATAAACGACGTAGATATCGTTGCCGGGGGAGATCTGCCAGCGGAGCCGGGCGCTCCAGCCGAGCAGCCTGGAGACGTCATCGTACTGGATATAGTTCATGAGGCCGAGGTCGGGCGAAATGAAAATATCGGCTTTGACCTGGTAGACATTCTCGTTGAAATGTCCCTGGGGGAGCCGACCCCGGACGAGGTTGGTGTCCAAAGCCAGGGTGGCATATCCTTTGTATTTCAGGGTTAGCCCGAAGCTCACGTCGTCGTAGTGGCCTGAATAGAACCGCCCGAAATTGTAATTCATTTCAAAAGCCGCTGGCCGATGGGTCGAGGTTCTAAACTCGAAACGATAGCTCGTGAAAGCGTAGATACCGGCGGGAAGGACCACTCCTTTGGCGACTTCGAAGTCATACGGCAGGACATCGCGGTTGGCGACGACGCTTAGGCCGATATTCTCTCCGCTCTCGGTCCGAAAGCTGAGGGGTGAAGCGGTTAGGCGGCTCGTTTCAAGATTCCAGGCGAGGTCCCAGTAATAATCGGCGCTGGCATCGAAGAAGAACTGCCGGATGAACTTGCCCAGGAAGCCCTTTTCCGGCCGCGGCTGGAAGGCGACCCGGGCAAAGGCCGTCTGCATGCTCGTCCGCATCATGTAGCCCAGGCCGGGCTCCAAGGCCTCTCCGTAAAAAGCGTACGTCGACTGGACGTTCCAGAGGTCATTGGGATAATCGGCCCGGAAGCCGAAGCCGTGGTGCCGTCCCTCTTTTTTTTCGTTCCAGTTGTAGGCCGCCCAGGCGGCGAGCATGATGTTCTTGTTCCCCAAGAACTTGGAGGATGAGTAGTTGAAATCCGCGCCGGCCAGGGAGTTCTTCTCTCCCGTCGGGCTGCCGTTGGTGAAGATCCAACCCACCTTGCTCTGGGCGAAGATATTCTGGGTCATCCGGGCGGCGAGGAGATTGTTGCTCGGCAGGCCCTCGAATTTGCCGGTCTGGACGTCCAGGATGGACAGGTTCGTGCTGCCGATCTTGCCGTAGAGCTTAGTGCCGAAAACGACCGGCACCTGTTTACCTTCGTAGAGCCCGATTCGGCGGCTGAAGAAAGGCATAAAGCTGACGCTCGAGCTGAAGCTGAAAGTCTCCGATCCCTCCAGAAAGAACATCCTTTTTTCGGGGAAAAACAGGGGAAACCGGGTCAGGTTGATGCGGCGCTCGTCGACTTCGGTCTCGGCGAAGTCCATGTTGTAGCTGACGACGCCCACCAGATTAGGAGTAAAGCTCTTGTAAACGTCGAAACCGCCGTCGAGTTTCCAGTCATAGTCCCCCGGCGCATCGCTGGTTTTCTGGGCGCTGACCAGGCCGTAGGGCCGGAAAGTAATCCCTTTTCCCTGCTCGACGCCCTCGATTCCCTCCAGGCCGGCCGCTTCCATCGGGTTGTTGAAGTTGCTGTCCCTGTTTGTCCCGGACAGCCGGATCGTCTCCTGCTTGCGGGCGATAGAGCGCTCGACGTTGATGCCCCAGATCGTCAGCCCGGGCTTGAAGGAGATCGTTTTGAATGGAATGCGGAGCTCGGCGCTCCAGCCGTTCTCGAGAATGCGGCTCTTGGCCTCCCAGACCCCATCCCAGTTGAGGCTGGAGCTTCCGGCGTAGGCCAATCCCTCGCCTCGGGCGCCCAGGGGATTGACAAAAAAGATGTAGGCGGTCCGCTTGTCCTGGAAGGGATCGAGGAGGACGCGGATGAGATCGTCGCTGGGGGCTTGCGGAGCGTGCCCGAATCCCCAGCCCTGCGGCGCGCCCCCGCTGTCATGGGCCATGGTGTTGGCCGCAATTCGTCTCGGCTCGCTGTCGTAGCAGATGATGCCGATGTAGAGATTTGCCTCATCATACAGGATTCTCAGTTCGGTCTTCTCTGTCGGCTCCTGGTTGGGCTGCGGCTCGACCATTCGGAAATTGGCGACGGGCGTGGCCGCCTGCCAAACGGGATCGGATAGGCTGCCGTCGATCTTCGGGGCCTCTTTGACACGGACGGCCTTCAGCTCGGCCGCCGCAAGAAAAGAGGACAGGACGAATGATGAAACCAGGCAAAATAATATGAGTCTCTTCATTTTCTTCTTTCTTGGCTTTTTTCAGAACAGACCAGAGAATTTAGAAAAGGTCGTTTATTTTAATGCCTGGGCTGGACTTTTTCAAGATATTCTTGGGCGCTGATCCCCGGCGGCACCGCAGCGGCCCTCATGACCTTGAGGACCTCTTTGGAGGATCGCCTGCTTCCGGGCTACAAGGAATACGTACAGGAAGTCCGCTATCGCCTCGTGCCCCGCATTTGGTGAGCAGGGATCAATTCCCGGGAGAAGGTTGGTGGGCGATAGAGGATTTGAACCTCTGACTTCTGCCATGTGTAGGAAGCCGCAGGGAAAGCGAAACAGCACTCTATTTTCTTTTCTTGACTTTGTCCTTGAGCCGGTAATATATTTTTTAGGGATCATCAGCAAATGATTGGCAAAACAGTCTTACACTATAAAATACTCGAAAAGATCGGGGAAGGCGGGATGGGAGTTGTCTACAAGGCGGAGGACACGAAGCTCAAGAGGATAGTCGCGCTGAAGTTTCTGCCGGCTCAATTCACCGGAGATCTCCAGGCCCGAACACGGTTCGATCAGGAGGCGCAGGCGGCGGCAGCCTTAGACCATCCCAATATCGGCACAATCTATGAAATCAATGAGGCTGAAGGCCAGACTTATATCGCCATGGCCTATATTAAGGGACAAAGCTTAAAGGATAAGATTTTGTCAGGACCGCTCGATATTCAAGAGGCTATGAATATCGCCACCCAGGTGGCTGAAGGCCTTAAGAGTGCTCATGGCCGGGGGATCGTCCACCGGGACATCAAGCCGGGCAATATTATGGTCGCAGAGGAAAGCCAGGTGAAGATCATGGATTTTGGCCTGGCGAAGCTCGAGCGGGGCGCTGACCTGACCAAGACAATGACGATTATGGGTACGCCAGCCTACATGTCGCCTGAGCAGGCACGAGGCGAGGTCGTCGATCACCGCACGGACATCTGGTCGCTAGGCTGTGTATTTTACGAGATGCTCTCGGGCCAGCGGCCTTTCCAAAGCGAGCATGATCAGGCTGTTATCTATTCGATTTTGAAAGAGGAGCCTCGACCTATCCTTCGCCAGGGGAAAGAGATTCCGGCTCAACTCAAAACGATTATCCACAAATGCCTCGAAAAGGACCCGGGAAATCGCTACCAAAACGCAGCGGCCTTAGCCGAGGCTTTGAAATCTTTTGAAAAGCCCTCTCCAAACGCTCACAAACCTTCCATCGCTGTTCTTCCTTTTGTGGATATGAGCTCCCAGAAGGACCAGGAATATTTTTGTGACGGCATCGCCGAGGAACTCATCAACAACCTGACCCACATCAGAGACTTGCGGGTCGTTGCCCGGACTTCGGCGTTCGCTTTCAAGGGGAAAGATGTTGACCTGCGGGACATCGGCCGAAAATTGAACGTTGATTCGGTGCTCGAGGGGAGCATCCGAAAAGCCGGAAATACGCTGCGTATCACCGCGCAATTGATTAAAGTCGAAGACGGCTTTCACCTCTGGTCCGAGAAATTCGACCGGGAGATGGAAGACATCTTCGCCATCCAGGACGAAATCTCCAAGGCGATCGTAGAGAATTTGAAGATCACGTTGTTGGCGCAAGAAAAAGCGGCCGTCGAGAAACGCCATACGGATGATCCGGAGGCTTACAACCTTTACCTCAAGGGGCTTTATTTCACTTATAGACCAAGCCTTGAGGCATCAAACAAAGCTCTCGATTATTTTCGGAAAGCGATCGACGCGGATCCGAATTTTGCCCTCGCTTACGCCGGAATAGCCACCATCTATGCAACTATGGGGATCGTGAGCTTGGCTGCTCCAGCCGAAATGTTGCCTAAGGCTAAGACGGCCTTCCGGAAGGCTCTAGAATTGGATAGCCGCCTGGCCGAAGCTCATTTTCAAACGGCCTACATAGCTTTTTATTACGAATGGGATTGGGAAACTGCAGAGAGGAGCTTTGAGCGAGCCCTGGCCATCAATCCCGGTAATGCGCTCGTACACGCCTTGTATGCCTGGGTATGTGTCGCCAGGAGGCGATTTGAAGACGCCGTCAGGGAAATCAAGCTGGCTCAGAATTTGGATCCGCTCATGCCTTTGTTCTATGCTTTTTCTGTGGGCATCCATTGGTCTGTCGGGAAACCTGATGACGCCATCTTAGAATTTCCAAAGGCCATCGAAATGGATCCCCATTCGGGACTCGCCTACTTCCATGTTGGGGTGGCATATTTTTTGAAAAAGGAAGCCGAAAAGGCGATCGCCGCTTTACAAAAATCCAAGGAATTGGCGGTTTATTCCGGTTGGGCGGATCAATGGCTCGGCCTGATCCATATCTCCGAGGGCGATCGAGAGAAAGCCGAACGAATCCTGGACGATATGCTGGCGCAGAAGAAAAGAGCGTATGTGTCATCCATGTGCATCGGGTGGTTATCGGGAGCCCTGGGGAATTTCGATAGAGCTTTTGAATATTTTGACAAGGCTCGCCAAGAGCGTGATACCTTGATGCCGTTCGTTCATATCTATACCAAAATATTTGTTCCTGAAATTCAGAAAGATCCCAGGTTCATAGCTCTGTTGAAGACGATGAAGCTTGATGAAGACACCCCAAAACGCCCTTAAGACTTTTAGTAATTGATATTAGCCACCCCTACCCCCTTGCAAATCAGGGGGGATTCGTAGGCGTCAGATGCCGAAGACGCCTTCCTGATTTTTTTAGTGATATTAACCCCCCTGCCCCCCTGAACAATCAGGGGGGATTCGTGGGCGTCTTCGGAATGGAATGGTGGGCGAGAGAGGATTTGAACCTCTGACTTCTACCGTGTGTATGCGGCAATGGCGGAAGCGAAAGCGCAGAAATAAAGGAATTCCTCTGTAGAACGCTCGTTTTAAAGACCTTCCGGATATCGATGAATTTCAATATTTTTTGATGGCTTTCGATGTTTTATGGCACAGTTACCGGTACGGTCAGGACTCAGCCGAGCGGGAGACGATGGATTATCTGGAATTCATCGGCCGCGTGACCTCGCACATCTGAATCGGTGCGTCGCCGGAGGTGTTTCTCGAACCACAGAATCGTCTGGCGGTTCACTTCCTCTGTGTGCTCGGACAGACCATGACTGCCTGATTCAAAGAATATCAGCCGAAACGGCTGGCGGGATCGCTGGAGTTGCAGCCCCATGTCCAGAGCGCTCTCGGGCACGCACCGTTGATCATCGCTGCCCTGAAGAAGAAGAATGGGCGTCGTCTTGCAGAGTTTCTCGGGGGGGAACTGGGATCGGATCCGGGCTTCGTCAAAGGCCATTTGACTTCGCCCCCGGTCGAGCCACTGCTCATAGGTTGTATAAGGGAAGCCGTCCGCAATTTCGAGGATCGTCCCGTTCCTGGCCTTTTGCGATTCAACCTGGGAGACCGATTCTGTTGAAAGGACTCCGGACACGAGGAGGGTAAACGCCAAAACGATGGGTAACGATGTTTTCATTTTCATTTCAAGGAAGAGTTCGGGACGCTCCCCTGACGACATCCGGGGTGCGGCTGCCGAGCCAGGAGGTAGGCGAACAACGCGACCAGATTGCCCAGAAGGACAAACATGGCCCACACCCAAGCGCGCTCGCCGCGGACCTTTGCGTCTAGGAATACCCACCCCACCAACGCCAGCCAATACACCATCAGTCCTACCGGGATCACCAATACCGCGACAGCATACCCAAAACCCGGAAAGCCTCCCAGCCCCGGGTTGACATCGTAGGACAAAGCGACGATTCCCAATTCGGTATCATCGCTGGCGCGCACCGGGCGGACCATCTGCCGAAACACATCGTTGTGCTCGCCTTCGCTTTGGATGGCGGAAGCCGCCAGCAAAGCCGTCCTCTGCAGCGGCGTCAAAAAGCCCTCCGGCATTTCGGACAATACGCGATGCGTCTCCTCCGTCGCCCATTCTTCCACCCGCCCCCGGTCGGCAAACCTTGCGTTTGAGAAAGCGATTTGACCGTCCGGACGGATGAGCCAAACCGCCGCGACATAGCGTGCGCGGCGGAGCTTCTCCAAAGCCTGCTGGAACGGCGGATCGTCAAGCGAACTTGGCCGCATCGCCTGCAGCTCGGCCACGGCGGCATCCACGGTCCGGCGTGTCTCGCCCGAATCAAACGACACCCGACGGTGCGTTTGGCTGACGACGATGAAGCCTATAAGGGCGGCCAAAACAGAGATCGCGGCCGCAACGGGCAACCGACGTTTCAGGTTCTCGGACATGATTTCCTCCGTAAGATGATGACGAGGCTGGCGATTGGCAGACAGGCCAAGTTCAAAAGGACAAGGAGTCCAACCGGGTTCAACGCGAAACTCAATGGCAGTCGTATGCTCGTGTCCCATATCGAGAGAACGTTCGTTGCGGCCAGCAAGAGAACAAGACTGCTGAACAGGGCCAGAATCCCCGCCGGGAATTCCTTCGGCCGGCGCGTTTCGCGCAAAGCAGCGGAGAGTCGCTGATGGAGTTGTTCTCGCGCCGACGGCGTCAACCGCGTATCCGGTCCGAAACTCGAGCGGATCAACCGTTCCAGGTTCCGGTCAAACGGTGATTCTTGCTGGTTCATTCGAAATCCTCCTTTCGGCCACTCAGAACTGCACGCAAGGCCGCTTTCGCCCGCGACAGCAGGGATTCCGCGGCCTTGTAGCTGCGCCCCAATTGCCGGGCGACGTCCTCAACCGAACATTCCTCCGCGTATCGGGCGAGCAGTGCGAAGCGATAGTCGTCGGGCAACTCTGCCAGGGCTTCGATGAGGCGGACGCGCAGCGCCGATCGGTTCAGCACTTCGTCCGGCAGCGGGCCGCTATCCATCAATTCCCGCAGGTCCGCCGGCAACGCAGTCAGCGCTGAACCGCCGGTTACATTCCGTCGTCGCCAGTAGTCCGCAACCTTGTGCCGGGCGATGCCGCATAGCCATGAGAGCAGCCGGCCTTGCCCTTGGTAGGACGGAAGCATACGGATCGCCGCCACGAACGTATCCTGCCAAATTTCCTCCGCGTCCGTTCGCGCGCCGTTCAGCTGGTGAAAGATGAATCCGAACACCAGATCGGCATGGTGCGCATAGAACTTGTTGAACGCGTCCGTGTCGCCCCGCGACACGCGCCTGGCCAACTCCAGATCGTCTTCGTACTCGGCACCCATTCGTTTCGTCGCGGCTCTGGCCATCCGGCCGACATGAGCCGTCAAAAGGTATGTCGCGTCCTCGGCGAGAAATCCTTCGCTCGAACGCCTCTCTAGCGGATCCCCGTCGGCCCCCCGCGTATTCCTCGTCCATTCGACATCTCCGTTGCCGGAGATGCCCCGGAAGGGGAGTCCGCTTTTTCCCCCCTCGCCTCACGGGATCCCTGCCCTGCAGGCTCGGAACGGGAGCCTCCCATCACGAAAGGATGATACAGCCGGCTTCGGGACGTGGTCAATGGAAAGGTTGGGCATTGCGAATGCGAACCTTCACACCCGGCGGCACACGTTCGCGAGCTATCTGATGATGAGGACGGGCAACATCCGGGCCGTCCAGATGCTCTTAGGCCACAAGTCGATCAGGACGCAGGAGATATATTCCCACCTCAACGAAAGGCATCTCCACCACGTCGTCGGCCAGCTCCCCGGCCCGAAAATGAGCACACTTTTGGGCACACCTGTTATTTTGCGGAGTCGTGGGATCGTGCAAAACCCGAAACGCCTTTAAGAATTTATCTAGAAATAAATAACCCCCCTGCCCCCCTGAACAATCAGGGGGGAATCGACGGCGTCAAATGCCGAAGACGCCCTCCTGATTTTTTTAGTGATCTTATCCCCCCTGCCCCCCTTCCAAGAAGGGGGGAATCGTCAGCATCCTGTGCCGAAGACGCCTTACCGTTTTTTCTTAGTAATATTAACCCCCCTGCCCCCCTGAACAATCAGGGGGGATTCGAAGGCGTCTTCGGAAAGGAGTGGTGGGCGATACAGGATTTGAACCTGTGACTTCTACCGTGTGAAGGTAGCACTCTGCCGCTGAGTTAATCGCCCAACCGCGGATATTTTTAACGAATTTTCCGAGAATGTCAATTTTTTGATTTTATTGACTTTCTGCCCCTTTCCTTTTATAAATAATCTAATGGCCATCAGACGCTGTCCCTACTGCAAAGCGATCATCGACGAATCCCAGAAATACTGCAACAATTGCGGCACCCAGCTTCTTTTTCCCGAGGACGAGTTCGTCGAGGAGGATATCCCGGGCGAAAAGATCGTCGACGTGGAATTCGAAGACAAGGACGAGCTCGAGCCGTCCTCCGACTTCCAGGACGACGACATCAAACGGAAGGAGATCGACCTCGAGGAAGTCATCGAAGGGGGAGGGGCGTTGCCCGGCGATGAAGAAGAAGAAAGAGCGGAAGGAGAGGGGCAGCCGGTCACCTATGAGGTTGAAGAAGCCCCGGGAAAGCCTGCCCAAGAGCTCGTTCGAGAGCTCGAGGAAGAATCGGCAAAAGACGAGGCGGTCGTAAGCCCGGCCGGCGAGGAGCTTCCCCCGCCGACCATCGAGATCGACGAAGCCGCGGAAAAAGCCGCCGAGGAACCGAAAGAGCTTCAGGCTGAGCCGACCATCGAGGAATTAGAAAAACTCTTCGCCTCCGAAAAGCCGGAGGAGGCAAGGTCCCCGCTTGATGAACAGGAAGAAATCGCCCGGATCATCGCTGCCCTTGAACGGAAACAAAAAGAGGAAGAGAGCCTGAGAGCGGCCGATAAGGTCATCGAGCCTTCGGCGGGAGAAGCCGCGAGAGGGACGGCTTTAGAGACGAAGGAAGAGCTTCCTTTGTGGGCGGAAAGCGCTAAAACGGCCTCCTCGGAAGAGCGGGACGAAGAAAAACATGACAGGGCAGGAGAGACCAGCTTCGCGCCCGGAGATACCTATGAATTCAAAGAAGAGGTCCTAAGCCGGGCCGAAGAATACGCATCTCCTCATACGGGCGTAGGCCTCCCGGAATCCGTGACCAAAGCCATGCCCTTCACCCCGACGGGGGAAGCGGAACGGGAAGAGGAAGAGGCGTCGGAAACGGCGGAGGTCGGGGCCGAGGAATTGAAGGCCGAAGAGACTCCTCGTCCTCAGCTCGGGCTTGTCTCGAAGCTGAGAGCCCTTGTCTTTGACCTCGGTTTCATCTTGATCGTCTGGGCCATTTCGCTCGTCTTGGCCTCCCGAATCATGTCGGTTCCGATCCTGAAATTGGCATCCGTCTCGGCCCTCTCCCTGGTCCTTTTCTATCTGGTCCTGCTCGTCGCGTATTTCTTCCTTTTCCTGTTTTTCCTGGGGGAAACCCTGGGCGACCGTCTCGTTTCCGCGAAAGATTAGGGCTGCCTTTCGGCGCCAAGCGAAAACTCCGTTCCCAAAAATCGTTCCCGGGCTTTTGGGTTTGCGGCGATCCGCTCGGGGATGTCTTCGATCAAGATTTCGCCCTCGTCGATGATGGTGGCGCGGCCGGCGATTTTGAACGTGTCCCGGACATTGTGGTCCGAGAGGAGGATCCCGATGTCCTTGTTCTTCAAGCGGACCAGGATCTTCTGGAGTTCGAGAATCGTCAGCGGGTCGATCCCCGTGAACGGCTCATCCAGCAGGAGGAATTTGGGCTTGAGGACGAGGGCCCGGCAGATTTCCAGCCTTCGCCGTTCGCCCCCGGAAAGGCTGTGGGCCGGCTGCCCGGCCAAGGACAGCAGGCCGAATTCCTCCAGCAAATCCCGGATGATTTTTTCCCTTTCCTCTTTGGAATAGGGCTGGAGCTCGAGGGCCAGGCGGAGGTTGTTCTCGACGGAGGCCTTGAGGAAGACCGAGTTTTCCTGGGGAAGGTAGGTGAGCCCGGTCATGGCCCTCTTGTTCGTCGGGGCCTGCGAAATTTCTGTGCCGTCCAGGATAATATGTCCACTGTCCGGCTTGACCAGGCCGACGATCATCTGGAAGATCGTCGTTTTCCCGGCGCCGTTGCGTCCGAGGAGGCCGATGATTTCGCCCGACCGGATCCGGATATCAACGTTATTGACGACGACACGCCGGCCGTAGCTTTTGACGAGATTTTTGGCTTCCAGGCATGACATTGATTGAGGCGGCCTCGGCGGCTACAATACTAAGGTCATTTAGCGGGACTGTCAAGGCATGCAAAAAAAGGTCGTCAGCGCATCGCGGCGGACGGACCTCGTCGCTTTTTTCCCGGGCTGGCTGGCGGAAGTCCTCGAACGGGAGGAAGCCCGGGTCTGCGGCCCGTCCGGCCGCGTCTATCCGGCGGATCTGAGGCCCGCCTCCGTCCATACCATCGTCCTCTGGTCTAAGGATTTTTCGAACCTGACAAAAAATCAACACGGCCTTCGGGATTCGCTTGAGAAATACGATCAGACTTATTTTCTCTTCACGATCACAGGCCTGGGAGGCTCTTTCATCGAGCGCGGCGTTCCGCCGCCCGCTGCGGCCCTTTCCCAGCTTCCCATCTTGATCGAGATCGCCGGATCGGCCAAACGGATTTCGGTACGATTCGACCCGGTCATCTATTGGAAAGACGGTGACCACTTAAAGACCAACCTTGAATTCTTCGAGGAGGTTGCCGAGCATACCGGACGGCTGGGCATCGAAGATATCAGGATGAGCTTCACCCAGTGGTACGGAAAGGCTTTGCGCCGGGCCCGGAAAAGCGGCTTTTCTTACGTGGACCCGCCCCAAGATGAAAAGATGGAAGCGGCCCGGCGACTGGCAGAGATTGCCGGGAAGCGGGGAGTCCGCCTCTTCTCCTGCAGTCAGAATTTTTTGACCCGGGTGCCCGGAATTCAAGCTTCCTCGTGCATTGACGGCCGGCTTCTCCAGGAGCTTCACCCGCGGCAGGAGGCGGCTTCATCGGTCAAAGACAAGAGCCAGCGTCCGGAATGCGGCTGCACCGAGTCCGTGGATATCGGGAGCTATACCCAGTCCTGCCCCCACTGCTGTCTGTACTGCTACGCCAACCCAAAGCTTGCCTGAAAAAAATACGTCATTGCGAGACATCGAAGATGTCGTGGCAATCTCCTCTTAATTCTCTCGCCAAGAAAAGAAGATAATTTCTTGCTTTGCTTGGAATGACCTTGTGGGTCGGAGCGCCTTGTCGCTGCGCTCCTGGCGATGACAGGGATAATTCTAGATGCCCAGCGATAGGCGTTCGGCCAGGGCCGGCGGAAGGTTCTCTTTCAGGATCTTTTTCTGGGCTTCCTCGACGTCGTATTCCAGCCGGTAGAATTTTACGATGTGGCTGTCTGAGTCGTAGATGGCAAATGCCGCGCGCGGATTCCGGTCGCGGGGTTGGCCGACCGAGCCCGGGTTGATCAGATAGGTCACATTTTTTTCGAGCTTGACTTCGTTGGCATCGCCCTCGAGGAATGTCCCCTCCACCGCCGTGTCCCGCTTGGTGTAGACGAAGGGAAAATGGGTGTGGCCGAAGAAAC
>Ga0315274_10012622_pt1 | contig 12044 bp, 20 predicted proteins | sample YL17G02_20_MG_FD_203700 | JGI IMG/M metagenome (GOLD analysis project Ga0315274, IMG submission 203700) | Sediment microbial communities from Yellowstone Lake, YNP, Wyoming, USA - YL17G02_20 | ecosystem: Environmental > Aquatic > Freshwater > Lake > Sediment | place: USA: Wyoming | collected... | reverse complement strand
CACGCGTGAGAGACGAACATATCTGTGACGAATGTTTCTATAATATGGATGGCTCTTGCCAAACACTTGATATTCGTCAGAAGGCGGATCATGAGTGTGTTGTATGCGGAGAATCAGATGTATGTTTCTACTACAATCAAAAACCGAAAAAAGATTCGTGCCGAGGTGTTTTGTATGAATATTGATTCTAAAAAAGTAATGTGTGACGAACCACATTGTTTAAATACCGCCACATACGAATTAGAATGGCAGGATGGCGATGGGTTTTCTTCAGTTAAAGTGTGCGATGAACACTTTCCAAGAAATCCGGATGTCGTGCAGAGTTTTTGTTGTATATCGAAGGTGAAATAATGAAATGTCCACATTGTCATAAAAAAGCAGTTGAGATGATGCGAGACGAGTGCATGAACGAGACAGATCCGGATGGATCGACAATAGAAATTGTATATAGATGTGGTCGTTGCAAGGAGGAGTCTGTAATGCGATTTGAGTTTGAAGGCTGGTATGATGAGAATGATTTTCCAATAAACGAGGTGAAATAAATGTGGTGTCCATATTGTCATAAGAAAGCAGTTGAAGTTTCCAGAGATGAGCAAATGTACGGAGCGGATTATGGTGGTGCGGTAATAGAGATTGTATATAAATGTAATCATTGTGGAAAAGAGCCTATGATGCGATTAGAATTTGAAGGATGGTACGATGAGAATGATTGTCCTATGTATGAGGAGGATTTTAAATGAGTATGAAAATTGGTGATAGGGATCCATGCGAGTTGTGTAATATGCAAAGCAGTTGTCATTGGTGTCCTTTTGAGAAACATAAGAAGAAGAAGTTAGATGAACGAGAGAGGAACGCGCGATGAAAGTCCATGAGATAAAATGCTGGTCTGGTCCATTTCAGGAGATCTGTGATGGTAAGAAAAAATTTGAATATAGGTTGAATGATCGGGATTATGAGGTTGGAGATGAATTGATCATTAAAGAATGGAACATTGGTACAGGATATACCGGGAGATGGGTTACGCGGAAAGTGACATCTATCCTGAAAGCAGGATTTGAATTACCTGTTGGATTTTGTATCATGTCTATAGATTAGACACTTCGTTTTTATATCTTGAAGTTAAATATAGGTGTTGATTATGTTAGAATTTCTTAAAGATCGGACTACGCAGGTAGTGATAGGGCTACTGGTAGTATTTTCAATTATTTCATTATGGATGAGAGTGCTTCCTATGTTTATGATGGGAAACACGGATATTTTATCCATGGTGGCAAGTGACGATCCGCTGTATAATTTACGGCAGGTGGAACAGATTATAGCAAATTATCCGAATTACGCATGGTATGATCCCATGACGTTATTCCCGGTGGGTTCAGTTATCTATTGGGGTTCATTATTTCCTACAATAATTGCAACCGTGTGTATTATGCTTGGAGCTACAACAAGACCGGAAATTATTGGTATTGGTTTACTTATACCTCCGATTATGGGAATGTTGATGGTTCCTGTTATGTATTATATTGGTAAGATTGCTGGTGACTGGAAAACAGGACTCCTATCGGCAGGTTTCACAGCAATTGTATCCGGACAGTTTTTTTACAGGTCTTTTTATGGATATGCGGATCACCACATAGCTGAAGTATTGTTCTCGTCAATCTTTTGTTTATTATACATGTATGTATTATATTCAGAGAAAGATAAAGAGATTATATTAACGGATCTCTCTACATATAAAAGCCTGATATTTTTATCAATGTGTGCAGGAATTGCATACGTGGTTGGATTGTTGATTATGCCAACAATGATGCTGTTTGCAATGATTGTTGGAATGTTTACATTAATCCAGTTCATTGTGGATGTGCTTCGTAAGAAATCTACAGAGTATCTTTTATTGATAAACACTATTGTGTTTTCTGTAGCAATTTTAGGTATGCTGGCATTTGGGTTTAAGACATATGGTATGAACCTTTCATCTTATTCGATAGCGCATGTGTATGCTTATCTTGGTCTCATAGGAGTTACTGGATTTTTATATCTGTTTGCACAACGATTTAAAGATAATCCGATTTATTATCCGATATCTTTAGCTGGACTTGGAGTAGCCGGAATTTTTATCATCAGGTTGGTAAGCCCGTTGATGTATGGAGTGTTTATCGCAGCATTTTTAGCTTTCTTTGGGCAGATTGCTGTAACAAATACAGTACAGGAAGCCATGGGATGGTCATATGGAGGGGCGTGGAATGCATTTAACTATGGGTTAATTCTCATGGTATTTGGCGCAATTATAATGTTGTTTAAAAATACAAAAGACGAACACCCTTACCAGATATTTGCATTGGTCTGGTCAATGGTAATGTTTGTGTCTGCGTGGCAGCATGTAAGATATGAATATTATCTTGCAGTAAATATTGCATTGTTGTCTGCCGTTGGTATCAGTTTTATTATTGAAAAAGGTTTGCCTGATATTAAATTGCTGTCAAATAAACTGGTTACTGATATTGATAAAGATGTCAAACCAAAAAGTAAAAAGAAAACGGTGCAATATAAGAAAGACTATAAAGTTGTTGATCCGAACTATGTAGTAATATTATTAGTAGGATTAATAGTCTTCATGGGAGGTATGTTTGTATTCACATCAGCATCAATTAATTATGCTGGTGCATCAAGTGGCGGAATGCGAATGAATCAGGATTGGAAAGAATCTCTTGAGTGGATGAGTAATAATACTCCTGACACCGGTGTTAGTTATACACAGATGTATGACGTTAAAACATTTAAATATCCTGATACAGCGTATGGTGTTATGTCATGGTGGGATTACGGGCATATGATTACATATATTGCCAAGAGGATCCCGAATGCAAATCCATTTCAGCAAGGAATTACAGAAGAGGCAGGTTCAGCTAATTTCTTTATCTCTACCAATGAGAGTGAGGCAAATGCAGTATTAGATGTGGCTAAAACGAGATATATCATTACAGATGTTGAGATGGCTACTGGTAAATTCTATGCAATGGCGACATGGCACAACTCTACTGAAGCTGCATCACCGTTCCAGCAATATATGATTGTTGAGAATGGTATGAATAGTTATACGAATGCACTTCTTAATACCAATGAGTATTACCTGACAATGATTTCCAGATTACATAATTTTGATGGTTCTTATACAATGCCAACAGATGTGTATTATGTAGAATATGCGGATCCAGATGTTGTACAGATGTCTGCGCCATTGATTACAACTGCACAGGTTATGAATTATACAGATGCGCGCACAGCGGTGAGTAAATTTAACTCAAGAGCTCCGAATGGTCGCCATGCTATTGCTGCAAATCCTGTTACAGTGTTTCCTGTAGAACCAGTTCCGGCACTCCAGCATTATCGTCTTGTGCACGAATCTCCTACGAATGCATTTTCGTCTACACAAGTGACCGGGGTTGATGTTAAATATGTCAAGACGTTTGAGTATGTGAAAGGTGCGCGTATCAAAGGAGATGGATTTATTGAGGTAGGTGTTGTAAGTAATACCGGAAGAACTTTCATTTATGAACAACAAAGTATTAATGGAGAGTTTGTTGTGCCGTATTCCACCAATGGAAATCCATATGATGTTAAGACTATAACCACTTATCATATTATTGGAACTGGTCCGGAACAGCAGTATGAAGTGACGGAGGAAGATGTGATGAAAGGACTGACTGTTGGATGACCGATCACTATTTTTCGTATCATATCAGACGACTTGTGAAAGCAACAAACGACTTGTGGAAAGAACGAGACAGTATCTGCAAAAAATGCCATAAGTTGACATATCCAATGAATTGTTTGTTGTGCTATTGTCCACGGTATGATATGGGTATAGATTGTGGAGGAGATTTTACGATATTGGAAAATGGTGTTAAGGATTGTAGCAATTGTACGAAACCGCATGAACGTGTGTTCATAGAGGAATATTTGAAAGCAAAATTAGGAGGGGATTGAATGGTATGCAGGGAATGTGAAAGAAAATATCCTAGACGCAGGATAGAAGAACCTGATGATTCTGATGAGTGTCAGATTATAGTTGAATATGAGGATGATTATGATGTAATTTGATCGCAATGCTTAATAAGACTAGTATCTAATATTAATGTGTACAGCTAGTAGAATGCTGAAATTTAAACTTAATTTAACAGGTGCGCCTGTAGGAGAAATTATGAAAGTACAAAAGTTTTGGATGGTAATATTGCTTATTGTAGCAATGTTTGTAGTATCGCCTGTAATGGCTGGTAATGATAACGGACAGTATCCTAATGGTAATGATTGCCACGGTAATGATTGTAATCAACAGCCTATTGATGTTGATGTGACGGTTCCTGTTACTGTTAATGAACAGATTGATGTTGATAATTATAATGCTAATTTTAATGTCAATTTAAACAAGAATTATAATGAGAACAACAATTATAATGATAACGTGAACAATAATTATAATGATGTAAACGTTGTTGTTAAACCGCCTGTCAATAACAATTTCAATTTCGATTATAATGATGTTGATGTTGACAACACATTCAGCCCGGATATTGATGTTGAGCAGTCACAGAAGCAGAATCAAAATCAGATCCAGTTGCAGGTACAAGATCAGAACCAGAAACAGCAGCAGTCACAGAATAATGTTCAGACTGTAATTGTTCCACTGCCTCAGGATGCAAATGGGATATTGATTTCGGATACCAAGAGCTCTAAAGTAGCAGCTCAGCTCGATGTTGGAGAATCTCAGGTATTTTCACGACTTGTGTATCCCGGAGAAGTACTTACTTATGAAGTTGCAAGTGGAGATAAAATCTCTATGCGCTCAGCATCAGATGTAGGATTATATACCATTGGTTGGTCTTCACAAGATGATTTAAAAGTAGGTTGTATTGAAGCAATTCCGGGTTATGACCCAATTGCTCATAAATTGGTATTTGGTTTTGTGGTTCCTGTAGATAAAATTAATTATTGGACCACAAAGGCAACACTTGTTGCTAGTGGAAACGCTCATTATGTAGTTATTGATAATCGCGCGCCGCGTAATGGTTATACTCACGTTGAAATTACCATTGAATCTGGTGAGCCATTAGAAGAGCCTATTAAAGAACTTCCTAAAATAGTAATAAAACCCAGTGTGTATCCAGTTGATGCATATGGGCGAGCAATTACTTCTTAATTTTTTTTCTTAACATATTGGAGGCAATATGGTTAGTAAATGTTGTTGTGATAACGGATGTTTATATTGCAAAGAATATGATGATGAGACTGGTAAAAATGACTATTGCACTTATGCAATGTGTATATTAACAAAGGACAGGAAATTCTTCACATCGGTTGTTGGGTGTGTTACGTATATACGGAGGTAAAATGTTCGCTATTAATATATACAAAAATGGAGAGTGTATGGAGTACACGTGCCGGGATTATGGATGGAAAGATTCTACGACATTGGTAATAAATATATCCAAAATACATGTTATCCGTGTATCATTGTTGAATGCAGACAGAATTGAAATTAAGGAGATTGATGAATAATATTAAATATTGGGAGATTTAATATAAATAATATGTTCTTAAAATCTATAATTGCTAAAATCAAAGTGTTCTTTGGTTACGAGGTTTGTCCTCAATGTGGGTCGAAGGATATAATTATAAGTGGGTTTGAATGTTCGAATCTTCGTTATAAATGTAAGAATTGTGGTATAACTACATATATCAACGGGTTCCCATTATGTTGAGAAAGCGTTGATCAGGTACTAAAAGAACATATATTAGGATTTCCAAATTAAGGAGGTAAAAATGAAGTTAATTGATAATATCGAAGTGAGCCATGTGAAGGAAGTTGTAATTAATCATAAAGTTGTTTATAATCACGATAATGATGGTTATGTTCGCGATGATGAACGCACCAAGCAAAGTGTTATTGACAATGATGTGATGCCGGAATCTATGACTTCGGATGAGATGTCGGAATATATCCGCGATTATATTGGATCCAAACGATGGAAAATCGTCCTGTCAAGCGGAACTGTTAATGTGTTTAAAAAGGCGAAAAAGAATAAGAGGAGTTGATTATGACAGAATTTAAAATTATACGCGATGGAAAGTATTTCACTCTTGATATAACTGATATAAAACATATTTTTGTTTCAGAAGATGAAACTTGTGCAGAAATACAAATTACAAAAAACGATTTAAAAAAATTAATTGAAATTAATATGGATGGTGTATCATGAGCGCAAACTTTGAATCCGGAAAAAAGGTAACATATGTTTGTTGGAATGACAAAAAACATCTTGGTGGAGTATCCGAATGGTTATCGTTTCAGCTCAAGCCTGATACAGTAGTATGCCCACAATGTGGAGAAATAGTAAAAATTACACAGAAATTGTGATAAGGTATGCGAAAGAAACTAAGTAAAATTAATAATGTTCGCACATCCTTTGATGGAATTTTTGTCAGGTATGGAACAAAACCGGGATATAAGGGCGGAGATATCCCAACTATTTTGTTGAAAAATATTTGTCGTGATGGTGTAACTGTAGCTGATCATATATGGTTCACTATGACAAAAGGTTTCGGCAAACTTGGTTATCTGCGTGGTGGAGAGAAGATAAAGTTTCACGCGCGGGTAAAACAATATGTCAAAGGTTATAGAGGTTATGATGAAGATAAACAAATGGAGTCTCCAGTATCGATAGACTACAGGCTCAGTAACCCAACGAAGGTAGAAATAGTGCCGTATCAATCTGCGCGCGGTGAAAATGTATTTACCGTCAGTGATATGCTGCACGAAGGTCTTTGACTTCAAAAAAATCCGCAGTAATCAACACCTTTTTAAGAGCGCGCATCAATTTGTATAGTTAATATATAAATTTCAATCACAAAGGCTATAAAGGCTAACATTAAATATACTATCATATTCCGGTGGAATGTTATAGATATTCAAAAATTTGGAGGAAAAAATATGAGTAAGAATAAAAATTACATGGTAATTATGGTTGCTCTTGTGGCAATGCTTTTGATGATTTTGCCGGTTTCGGCAATAACACCGATGGCAAAAAATATTGGTCCGGGATCAACAATATTTGTTGGTGAAGAGGGGTTAAATATTACTTTAGCCATGGATGGACATACGACTATAGGTTATTGGACTTCTGGATCTGATTGCAGTGTTGATGGATCGGCTAATACAATTTCGATTTCTGGAAGAGAATCGTCGTTTTCTGTAACACCTTCTGAATTCTCAAGCTATCTTGGAACTTGGTATCAGGTTGATGGTAGTCATTGTGCAGATGTGGCATTCTGGGTCCGTGATCCATCTGTATCAATGTCAATTCGAACTAGTAATAACGAGAATGTTGGTGGCAAAACAGTTGTTGCTGGAGCAAATCTTACATTTAAGATTGATACAAATGTGTATCTTGATGCAAACCGTGGAGACAATTTAATTACTATTACATCTCCAAAAGTAGAGAGTTTTACTGCTCTAATGGATCCGTCTACTGGTATTGTTGCATTCACTCCAAATTCTACTGATGCTGGTCAAGTGGGAGCGACATATAAATGGGATTTTGGTGATTCAAATACTAGTACATCTAAAATAGCATTACATACATATGTTGCACCTACCTTACGTACTGTAACATTGACTGTTACTAATACTACTACAGGCATGAAATCAGTTGTGAGTGCACCAATTACTATTAATGCTGTTACATATCTTGATGGTACTTTAACTAATGTTAATATAACTCCGCCGGGTTCAACAGATGCTCCGGTAGCAAGTTTTACTAAGTCTATTAACCCGACCACGGGGGAAGTTACATTTACTGATGCTTCTACGTTATCTCCTAATAGATGGAATTGGTCATTTGGTGATGTTAGTAGTTTATCCGGTGAACAGAATCCTAAACATATATATTCTTCATCGGGAACTTATAATGTTAAGTTTGAGGTATGGAATACTACAGTGAATGTTGCGCATTCTATAATGAGTGCAAATATTGTTATTTCACAGATACACATTAGCAGTCTTGGATCATTTACTCCAATACCAGCAACTGATTCATCTATTACGAGATATATACGAAATACTCCTGCTGTTGGTTACATGAAAATTATTGTAAAAACAGAGAGTGGATCTACATATGATCGGTTAGTAACATCTGAAACTGGTATGCTAACTAAATCATTGGGTGATATATACCCGACTACTTCCGAGTTCTTATGGGGAGATGGGATTTCTTATTGGGTTACTAATGCAAAAGATTCATCTGGTAATCGCATGTATCAGAGTGGTATATATACCGCTTACGTAGAATGTGATTTAAATGGGATGAAAGAAAATTATAAAACCGCTGGCGGGAGTTATTATACTGGAAAGACAGTATCAACGGCGTCCACTGTAACTATAGGATCTGATACATTAATGATTAATGTTGATAAAGCATCTGTTGTTCGTGGAAAGCCATTCTCTGTTACACTTACAGGTCAGGCATCAACAAAGTATAACATATGGTTAAAAGGTATAACTTCTGATACTGCTCCAAGGTTTGTTGGATATCAGGAGGATGTTGATCCATCGTTGACTAATAATACATTTGCTACGATAAAAACAGATAGTTCAGGAAAGCGCACTGTAGCATTTACTACTTCTGTTAATACCAAAGAGCAGAAATATACAATTCGTGCAGAGAGCATGGATAAAAAGAAAAATGATGAAGTTACAATTAACGTAGTTAAAGGAGGACTTACACTTGTTGCAAGTGGGGATCAGAATTATTTCTTAGGGGAAGAGATTGATTTATCAGGTACAAATAGTGAAACTGATTATGTATATTTCTTCATCGTTGGTCCGAATCTCAATTCTAATGGAGCTGGTTTGAATGAACCGGGCGAACCTGTTGATCATGGTTTCTTTGTAGAAGAAGATGTTTTAAGTGAGGATACTTTTACTTATGAGTGGTCAACGGCACAGATTGATTTGGATGCCGGAACATATACAATTTATGCGGTAAGTCAACCTGTTGATAAGAGTGAATTACAAAATGTTTCTTATGCAACCGTATCAGTTGTAATCAAGAAACCTTACGTATCAGCTCGTGCAAGCCAGTCTACTATTGCAAAAGGAGATAAACTCTTCATTGAAGGAGATGCGCAAGGAAATCCATCATCTGGTGTTGCGGTCTGGATTCTTGGAAAGAATTATGCAAAGAGATACACACAGTCGGTTGAATCAGATTCAACTTACAAGTATGAAATTCCCGGTGCAGAGACTTCTTCTATGGCATCCGGTCAATACTTCATTGTAGTTCAGCATCCGATGCAGAATGACAGGTTTGACATTAATATAAATGGAGAATATGTTGAGAATGTAGAGCTCGGCTCCAGTGGAACTACAATCTTCAAGTTATATGGCTCCGGTAGTCTACAAGGATCCGATGCGGCAGAAGCATTGATTCAGGCTATCAGTGACCCGAATGTTGATGATACATATACCAAATTGACCATTATTGTTTCTGAACCATTAATCGCCATCACTCCAATCAGTGATAGGCATATTGGAGACAGGTTTAACATCACTGGTAAGACTAACCTTGCCGTAGATGATGAAATCCTCATGGAAGTGTATTCATCTTCATTCAAGCCGACACAGAAGGTTCAGAGTGGAGAATTCAGCGGTGCAACCGGGAATATCAAGGTCAAGAAAGGCGAAGATGGGATGAACACCTTCTCGTTTGATGTTGATGCTTCCACGTTCAAAGTTGATGAGTATATTGTTGTAGCACAGAGTATTGTTCAGGATGCGACTGGTACGGCTCTCTTCAATGTTGTAGAGGGTGCGTCAACTAATCCGGTTGTAACACCTGTAGCTCCGGTTGTAACAGCTCCTCAGGTAATTGTAACGGCTATACCTACAGTTCCTCCGACATCTCCTCCAACTCCAATCCCAACTACGATTGTTCCAACCACCACGCAATCACCCGGATTTGGTGCAGTCTTTGCACTTATCGGGCTCGGTGCAGTAGCGTTCATGGTTGTGCGTAGAGAATAATCTTAAACCTTTTTTGAACGCTAACGTTAAATAGCATTGTAAATAATATTATAGTGTCAACCAGAGTCACGTTGACACTCCAGAGGCAAGAGTGCAGTCATACGTGCTCTTGTCAATATATGTCATCATTATTATGCGATTGGGAGATAGAGAATGCAATACTCTCCAATGAATTGATCATAAAACCGTTTGATAAAACGCTTATCAGCTCTAATAGCATTGATTTACGGTTAGGAGACCAGTTCCTCACTTATATAAAGTCGGATAAGACAATTGATCCATATAATGCTGAAACAATTGGTAATGATGTTAAAACCACATGGAACGCTAAGACATTCACGATATATCCGGGAGATTTTGTATTAGCAAGGACGTTGGAATATATTAAGTTACCAGATTTTTATGCTGCGCGCGTTGAAGGTAAAAGTTCGCTTGCTCGAATTGGTCTCACCATTCACCAGACCGGAGGATGGATTGACAGCGGTTTTTCCGGGACGATAACATTGGAAATCAGTAATGTGAATGTAAGACCAATACTCTTGCATGCCGGTATGCCAATTTGTCAGCTTGCTATCTTTCTGACAAATCCTCCAAGAATACCTTATGATAAAAAGGTTGGAGCTAAATATAATGGACAGGTTGAACCAACAACGAGTAAATACTACCAAAACACATATAATAAAAAGGAGAAACAATGGCGACAAAACTTGTAAGATGCACTTGTGCACACAAATTTCAGGATGAAATGTATGGCGCGGGAAACCGTATGGCAAATGAACTTCGCAATGGACAGTATTGTTGCACAGTTTGTGGAAGTATTGTTGGATCTGCACAAAGTATTCATCAGGCACCAAAGGCAAAAGAACCAGAAGTAGTTAAAGAAAAAGTTAAAGAGAAAGTGGTTAAAGAAAAAATTAAAGAGAAAGTTCCAGATAAAAAGTCTGGTGAAAAAGATAAGAAGAAAGGCAAATCAAGTATGAAAGGTGGTAAAAGATGAGTGGATGTGGATTCATATTAGATGGAATGTGTTGTTGTAGTGATGTAGAATGCTATGGATTAAAATGCGGATACCCGGATGCTTCATTATGCCCAATACATTTGGAAATTGATAATGCTATTGAATCTTTTCAGCACATACAAGAAGCACTACGCTTATATAAGGAAGAGGTCAATAGTTTACGTGTACAACTCGAATTACAAACAAAACTCGCAGATCGTCTGGCACATTGTATTGTCGAATGCGATCCATATTTTTGCGAACATATGAAGGAGAGGTTGAAAAAATGAATGCCAAAGAGTATATTGAAGAGTATTATCCTGATGAAGAAGAAGGTCTCATCGTATTTGATGGTCTTGATGAGGCGTTTCTTGGTGTTGGATATATATTCAATAAGGCTTTTGCATGTTATAGCAAAGATAAAATTATAACGATTTTGATGGATCGAGATTGTATGACTTGTGATGAGGCTATTGAATTCTTTGATTTCAATATTGCTGGTTTGTATGCAGGAGAAAGAACTCCTATGATTCTGGAGAGTGCGGAATGGTAAAGAGATGTGAGATTGCGATCACGTATTGTAATAATTCCTGTCCTCATTTTTATCATAAATATGAAGATTTTGAGAATGTCTGGTGCGGAAAACTTGAAAAGAAAGTATTCGATGCCGGGGAATGTGATCCAATAATGTTTGATTACACTCAAAGAGAGATACCGGATGTGTGCCCGTTGGAGGATATATGAAGAAGGATACTTATATATTAGGTGTATTTGGCGCAATTGGAATTTTAGTTATAGTGATGATTATATTAGCAGGTTTAATTCAATTTAAAATTGTTGGTATGGAATATTATTTGGTTGGGGTTATGATTGGGGGTGTGTGTATGGGTGCACTTTTTGGTATTATGTGCATTAAAAATGACAAAATTGAGGGTGCTATATGTAGAGTGATATACCGGATATGTCCATTGG